>Ga0207706_10002182_pt1 | contig 19087 bp, 21 predicted proteins | sample KBSC53metaG_FD_184318 | JGI IMG/M metagenome (GOLD analysis project Ga0207706, IMG submission 184318) | Corn rhizosphere microbial communities from Kellogg Biological Station, Michigan, USA - KBS C5-3 metaG (SPAdes) (version 2) | ecosystem: Host-associated > Plants > Roots > Rhizosphere > Soil ... | reverse complement strand
TCCTTAGGAGGGAGTCGCTCTATCCGGCTGAGCTATCGGGGCCCAGGGGCGCAGGATACGTCGTCGGCCGCGGCGAAACCTGGGGGCGCGATGAGCGGGATCAGGTGCGTCCACCAGCTGGCCAGCGATGTCGCAGGAGAGCGTGGAGCTGGCCTACCAGGCGTATGACGCGTTCAACCGACGCGACCTCGGGTCGCTGCTCGCATTGATGGATCCTGAGGCGGATCTCGTCCCGCAGCTGGCTGCCATGGAGGGCGATTTCCACGGTCATGAGGGAGTCCGTCGCTGGTGGCAGAACCTCCTCGACGCGTGGCCCGACTACGACGCCGAGGTCGTCGAGGTACGCGATCTCGGGCCGGCGACCCTCGCAAAGGTCCTGGTTGGGGGTCATGCAGCGGATAGCGGCATCCCCGTGAGGGAAACGTCCTGGCACGTTTGGCGCTGGCGGCGGAACAAGGCCATCTGGTTCGCGGTCTTCCCGACGGAAGCCCGAGCCCTCGAAGCCGTGGGCCTGCGGGAGTAGCCGATGTCGCTGGAGAACGTGGAGATCGTGCGGCGCTACTACGAGGCTTATGCCCAAGGCGGGTTCGATCGGTTGATGGACTATTGGAGCGACGATCTCGACCACCGGGCCGCAAAGGACGGCGTCGACGACCCCGGCCCGATTCGCGGCAGGACCGCCATGCGAAAGCACATCGGAGACTGGATCGACACCTTCGACGAGTTCTGGTTCGAGGCGGTGGAATTGATCGACGCCGGTGAGGACACGGTGGTCGCGGTTGAGCGATTCGGCGGGCGGGCCAAGCTGAGCGGCGTCGAAACGGATCAGACATCCGGGGTGGTGCTCACGATTCGTGAGGGAAAGATCGCCCGTTGCCGCGAGTACGCGACCCGCGCCGAGGCCCTCGCAGCCGCCGGGCTGGCGGAGTAGCCGATGTCGCATGAGAACGTCGAGGTCTTCAAACGCTTTGCGGACGCGAACAACCGCCGCGACGTCGAGGCGTTGCTGGCGGAGCTCGACGCCGACGTCGAGTGGCAGTCCGCGGTTCTCGGATCGCTGGGAGGGGAAGCGACGGTGCATCGTGGACATGACGGTGTCCGCGAGATGCTCCGCGACCTGTACGAGGCTTTCAGCGAGTTCCGGGTCGAGTTCTCGGAGATCCGGGATCTCGGCGATCGAGTCGTCGCAATCGGACGCTGGATCACGCGTGGAGAGGAGAGCGGAGTCGAGGTGACGCCCCCTCTTGCCTCCGTCGTCGACTTCAAGAACGGCAAGGCGATTCGCGTCCGGAGCTACCTCGATCCCGAAGAAGCCCTCGTAGACGCGGCCATGAGGGACTAGGCGATGTCGCAGGAGAACGTGGAGCTCGTCCGGGAAATCATCGCGGCCGTGCCTGATTGGAACGCGGTCAGCGCCTTGCTCCATCCCGAGGCGCGGTTCGATCAGACCCGCATCCCCGGTGGCGGCGTCTACGAGGGCCGCGAGGCGTGCGGCCGCTTCTTCGAGCGCTGGTTCGGTACCTGGGACGACATACGGATGACGCCCGAGCGGTTCATCGAGGACGGCGACCGCGTGCTCGCCCTGATGAAGATCGAGGGGCGCGGCAAGGGCAGCGGGGTGCCGGTGGTGATCATCTCGGCCGACCTCTTCACGATTCGCGACGGCAAGATCGCCTCGCTCGTCGGCTACCCCGACCGCGCCGAGGGCCTCGAAGCCATCGGCCTGCGGGAGTAGCGATGTCGCACGAGAACGTCGAGATCGCCAGGGACTTCTACGACGCGTACAACGCACGCAACAGCGAGGCGCTGGATCGGTTGCTGCACCCCGAGGCCGAGATAACCACGCTGTCGGCGAGAGGCGGGCTCGGCGGCGATTGGAGCACGGGGATGACGAGGCAATACTTCGAGCAGCTCGACGAGGCCTGGACCGGTCTCCGTATCGAGATCCAGGAGTACCGCGAGGTCGGTGAGCGCGTGGTGGCCCTCGGCGTCGCCCGAGGGGCGGGAACGTCGAGTCACGTCGAGCTGGCCAGCGATTTCGCGGCCGTGCTCCTCGTCAGGGACTCCCAGATCGTGCTGGTCGACAGCTACAGCAACTGGGAGGACGCCCTCAACGCCGCGGCGACCTAGCCGCTTCCGGGCTAGAGCGGGTCTAGCGCCCGCGCGCCAAGCTGGCGGGCGCAGGAGCGCGTCGGCGTACGCTCCGGAGGTGCGCCCGCTGCTGCTTGCTGCCGTTGTCCTGTTGGCGCTGGCCGGCTGCAACTCGTCGTCCGACGACCCTCAGCCCGTGCACAAGCCCGATCCGCTTCACACGTATAACGGTCGCGTGATCCGGGGGTGGCTCCTGTCGCTCGAGCGGCAGGACTACGAGCAGGCGGCCTATTACTTCGCGCCGCACGCGCTCATCGACCAAGGTCATCCCTACCGGCTCGATACCAAGTCGGACGCCTTCGCGTTCAACGCGGGGCTTCCGTGCCGCGCCGACCTGATCAGGCTGACCGGCGGAGGACACTCCCACCACGTGCTGGCCACCTTCCGCCTGCGGAAGGGCCCCGGCGGCCCCTGCAGCGGCCTCACGAGGGTGCGCTACACGATCCGCGAGGGGAAGTTCACGGCCTGGCGACAGCTCGCGGAGCCGGAGGGGCCGGAGGTCTGAGGGCGGGCGGCCTGGCTGGCGCTGAAGGCAGTGGAGAAGTATCAGCGCTCGCTCTGAGCGCCCCGCTCCTCCTCGATCCGCTGCCGCTCGGCGAGGCGGGTGTCGCGACGCAGCTGTGCCTCGCGCGCCCGCCTCGTCTCGTCGGGTGTCTCGGGTTCGACCGGCGGCACCGCGGTCGGGCTCCCGTATTCGTCGAGCGCGACCATCGTGAGGTATGCGGTCGAGGTGTGCAGCACCTCGCCGGTCCGGACGTTCTCGGACTCGACCCGCACGCCCACCTCCATCGACGACCGCCAGGCCGCGTTGACGGTGGCCTTCACGTTCACCAGCTGGCCGACGAAGACCGGGTGGCGGAAGCTCATCCGGTCCATCGCCGCGGTCACCACGCGGGTACCGGAGTGGCGCACCGCCGCGATCCCGGCGACCTCGTCGCACAGGTGCATGAGCACTCCGCCGTGCACGTTCCCGGACGTGTTCGCGTCAGCGGGGCCCATCCAGCGGCTGAGGATTGAGCTCGACTTGGAGGGGGCGCGTGGCTCCACTCGGGCCCGCAGACTACTCTTGGCCGAACCGAACGCGTCTGAGATTAGGAGGAGACATGCCAGGGCTTGCAGGACGCATGTCAACGGTGGTGAAGGCGAAGATCTCGAGAATGCTCGACCGGGCCGAGGACCCGGGCGAGACGCTCGACTACGGCTACCAGAAGCAGACCGAGCTGCTGCAGAACGTGAAGAAGGGCATCGCCGACGTCGTGACGTCGAAGAAGCGCCTTCAGATGCAGACGCAGAAGCTCGAGCAGCAGGTGGTGAAGCTCGACACCCAGGCGCGCCAGGCGCTTGCCCAGGGGCGTGAGGACCTCGCCCGCACGGCGCTCGAGCGCAAGACGCTCGCGCAGACGGAGATGCAGTCGCTCGACACGCAGATCAAGGAGCTCGAGGCGCAGCAGGAGCAGCTGACGGCCAACGAGCAGCGGCTGCGTCAGAAGATCGAGCAGTTCCGGACGAAGAAGGAAGTCATCAAGGCGCAGTACTCCGCCGCGGAGGCGCAGGTCCGGATCTCGGAGGCCGCCAACGGCGTCGGCGAGGAGATGGCCGACCTCGGGCTCGCGATGCAGCGCGCCGAGGACAAGACGGAGACGATGCGCGCACGCGCGTCCGCTGTCGAGGAGCTGGAGAAGGCCGGCGCGTTCGACGACATCACGGCACTCGGCTCGGGCGGCGACGACATCGACCGCCAGCTCTCCGAGCTCACGAGCGGCGCGCAGGTTGACGACGAGCTCGCGCAGATGAAGGCCGAGCTCGGCTCGGGCGGCGGCGACGCGCCGGCGCTCGAGCAGGGGGAGGACAAGGCGTGATCGTCCGCATCTCTGGCGAGGGCCAGTTCAAGCTGCCGGACCAGGACGCGGACCGTCTCAACGAGCTCGACAACCGAGCGGTCAGTGCCGTGGAGCAGGGCGACGAGACCGGCTTCAGGGAGCTCTGGAGCCAGATGCTCGAGATCGTCGCGAGCGACGGCAACGCGGTCGACGGAGACGAGCTCGTCGAGTCGGACGTGATCCTGCCTCCGCGCGACATCACCTTCGAGGAGGCGTGCGGAGAGTTCACCGGGGACGGCCTGATCCCCGACTAGCAGGGGCCGCCGGCTCAGTAGTCGTGCCCGCCGTAGCGGAGCCAGGCGGCGCCGCGCGGACGGGCTGACGCGCGCGCATCCTCGCCCAGCTCGCCGAACTCGTTCCCCAACACGATGTCGCCGGGCAGGCGGCGGAAGCGCACCGACCTGCCGCCGCATGAGGCGCGGAAGTTCGCCACCGCCAATGGGCCGTCGAGGCCCACGAGCCACCTGCGCCGCACGATGCGCGGCCGGCAGAAGGTGGTGCGGGCCGGCGTGACGTGCACGAGCAGGCCGAGCCAGAAGGCGTCGCGCGCGCCCGCGCCTGTGAGGAGGTCCCGGCGGTTCAGGCCCTGGAGCATCCATGCCGATCCGCCGCGCGTGTGGACGAGACCCGCGCCCAGGTGGTCCCACGCCTGCCACAGGTGCGAGAAGGTGCCCCAGCGGTGCTCGAGCGAGCCGCGCCAGCCGCGGAGATGCACTGTCTTGTCTCCGATCCGGACGCTGCCGGCCGCCCGGCTCGTGGCGACCGGCGTCGACCAGCTCAGCGTCACGTGCTCGGCGAAGCCGGCCTCGCGGCCGAGCCGCCAGCGCTGCGCCGTGACGCCCGGTCGCGGCCGCGCGAGCCGGACGCTCGCCTCGGATGTCGGCGAGCTGAGGCGAATGGTCCACGCGCCGGGACCCCGGGTGATGGCCGGCCGGTACGCGATGTCGTCCGTGCTCAGCGTTCGGCCGCCGTGGTTCAGGTCGAGCCGCGCTCCCATGCCCTCGTCCGGGCTCCGAAAGACTCGCAGGGCGATTTGTGCGCGCGAGCGCGGATCCACGAGCTCGACCGTCCAGTCCTCCATCGGCGCGCCGCTCCGCGCGGTCGCGTCCGCGGGGCGCGCTGTGCGCACGTCGCGAGGCGCGCCCGGCTGGAGCGCCGCCGCGGCGTCCGCGGCGAGTCCGAACAGGGCGACCGCGCAGATGAGGGCTCGGCGCATCGGCATACCCTAGTCGGCTAGCGTCCTACCCATGAGGGTGATGGGGGTCTGCGCGGTGGTGATGGCGTGCCTGGCCGTCGCCGCCGTGCCGAGCGCCTGGGGCGACGCGGTCACCCACCAGGCGGACGCCGTCCATTCCGGCCACGCCTCCGTGCCGGGGCTGAACCCGCCGCTCCACCGGGCCTGGAGCCGGCGCTTTCCAGACGTGGTCTCGTATCCGGTCATCGGCGGCGGCCGCGTGTTCGTCACCGCCTTCACGACGCCGCCCGACGGCACAACGAGGGAGTCCGAGCTGGTGGCGATGTCGCTGCGCACCGGCCGGGTGCTGTGGCGGAAGCCGCTCGGGCGAGGAGTGGGCGGCCAGCTCGGCCTCGAGGGCGGGCGTCTGTTCGTGACCCGCGGCGGCTACGAGGCGCCGGCGCTCGAGGCGCTCTCCGTGACGGACGGGCACACGCTGTGGCGCTACGACGCCGCCGAGTTCTTCTCCTCGGAGCCGCCCGTGCCGTCGGACGGCGTCGTCTACGTGCCGCTCCAGAGCGCGCTCTTTGCCTTCCGCGCCTCCGACGGGGCCGAGCTCTGGCGCACTGGCGGCGGCGTGGGCAACGACAGCTCGGTCGGCACGCCGGCCGTGACGGGCGACAGCGTCTGGCTCACCTTCGCGTGCGAGAACGTCTACCGCCTGCGCCGAAGCGACGGCGCCGTGACGTGGGCCCACCAGGGCGACTGCCACGGCGGCGGCGGGGAGACCGCGGCGCTCGTGGGCGGCCGCCTCTTCAGCCGCGAGGGCGACCTGCAGGAGCGCGGCTACGTGTACGACCCCGGCACGGGCGCGCGGCTGCGCCCGCTCACCTCGACGGCGCCGGCCGCGTTCGCCGGTGGCCTCGGCTTCTTTCCGGACGGCTGGCGCCCGTCGAACGGCCCACTCGTCCCGTACACGCTGGTGGCGCGCAGGGTCCGGTCCGGCCGCGCCGCGTGGCGCTTCCGCGGCGACGGCTATCTCGACGGCACGCCGCTGGTCGTGAACGACACCGTCTACGCGGGCTCCGGGTCGGGCGTGCTCTACGGGATCGCAGCCCGCAGCGGGAAGGTGCGCTGGCGCGACCGCCTCGGGACGCCGATCCCCGCCTCGCCGGGCATGTGGGACATGCAGACCGGCTTCGCCGCGGGAGAGGGAACCCTCGTCGTGCCGGCGCTGCGGCGCGTGGTCGCCTATCGGTAGCGTGCCTGCCGTGGACGAGGAGGCATTCAACCTGTCGGTCCGCCGCTTCCTGAAGAAGCTCGGCGTGACGTCGCAGCGGGAGATCGAGCTCGCGGTGCGCGAGCAGCTCGAGGCGGGTCGCCTGAGCGGCAACGAGACGCTTCAGGCGCGCGCGGTCGTGACCGTGGACGGCGTGGAGCGCGAGATCGTCGTGGAGGGCGACATCGCCCTGAGCGGCGAGCCGAGCGGCTCGCCGAAGTAGACGGTTCACGGAGGGCGCCCCGGGTATCGCAGGCTCCATGCGAGCCCGGTGCCTGTCCCTGCTGATCGTCTTCCTCGTCTTTCCAGCCGCCGCAAGCGCGGCTCCGAACTGGACCGAGGCCGACAAGGACGGGTACGGCACCTCCACGACGACCGCCAGCAAGGTCTGGCACACGCTCGACGACGGGCGCCTGACGGAGGTCTTCTATCCCGACCTCGGCACGCCGAGCGTGCGCTCGCTGGAGTTCGTGGTGTCGCAGGGCTCGTTCTCCCAGCGCGACAGCCAGGCGCAGAGCCGCAGCGTCCAGCTGATCGATTCACGCAGCCTCACGTACCGGCAGGTCAACGAGGAGCCCGGCCGCTACCGGCTCACCAAGACCTACGTGAACGACCCAGCCAGGAACGTCCTGATGATGGACGTGCGGCTCGAGTCGTTGACAGGCAAGAGGCTCGGCCTCGACCTGGTCTATGACCCCGGGCTCGGGAACGACTTCCAGGACGACGTCGCGGAGCCGGACGACGACGCGCTGCTCGCCCGCGACACCGGCAGCCCGGTGGCCAGCGCCGTCGCCGGCTCGCCCGCCTTCGAGCGCACGTCGAGCACGGGGAGCGGCGGCGACCTCGTCCAGACCGCGCGCACGTCGCTGACCGGCCTGTCCGGAAGCCAGACGCTCACCGTGGCGCTCGGCTTCGGCGGGACGACTGGCGCGGCCCTCGGCGCCGCCGACAGCTCGCTGGGCGCGGGCTTCGCGGCCACACAGACCGCGTACCAGTCCGGCTGGCACTCGTACCTCGACGGGCTGAAGCGGCCGCCGAGCAGCGCCGACACCACGCTCTACAACGCGTCGGTGATGACGCTCGCCGCTCACGAAGACAAGACCTATCGCGGCGGCTACATCGCCTCGCCGACTATGCCGTGGGTCTGGGGCACCGGCCTCGAGAGCCCATCGGGCGCCTATCACCTCGTCTGGTCGCGCGACCTGTACCAGATCGCCACGGCGCTGATCGCCGCGGGGGACACCGCGGGCGCGAACCGCGCGGTGGACTACCTCTTCCTCAGGCAGCAGAAGCCCGACGGCTCGTTCCCGCAGAACTCGACCGTCGACGGCACGCCCCACTGGGGCAACCTCCAGCTCGACGAGGTCGCCTTCCCGATCGTGCTCGCCTGGCAGCTCGGCCGCACCGACGCCGCGCTCTACCGCGACCACATCAAGAGGGCCGCCGACTTCCTCATGAACTTCCACGGCGAGCAGGACGCGCCCTGGACCCCGCAGGAGCGCTGGGAGAACCAGAGCGGCTACTCGCCGGGCACGATCGCGTCTGAGATCGCCGGCCTCGTGTGCGCGGCCGACATCGCGCGCCGGAACGGCGACATGCCCTCCGCGAACCGGTACCTGCACACCGCGGACGAGTGGCAGAAGCACGTCGACGGATGGACCGCGACGACCAACGGCCCGTACTCCCCGGGTCCGTACTACCTGCGTCTCACCAAGGACGGCAACCCGAACGCGGGCACGCCCTACAACATCGGCGACTCAGGCCCGACGGTGGACCAGCGCAAGGTCGTCGACCCGAGCTTCCTCGAGCTCGTGCGGCTCGGCGTCAAGCGCCCCGACGACCCGACGATCAAGAACACGCTGAGCGTGGTGGACCAGCAGCTAGCCTCGGGCAACGCGAACGGCCGCTACTTCTGGCACCGCTTCAACTTCGACGGCTACGGCGAGAAGAAGGACGGCGGCCCGTGGGACATCGGCTTCCCGCCGAATCCCAACGAGGTGTGGGCGGACAACAAGACGATCGGGCGCAACTGGCCGATCTTCGGCGGCGAGCGGGGTGAGTACGAGCTGCTCTCGGGCAACTCCGCCGCGGCCCGCACGCGGCTGGCGAACATCGCCTCGGCGGCCAACGACGGGCAGATGCTCCCGGAGCAGGTCTGGGCGCCGGACTTCCCGCCCGCAGGTGAGGCAGGCTTCCCGCTCGGCGAGGGCACCTTCTCGGCCACCCCGCTGGCGTGGTCGCACGCCCAGTACGTGCGGCTCGCGTGGTCGATCGATGCCGGGCGCCCCGTGGAGCAGCCCAGCATCGTCGCCACGCGGTACGGCGGCTGAGCTAGCTGCCGCCCTGGTCCTCGCCGTCGCCCTCGATGGTGACGACCTTGTAGTTCCCGTCGAGGCGGACGTCGACGGTCTTGCCGTCGGTGCCGGTCACCTCGACCTCCCAGGTCGCCCCGTTCTCCGAGTCGCGCTCGACGGAGTTCGCGGTCCCGGGGTGCGCGGCGAGCGCGGCCTCGCGCGCCCGGTCCGCTCCCGGACCGCTCACCTGCTCCTTGGCATCCCCACTCTGACCCCCGGCGACCGCCACACCCACCCCGGCGGCGCTGAGGGCGAGCGCGGCGCCCACAACTGCGATGTATCTGCGCTTGATCTGCATGGTGCCTTTCTAAGTGTCGCGCATGAGATCGGCGTGAGAGGCGGGCAGCTCGAACCACGCGTCGGCGCCGCCGCCGGCGCGTGGATCCGCACCGGCCGAGCGACCGTGCGAGCTTGCGATCGCATCCACGATCGCTAGCCCGAGCCCGGTGCCGCCTCGGGAGCGGGCGCGGTCGCCGCGCGTGAAGCGGTCGAACGCATGGCCGTCGAGAGCGGGGTCGAAGCCCGGGCCCCGGTCCAGCACGTGGAGGCGCACGCCGTCGCCGGCCTGCTCGGCACGAAGCTCCACCGAGCCGTCGCCGTGCCGCAGCGCGTTGTCCACGAGGTTCGCGAGCGCCTGCTCGGCGCGCAGCCGGTCGGCCTGGACGACGAGGCCGTCGGAGCCCTCGACGCTCAGGGCGCGGCGCGCCTCGGCCGCACGCGCCTCGAAACGGCGCGCGGTGGTCGTGAGCAGCTCGCCCACGTCGAGCCGCTCGGGGCGCACGGGAAGCCTGCCCTCGTCCGCCCGGGCGAGGACGAGCAGGTCCTCGGCGAGCTGCACGAGCCGGTCGCTCTCCCCGGCCGCCGAGGCCACCGCCTCGCGGAGCTCCTCGGGCGAGCGCCCCTCGCGGAGCGCCAGCTCCAGCTCGGCCTTCAGCAGCGCCAGCGGCGTGCGGAGCTCGTGGCTCGCGCTCGACACGAACGCCCGCTCGCGCTCGGCTGAACGCTCCAGCCGCTCCAGCATCTCGTTGAGGGTGCCGCCCAGTTCGGCGAGCTCGTCGCGGCCAGGCGGAACGGGCAGCCGCCTGCCGCTGCCGAGCCGCGAGATCTCGGCGGCCTCGCTGCGCATCGCGTTGACCGGTCGGAGCGCGGCGGTGGCCACGCCGTAGGCCGCGAGCGCCGCGAGGAGGAGCGCGACCGGTCCGCCGATCAGCAGGACCCGACGGAGCGAGGAGAGCGCCTCCTCGCGGTCCTCGCGGGTGGCGCCCACGACCACGACACGGCCGTCGGCCGGCCGCGCGAGCAGGCGCAGGTGCTCGTCGAAGCGCGCCAGGCCGTTGCGGTCGAAGAAGATCGCGCCCTGGCGGGCCTGGGCCAGGTCCGCGCCGCGGAGCACCGGCACCCGCCGCAGGCCGGGGCTGCCGTACTCCACGCGCCCGCCGGGGCCGATCACCTGCGCGAGGCTCTCGTCGCGCGCCACGAGCCGGTCCCTGTCCGCTGGGACGCGGCCCGCCACCGCCGTCGCGGCGAGGTCGTCGGCGCGCGTCCGCAGCGAGGTGTCGAGCGCGGCGTTCAGGTCCGAGCCGACGCGGGAGTAGACGAACAGCCCGACCGCCACGAGCACGATCGCCATCACGGCGGTGAAGGCGATCGTCAGCCGGATCCTGATCGGCAGCCGGCTCAGGACGCTCCCCCGTCGGCGCGCAGCCGGTAACCGGCGCCTCGCACCGTCTCGATGCTCGTGACGCCGAACGGCCGGTCGACCTTCTCGCGCAGGTAGCGCATATAGACGTCGATCACGTTCGAGCGGTTCTCGTAGCCGAAGTCCCAGGCGTGCTCGAGCAGTTCCAGGCGGCTCAGCACGTCGCCGGGGCGGCGCATGAACGCCTCGAGGAGGGCGAACTCCTTTGTCGACAGCTCGATCGCCTCCTCGCCGCGCCATGCCTGACGAGTCGCCGGGTCGAGCCGCAGCGCCCCGACCTCGAGCACGGCGGGCCGCTCCTTCTGCCCGCGCCTGACGAGCGCTCGCAGCCGGGCGGAGAGCTCGGCGAACGAGAACGGCTTGGTCAGGTAGTCGTCCGCGCCGCCGTCGAGCCCGGCCACGCGGTCCTCGACCGAGTCGCGCGCGGTGAGCAGCAGCACGGGCGTCCACACGCCCTCGTTTCGCAGCCGCCGGCACGTCTCGAAGCCGTCGATGCCCGGCAGCATCACGTCGAGGACGACGGCGTCGTAGGGAGCCGACTGAACCATCCAGAGCGCGTCCTCGCCGCTGCGCGCCACGTCCACCGCGGCCCCCTCCTCGATGAGGCCGCGGCGGACCAGGGCCGCCATCTTGATGTCGTCCTCGACTACGAGCAGCCGCACTAGGCGGACGATGACACGGGCTTCATGAGAGTTCCATGAGCCGCGCGCGTGAGCAGCATCGCCGCCAGCCCCAGCCCCGCCCAGACCGCCAGCACCGCGACGTGCTCGGCCGAGCCGGCGCCGTCGAAGAAGCCGGTGCTGCGCAGGAGGTTCGCGCCCGCGCCGGGCGGCATGAGCTGCCCGAGGCCGCCCACCGGCTGCGGCAGCAGCTCGGGGGCGGTGGCCGCGGCCGAGAACGGGTTGCCGACGAAGATCATCAGCAGCGCGCCGATCCCGAGGCCGGCCTTGCCGAACAGGCTGTATAGCCCGGCCATCGCGGCGGCGATCGCCAGGAAGATGAGCGCGAAGGCGCCGGCGTTCACGAGCCAGTCGCCCTCGACGATTCCGAGCCACGTGTCCGCGACGAGCGCCGCGCTGAGCCCGGCGAGCACCGACCCGGCGATCGTCAGGCCGGCACGCGCCGACCCGTGGCTTACCGCGAGCGAGGCGAGGACGCCCGTCAGCACTCCGGCCAGCACGAGCGGGAGGACGGACGAGCCGAGGCCGCTGCCGGCCTTGGGCGTCGTGACGACGTCCTCGATCTGAGCGTCCTGCTCGGCCGCGGCATGCGTGAGGAGCTGCGCGACGGCCGGGCTGCCGGCGGAGCTCGTGAGGACCTTCGGGCCCGCGGGCCCCGCTACGAACGCTCCGTAGACCTCGCGGTCCTCGATCGCCGCCCGGGCCTCGGCCTCGGTGCCGTAGCGATGGACCTCGAAGGCGCCCTCCTGCGCGGTCAGCTCGTGCTCGATCGCGTCCGCTGCGGCGGGGGCCCCGGCGACCGCGATCGGCAGGTCACGCGGCTCGAGCCGCGAGCTGGGCCACGCGAACAGGGCGAGGACCAGCGCGACGACCAGCGGGACGACGAGGATTGCGGCTGCGGGCGGGCGATGCTCGTTCACGGGATGTCCACCTCTCCGACTCGGGTAGCGGTGGCGCGCGCGGCCACGTAGGCCGGCAGCAGCGCAAGCGCCGCCGCCTCCGTCATGGCCTCGACCTGCCACCAGATCGCGTGTCCGCCGAAGGCGCACGACGCGAGCGTCGCGCGGTGGCGGAGCGGGCTGTCATGGCCCTTGAAGGCGGCGAATACGACGCCGCATTCGGGCGCTTCGTGTCTGTGTTGGATGAGAAAGCACGGCATGTGCCCAAGCGTCGGGCACAGCCGGCGGCGGCACATCGGGACGACTCCCTGATCGCGCACCCTGATCCGGAAACCATCGCTCCGCGCGGGCACCGCCCGCGCCTCGCGCACGGCGGGCTATGCTCGCGGCGGATTCGTGATGGCCCAGCCTGCCGAGCAGATCGTCGGGCGTGCCGCTGAACTCGGTGTGATCGATGGCGCTCTCGCCGGACTCCAGCGGAGGACCTTCGGTGCCCTGGAGCTGGTCGGCGAGCCGGGGATGGGGAAGACGCGCCTGCTCCGCGAGGTGGCCTCCCGCGCCGACGCCGAGGGGCATCTCGTGCTCACGGGGGGCGCCTCGGAGCTCGAGCGCGACCTGCCGTTCTGGATCTTCGTGGACGCGCTCGACGAGTACCTCGAGAGCATCGAGCCGCGCATGCTGGGCGCGCTGGACGACGACCTGCGGGCCGACCTCGCGCCGCTCTTCCCCTCCCTCGGCGACGGCGCCGGGCCATCCCACGGCGACGAGCGCCTGCGGGTCCACCGCGGCATGCGCCAGCTCCTCGAGGCGCTCGCGGCGACGAAGGCGCTCGTGCTGCTCCTGGACGACCTGCACTGGGCCGACGCGGCGTCGGCCGAGCTGCTCGGCTCGCTGCTCCGGCGACCGCCCGCGGCGCCCGTGCTGATCGGTGTCGCCGCCCGGCCCCGTCAGGTGCCGGACGCGCTGGCGGGCACGCTCGCGCGCGCCCAGGCCGCCGGCACGCTCGCGCGTGTCGAGCTGAGCGGCCTGAGCGCGGACGAGGCGCGCGAGCTGCTCGGCGAGGCGGTGCCGGCGAAGGCGGCCGCGACGCTCTACGAGGAGAGCTCCGGCAACCCGTTCTACCTCCAGCAGCTCGCGCGCTCTCCGCGGTCGGCCACGATCGCGGGCGACGGCCGGGTCGGGGTCGCGATGGCGGGCGTCCAGGTCCCGCAGGCGGTGGCGGCGGCGCTCACCGGCGAGCTCGCGCTGTTGAGCGATGAGGACCGGCGCGTGCTCGAGGGCGCGGCGGTGGCCGGGGACCCGTTCGAGCCGGAGCTCGCGGCCGCCGCGGCCGGCGTCACCGAGGACGCCGCGATCTCCGCGCTGGACGAGCTGCTTGCGCGCGACCTCATCCGGCACACCGACGTGCCGCGGCGCTTCCGCTTCCGGCATCCGCTGGTGCGCGGCGCGGTCTACGAGGCCGCGCCCGGCGGCTGGCGGATCACGGCGCACGAGCGCGCCGCGGCGGCGCTCGCCGAGCGCGGCGCTCCCGTGAGCGCACGGGCGCACCACGTGGAGCGCTCCGCGCGCCACGGCGACATGGAGGCCGTGGCGCTCCTGAGGGAGGCTGCTCTGGCGGCCGTGCCGCGCGCGCCGTCAACGGCAGGCCGCCTCTTCGAGGCGGCGCTCAGGCTGCTGCCCGAGAGCGCGCCCGTGACCGACCGTGCCGCCCTTCTCGACGGGATCGCAGGCGCCTACTCGGCGTCCGGCTGGTTCGAGCGCTCCTACAACGCGATGCGAGAACGGCTCGACCTGCCGTCCGACGAGCCGCTCCCGCACACGGTGCGGCTGATCGCGGCCATCGCCTCGCTCGAGAACCTGATCGGCCGCAACCAGCAGGCCCACGCTCGCCTCCTGAAGGCACTCGACGAGGTGCCGGATCAGAGCTCGGAGGAGGGGATCGCGCTGATGATCGAGCTCGGGATCGACGGCTTCTTCCGAATGGACTACCGCGCCATGTGGGAGTACGAAGAACGCGCCCTGGAGGCGGCGAAGGCGACCGGCGACAAGATCCTGATGGCCACGCCGGCGGGCATCCTGGCCTTCGGGCAGGTGCTCGACGGCAGGCACGAGGAAGCCGCCGAGAGCGTCGCCCTGGGGGCGGGGCTGATCGACAGCTTCTCCGACGACGAGCTCGCGCGAGCCCGCCGCGCCACCAACAACATCGCCTCCGCGGAGATGTACCTCGAGCGCTACGCCGACGCGACGCGCCACTCAGAGCGGGCGCTCGCGGTCGCCATCGCCACCGGGCAGTCGCAGTTCGTCCCGATCCTGTTCTGGACGGGGATGATCCGGCTGACCTGCGGCCGCCTCGAGGACGCGGCCGAGCTGCAGGAGGTCGCAATCGAGGTGGCGCGGCTCTCGGGGCACGCGCAGGGGCTGGCGTGGAACCTCGGTTCCCGCTCCATGACGGCGATGGCGGCGGGCGACGTGGAGACGGCCCTGGCCACGGCGGAGGAGGCCGTCGAGGCCGCGGCGAAGGGCACCGAGGGCCCGACATTCCCGTCGATGTGGAGACATGTGGGGCTCGCCGCCGCGCTGCTCGAGGCCGGCGACGGCCGGCGCGCTTCGGAGATCGTGCTCGAAGGAGCGGGCGGCGACGAGCTGCCGCTGCTCCCCGTCGGCTGGAGGCCCCAGGTGTTCGAGCTCCTGACACGAGCCTCGCTCGTACGGGGGAGCCGCGGCGACGCCGTTCGCTTCGCGGAGCGCGCCGCCGCATACGCCAAGGAGCAGAGCATGCTGCGCCTCCCGCAGACCTGGTCGAAGCGCGCGGCGGGAGAGATAGCGCTCGCGGACGGCGACGCCGAGGCCGCGGCAGCGCTCGCGCTCGACGCCGCAGCTGCGGCGGCCGAGATCGACGCGCCGATCGAGGAGGCCATCAGCCGCATGCTCGCGGGGCGGGCGCTGGCGGCCGCCGGCAAGCGAGACGAAGCCGCCGCCGAGCTCGAGAGCGCGGCCAAGACATTCGAGGGCTGCGGCGCCCTCCTGCGCCGCGACGCCGCGGACCGCGAGCTCGGCAAGCTCGGCAAGCGCGTGCACCGCCGGACGAAGCGCGGCAAGCTCGACGGAACGGGCATCGAGCTGCTCACCGAGCGCGAGCTCGAGGTCGCGCGGCTGGTCGTGGACCGGAAGACCAACTCCCAGATCGCCGCGGAGCTGTTCCTGAGCCCGAAGACCGTCGAGACGCACATCCGCCATCTGTTCCAGAAGCTCGAGGTGTCGTCCCGTGTCGAGGTCGCGCGCGTGGTCGAGCGCGCCGACCGCGAGGCGGGCACCCTGACCGGATAAGGGTGCGAAATCAGGGAGTCGTCCCGATGTAGGGGTGCGGCTTCGACGGGAAGCTGACGGGGTCAAATCCACCTGGCGAAAGGGCTTCCCATGGCAACGCGTCTTTATCGAATTGGAGGTTGGGCCTTCGAGAATCGCCGTAAGGTGCTCGTCGGCTGGCTGCTGGTGCTCGTCGCCGTATTCGCGAGCGCCGCGATGTTCAGCGGCAAGACGAGCAATGAGTTCTCGGTGCCCGGCACGGAGTCGCAGGTCGCTCAGGACCTGCTGCAGGAGAAGTTCCCAGAGGCCGGCGGCGGCAGCGCTCGTGTCGTGTTCGCCGCTCCCGAGGGCGAGAAGCTCACCGATCCGGAGAACAAGTCGGCCGTGATGGAGAGCGTCAAGCGCGCATCCAAGGCGCCTGAGGTCATTGGCGTCCAGGATCCGTACTCGGCCGGCGCCATCTCGAAGGACGGCCGCATCGGCTTCGCCGACGTGTACTACCCGGTAAAGGCCGAGGAGGTCGAGAAGAGCTCGGCCGACGCCCTCGAGGCGTCCACGGAGCCGGCCACGAAGGCCGGCATGCAGGTCGAGTTCGGCGGCGGAGTCGTCACAGAGGAGAGCCAGAGCAAGGCCGAGATGGTCGGCCTCTTGGTCGGCTTCCTCGTGCTGGCGATGACGCTCGGCTCGCTGCTTGCCGCCGGCCTGCCGCTGCTCACGGCGATCCTGGGCGTCGGTCTCGGGACGCTCGGCATCACCGCGCTTTCCGGCGCGGTCGAGATCTCGGAGACCGCTCCGATCCTCGCTTCGATGCTGGGACTCGCGGTCGGCATCGACTACGCGCTGTTCATCCTGTCGCGTCACCGCCAGAACCTCCACGAGGGGATGGCGCCGCGTGAGTCGGCAGCGCAGGCCACGGCCACGGCCGGCAGCGCCGTCGTGTTCGCGGGAGCGACGGTCGTGATCGCGCTCGTCGGCCTCGTCGTGGTGAACATCCCGTTCCTGACGGTGATGGGCCTCGCCGCGGCGGTCACCGTGTCGCTCGCGGTCCTGATCGCCGTGACGCTGCTCCCCGCCGTCATGGGGTTCTCAGGCGGGCGGCTGGGCCGGCTCAACCGGTTCCTGGTCAAGCGGCCACGTCAGCGCGCGGAGGGTGCGCCCACGCTCAGCCTCCGTTACGTCCGCCTGATCACCCGCCGGCCCCTGCTCGTGGTGATCGCCACCGTCGCCCTGCTCGGCGCGATCGCGATTCCCGCCCTGCACATGAAGCTCGGCCTGCCGGATGACGGCGCGAGCCCGACCAGCAGCACCGAGCGCCGCGCGTACGACCTCCTGACGGAGGGCTTCGGCCCCGGCTTCAACGGGCCGCTGACCGCCGTTGTGTACGCGCCGGACGTGCCGCGTGACAAGCAGAAGGAGCTCGCTCAGGGCGTCGCGGACGAGATCAAGACGTTCCCGGGCGTCGCCGCGGTGTCCGAGCCGGCACAGAACGAGGCGGGTGACATCACGGTCGTCTCCGTCACCCCGAAGAGCGGTCCCGCATCCGACGGGACCAAGGACCTCGTCACGTACATGCGCGACGAGGCCTCGAAGATTCCCGAGTCGTACGGCATCGACGCGTACGTCACGGGTCAGACGGCCATGAACATCGACACGAACGACAAGCTGGCTGCCGCGCTGCCCAAGTACATCGCGGTCGTGGTGGGGCTCGCCCTCATCCTGCTGATGGTCGTGTTCCGGTCGGTGCTTGTGCCGATCAAGGCGGTCGGCGGCTTCCTGCTCAGCATTGCCGCGTCTCTGGGCCTAGTGGTGTGGGTGTTCCAGGACGGCAACCTGAACGGGCTGTTCGACGTCGCCAAGGCCGGGCCGATCACGAGCTTCCTGCCGGTGCTGCTGGTGGGAATCCTGTTCGGCCTCGCGATGGACTACGAGGTGTTCCTCGTGTCCCGGATGCGCGAGAACTTCGTGCGCTCGGGCCGGGCCCGCGAGTCCGTCGTGAAGGGGTACTCGCAGAGCGGCCGCGTCGTCACCGCGGCGGCGATCATCATGGTCTCCGTCTTCGGTGCCTTCGTGACCGACACGGACCCCGTGGTCAAGTCGATCGGGCTCTCGCTCGCGGTCGGAGTCCTCGCCGATGCCTTCGTGGTGCGCATGACGCTCGTGCCCGCCGCGATGGCCCTGCTCGGCCGCCGCGCCTGGTGGATGCCGAAGCGGCTCGAGCGGTGGGTGCCGGACGTCGACATCGAGGGCGAGGCGGTCATGCATGGCCTGCGTGGAGCGGCGTCATGATGTGACCCGGTGCTCAGCTCCCCGCGCGCAGCCGTCGCAGCGGCATTCCTGATCCACTCGACGGCCTCGGGGACATGGGCCCCCCGGCTGCCGGCGATCAAGGAGTCGCTCGGGCTGTCGGACGGGGAGCTGGGCACCGCGCTCGTCGGCCTCGCCATCGGCCTCGTGGTCGGTACGAGGGTGGCGGGCGTGCCGGTCGACCGGTTCGGAAGCCGGCCCGTGATGCGGGCCGGCTTTCCGCTTCTCGCGGCCGCGCTGCTCTTGCCGGGCGTCGCCGGGAACGGCGTGGCGCTGTTCGCGGGGCTGCTGGTCTTCGGGGTCATCAGCGGCGCGCTGGACGTGGCGATGAACGCTCAGGGGATCGAGGTCGAGCGCGTGCTCCGGCGCCCGATCCTGTCGGGGCTGCACGGGATGTGGAGCGTGGGGCTCGGCATCGGCGCCGGCGTGGCCGCGCTCGCGGCGACGCTGGACGTCGAGCCGCTGCCTCAGTTCGCAGTGGTAGCGGTGGTGCTTGCCGTGGCCTCGCTGGTTCTGCTGCGCGGGCTGCTGCCCGCCGAGCATCACGTGCGGGAGGACCATGAGCGCGACGCGGGCGTCACCGCGCTCTGGACGGTCCCGCTGGTCCTCCTCGGCGTGATCGCGTTCTGCTCCTTCGTGGGCGAGGGCTCGGCGTCCGACTGGAGCGCCGTCTACATGACCCAGGAGCTCGGCACCTCCGCGGCGCTGGGCGCCCTCGCCTTCGCCGCCTTTGCCGTGACGATGGCGATCGCGCGCTTCGCGGCCGACCCGCTGCGCACCCGGCTCGGCAATGTGACGCTGGTGCGAGGCGGCTCGCTGATCGCCGCGGCGGGACTGGGCGCTGCGCTGCTGATCCACGAGCCGGCAGCGGGCATCGCGGGCTTCGCCCTGCTGGGCCTCGGCCTCGCCCCGGTGGTCCCGATCACCTTCAGTGCGGCCGGCGACCTCGACGCGCGCGCAACCGGCCGGTTGGTGGGCCGTGTGGCGACGATCGGCTACGTGGGCTCGGTGGCCGGCCCGATCACGATCGGCTGGCTGGCGGAGGCGACGAGCCTGCGGACCGCGCTGGGGCTGGTGGTCCTGCTTGCGCTGGTGATCGCGGTGTCGGCTCGCGGCTGTGACGTCAACCAGATGGGTCGCTCCGGAGGTATGCGAGCACCGCGAGCACGCGGCGGTGAGACTCCGGGTCGACCGCGAGCCCGAGCTTGAGGAACACCTGCTTGACGTGCGCCTCGACGGTGCGCTCCGTCACGAACAGACGGCTTGCAATAGCGCCGTTGGAGAGGCCCTCCGCGACAAGGCTGAGAACCTCGCGTTCGCGCGGGGTCAGCTCCGCGAGCGGGTCATGCCGGCGCTGCCTT
>Ga0207706_10002181_pt1 | contig 19100 bp, 19 predicted proteins | sample KBSC53metaG_FD_184318 | JGI IMG/M metagenome (GOLD analysis project Ga0207706, IMG submission 184318) | Corn rhizosphere microbial communities from Kellogg Biological Station, Michigan, USA - KBS C5-3 metaG (SPAdes) (version 2) | ecosystem: Host-associated > Plants > Roots > Rhizosphere > Soil ... | reverse complement strand
GTGGGGCGGGTGTTGATAGCAGCGGGAAACCAGCGAGAGCGCATTGAAAGGAAATCCATAAACGGCGGGCAAAAAAAAGGCTTGTCTGGTTGCCCGGAAAAGCCCTTTGAAAGTTCCAACATTTGGGGGAAGGAACCCATGCAGTGTGCCGCGCGTGGAGCAGAGGCGCCAATGCATATTAATGAGGGTTGAATGCAAAAATAATGAATTGGAATACGGTCAGACTACTATCGAGCAGCAGACTTTACCCAGCACTCGATTACTGGACTCTTCATCGAAAAAACGCTTGCGCAGGTTCTCCTGCAAACCGGGTTCACTGGCCAGCGGGCCTTTCAACGCCACCAATGCGTCGCGCAACCCCATCAGCCGGTCCAGCGGTGGCAGGGGAATATAGCCGACATGCACTTCGGTGCTGGTCAAGGCTGGGTTATCAAGCGAAGCATCATCTGGCACGGCGTTGTCCTCTCGTCCTTGTGGTCACCCATGACCTGTGGCGGTACATGAATACCGCACCCGGCAAGCGAGTTTACCGTCGGGTTTTGGACGCAGGAAAGAGAAACGGCACCAGTTATTACGTAAAGCTGCGTGGGAATTTTCCGCGCCGGCAGCGCCGGCGCAGACTCAAGGTTGCGCAGGTTTGGCCAGGTGCAGCAGCACGTAAGGGTTGCGGTCGAATTCGCCGGTCAGGGTCGGCGTGATGGAACGAAAGCGCGGGTCTTGCAAGCCTTCGTAATCCACTTGGCTCATCACCAGCCAGGCGGGTCCTTGGAGTGGCTTGAGGTCGGCGGCTTGCTGAGTGAACAACGGCACTTGGTCGCAATCGAGGTTGACCATGTACTTGATGGCCTTGGCGTCTTTGCCCAAGCCATGCAGCACCACCGGCGCGCGTTGCTGCATCACCTGCTCATGAACCCGTAAGGTAAAGGTGCGGGTGTCGTAGATACTGCGCTCCAGCGGCTCGACCACCAGGATATAGGAGGCCCACACTGCCAGCACCGCGGCAAAGGCCGGCCCGACCGGACGCAGGCGGCTCTTGAAGAGTGTCACCAAGGCCAGCACCTGCAGGCCGCCCAGCACGCCCAACACCCAGCCGAGATGGCTCAACTGCTCAGGGTAGCGCGATCGTGCCAACAGCAGGCCGACGATCAACAGCGTCGGCAACAACGTCCAGATCCCCAGCATCAGCCCACGCAGCCCGGCGAAGAGCCGTCCGTGTGCGACCTGGAACGGGTATGCCGCAATGATCGCCGCCATGGGCAACATCGGCAGCACGTAACGTGCTTTTTTCGCCTGGGGAATCGACAGGCCGACCATCACCAGCAAGCCGGCGGCGGCGCAATACCACACCAACTGCAATGCCGGTCCCGGCGCGCGGCGCCCGCTGAGCACCATGGCCAGCAGTACCAGCAGCGCCATCGGATACGCCAAGGCGTAATTGCCCAGCGAACTGGTGAAGTAGTACAGCATGCCGCTCGAACCTTCGCTGCCATCCATGCGGCCGAGGAACTGCATGCGGATCACGTCCTGCATGAAGCTTTCGCCACCGCTCAACTTGGCCATCAGCAGCAACAGGCCCACGCATGCCACCAGCAATGCCAGCGCCAGCAAGCCGAAACTGAACAACTGGCGCCATTGCCGGTTGATGAGGTAGTAGCTGCAGAGCACGCCCGTAGGAATCACCAGGCCAATCGGCCCACGCACGGCAAAGCCCAGGATCAGCAGCAGGTACAGCCAATGCAGGCGTTTAGCGGACCCGAAGTGTTCATGGGCGTAACCCAGGTAAAACACCGCCAGGGCGATGGCAGCCAGCATTTGGTCGAGGGACACCGCACGGGTTTCGCTGATGAAGTTGCTGCTCAACAACAGGAGCGCAATGCTCAGCAGCCCCCAGCGCTGGGAGTAGGGCGCCGTCAGGCGATACACCAGGGTGACGATAAACGCCGAGGCGATCGCCGTGGGCAACCAGGCCGTGAGGCTGGTGACCTGGCCCAGGGGCAGTGAAACCAGCCAGGTCAACAGTGTCGAGGTGGCCAGGTAATCCGCATAAGGCTGCCCATAGGTGGTGGGGAAGACGCTGGGGCCATGACGCAGCATTTCCTGGGCAAACAACACAAAGCGCGAGTCGAAACCGATGATCGCCTGGTGCCAGTTGCCGGCGATAAACAGCAACAACGCCAGCAATCCCAGACCAAGGGACTGGCGGCGGATTGTTGCATTCAGCGGGGACGGTTGAGCTTTGTTCACGTCTCAGGCTTCCACAACCTGTGGCAGCCACTGTTGCTGGGGAATCGGCAACTGGCAGGAATCACCGCGGCCGATCGGGTAGTACTGGAAGCCTTTGCGTGCCAGGCGCTCGCCGTCGTAGAGGTTGCGGCCGTCGAAGATCACCGGGGTTTTCAGGCGCTGGTGGATCAGGTCGAAGTCCGGCGCCTTGAATTGCTGCCATTCGGTGCAGACGATCAGCGCATCGGCACCGCCCAGTGTGGATTCCGGGGTGCCCATGAGCATCAGCCGTGGGTCATCGCCATAGATGCGTTGGGTTTCCTGCATGGCTTCCGGGTCGAATGCGCGCACGTTGGCGCCGGCGGCCCACAACGCTTCCATCAGCACGCGGCTGGGAGCATCGCGCATGTCGTCGGTGTTGGGCTTGAACGCCAGGCCCCACAGGGCAAAGGTCTTGCCGCGCAGGTCGCCCTTGAAGAACGCATTGATCCGTTCGAACAACTTGCTCTTCTGGCGCTGGTTGATGGCTTCTACCGCTTCCAGCAGGTCGCTGGAGCAGTTGGCTTGCCTGGCGCTGTGGATCAGGGCGCGCATGTCCTTGGGGAAGCACGAACCGCCGTAGCCGCAGCCAGGGTAGATAAAGTGGTAGCCGATGCGCGAGTCGGCGCCAATGCCCAGACGCACGGCTTCGATGTCCGCCCCCAGGTGTTCGGCCAGCTCGGCGATCTGGTTGATAAAGCTGATCTTGGTCGCCAGCATGCAGTTGGCGGCGTACTTGGTCAGCTCGGCACTGCGCAGGTCCATGAAAATGATGCGGTCATGGTTGCGGTTGAACGGTGCGTACAGGTCGCGCATCACGTCGCGCACTTCTTCGCGCTCACAACCGATGATGATGCGGTCCGGGCGGCGGCAGTCGGCCACGGCCGAGCCTTCCTTGAGGAATTCCGGGTTGGAGACGATATCGAACTCCAGGTGCCGGCCGGCCAGGTGCAGGGCTTTTTCGATGTGGGCGCGCAGGGTGTCGCCGGTGCCGACCGGCACGGTGGATTTTTCCACCAGGATCACCGGCTCTTTGCGGTGGCGGGCGACGGCGTCGCCTACCGACAGCACGTATTTCAGGTCGGCCGAGCCGTCTTCGTCCGAAGGCGTGCCCACGGCAATGAACAGGACTTCGCCGTGTTCCACCGCCAACTTTTCATCATGGGTGAAGTGCAGCCGCCCACTCTCCAGGTTTTCCTTGACCATCGCAGCCAGCCCCGGCTCGAAGATGGTCACATGGCCTTTTTGCAGTGACTCGACCTTGTTCTTGTCAACGTCCATGCAAATGACATCGTGGCCGACTTCAGCCAACACGGTGGCCTGCACCAGACCGACGTAACCGCTACCAAATACACTGATTTTCATGGGGCATTCCTGGGACTTGTGGCGCTAGCACGACGAGAGTTGATAACCAGAACACCGAGGATGACCAAGGCCACCCCCAGGGTTTTTGAAACGGAAAAATGTTCGTTGAACACCGGCAGGCTGGCCGCCAGCAGGTACACCAAGGCATAGCTGATGCTCAGTAGCGAATAGGCGCGGCCCAGCGGCAAATGCTTGAGCGCACCGAGCCAGCAGAGCATCGACAGTGCGTAGGCCAGGATCGCCAGGGTCACGACGCCGAGGGCGCCCAGGTCGATGCTGTTCTGGCTCAAGGCATCCAGCCATCCGCTGGGCGGCGGCAGGCGCGTCATGCTCCAGCGCATGCCCAGTTGGGCCGCACTGACCAGGCCGACGCTGCCCAGGGCCAGGGCAAACCCCTGGATCCGGCTCATACCTGGCGCCCCAGCAGCACGACACCGCCGATCACCAGCGCGACACCCAGCCAATGGCGGGTGTCGATGTGCTCTTTGAACACAAAACGCGCGACCAGCGTGACCAGCACGAAGTTGAGGCTGAGCATCGGGTAGGCAATACCGACTTCCAGGCGTTGCAACACCAGCAGCCACACCAGCAGGCCCAGGCCCAGGCACACCAGCGCCGACCACAACCAGGGCGAGCGCAGTTTCAGCGCCCAGCCATCCGGCAGGTCGCGCCAGCGTTCCACGGCGAACTTCTGGGAGACCTGTCCCATGCAGGTGAGCAGGCAGGCGGCCAGTAACAGCAGCAAGGTGATCATTGCGCGGCCTGCGGGAAGATCAGGATCACGATGTTGCCTTGTTCGTAGCGCTTGCCGTCCTTGGGCAGCAAGTCGACTTCGGCGATTTCATCGTCGCCCTTGACCCGCATGACCACGCCGACCGGCCCCTTTTGGCGCGCATCGCTCATCCATTGCTGGACTTGGGTGGTATCCACCTTGTGGTGCGTGGCGTCCGCGTAGGCCAGGCCGTATTTGACTTCGCCGACGGTGTTGTAGAGCGTCACGTCCGGGCGCGCCAGGCGCCATGACAGCGCCGACGCTGCGCCCAGGTCATTGCTCAGCAGGGCCGTGGCCGGTTGCAGCTCTTGCAGGTGATCAATGATGAATTGGTCAGGCGTCTTGTTGTACACCACTGAATGCGGCAGGGCAGCTGGCAACAAGGCCACCATCAGCCAACTGCCGAGTACCGGTGCGGCCCACAGGTGCAAAGGCCGGGCCGCCTGCAACAGGTTGACCAGGATCCAGGCAAACAGAAAGGTGAACACCAACACCAGGCTGAGGGTTTCCTGGCCGTGCTCGTACACCGGCTTCTTCATTTGCAGCCAGGTCAGCGCGAGCAATGCCACTACACCGATGATCAGGTTCAGCCAGCCGTTGATGCGCAGCGCACGGCTGCGTCCCTGGGCCAGTTTGTCCGCCAGGGTATTGCCCATCAACAAGGCCAGGGGCAGCAGGCACGGCATGATGTAGGACGGCAGCTTGCCCTTGGCCAGGCTGAAGAAGGCCAGGGGCATCAGCAGCCATAGCACGACAAAACCGATTTTTGCGCTGCGTTTGTCCCCCCACGCCTGTTTGAGGGTCGACGGCAACAACGCCACCCACGGCAGGCAGAACGCAACCAACAGCGGCAGGTAATACCAGAACGGCTCGGCGTGCTGGGCATCGTCACCGGCGAAGCGCTGGATATGCTCGTGCCAGAAGAAGAAATTCCAGTAGTCCGGCTCTTGCAGGTGCACCGCCCGCGCCCATGGCAAGCTGACGACAATCGCCACCACCACGGCGACCACGCCGTAGCCCAGCAGCTCACGCAAACGCTTCTGCCAGATCGCATAGGGCAGGGCGATCAACACCGGCAGCAACCACGCCAGAAAGCCCTTGGTCATAAAGCCCATGCCGCAGGCAAAACCGAGCAACGCCCAGGACCCCAGGCGCCCATTGCGGGTGGTGCTGTCGAAGCAGAACCACAGGGCGGCTCCGGTCAGGTTGACCCAGAAGGTGAACTGCGGATCCAGATTGGCGTAGCCACCGAGCAAGGCCACGCTGACAAAACTCATGTACAGCACGGTGCTGACCAGGGTTTTGCGCGGGTCATTCCACAGCCGACGCGACACCCCGTACACCAGCAGGATGCTCAAGCCGGTACTCAGGGCCGAGGCAAACCGCACGCCGAACAGGTTCTGCCCGAAGATCGCCTGGCCCAGCGCAATCATCCAGTAACCCGCCGCCGGTTTTTCGAAGTAGCGGATGCCCATGAAGTGCGGCGAAGCCCACTTGCCGGTCAGCAGCATTTCCTGGCTGATCTGTGCGTAACGGGTTTCATCCGGGATCCACAGGCCATGGGTGGCCAGCGGCAGCAGGTAGAACACGCCAAACGCCAACAGCAGCAGGGGCAAGGCCCAACGGCGGATCATGCCTGTTGCACTCCGAGCCAACCCTCGCGGCCCGGCAACGCACCGCGTACCAGTTGTTGCTGGGGCAGGGTGGTCACGTCCACCGGCAACAGGTCGCCCAGTGGTTTGAAGTCGATGCCGCGCTGCCCGGCCTGGGCGAGCAACTGGCGAAAATCGTTGGCCATCAGAATCCCTTCTACTTCGGCGTGGATCGTATAGACATTGAGTTTCGACTCGGCAAAACGGTCGAGGATGAACCCATTGAAGTCTTTGGCAGCCACCACCGGCCCGACGACTTCGTCGAAGGTCGGCAGGTCTACCGGAATTTGTGGGGTGCCCGCACTGCCATCGGCCAGGGTTGGACGAAACAGGCTGGTGCCCCGGCAATCGCTGTTGTAGCGAAAGTTGAAACCTTGCTTGGCTTGCACCACGCGTTCATCCGCGCGCCAACCGGCGGCGGCGGAACAGTCGATGCGCTCACCGAGGATGTCGCTGAGGGTGTCGACGCCACGGCGAATCTGTTCGATCAACTGCGCCTCGCTCCAGCGCCCGGTGTTGGCCTGCCAGCCGTGGTGATCCCAGGCGTGCAGGCCCACTTCGTGCCCGGCGGCCTTGGCCTGGCGCATCAAGTGCCCCAGGTCACGGCCGATCGGCTTGCCCGGCCAGGCGGTGCCGGCGAGCAAGATGTCCAGGCCATACAGGCCGACCGCATTGGAACGCAGCATCTTCCACAGGAATTGCGGACGGATGAGACGCCACAAGTGGCGCCCCATGTTGTCAGGCCCGACACTGAAGAAGAACGTTGCCTTCACCGAGGCTTCATCCAGGGACTCGAGCAACCGTGGCACACCTTCACGGGTGCCACGGTAGGTGTCGACGTCGATGCGAAGACCTGCATCCATTACTTTTTGTCCGCGATTTCGAGCATGGCTTCACGCAGGAAGAAGTCCAGGGTGTTGCCGATGGTTTCGCTCATTTCCACGGTCGGCTCCCAGTCCAGCAGGCGCTTGGCGTTTTCGATGCTTGGCTTGCGATGCGCCACGTCCTGGTAACCGGTGCCGTAGAACGCCTTGCTTTCTACGTCGCGGAAACCGGCGAACGGTGGGAAGTTGCCACGCAACGGGTGCGCTTCGAACTGACGCAGCAGTTCTTCGCCCAACTGACGGATGCTGGCTTCGTTTTCCGGGTTGCCGATGTTGATGATCTGGCCGTCGCACACGCCGTTTTCGTTATCAATGATGCGGGCCAGGGCTTCGATGCCGTCAGCGATATCGGTAAAGCAACGCTTCTGCTCGCCGCCGTCGAACAGGCGGATCGGCGTACCTTCCACCAGGTTCAGGATCAATTGGGTGATTGCGCGGGAGCTGCCGATACGTGCCGAATCCAGGCGGTCCAGGCGTGGGCCCATCCAGTTGAACGGACGGAACAGGGTGAATTTCAGGCCCTTGTCACCGTACGCCCAGATCACACGGTCCAGCAGCTGCTTGGAAACCGAGTAGATCCAGCGCTGTTTGTTGACCGGACCCACCACCAGGTTGGAGGTGTCTTCGTCGAAGTACTGGTCCTGACACATGCCATAGACTTCGGAGGTCGACGGGAAGATCACGCGCTTGTTGTACTTGACGCAGTAGCGCACCAGCTTGAGGTTTTCTTCGAAGTCCAATTCGAACACGCGCAGCGGGTTGCGGGTGTATTCGATTGGCGTGGCGATGGCCACCAGCGGCAGGACCACGTCGCACTTCTTGATGTGGTACTCGATCCACTCGGTGTGGATGCTGATATCGCCTTCGACGTAATGGAAGTTCGGGTGGCTGCGCAGGCGCTCGATGGCGTCCGAACCGATGTCCAGGCCGTAGATTTCATAACGGTCGTCGCGCAGCAGGCGCTCGGACAGGTGGTTGCCGATAAAGCCGTTCACACCCAGGATCAGCACGCGGGTACGCCGTGGCTTGCGGCCGGACTCGGCGCCGCGCAGCACGGAGCCGTCGACCAGGCCCAGTGCGTCCGCCAGGGCTGGGCCGGCGAGGAACAGGCCGTCGGCGTTGCGCTGGCCGAACTTGACCACCAGGGAGTCTTCACCGCAGGCGATGCGCAGCGGGTTGACGCTGATCACACGGCCCGGCGCCAGGCCTTCGTTGCCCTTGACCACTTCGGCCTGCCAGACGATCAACTTGTGTTCGCCCACGGCGCAGAAGGCGCCTGGGTACGGTTGGGTCACGGCGCGCACCAGGTTGAACAGTTCTTCAGCCGGTTTTTTCCACTCCAGCTTGCCATCGGCGGCAGTGCGGCGGCCGAAGTAAGTGGCCTGGCTTTCGTCCTGGGCGGTTTCCGTCAGCTTGCCCTGGGCCAGTTGCGGCAGGGCGTCGCGCAGCAGGGTGCTGGCGGCGTCGCGCAGTTTGGCGTGCAGGGTCAGGCCGGTGTCGTTGCGTTCGATGATGACTTTCTGCTGGGCCAGGATCGCGCCGGCATCGGCACGCTTGACCATGCGGTGCAGGGTCACGCCGGTTTCGGTCTCGCCGTTGACCAGTACCCAGTTGGCCGGGGCGCGGCCACGGTATTTCGGCAGCAACGAGCCGTGCAGGTTGAACGCGCCTTTGCTGGCGGTGGCCAGCAGGGCCTCGCTGAGCAGGTTGCGGTAGTAGAACGAGAAAATGTAGTCCGGGTTCAGCTTGGCGATGCGCTCGATCCACAGCGGGTGGTTGGCGTCTTCCGGGGCATGCACCGGGATGCCATTGCGCGCGCACAGTTGTGCGACGGAGCCGTAGAAGTTGTTTTCCTTGGGGTCATCGGCATGGGTGAACACGGCAGCAATTTCGTAACCGGTGTTGAGCAGCGCTTCAATGCCTGCACAACCAATATCGTGGTACGCGAATACAACAGCTTTTGAACTCATGATTAGACCTGATCAGCAGAAGTAGAAGTATGGGAGGACACCAGGCCGTCTACGACGACCACGGGAGCCGGTGCTGCCGGTTGGTTGCGCAGCACTTTTTCGATAAAGAAGCGTGGACGGGCGCGCACGTCGCTGTACATGCGGCCCAGGTATTCACCCAAGAGGCCCATGCCGATGAACTGGCCGCCGGTGAACACGAACAACACCGCGAACAGCACGAACAAACCGTCGCCAGCCCAGTCGGCGCCAAAGGCCAGGCGCAGGATGATCAATGCGAAGGCAAACAGCACACCCAGCGCCGCCAGGCTGAAGCCGACGATGGACAGCAGTCGCAGTGGGGTAGTGGTCATGCAGGTCAGCAAGTCGAACATCAGGCTGATCAGGCGCATGGCGCTGTATTTGGATTCGCCGTGTTCCCGCTCGGCGTGGTGCACCAGGATTTCCGTGGTGTGCCGGGCAAAGCCGTTGGCCAGGATCGGGATGAAGGTGCTGCGCTCACGGCAGGCGAGCATCGCGTCGACAATGGTGCGGCGGTAGGCGCGCAGCATGCAGCCGTAGTCGCTCATGGCCACGCCGGTGGAGCGCTGCACGGCCAGGTTGATCAGGCGCGACGGCCAGCGGCGAAAGGCCGAGTCCTGACGGTTGTTGCGCACGGTGGCAACCACGTCGTAGCCCAGGGCAGCTTGCTCGACCAGGCGCGGGATTTCTTCGGGCGGGTTTTGCAGGTCGGCGTCTAGGGTGATCACCACTTCGCCTCGGCATTGCTCGAAACCGGCCATGATCGCCGCATGCTGGCCGTAGTTGCGGTTGAGAATTACCGCGACCACGTTGCTGCCGTCTTCCGAGGCGGCGTCTTCCAGCAGTTGGGCCGAATTGTCGCGGCTACCGTCATCCACCAGGATGATTTCGTATGCGTAGGCCAGTTGCTTGCAGGCTGCGGTGGTACGGCGCAGCAATTCAGGCAGGCTTTCTTGTTCGTTGTAGACCGGGATAACGATCGACACGCAATGAATAGGGTAGGGTTTCAAAGATTCATGACCTCGGGGTTAGAGCAACTTGGAGCGTGGAAACAGCAGCAATCATTAGGCAAACGTCCAGAATGCAGGTTGGAAAGCGGCACTGAAGATAGAACGTAATCAAGAGGTTAGACGATATAGCGCGGTTTGCTATGAAGTGCTGTATCCAAGATTAAGCGTAAAAATGTGGAACAGATATGAAAGGCAGATGAAAAACTCGTTTATTTGACAGGTAGACAGCTAGGGTTCAGCTAAGTGGACGAGGTGCCAGGCAAGGCGTCCGGGCGAGCGCGACGCGATGTTATTCAATCCGGTGTTCAGTAAAGAATATTCTCTGCAATGCCCGCCAAGTGCCGGTAAAGTAAGCCGTCTCTTGCCAGGGTGAACGGATGAATAGCGTGCAGCTTTTACGCGGCCAATTGCGGCCAGTGTTGATGGGGTTGTTGATGAGCGTCGCGTGCATCACCACCGTATGCGCCGATGATGGGGTGGCGCTGACCAGCATCGACCAGGTGCCGGACGGCGTGGAAGTGCGCGGCAAGCAGATCGCCGCGTATACCTGGGACGATAAACAAGGCAAGAACCTGCTGGTGCTCGCCGAACAAGTCAGCGAGCGCGATGACGACGGCACCCAGTCGGCATTCGTGTATGCGGCCCAGTACCTGATCGACGGCAACCGCCCCAAGCGCGTGTGGATGCTCTACGACGATGTGCAGCACTGCGAATTCGATGCGTCCCTGCGCTTTGACAGGGCTGCAACCAAAGTCACCGACCTCACTGGCGACGGCATCACCCAGGCCACCGTTGGCTATTCGCGCACCTGCACCAGTGATGTCAGCCCCAACGAATTCAAGTTGATCATGCACGTCGGCAAGTCGCAGAAGTACCGCCTGCGTGGGGTCGACCGCGTCGGTGCGGCCTGGTGGGACGAAGAGGCCGGCGCCCTGCGCGGCATGCCGCTGCCAAAGGACTGCAGCGTGGCCGCTCAGCAGGCGCTGGTCAGCCAGTACAAAGAGCAGGGCACCGAGTTGCCGTTGCCGGGGTGTTATGGCGATGAGAAGGACTTTGCCAAGGCGCCCGCTCCGTACTTGGATTTCATGCGCACCCAATGGTTTGCGTTGATGCAGAAACAGGATGAGACTTGGAGCCAACCGCAAACCGAGGACGGCCCGGTTGAGCCCGACTAGCTGCCAAGGCCTCAAGGTAAAACCATCAGTATTTTTTTTGCTGCATATTTTCGACATCTGAAAGCAATTGCAGATTCTGAGCGAAAGCCGGCGTGCCATGTTCATTCTTCTGCACGCCCTGTAACGCTTTCAGCGCAATGGCTGTCGTTTGATTGTTGACCGTTTGGGCCAATGCCTGCATTTCATTGCTTTTGCCGTTCCCAGTCGCTACATGGTTGCGCAGGTTGAGCATTGTCTGGCGCAATGTTTGAGTGTCTTTGCCTGTTATAGCGGCTGGATATCGGGTTGAAAATCGCTCTATCTTTTCGATTTTTCTATCGAGCGCATTGACCTGCTTATTGATCTGGTTGAAGTCATCCCGGGAGATATCAACCTTGGCTTTGTTTTCCACCGTCGCAAAATACGAGGGGGCATACAGTGTTGTGTTGTACGCAGGGGGCTGGCTGTCTGGAGCAATGGATGAGTGCTTGACAGCCCAGGGATTAGGGTTCGCATAACGCGAGGTAGGAGTGTCAATAGGCATAAAGTGACCTTTGTCTGAGTGAATGAGCAGGGATGAAAAGCTGAAAATAAAGCAAGGCGCCTACAAAGCAGCATAGGAAAATGCTTCGACCGGTAGTGATTAGGCTTATCGCTCCATAGGACAATACGGCGCGTACCTGACGCGTTGACGCACCGCCTCGCGGTACGTTTCAGTACTTTGTACCAGCGGTACTCATGGGCTAGACTTCTTTGCTCTGTTCAATCGTAAATATGTCGATTTAACAATCAGTTAAATGGTGTATTTAAACCAAAGGCTGATCTAGCTTGACTGAGTCTATCCGCAACCCGCTGACCCTCTACCTCACCCGCCTGGCCCCCTCCAGCCAATTGACCATGCGCTACGTGCTGCAAGATGCGGCCGATCGCCTGGGCTTCGAGGACATCAACCTCGAAGACATCGACTGGCACTTGCTGCAGCCCGAACACGTCATTGCCCTGGTCGCCGCCTTGCGCGAAGACGGTTATGCGCCGAATACCTCCTCGTTGTATGTGAACGCGGTGCGCGGGGTGATGAATGAGGCGTGGCGCCTGAACCTGATCAGCCAGGAGCACCTGTTGCGCATGCGCACGGTCAAGGCTGCACCCGGCACGCGCCTGGGCCAGGGCCGCAACCTGCGGCGCAGCCTGATCCGCGAAATGATGGAAGTCTGCGCCGCCGACCCACGGCCCCAGGGCCTGCGAGACGCCGCAGTGATCGGTATTCTCTACGGCTCCGGCATGCGCAAGTCGGAATCGGTCAACCTCGACCTGGCCCAGATCAACTTCGAAGAGCGCAGCCTGCGGGTGATCGGCAAGGGCAACAAGGAGTTGATCAAGTACGCGCCGGACTGGGCGTTCGCCAAATTGCAGGCGTGGCTGGCGTTTCGGCGCGAGCAGCTCAAGGAGGGCGAGCAGGATGACAGCTTCCTGTTCAACCGTATCCGCCGTGGCAGCCACATCACCCGCGAGCGCATCACCAAACATGCCATTTACTACATCGCCCGCCAGCGCGGCGAACAGGTGGGCGTGAAGATCATGCCCCATGACTTCCGTCGCTCGTTCATCACCCGGGTGATCGAGGAGCATGACCTGTCGATCGCGCAGAAGCTCGCACACCATACCAATATCCAGACCACCGCCAGCTATGACGTGCGTGACGACAATGAGCGACGGCGGGCGGTGGACCGGTTTGACCTGTAGGGTTGACGATTGCAGCCCCCCCTCAGGGGGGGCGATGCAGTTTTAGAGAATAGGTTTGCCGCCAGTGACCGCGTAGCGCGATCCGGAGATGTAGCTGGCTTCGTCCGAGGCCAACAACACATAGATCGGCGCGACTTCCACCGGTTGGCCAGGGCGGCCCAGCGGGGTTTCGCTGCCGAAGCTCTGCACATCTTCATCGGTCATGGTCGCCACGATCAACGGCGTCCAGATCGGGCCCGGGGCTACGCTGTTGACGCGTATACCCTTGCTGCCGAGCAACTGCGCCAAGCCACCGGTGAAATTGGCAATCGCACCCTTGGTGGCTGCATACGGCATCAGCGTCGGCTTGGGCATGTCTGAGTTGACGGACGTGGTGTTAATGATCGAACTGCCAGCCTTCATATGCGGCACCGCTGCCTTGCACAGGCGAAACATTGCGGTGATGTTGATATCGAAGGTCTTGACCCATTCCTCGTCCGAGATTTCTTCAAGAGTCTCGTGGCTCATCTGGAACGCTGCGTTATTGACCAGCACGTCGATACGGCCGAATTGCTCGACCGTTTTGTCGACCAGTTCGTGGCACACGCTTTTCTGAGCGATATCGCCGGGCAGCAGCAGGCATTGGCGACCGGCTTCCTCGACCCAACGTGCAGTTTCCCTGGCGTCCTCGTGCTCATCCAGATAAGCGATGGCCACATCGGCGCCTTCACGGGCAAACGCGATGGCGACGGCGCGCCCGATGCCGCTGTCGGCCCCAGTGATCAGGGCGATCTTGTTGGCCAACCGTCCGGAGCCCTTGTAGCTCTGTTCACCGCAATCCGGGTACGGGTCCATTTTCTTCTGCGAACCAGGTACGGTCTGCGCTTGGGGGGCGAAGGGAGGGTGAGGGTAATCAGTCATGTCAATCTCCATAGTTTCCAACGTGGCTATGGGATTAGTAGTTGCCGGCCGGTTGATAGTTGTAACGGATGCCGCCGAGGGCCGACGAGTGGTTGGCGTTGGCCCCAGGCAACGCCAACCTCAAGTGCATGGGCCGCCCTCAGGACGAGGGTGGGGCGCTCGCCAGGTGAGCCGGCAGGCGCCGCAGTGTCCACACCGTGGTGAACATCGCCGCTATGGCGCACAGCGCAATCCCGATCAGCATCGGCGCCGGCGTGTGATCGGCGAACACCCCGATCAGGGTCATGGACAGGGCCCCGATGATCATCTGGATCGCACCGAGCAAGGCCGAGGCAGAACCGGCCACGGCACCATGATCCTCCAGGGACAATACCCCGGCGGCCGGCAGCAGCAGGCCGAGAAAGCCGAAGCCGATAAACAGCAAGGCCATGGTCAGGGCCAGGCTGTCGACCCACAGCGTAGTGACGGCCAGGACAGCCATCACTGCAGCCACAGCCGCTACCGACCAAAGAATCAACGGCGCCAGGCCAAAGCGCGCACTGAGGCGCGCAGTGAGTTGGCTCATGGCGAAAAACGACGCGGCATTCAACGCAAAGGCCAGGCTGAACTGCGTGGGTGTGAGGCCGTAATGCTCGATGTACACGAACGGCGCGCTGCCGATAAACACGAAGAAGGTCGCCAGGCCAAAGCCGCACACCACCGACAGGCCGATGAATACCGGGTCACGCAACAACGCGCCATAACTGCTGAAGGCACTGCCCAGGGTCTTGCCCAACCGGCGTTCGGCAGGGTGGGTTTCGGGCAGTTGCACGATGGTCATTACCAGACACGCCAGCGCGAGCACCGCCAGCACGGCGAATACTTCGCGCCAGCTCCACAGCGAAATCACCAGGCTGCCGGCCAATGGCGCGAGAATCGGCGAGACGCTCATCACCAGCATCAGCAAGGACATCAACTTCGCGGCCTCATGCCCCGTGTACAGGTCACGCACGATGGCCCGGGGAATCACCATGCCGGCGCATGCGCCGAAAGCCTGCAGGGCGCGAAAGGCAATCAGGGTTTCGATCGTCGGCGCCAAGGCGCATCCGACACTGGCCACGGCAAAAATCACCAGGCCGGCATAGATCGGCGGTTTGCGCCCGAATACATCGCTGACCGGCCCGTAGAACAACTGGCATACGCCGACGATCACGAAGAACACCGTCAGGCTCATCTGCACCCGCGCCGGCGAGGCATGCAGGCTCGCGCCGAGGGTCGGCAGTGCGGGCAGGTAGATGTCGATGGCGAAAGGGCCGACGGCGGTGATCAACCCCAGTAGCAGGGCGAGGTGGGCGATACGTCGAGACATGAGCGGTTCCGCACGGAAAAGGGCGGTCAGCTTAAGGGATCCACGCAGATCCGCAAACTTAGGCTTCAATAACCAGGGACGGTGGCCGATAACATCAGAAGCGGGGCGTCTGCGGTTGGGCTCCCAACCGGATGACCAGGCAAGGGGATTTTTGCATGACGATCAAACTACGCTTGATGTTGTTGATAGCGACTGGCTTGCTCACTGCTTTGATCATGAGCCTTACCGGTTACCTGGGCAATTCACGGATGGGCGATGCCGTACAGGACAGCGAGGTCAGCATGACGGTGCTGCGCAACCACATGGAAGCCGACATGATGCACGACGCCCTGCGCGCCGATGTGCTGTCGGCGATGCTGGTGGGCCTGGGCAAAAGCACCAGCACACCGGCCGAGGTCAACGCTTCGCTCAAGGAACACGCCGAACACTTTCGCCAGGTACTGTCGGATAACCTCGCGCTGCCGCTGGACGCTTCGCTCAAGGCCAACCTGGAAAAAATCAAACCGAGCCTGGACAACTACATCGCCACCGGTGAGCGCATCGTCGCGCTGGCGCTGGACAATCCCGAAGCCGCTCGCGCGGAACTGGGCACGTTCAATGCCGCCTTCACCCAGCTTGAAGATCAAATGGCCGCGCTGAGCGAGCTGATCGAGACCAACACCCAGCAGACAAGTGTCGGCACACGGCAGACCATCAGCAACGCCAATTTCACCCTGGGCGCAGTGTTGATCGCCAGCCTTTTACTGCTGTTGGCCCAGGGGCGCTGGGTGATGCTCAGCATCATGGCGCCATTGCAGGCCGCCAGCCGCATTGCCGCCAGCATTGCGCGGGGCAACTTGAGCGAAGCGATTGTCGAACCCCGGCGCAAAGACGAAGCCAGCGCCTTGATTCGCAGCCTCGCCACCATGCAACGGGACTTGCGCGGCATGATCGAAGTGGTGCGCAGCAACGCCCACGGCGTCAGTGGCATGAGCGAGCAACTGAGCCACGGCTGCCATGAAGTGGCCGGCAGCAGCCAGCAACAGAGTGCGGCGGCCAGCACCATGGCCGCGGCCGCGAGTGAAATGACCGCCAGTATCGAGGAAATCACTCGGCATGCCGGGCGCGCATTGGACATGGCCAACCAGGCTGAGACCTTGGCCAAGGACGGTGGGCGGGTGATTCATCAGGTGGTCAACGACATGGGCGGCATTGCCCGCTCCGCGCAGCAGTCGGCCCAGGTGATTCGTACGCTGGACAAGGAGTCCGAGGCAATTTTCAGCATTATCCAAGTGATCAAGGGGATCGCCGACCAGACCAACCTGCTGGCCCTGAATGCTGCGATCGAGGCCGCCCGCGCCGGTGAACAGGGGCGGGGGTTCGCAGTGGTTGCCGATGAGGTTCGCAGCCTGGCCGGCCGTACCAGTGCCTCAACCCTGGAAATCGCCAGCATGGTCCAGCGTATCCAGCAAAGCACGCGCGAAGCGGTGACCAGCATGGAGGAGGGCGTGGCTCAAGTGGATAAGGGCATGGCGGTGACCGCCGAGGTGGAGCGGGCGATTCGCGAAATTCTGCAAGCCACCTTGAACACCACGGAAATGGTCAACGATATCTCCCGCACCATTGGTGAACAGAGCCTGGCCAGCAACGAAATTGCGCACCAGGTGGAGATGATTGCGGGCATGTCGGAAAACAACAGTCGCGTTATTGGCCAAACGGCGTCGACAACGGATGAGTTGTCCGGCCTGGCCGGTAAGCTTTCGCAGTCAGTTGATCGGTTTCACTTGTAACCTACTGATTTAACTCAACTAAATAGTCATTTAGTTGAGTTGGCAATCAGGGCAGGGGGCTCAGGATTGGGAGAGGGCAGACGTCCGCCGTGCAGCGATGCGCTCTACCGTTTGCATATGCTGCGTACCCCATTGGCACAATCCACCCAATGCCGACGCCAGGGACTCCCCGAACGGTGTCAGGGAATACTCGACTTTGGGCGGTATTTCCTGGAAATCCACGCGAAAAATGATCTCATCGCGCTCCAATTCCTTGAGTTGCTGGATCAGCACCTTATCGGTCACACCGCCAATCGCGCGTCTTAATTCTCCATATCGATGAACATTCTGCGCCAGGTTGAACAGCACCAGCGGCTTCCATTTGCCGCCAATCACCGCCAGGGCAGCCTCAAGTCCGCAATTGAATGAGTTATTGGCCATGATTGAAGTATCTCCCAAGGGTACTTACTAAAAGGTGCATACTATTCAAAAGAATAGAGCGGATCTAGAGTTGCGCCTCAACATTCTTTTTTGGAGTCATCATGAGCAAGCTCAACGGGAAAATCGCAGTGGTTACCGGCGGTAACAGCGGCATCGGCCTGGCAACCGCGATTCGCTTTGCAGCTGAAGGCGCACAGGTGGTGATTGTAGGTCGTCGACAGTCAGAACTGGACAAGGCGCTGACGCTGATCGGGCCTGGAGCCATCGCCATCCAGGCCGACATTGCCAAGCTGGACGACCTGGACCGTGTGTTCACCCAGGTAAAAGCTGCCAAGGGCCGGGTTGACATACTGTTTGCCAATGCAGGCCTGGGGGATTTCCAACCGATCGGCTCGATCACCGAGGAATCATTCGACCGCACGTTCGGCATCAACGTCAAAGGCACGCTGTTCACCGTGCAAAAAGCCTTGCCACTGATGCAGGCCGGCGGTTCCGTGATCCTGACTGGCTCGACCACCGGGACAATGGGCACCGCGGCGTTCAGCGTGTACAGCGCCACCAAAGCGGCTCTGCGTAATTTCGCCAGGAGCTGGGCGCTGGATCTCAAAGGCACCGGCATTCGTGTGAACGTACTGTCGCCAGGCCCGATCTCGACACCAGGTCTGGACTCGGCGTTGTCAGGCACGGGCCAGAAGGAAGCGATCATCGACGACATGACGGCACAGGTTCCGCTGGGCCGTATCGGTCAACCTGAAGAAGTGGCAGCCGCCGCGTTGTTCCTGGCATCGGATGAGAGCAGCTTCATGACCGGCAGTGAAATGTTTGTCGATGGAGGCTTTGCTCAGGTTTAAGCATGACAGGGGTTTTGCCCGTTGAAATCTGACGGGCACTGCCTCTGATTGCGCAATACGGTATTACGCATAATGTATATTATGTTAAATAATGTATTACTCTAGGCTTATCGCTCAGTTAATTTATGGATCTCAGCAACCACCTGCTTCACTGCCTCTTCAATCGCACCCTCATTACGACACAACACCCAGCCCTGACCCACAATCGCCCGCTCGAACATCTCTGTGCATGCAACATGCTCTGCATACTTCTGAATCACAGTGCCGCCCAATCCTCGTGAACGTGCCGTTGCTCTCGCCCATGAAATATCCGGCGCGGTGATCACACCGACATGCAGATCCGGCACTCGCACGCTTCGCTCCAGGTTCAACTGCAGAATCTCTGCAAACGGAATCGTGTGTCGAAACGCAGCCTCAGACGGATACCAGCGATCAATCAATATGATGCTGCCCAACGGCTGCCGAGTCAGGACATTCCGGGATATCCAACTGCGACTCTCGGCAAAGCGCTCGCACACAGCCCATTCCAGATCCCGTGAGGGATTTCTGGCAAGTTCGTTCACCAGGGCCATGGTTTCCCCTCTGTAGGGATCGTTTTTTCGCTCGCAAAGCCGGATGACTTTCTTATTGTCCGCCCTCAGCGCTGCCGTTACGGCCTCCAACAACGTGGTTTTGCCGGTGCCTTTGGGGCCGTCCAGAGAAATAAAAAGCGGAGCATTCATTTTTCACACAGCGGTCAGGACGATGATCACCACTCTAACTGCATTTGCAGCAGGCCACGCATCCAAACACTTTCACAAGTAATTTTCCTACCCCCTGGGTATGCTCCGCGTCTATTGCCGATCACTGATACCGGGATGCCCGCCCAAGTCAAGGGACGTGCGGTCGTTATAACCGGTGGTCGTGACCACCAGGGTATCTCCCTCCCAGTGCCCAATCGAGTACCCCATCCAGGTCGGGTTGGGATCTTTGGGCAGTTCGC
>Ga0207706_10002180_pt1 | contig 19100 bp, 18 predicted proteins | sample KBSC53metaG_FD_184318 | JGI IMG/M metagenome (GOLD analysis project Ga0207706, IMG submission 184318) | Corn rhizosphere microbial communities from Kellogg Biological Station, Michigan, USA - KBS C5-3 metaG (SPAdes) (version 2) | ecosystem: Host-associated > Plants > Roots > Rhizosphere > Soil ... | reverse complement strand
GCTCGCTCGCCTGGACACGGCCATCGCCCGCACCCGCAACCCGGTGGAGCTGGCCTGCCTTCGCGCGGAGCGCGCCGGCTTTCTGGGCCGCCATGGCCAGGTCGAGCTCGCGAAGCAGCAGCTGTCGGAGATCCAGCGCCAGTTCACGCGGCAGCCCCATGTGGCGGTGAGCGGATGGCTGGCCCTCGCCGAGGGCCAGCTCGACCACTACAGCCGGCTCAGCGGCAGCGCGCACGATCGATTCCAGCGCGCCTATGCGCTCAGCAGTGCGGCCCAGCTGCAGCCGCTGAAGGCATTGAGCGCCGCGTGGCTGGCCCATGCCTGCGACGTGCGCTGCGAGCGCGCGCGCATGGTGCAGCTGGCTGCCGAGGCGCTGACGCTCGCGGCCCCCGACGACCACGGCGCACGCTGGCGCGCCTGCCTCACGGTGGGCACTTCGTATCACTTCGCCGGCCGGCTCGACCTGGCCCAGCCGTGGTACGGCGCGGCGCGCCAGCATGCGCTGGCCGACGGCGACGAGGTCGCCCTCAGCGCGGTGGTCTACAACCAGGCCGGCATCCGCAGCGACCAAGCGCGGCTGGCGTCGGCCTTCGGCGAAGGGCTGGGCGCCGAAGCGCTGCATGCCGTGATGAACACCGAATCGGCGGGCCGCTTCGATCAGGCGATCGGCCTGCTGTCGCTCGACTGGCTGGTGCCGCTGCTGCGCGCCCAACTGCTGGTGCTGGAGAGCCGCTTCACCGAGGCGCTCGATCTGTTCGAGCAGCACGGTGCGCGTGCCGAGGCCGAATGGCGCGAGCGCATGGAGCCCTGCCTGTATGCCGACCGCGCATGGTGCCTGCTGAAGACCGGCCGTGAGGCCGAAGCCCGCGAGGAGGCCCTGGCTGCGGCCGAGGCCCTGACCTCGGCGCCTTGCGAGACCGACGACCGTGCGCTGGCGCATGCACGGCTGGCCCAGCTGTTCGAGGCCTTGGGCGATGCCGAGCGTGCCGCCGCGCACAAGGCGGCCGCGCTGCGTGACTACGATACGTTGTGCGCCGACCGGGCCGATCTGCTCGACAGGCTGAACCGGGCGCTGGCCAACCTGTCGCCGCAGTGAGCCGGCTGCCGGCTCAGAACAGCGCCATGCTGAGCTTGCGCCGGTATTGATCGATCACCGGGTCGCTGGGAGCCACCGCTGCCTTGCCGGTGACCTCGAGCGCGCTCTTGGCCTCGGCGGCCTGGGCAGGCTTGGGCGCCGGCCTGCTCATCAGCTCGAGGATCGCGACGTAGGTCTTGCGCGCGAGCTCGTCGTTCCAGGCCTTGTCGCGCATCACGATCTCGAGCAGCTCGTCCATCGCCTGTGTGAACCGGCCGGCGGCGAAGTGCGTCTGCGCGAGCTCGAAGCGGGCATCGAAATCGCGCTTGTTGGCGGCGATCGCCTCGGCCAGCGCCTCGGCGCTGCGCGCGGTCGGCGCCTTCTCGCCGGCGGAGATCCAGTGGCCGAGCGCCGCGATGCGGCCGTCGACCAGCGCCTTGCTGGCCACCGGCTCATAGGCCGCGCGAGCCTGCTCGATGCGGCCGGTCTCGATCAGCAGCTTCAGGTAGTCGCAGCGCACCGCGTCGTTGCCCGGGTCGATCGCCACGGCCTGCTGCAGGCGGTCGAGCGCGCCGTCGGCATCGCCTTCGGCCGCCAGCTCGGCGGCTTCCTCGGTCTGGTCCTCGGCTTCGAGTTCCTCGGGGCTGGGCACGTGCTTGTCGAGGAACTGGCGGATCTGCGCCTCGGGCAGTGCGCCGACGAAACCGTCGACCGGCTGGCCCTGGTCGAACAGCACGCAGAACGGGATGCTGCGCACGCCGAAGGCCTGGCTCAGCTGGCCGGCGATCTCGGGTTGCTCGTCGCTGTTGAGCTTGGCGAGCTTGAAGCGGCCCGCGTAGGCGACCTCGAGCTTCTCGAGGAGGGGGCCCAGCGTGCGGCAGGGGCCGCACCAGGGTGCCCAGATGTCCAGCAGCACCGGCTGGCGCAGCGAGTCCTGGATCAGGTCGGCTTCGAAGTTCTGGAGTGTGATGTCGATCATGGGGCCGGACTGGAGTCGTCGGAAAGGAGGATGGTGCCGCGCGGCCTACAATTCAAGGTTTCCCGCAAGCACCGGAGCGAGCCTTGACGAGTGCCCCGCCCGTGGTCGGTGTGGTGATGGGTTCCAGCAGCGACTGGGAAACCTTGAAACACGCGACCCAGATTCTCGCCGAGTTCGGCATTCCTCATGAAGCGCGTGTGGTCTCGGCCCACCGCATGCCGGACGACATGTTCGCCTACGCAGAAGCGGCCGCCGGCCGCGGGCTCAAGGCCATCATCGCCGGGGCCGGCGGTGCCGCGCACCTGCCCGGCATGCTGGCCGCCAAGACCACCGTGCCGGTGCTCGGCGTGCCGGTCGCCAGCCGGCACCTGCAGGGCGTCGATTCGTTGCATTCGATCGTGCAGATGCCCAAGGGCATCCCGGTCGCGACCTTCGCGATCGGCACGGCGGGCGCCGGCAACGCGGCGCTGTTCGCGGTGGCGATGCTGGCCAACGAAGACCCGAAGCTGCGCGAGCAGCTGGAGGCCTTTCGCGCCCGCCAGACCGAAGCCGCCCGGGCGATGACGCAGGAGCTGACGTGAGCGACGCGATTCTGCCGGGCGAAGCGGTGACGCTGGGCGTGCTCGGCGGCGGCCAGCTCGGCCGCATGTTCGTGCATGCCGCACAGACGCTGGGCTACGCCACCGTCGTGCTCGATCCCGACGAGAACAGCCCGGCCGGCCTGGTGGCGCACCGACACATCCGCGCCGACTACCTCGATGCGCAAGGGCTGGCGCAGCTGGCCGAAAGCTGCGCCGCAATCACCACTGAATTCGAGAACGTGCCGGCGCAGGCGCTCGCGAGCCTGGCCGCGACGCGGCCGGTCGCCCCGTCGGCCGCCGCGGTGGCGATCTGCCAGGACCGCTCGGCCGAGAAGGCGCAGTTCGTGCGCTGCGGCGTGCCGTGTGCGCCGCACCTGCTGATCGAAACGCCGGAGCAGCTGGCCTCGGCGAGCGAGGACTTGCTGCCCGGCATCTTGAAGACAGCCCGCATGGGCTATGACGGCAAGGGCCAGGTCCGTGTCGTCACGCGCGCAGAGCTCCTGGCCGCCTGGGACGCGCTGAAGCGCGTGCCCTGCGTGCTGGAAAAGCGGCTCGAGCTGGCGCTGGAGCTGAGCGTGCTGGTCGCGCGCAACGCGGCCGGCGAGGTGGTTCATTTCCCGGTCCAGCAGAACCTGCACCGCGACGGCATCCTCGCCGTCACGCAGGTGCCGGCGCCCGACGCCAGCCACGAACTGCAGGTGCAGGCCGTGCGCTGCGCCGAACGCATCGCCGCCGAGATGCAGTACGTCGGCGTGCTGTGCGTCGAGTTCTTCGTGCTGGCCGATGGTTCGCTGGTGGCCAACGAGATGGCGCCGCGGCCGCACAACTCCGGCCACTACAGCATCGACGCCTGCGATGTCTCGCAGTTCGACCTGCAGGTGCGGGCGATGACGGGCCTGCCGTTGGCCGCGCCGCGGCTGCATTCGGCCACCGTGATGCTGAACCTGCTTGGTGACCTGTGGTTCGATGCCCAGGGGCAGGAGCGCACGCCGGCCTGGCAGCAGGTGCTGGCGCTGCCCGGCGTCCACCTTCACCTCTACGGCAAGACCAGCGCCCGCCCGGGTCGCAAGATGGGCCATCTGACGGTCACCGCGGCCCAGCCGGGCGAGGCCCGCGCGGTCGCGCTGCGCGCCGCGGAACTGCTGGGGCTGGCCGCGTTCTGAGTGCCATGCCTGTGCTTTCCGGAGACGATGCCGCGCAAGTCGAAGCGGCGGCCGAGCGACTGGCCGCCGGCGCGCTGGTGGCCCTGCCGACCGAAACCGTCTACGGCCTCGGTGCGCGCGCGGACGACGAAGCGGCCGTGGCCCGCATCTTCGAGGCGAAGGGGCGGCCCAGCGATCATCCGCTGATCGTCCATGTGGCCGATGCGCAGGGCGCAGCGGCCTTTGCCGCCGAGCTGTCGGCACTGGCTCAGCGGCTGATCGGGGCTTTCTGGCCGGGGCCGCTGACCATCATCGTGCCGCGCCGACCAGGGCTGGCGCGGGCGGCGGCCGGCGGGCAGGACAGCATCGGCCTGCGCTGCCCGGCGCACCCGGTGGCGCACGCGCTGCTGGTCGCGGCGGCGCGCCGCGGCGTGCCCGGTGTCGCGGCGCCCAGCGCCAACCGCTTCGGCCGTGTCAGCCCCACCACCGCCGCGCATGTGCGTGACGAATTCGGCGATGACCTGCTGGTGCTCGACGGCGGGCCGTGCGCGGTCGGCATCGAATCGACCATCGTCGATTGCACGCGCGCCGAGCCGGTGCTGCTGCGCCCCGGCATCCTGACGCGCGAGCAGATCGAGGCCGTCGCCGGCATGCCGCTGCGCGACCGCGATGCGGCCGCGCCGCGTGCCTCTGGCACCTTGGAGGCGCATTACGCGCCGCGCGCCAAGGTGCGGCTGATGGCGCCAGCGGTGCTGCAGCAGGCGATGGGCGCGTTGCCCGCCGACATCGGCGGCATGGGCCTGGCGGTATATTCGCGCAGCGCCCGCCCGCCGGCCTGGCCTGCGGCCGTGCTTCACCGCCGGATGCCGGCCGATGCTGCCGCGGCAGCCCAGGAACTCTTTTCAGTGCTGCGCGATCTCGATACCCGAGGTGCGCAGCTGATCTGGGTGGAACAGCCCCCCGCCGACCCCGAATGGGAAGGGGTGCGCGACCGGCTGCAGCGCGCATCGGCCGCCTGAACGGCCGACGCGGCCTGCCCAACCTCTCGACGACGATTTGCGACCTGGAGATTCGATGAAGTTCACTGCGATCAAAGCGGGCTGGATGCGCCGCATCGGCCTGGCTGCCGGCCTGTTGACGCTGGCGCTGGCCGGCTGCGGCGGCGGCACCGAGATCGAACCATTCAGCCCGAACCGCATCATCTCGTTCGGTGACGAGATGAGCGTCATCAACCAGAACGGCACGCTGAACGGCACCAAGTACACGGTGAACTACTACGTCGCGGCCACCACCACGACGCCGGTCGTTCCGGCCCACATCGATTGCACCGGCAACCCGCTGTGGATCCAGATGGTCGCCAGCCACTACGGCATGGCCTTCGACAAGTGCCCCGGCACCTCGACCACGCAGGCGGGCCATCTCTATGCGGCGAACGGTGCCACCTCGACCGATCTCGACACGCAGATCGCCAACTCGGTGGGCAACCTCGGCGCCTTCACCGACAAGGACCTCGTGACCGTGATGGTCGGCATGAACGACGTGCTGGCCGCATACGACCTCTACCCGAGCACCACCGAGGCCGACCTCGTTGCGGCGCTCACCGAGAAAGGCAAGCAGCTCGCCGCCAAGGTCAACAACCTGGCGATGCAGGGCCCCGCGGTGATCGTCGCGACGGTGCCCGACCTGGGGCTGACGCCGTACGCAGCGAAGCAGGAGGCCGCCACGGCCGGACGCAAAGCCTTGCTGACCCGCTTGACCGACGCATTCAACAAGGGCCTGCGCACCAACCTGATCAACGACGGGCACCTGATCGGGCTCGTGAGCGCCGATCTCGAGATCCAGCGCATGGTGGAGCTGCCCACCTACTACGGCCTGCTCAACGTCAACGAGCCGGTCTGCCTGAATGCCTTCAACAGCAGCACCGGCCGCGACGACCTGGCCCTGCTGCAGGCCTGCACCACCGATGCGAGCACGCTGGTCAAGGACGTGGACAACAACGGCGCTCGCAAGGTCAGCACCGACAGCACTGCGACCGCCGCCACGCCCGGCTACTACCTCTGGGCCGGCAACCTGATGCTGAGCGCGCACGGCCAAGCGCAACTCGGCGCGCTTGCGGTGTCGCGCGCCGACGGCAACCCCTTCTAACGCTCCCCGCGAATCGGGGCCGCGTCGGCCCCGATCGGGTTTCCCCGCTGAGCCCGATCGCAGCCCCCCTCGTATAGTCGACCGACGAAAAATCGCACGCTCGTTCGATTTTGTGATCGGTACTGGTTTCAGGAGCAAGAGGGGACTGCATGAAGTACATCCGTTCTGGGGCATTGGCATTCGTGGCTGCCGTCGGCCTCGCCGGCTGCGGCGGTGGGGGCGACGACAGCCCGCCCCCGGCACGCGCGACGATCGTGACGGCACAACTCGCCGGGCAGGCGACCACGGCCCAGATCGATGCGGGAACCTCGGCTTCGGGCATCCAGGCGCTGACCGGCACGGCCAAGTGCAACGTGGATATCCGCTATGTGCTCTACATCACCCGCGATCCCCGCGGTGAAGTGGCCACCGCCTCCGCTGGCGTGCTCGTGCCCAGCGGCACCGACGCTGCCTGCACGGGCCCGCGCCCGGTGGTGCTGTATGCCCACGGCACGACGACCACCAAATCCAAGAACATGGCCGACGTCGTCAACGACAGCGAAGCTTCGCTGCTGATGGCGATGTACGCGGCGCAGGGCTTCATCGTTGTCGCGCCGAACTACCTGGGCTATGACAAGTCGTCTCTCAGCTACCACCCCTATCTGAACGCCGAGGCGTCGGCCATCGACATGGTCGATGGGCTGCGCGCGGCCAAGGCGCACCTCAATGCGGCGAGCGCGGTCAAGCCTTCGGACAAGCTCTTCGTCAGCGGCTACTCGCAGGGCGGCCATGTGGCGATGGCGACGCACCGCGCGATCGAGCGCGACTACGCTTCGGAGTTCACGGTGACGGCCGCCGGGCCGATGTCCGGGCCCTACAACCTCATCGGGTTTGCCGACCTCATCACCACCACCGGCCCTGTCGCGGCGGGCTCGACGGTCTTCGTGCCGCTGATGCTCACCAGCTACCAGAAGTCGTACGGCGACATCTACGCGAAGACCTCCGACGTCTACCAGTCGCCGTTCGACGTCGGCATCGAGTCACTGTTCCCGACCGACACCCCGCTGTCGACGCTCGTCGCGCAGGGCAAGCTGCCTGCCGATCCGAGCTTCACCGCGTTGTTCGGTACCGGAGGCCTGCTGCTCGACACGTTCAAGACGAGCTACGCCACCTCCAACTACCGCAAGGCGATCGTCACGAACACGCTCGCCGGCATGGACGGCAGCACCGCCATCGGCTGGAAACCCAAGCGGCCGGTGGCGCTGTGCGGCGGCGCCCAGGATCCGACGGTGTTCTGGGCCGCGAATACGCCGGTGGCACAGGCAGTCTTCCAGGCCCAAGGCGTCACGGTGCCCGCGTGGGATCTCGAGAGCCCGCCCGCCATCACCGACCCGACCTACCCGGTCTACGCGGGCTTCGCCCAGGCCAAGGCACAGACCGCCGCCGCGGCGGTGACCGCGGGTGCGACCGACGGCGGCGTCTCTGCCGTGAGGGGCGCTTACCACGGCACGCTGGTGCCGCCGTTCTGCACCGCACTGGAGCGCGGTTTCTTCCAGCAGGTGCTGGCATCGGGCCTGTGAGCCGAGGCGACGAAGGAGTATCACGACAATGCAGATCAAAGCTTCCCTCATCCTAGGCGCAGCGGTGCTTTCGCTGGCCGCCGGCTCGGCTGCAGCCGGCACGCACACCGTCTATGTCGGCGGGATCTACATCGATGTGCACAGCCAGGCCGATGCGCTGCAAGGCGGACCGTCCGTGCCCGCGCCGGGCGCCAAGATCAAGGTGGGCGACGCCACCACGGCCGGTGTGGGTTATGTGTACCGTCTCGACGGTCCATGGAGCCTGGAGGCCGCGCTCGGCATCCCGCCGAAGCACAAGACCTTCGGCGACGGTTTCATCACGCCGTTCGGTCAGGTCTCGTCGGTCAAGCAGGTCGCCCCCACGGTGTTCGCCAACTACCACTTCCGCAGCTTCGGCAGGCTCGAGCCGTTCGTCGGGGCGGGGCTGAACTTCACGCACTTCTCCGACGCGCACAGCACCGCCTCCGGCAATGCGGCGAGCGGCGGCCCGACCCGCATCGAGCTCAGCAACTCGGTCGGGCTGGCGGTGCATGGCGGTGCCGCCTACAAGATCGATGACCGCTGGTCCATCGTGAGCACGATCGCGTATGCCGATGTGAGGAGCGACCTCAAGGCGACCACCAGCACCAGCAGCGGTGACATCGTGCGCACGACGCGGATCAACTTCCGCCCGGTGGCCTACACGCTCTGCGTCGGCTACACGTTCTGATCAATCGGCCCGGCGCTGTGCCGTCAGCTTCATCATCAGGATACTGAAGGCCAGCGCCAGCGTGACCGCGTTGGCGATGATGATCGGCCATTCGCCGAGCACCACGCCATAGGCCAGCCACAGCGCGACGCCGAAGGTGAAGCAGGCGTACATCGTCAGCGAGATGCCGCTGACGTCGCGCGTGCGGAAGGTCAGCCAGGCCTGAGGCACGAAGGCGGTGGTGGTCAGCGAGGCGGCGATATAGCCGAGCCAGTCGGCGGTGGTGAGGGCGTACAGCATCATCGGGCGACGGCGTCGTCGTAGGTCCATTGCAACAGCGCATCCAGGGCCGGACGTGCTGCCTGGGCGTGGGGGTGGTTGATCAGCGCGACCAGCACGTAGCGCTTGCCGCTGTTCGCAAGCACATAGCCTGCCACGCCGGCCACGTCGCGCAGCGAGCCGGTCTTCAGGTGGCCGCGCCCGATGGGAGCGCGCGAGCGCTTCAAGGTTCCGTCCTGCCCGATCACCGGCAGCGAACTCATCAATTCCGGCATCACCGGGCTGGCGTAGGCCGATTGCAGCAGCAGCGCGAGCAGCAGCGGCGACAGGCGCGTCTCGCGCGAGAGGCCGGAGCCGTTGTCGATCGTGGCCGCCGCGGCCGTGGTTTCGCCGAAGCGGTCGGCCAGCCATTGGCGCAGCACCTGGCGCGCCGCTTCGGGTGTGCCGGTGCCCTTTTGCAGCGCGCCCAGCGTCAGGAACAGCTGCTGCGCCATCACGTTGTTGCTGAACTTGTTGATGTCGCGCACCACCTCGGCCAGCGGCGGCGAGTTCACGACGAAGCTGGGCGGCTGATCGGCGGGCGCGGTACCGTCGCGCACGCTGCCCTCCAGGCGGCCGCCGGCCTCGCGCCACAGCGCCTCGAGCAATCGCGCGTTGTAGCCCTGAGGGTCGGCTGCGGCGACCGGCCATTGCCGCTCGCCGCAACTGGCCGGGAAGCTGCCGGCGAAGCGGACGGCGCGCGGCTCGGTGAACGCCGCCTTCAGCGAGGCGCGCCAGTCGTCGCACGGCAGGTTGTTCAGCGGCACGCTGGCATCGACCGCCACGCCGGCCAGCGGCGGCTCCGCGCTCACCAGCGCGACGCCGTGGGCGGGGTCCGGCGTGAAGGTGTAGATCACCGCCTTGTGGTTCAGCAGCAGCGCGTCGGCGCGCACGTTGTAGGGCCGCAGCGGCTCGCCGTCGAAATCGGCCGGCGTGCCGTCGGGCACGCTGAACGCGCTGCGGTCGAGCACGATGTCGCCATGGATCTCGCGCACGCCGAGCTGGCGCACGCGGCGCAGCAGCAGCCACACCCGCTCGAGCACCAGCTTCGGGTCGCCGCTGCCCTTGATGACCAGCGAGCCGTCGAGCACGCCGTCGTGCACCGGGCCCTGCAGCCACACCGGCGTGGACCAGGTGTAGCTGGGGCCGAGCAGGTCGAGCGCCGCGTAGGTGGTGACCAGCTTGAACAGCGAGGCCGGGTTCATCGGGGCCAGCGCGCGCTCCTCGAGCCGCGGCTTGCCGCCGCCGACCTCCTGCACGACGACGGCCATCGCCTGCGGCGGCACGTCCGCGCGGCGCAGCGCCTGCAGCACCTCGGGTGGCAATGGTCCTGCGTGGGCGGGGCCGCCGCACAGGCCGGCCAGCAGTGCGGCGCCTGTCGAGATGCGGCGGGCGGCGCATGCGATTCCTGGGGGCATCCGGCAATGATCGCACGGCTACACTGTGCGGTTCCACCGTGCCGGGCGTCTGCTGGCGCCCGTTTGCCGCCGCAGTACCCGATTGCCCGAATGACCGCCTGCCTGCTTGCACTCGACAGTTCCACCGAGCGCCTCGCGCTCGCACTGCGGTCGCCGCAGGGGCTGTTCACCGCGCACGAGGAAGGCGGCGCGCAGTCGTCGGCGCGCCTGCTGCCGGCGCTGCTGCAACTGCTGCAGCAGGGCGGCTCTGCACTCGAGGCCGTCGATGCGATCGCCTTCGCGCGCGGCCCCGGCGCCTTCACCGGCCTGCGCACTGCCTGCGCGGTCGCGCAGGGGCTGGCGTTCGGCGCCGGCAAGCCGGTGCTCGCGCTCGACAGCCTGATGCTCGTCGCCGAGGATGCGCGACGCCAGCTTCCGGGCGCAGGCGACATCTGGGTCGCCATGGATGCGCGCATGGGCGAGGTCTACGCCGGCGCCTACCGGTGGGCCGAGGGCTGGCAGGTCTTGCAGGCGCCAGCGCTCTACGAACTCGACGCCCTGCATGCGCGCTGGCAGGAGGCGCCGCCGACGGTCGTTGCCGGTTCCGCCATCGGGGCCTTCGGCACCCGCCTGCTCGCCGGTACCGCGGTGCTGGTGCCCGACGAGCGCGACCGTGCCGGTGCGTTGATGCAGATCGCCGAACAGGCGTGGCAGCGCGGCGAGGCGCAGGAGGCCGCCGCGGCGATGCCGCTCTACCTGCGCGACAAGGTGGCGCTGACCACCGAAGAGCGCACGGCGCTGCGTGCGGCGGAAGGTGCCCGATGAGCGCGGCGCTGATGCAGCCCGGCCTGCGGCTGGAGCCGATGACCGTGGGCTGGCTCGACGCCGTGGTCGCGATCGAGAACAGCGCCTATCCCTTCCCGTGGACGCGCGGCAACTTCATCGATTCGCTCGCGGCAGGCTACCTGGCCGAGCTGCTGGTCGACGGCGGCAACGAGCCGATCGGCTACTACGTGGCGATGGCCGGCGTCGAGGAGATGCACCTGCTCAACATCACGGTCGCGCCGGTGCACCAGGGCCGCGGCTATTCGCGCTGCCTGCTCGACCGGCTGGTGCGCCAGTCGCGCGCTCACGGGGCGCACATGCTGTGGCTGGAGGTGCGCGAGAGCAATGCGCGGGCGCGCGGCATCTACGAGCGCTATGGCTTCACGCAGGTGGGAGCCCGCCGCGGCTACTACCCCGCGGCCGGCGGCACGCGCGAGGATGCGGTCGTGATGAGCCTGCCGATCGCCACGGAAGACACGCATGGGCTGGACTGAGCGGCAGCGCCAGATGCTGGCGGAGATGGGCCTGCGTGTCTGGACGCCGGAGGCCGAGGCGGCCGCCCCTGTGGCGGCGGAGGCGCCGGCCCCGGAGGCGCGGGCGCCTCAGGCCGCGGTGCCTTCGGTGCCGGTGGTCGTTGCGCCGCCGGCTGCGCTGGGCGGCGTCGCGCAGATGGACTGGCCGGCGCTGCGCGCGGCGGTCGCGGCCTGCGAGGCGTGCCGGCTCTGCGAGGGCCGCCGCAACACCGTGTTCGGCGTCGGCAACGAGCAGGCCCACCTGATGGTCGTCGGCGAGGCGCCGGGCGAGCAGGAAGACCGCAAGGGCGAACCCTTCGTCGGGCCGGCCGGGCACCTGCTCGACAGCATGCTGCGCGCATTGAACCTCACGCGCGAGGAGGCCGAGCCGGCGCGCCAGGTGTTCATCGCCAACACGCTGAAATGCCGGCCGCCGGGCAACCGCAATCCGGAGCCCGACGAGATGGTCAAGTGCGAGCCGTTCCTGAAGCGGCAGCTCGCGCTGGTGAAGCCGCGTGCGATCCTCGCGATGGGTCGCTTCGCCGTGCAGGCGCTGCTGCGCAGCAGCGAGCCGATCGGCCGCCTGCGCGGCCGTGTGCACACCTACGAGGGGGTGCCGCTGGTGGTGACCTACCACCCGGCCTACCTGCTGCGCAACCTGCCCGACAAGGCCAAGGCCTGGGAAGACCTCTGCCTGGTGGCCGGCGTCCTCGAGCGGGGCTGATCCCGCTCAGCGCTTCTTCGTCGGCCGCGTCCAGCCGGTGATCGAGACCTGCTTCGCGCGGGCCACCGTCAGTTGCCCTCCGGGCGCACCCTTGACGATGGTCGAGCCGCCGCCGATGGTCGCGCCGTCGCCGATCTCGATCGGGGCGATCAGCACGCAGTTGGAGCCCACGTGCACGTCGTTGCCGATCACGGTGCGGTGCTTGTTGGCGCCGTCGTAGTTGGCGGTGATCGAACCCGCACCGTAATTGACCCGCTCGCCGACGCTGGCGTCGCCCAGGTAGGCGAGGTGGTTGGCCTTGGCGCCCCTGGCCAGCGTGGAATTCTTCACCTCGACGAAGTTGCCGATGTGCACCTCGTCGCCCAGTTCGGCGCCGGGGCGCAGCCGTGCATAGGGGCCGATCAGCGCGCCGGCGCCCACTTGAGCGCCCTCGATGTGGGTGAACGGGTGGATCACCGCACCGGCGCCGATCTGCGCGTCGCGGATCACGCAATGGGCGCCGATGCGCACACCGTCGGCCAGCTCGACCCGGCCCTCGAACACGCAGCCGACGTCGATCTCCACATCGGTGCCGCAACGCAGCTCGCCGCGCACATCGAGCCGCGAGGGGTCGGCGAGGCGGACGCCGGCCTCCATCAAGGCCTCGGCCTGCCGCCGCTGGTAGCGGCGCTCCAGGTCGGCCAGCTGCGACGGGCTGTTGACGCCCAGCACCTCGGTTTCGCTGGCCGCTGGCGAGGCCACCACCGGCACGCCGTCGGCCGCAGCGAGCGCGACGACGTCGGTCAGGTAGAACTCCTTCTGCGCGTTGTCGTCCTTCAGCGCCATCACCCAGCGCTTCAGCAGGGCGCTGGGCGCCGCCATCATGCCGGTGTAGACCTCGCGGATCTGGCGCTGCGCGGGCGTGGCGTCCTTGTGCTCGACGATGCCCAGCACCTGGCCGGAGGCGGGGTCGCGCACGATGCGGCCATAACCGGTGGGGTCGGCGAGCTCGATCGTCAGCAGTGCCAGGCGCTGGCCGCCGCAGGCCTCGACGAGCGCGCGGGCTGTGGCTTCGGCGATCAGCGGCACGTCGCCGTTGAGGATCAGCGTGGTGCCTTCGTCCCCCAGCAGCGGCACCGCCTGCTGCACCGCATGGCCGGTGCCGAGCTGCGGCATCTGGCGGGCGAAGCCGAGGCCGGGCGCGGCAATTGCCACTTCCACCACGTCGGCGCCGTGTCCGGTGACGACAATGGTGCGTTGGGAATCAAGGCGCCCGGTGGTGTCCAGCACGTGCTGGATCAGGCTGCGGCCGGCCAGCCGGTGCAGCACCTTGGGCAGCGCGGACTTCATCCGCGTGCCCTTGCCTGCGGCCATGATGACGATCTGGAGTGACATGCAAAGATCCCTGTTGCGTGGGCGAATTATCGGGGCGCTGCTGATGGGCCTGGTGCTGCTGCTCGCCGGTTGCAGCGTCGCGCTGAAGATCACCTACAACCAGGCGCCCACGCTGCTGTACTGGTGGATGGACGGCTACATCGACTTCAACGACCAGCAGTCGCCGCGCGCGCGCCAGCTGATCGAGCAATGGCTGCGCTGGAACCGCGCCCAGGCGCTGCCCGACTATGCCGAGCTGCTGCGCCGCGGCGGCACGCAGGTGCTCGATCCGGTGCTCACGCCACAGGCCATGTGCGGGATGGCCCAGGAGGTCAAGGCCCGCATGCAGACGGCGTATGAGCAGGCGGTGCCCTCGTTCGCCGAGCTGGCGCTCACATTGACGCCCGAGCAGCTGAAGCACATGGAAAAGCGCTTCAAGAAGAACAACGACAAGTTCCGCGACGAGTTCATGCCGCGCCACCGCGAAGACCGGCTGAAGGCGCTGGTCAAGAAGGCCGAGGAGCGGGTCGAGCTGGTCTACGGCTCGGTCGACGATGCGCAGCACGAACGCATCGTGCAGTTGATCGCAGCTTCGCCCTACGACCCCGAGCTGTGGCTCGCCGAACGCCAGGCCATCCAGCAGGAGGTGTTGCAGGAGCTGCGTGCGCTGCAGGCGGCTCGTGCCAACGGCGTCGATGCGAGCCACCTGACGGCGCAGGCGCAGACGGCGTTGCGCACGGTCGCCAGGCATGTGGAGGTGTCGCCGCGCGAGGCCTACCGGCCGCAGCAGCAGAAGGTCTGGGACTACAACTGCGGCTTCGCCGCGCAGGTCCACAACGCGATGTCGCCCAAGCAGCGGCAATACGCGAACGCCAAGTTCAAGCGCTGGGAAGACGACGTGCGGGCCTTGAACGCCGGGCGCTGAGGCGCCGGGCGGGCATTCAGGGCTTGCTGTCGGCCGCCGCGTCGAGCTGCACCGCGATGCGGTGAGGCGTGGGCACGGCGTTCGGGAAGTCCTTCAGCGCCGCCTGGAACATCGCCGACAGCGTGGCCATGTCGCCCATCACATTGCTGTCGTTGCTCGCGCGCGCCTCGTACAGCGGCGTGCCGCTCTTGCGGTCGCGGATCAGCACGCCGACTTCGCGGTCGTACACCGATTCGTAGTGCGGCGGCCAGGCCCAGCCGGTGCGCCAGCCGGGGCGGCGCCAGTAGCCCGGCCCCCAGCGCCACCAGAACGGGTCGTCCCAGGGCGAGAAATCGGTGCGGGTGATGCGGGCACCGAGCTGCACCACCACGTCGGCGCCGGCGGCATCGGCGGCGGGCTTGAAGCCGGCCTGCTCCAGCGCGTTGCGCGCGGCCCCCTCGAGCGACGCCTGCTGCGGGCCGCGCGCCTGCTGCGACGGCAGGCGCTCGATCGCGTAGGTACCCGGCGCGCGGCCGGCCGGCCATTCGCCGAAGGACATCACTTCGCTGTCGACGCGGTTCATCGCGGCGCAGCCTGTCAGCAGGGTTGCGGCCGCCAGCGCGGCGATGCGGAATGTCGACATGGCGCGGTCCTCGCAGAAGGTGGTGGCGGGCGGGCTCAGTCGTCGAACTTCAGCTGCACGACGGCCGGGCCGCTCGGCGGCGCGCAGGCTTCTTCGTCTTCGTCGAACGCCTTGTCGCCGGCCGGATCGGCCACGCCCGTGGTTTTGAGCGTGGTGAAGGGGTAGAGGTTCCGGTCCATCATGTGCGAGGGGACGATGTTGCCCATCGCGGTGAACATGTTGTCGATGCGGCCGGGGAACTTGCGGTCCCACTCGCGCAGCATCTGCTTGATCTGCACGCGCTGCAGGTTCTCCTGGTTGCCGCACAGAGAGCACGGGATGATCGGGAACGCGCGCACCTGGGCCCAGCGCTCGAGGTCGGTCTCGGCCACGTAGGCCAGCGGCCGGATCACGATGTGCCTGCCGTCGTCGCTCACCAGCTTGGGCGGCATGCCCTTCATCCGGCTGCCGAAGAACATGTTCATGAACAGCGTCTGCAGCATGTCGTCGCGGTGGTGGCCGAGCGCGATCTTGGTCGCGCCGAGCTCGCTGGCCACGCGATACAGGATGCCGCGGCGCAGCCGCGAGCACAGGCTGCACATCGTCTTGCCCTCGGGGATCAGGCGCTTGACGATCGAGTAGGTGTCCTGGTTCTCGATGTGGAACGGCACGCCCACGCTGCGCAGATAGTTCGGCAGCACCTCTTCGGGGAAACCGGGCTGCTTCTGGTCGAGGTTGACCGCCACGATGTCGAAGCGGATCGGTGCGCGCTGGCGCAGGTTCATCAGGACGTCGAGCAGCGCGTAGCTGTCCTTCCCGCCCGACAGGCAGACCATCACCTTGTCGCCGTCCTCGATCATGTTGAAGTCGGCGATGGCCTGGCCGACCTGCCGGTGCAGGCGCTTGCTCAGCTTGTTGGTCTCGTGGGCTTTCTTTCGCTCGGCGGCCTGGTCGGCGGCTGGGTCGATGCCCGGGGTCGTTGCGGCTTCCATCACGTCTTCACTTCTTCCGTTGCTCACTTCACCACTGGCCATGCTCGGCACTCATCGCGACATGGCAGTCGTCGAAGATTTCCAGCTTGGTGACCTGTACCCGCACGCCGTGCACGCCCGGCAGGCGCATCAACCGCAGGCACAGCTTGCCGAGCAGGGTTTCGATCAAGTGTGCATGCTCGGTGTTGCACTCGTCGATGATGATCTGCCGGACTTTGCGGTAGTCCAGCACATGGGCGAGGTCGTCGTCGTTGGGCAGCAGCGGCTGCGGGCCCATGTTGAGTTCGGCATCCACCTGGATCGGCTGCGGCCCGCGCTTCTCGCGGTCGAGCCAGCCCAGCCGGGCGTCGCAGCGCAGGCCGGTCAGGCGCAGCACTTGGCCACGCCGCGCGGCGCTGCCCCCGGCGGCGAGCGCGCCGCGCGCCTGCTCGAGCGTCAGCGGGTGGCGCACGCACTGCTGCACCTGCTTGGCGGCGTTGACGCCGTCGGCCAGCGCCGTTTGCACACAGGGATGCCAGCGCCCGCTGGCGTCGCCCGCAACGAACAGCCCGGCGGCCGGCGCATCGGGCAGCTGCCACGCCAGCGTGCCGATCGCCGGCGACGGCAGGCCCGCATCGCGCATCGCCTCGCGCACGAGCTCGAAAGCGGCCGGCTCCGGCTCGAAGCCGAACAGCACGGCCATCGCGTCGTAGCGCTCCGCCTCGCCGCTGTCGCGCACGATGCGCACGCCGTCGGGCTCGATCGCCTCGAGGCGCGGCACGGCTTCGTCCTCGCGCATCGTGATGCCGGTGCTCGCGCGCAACCTGGCCAGCAACCCGGGCTGGGCACGCCAGCTGGAGCGCGTGCTGAGCGTGACCTGGTGGCCGTGCGCCTGCAGGTAGAGCGCGTTTTCGACCGCGTTGTCGCCGCCGCCCAGCAGCAGCACGCGCCCGGGCGGCAGCTGCGCGCGGCGGGCCGTGAGCGCCATCGCATCCATCACGCGGCCGGTGGGGTCGGGCTGGCCGAAGTAGGCGGCTGGCCGGCGCGGCCGCACGCCGGTGGCGAGCACCAGGCAGCGCGCGGTGAAGGTGCTGCCGCCGGCTTGCACCTCCCAACCGCCGGCAGGCAGGCAGCGCACGGCGTCGAGCGCATGGTTCACGCGGACATCGACGCCCGGCAGCGAGCCGAGGTGCTCGCCGTAGCGGCGCGCCAGCTCGTCGAGCCGGCCCTGCGGCGCGCCCAGGACCCAGTCCTGCGCGATGTCCATCGTGGCCAGGCCATCGCACGCCCGCGCGCCGCGCTCGAGCAGCACCGCCTTCAGCCCCAGCTGGGCCAGCCACGAGGCGGCGCTGCAGCCGGCCGGGCCGGCGCCGACGATCACCGCGTCGAGCATTGCCGGGGCGCTCATGCGTAGCCTCCGGCGAGACGGCGGCAGGGGGCGGGAGGGGCGGTCGGCATGGGGAAAACTACGCGGAGGAAAGCTGCCAAGTCTATCGGGTGGGGCTTGCGGCACCCGCGGTTCCTACAATCGCCGGGTGAGCGCCCCCGTCTTTGCCGCCCTGCCCACCGCGTTGCGCGATCTCGTCCTGCATCAGATCGCCGAGGCCGGCGGCTGGCTGCCCTTCGACCGCTACATGTCGCTGGCGCTCTATGCGCCAGGGCTGGGCTACTACGCCAACCACAGCCGCAAGTTCGGCACGATGCCGTCGTCGGGGAGCGATTTCGTCACCGCGCCGGAACTGTCGCCCTTGTTCGGGCAAGTGCTGGCGGTGCAGATCGAGCAGGCGCTGCAGGCCAGCGGCAGCGGCGAGGTGTGGGAGTTCGGCGCCGGCTCCGGCGCGCTGGCCGAGCAGGTGCTGCAAGCCCTGGGCGAGCGCGTGAGCCGCTACACCATCGTCGACCTCTCCGGCACGCTGCGTGCGCGCCAGCAGGAGCGCCTGGCGCCGTTTGGCGAGCGGGTGCAGTGGGCCAGCGAGCTGCCGCCGCGCATGCAAGGCGTGCTGATCGGCAACGAAGTGCTCGACGCGATGCCGGTGCAGCTGCTGCGCTGGACCGGCGAGCGCTGGCTCGAGCGCGGCGTGGTCGCCGAGGGAGACGTCTTCGCCTGGCGGGACCGCGAGACCGCGCTGCATCCGCCGGTCGACGGCCCGTTCGTCCCCGAGACGGTGACCGAGATCCATCCGCAAGCCGAAGCCTTCATCGCAACGCTGGCCGAGCGGCTGGAGCGCGGCGCGGCCTTCTTCATCGACTACGGCTTCCCTGAAGCCGAGTACTACCACCCGCAGCGCATCGGCGGCACCTTGATGTGCCACCGCGCGCATCGGGCCGACGCCGACCCGCTCAGCGATATCGGCCTGAAGGACATCACCGCCCACGTCAACTTCACCGGCATCGCGCTGGCCGGTCAGCAACAGGGGCTGGAGGTCCTGGGCTATACCTCACAGGGCCGCTTCCTGATCAACTGCGGTCTGGTCGACCGCTTGCGGCAGGCCGATGTGCGGACCATCGCCAACGCGCAGAAGCTGCTCGCAGAGCACGAGATGGGCGAGCTGTTCAAGGTGATCGGCTTTGCGAAGGGCTGCCGCTTCGATCCGATCGGCTTCAGCGCCGGCGACCGCACGCACCGGCTCTGACGCGCGGCGTCAGCCTCGCAGCGCCAGGCCTTCTGCCACCGCCGCAATGCGGGCCTGTCGCACCGCCTCGCCGACCTGTGGCCCGCCCAGGCCACGCGCCCCCGCGGCCCGGGCGACGGCGGCGGCATCGATCGCCTGGGCGCAGCGCAGCGCCTGCAGCAGGCGGAGCGCCACAGGGTAGGGGCGGTCCTGATCCTCGAAGCCCCGCTGCCCGCGTGCCACGCACTCGCAGGCCAGCAGCACCTGCTCGAAGCGCTGCGGGCGCCGCAGCGCGTCGCAGCGCTCCAGCAGCTGCACCACCGCGGCGGCACCCAGCTCCCCGCTGCGATGCACGTTGCCGTGTTCACGCGCCACGACCTCCGCGACTTCGCGGCAAGCCCCCGGCACCCGCCAGCGCTCGCAGACCTGCGCCAGCAGCTTGCCCTCGCCGAGGTCGTGGCACAGGCAGGCGAAGCGGGCCTCGAGCGGGGCTTCGCGGCCCGCGGCGATGTCGAGCACCCGCATCAGCGGCTCACCGGGTTGGACCTCGGGCAACACGACCGCGAGCGCGCCGCAGGCCTGCAGCACCTCGAACATCCGGCTGGGCCGGCCCTCCATCAGGCCGCGCGACAGCTCCTGCCACACCCGCTCGGCAACCAGCGCGTCGACCTCGCCGGCCTGCACCATGCGGCG
>Ga0207706_10002179_pt1 | contig 19101 bp, 17 predicted proteins | sample KBSC53metaG_FD_184318 | JGI IMG/M metagenome (GOLD analysis project Ga0207706, IMG submission 184318) | Corn rhizosphere microbial communities from Kellogg Biological Station, Michigan, USA - KBS C5-3 metaG (SPAdes) (version 2) | ecosystem: Host-associated > Plants > Roots > Rhizosphere > Soil ... | reverse complement strand
CGGGCATGAACGAGGCCGCGCTCGCGCGCGCGTTGCGCCGCGGTCCAGCCGGCGTTAAGCCGATCCGCCGAGGTCACGGCGAGCAACCCGACGTCGCGCCGGTCTTCCGCCATCAGGCCGACCGCCTGGATCGCCTCGGGCGCGACCGCGCCGGTATAGGCGACCACGACCTGGCAGTTCGGGCCGGGCTTGCGCAGCCAGTAGGCGCCGTCGACGATCGACTGGCGCAGCTCCGGCGTCATCTCGCGCTTGATCTGCTCGATCGGGCGCGTCGAAAGTCGCAGGTAAACCGAGCCGCCGGTCTCGTCGCGCAGCCAATTGCGCTCGGAGGATTCGCTTTCGCCGGCGCGCTGGACGTAGTCGAACGCAAACACGAGGATCGCCGCGAGTTCGTCGACGAAGGCCGGCTCGAACGCCGCAAGCCCGTCCTGCGCGATCCCGATGAGCGGCGTCGCGATCGACTGATGCGCGCCGCCCTCCGGCGCAAGCGAGAGGCCCGACGGCGTCGCCACCAGGATGAAGCGGGCCTCCTGGTAGCAGGCATAGTTGAGCGCATCGAGGCCGCGCTGAATGAACGGATCATAGAGCGTGCCGATCGGGATCAGGCGTTCGCCATTGATCGCATGCGAGAGCCCGAGCGCCGACAGCAGGGTGAACAGGTTCATCTCGGCGATACCGAGCTCGATGTGCTGGCCCTTGGGCGAGAAGTCCCAGTTGAACGTGGAGGGAATGCGCTCGCTCTTGAACGTGTCGGCGAGCTTTTCGCGCGCGAACAATCCGCGGCGGTTGACCCACGGTCCGAGATTGGTGGACACCGTGACGTCGGGTGAGGTGGTGACGATCCGGTCGGCGAGCTCCGTCTGCTCGCGTCCGAGCTCGTTGAGCAAGGCGCCGAATCCCGCCTGCGTCGACATCACCGGCTGGATGGTGACCGGCAATTGCGCCGGCGCCGGAAGGCGCGCGGCGTGATGACGGCGCGCGCCTTCCGTAAACGGCACGTGATCGAGGAAGGTCTGCAGCGTGTCGGGAGCGATGCTCAGGCCCTCGAACTTGTCCCATTCGTGTCCAGGCCTCACGTGCATGGCCTTGCGCAGGCTTTCGACCTGCGCCGGCGTCATCAGACCGGCATGGTTGTCCTTGTGGCCGGCGAACGGCAGCCCGAAGCCTTTGATGGTGTAACAGATGAAGCAGATCGGCCGGTCGTGATCGACCTTGCCGAAGGCCTCGAGCAGCGACGGCAGATCGTGGCCGGCGAGATTGGTCATCAGCCGCGCCAGCTCCTCGTCGGAGCGGGCCTCGATCAGCCGCGTCACCGGACCTTGGTCGCCGATCTCGTCGAGCAGCCGCCGGCGCCAGGCGGCGCCGCCCTGGAACACGAGCGCGGAGTAGAGTTGGTTCGGGCAATTGTCGATCCACTGGCGCAATCGCTCGCCACCGGGTTCGCTGAACGCCTCGTTGAGCAGCGAACCGTATTTGAGAATGACCACATCCCAGCCGAAGGCCTGGAACAACGCCTCATAGCGCGCCCACAAGCCTTCGCGGATCACGGCGTCGAGGCTCTGGCGATTGTAGTCGATGATCCACCAGCAATTGCGCAGGCCCTGCTTCCAACCTTCGAGTATCGCCTCGAAGATATTGCCCTCGTCGAGCTCGGCATCGCCGACTAGGGCGATCATGCGGCCTTCGGGTCGCTCCAGGCCCCAGCCATGGGCGCGGACATAGTCCTGCACCAGCGAGGAGAACAGCGTCTGGGCGACGCCGAGCCCGACCGAGCCGGTGGAGAAGTCGACGTCGTCGGTGTCCTTGGTGCGCGAGGGATAGCTCTGCGCGCCCTTGTAGCCGCGGAAGTCCTCGAGCTTCTGCCGGCTCTGCCGGCCGAACAGATATTGGATGGCGTGATAGATCGGGCTCGCATGCGGCTTGACCGCGACCCGATCCTGCGGACGCAGCGCACGGAAATAGAGCGCGGTCATGATGGTGGCGAGCGACGCTGAGGAGGCCTGGTGGCCGCCGACCTTCAGGCCGTCGGTGCTCTCGCGCAGGTGATTGGCGTGGTGGATGGTCCAGCTCGCAAGCCACAGGACCTTTTTTTCGAGCTCGTGCAGGATCGCGAGTTGGTCCGCGCTCGTGCTTGCGTCCGTGCCCATCACCGGTCACCTTTTCCGCCTTGCGAGGCCCCGTGGACCCCAACACCAGAATAGCGAAGCGCGATATATGTGCTCGGAGTGCGCCGTGAAACTCCTCGGTCCCGGATCTTCACACCGGTAGCCTGAACGCTAAGGCGCCAACAGCACGCGCCGGCAGGCGTCCGGCAGATCGGCCATGCGAAGCCCGGGCCGGGGCTTCGACGGCGTCGGCGACGGCTTGGGATGGAGGACGGCTTCGGTGAACCAGTGGTCGAGTTCCTTGCCGCAGCCGTCGTCCGCCGGCCGCGCCGGCTGCGGCGTGCATTCCGGATTGTCGGACGGGCAGACCAGCCGAACGTGGAAGTGATAGTCGTGGCCCCACCACGGTTGTACCTTGCCGAGCCAGCCGCGGTCGCTGCCGGCTTCGCGGCACAAGGCCTTCTTGATCGCCGCATTCACAAAGATGCGGGCCACCTGCGGGTCTTTCGCGGCGGTCCTGATCACGTTGAGATGCGCCGGCGTCCAAACTTTCGGGTCGACATCGGTGCGGTCTTCGGCGACGACCATGGTCGCGGACATTTCCTCGCGCTCCAGGCGCGAAAGCTCGCGGTCGGGCATCGGCGTGAGCCAGATGTCAGCGTCGAGACCGACCTGATGGCTGGCATGGCCGGTGCGCATGGGGCCGCCGCGCGGTTGCGACATGTCGCCGACCAGCAGACCACGCCAGCCGGTGGTCGGGGCCTTGGCGGAGAGCTGTTCCAGGAATTGCACCAGGTTTGGATGCCCCCAGTTGCGGTTGCGCGATAAGCGCATCACCTGCCATGTGGCGCCGTTGATCGGCAGTGCCACGCCGCCGGCAAGGCACCCCTTGGAATAGAAGCCGAGGGTGCGCGCATCCATCCTGGCCGGCGCGGTCTTGCGGCCGAACAATTCCTTCGCCGGGGTGGCGGGATCTTCGGGATGGGCAAGCGGCGGGAGCGGCTCCGGATTGACGCTGCCTCGGTCCTGGGCGGCGGCATTCTGCGGCAGCCACAACAGCGCGGCGCACAGCAGTGGAGCGGCGCGGCGCGCGGCAATGCGCCAAGCTGCGCCGAACGGCGTATTCATCGTCGTCGTCATGCTCGCGGCATCCGAAATGAGAATTGGGCCGCCCCCGTCGGAGCGTCGGCCGACCCGAGTCGACACCGAACCCCGCCTCCATGCCGCGTAAACCGCAGGATTTAGCCCGTCAAGCGGAATGCGGCGGCGCAAGAGCGGAGCGTGGTGGGGGAGCGGTTACGGTATAATATTACTGTCGCTGCGTCATACCTTTCGTCGCGCGGCCACCCAACGGGCGCGTTGCTGGTAGGCATCGGCAAGACGAGCGGCGGGATCGCCAAAAAGATCGGCTTCGCCGCCGGGAAGCTTGAGCAGCCGTTGCTCCGTCATCGCGTGGGGCTCGATGGTGCCGTCGGCACGGATGTGGCCGGGCGTCACTCCGCGCTCGGCCAGGGCGCGGCCGACCAGCAGACAGCGGTGGCAATCGAGCGGCTCGCGCTCCGAGCACAGGAGGCACACCCGATGACGCCGCGTCTCATCGATGACGCGGTCGAGCCCGGCACAAAATTCGGGCCGCCGCGCCATGGCCTCGTAGTCGGCGATGCCGTCGCAGTAGAGTTGGGGATCGCGCGGGCGGCCGCCGAGTTCATCGCCGAGTTGGAGATAGGCGAGGCCTTCGGCCGCGAGTCGTGTCGCCAGCGGCTTGCTCGAGAACCATGGGCACCAGCGCGAGAACGGCACCGAGCGCACATCGATGATCGCGCTCACCTTGGAATCTCTGAGCAGCGTGATGAAGCGATCGGCGGGCAGGTTGGAATGACCGATGGTCATGAGATCGCAGGCTTGCGCGGCGGTCACCGGATCGCCTCACATGATCGCGGACCCTTGCCGAGGGGTGCGCGGCAACAGAGCGTTAATGGGGAGGTGGTAATGCATCCGATTGCCGATTGTGCGTGTATTGATTCGAGGGGCACCCCGGAGGACTTGCAATGATTCGAGCAGCCGCCACCGCCGCGGTAGCGATATCGATGCTGGCGTCGCCGGGCGACGCTCGCGCTGATGTCCTGGTCAGGATCGACAAGTCGAGCCAAAGCATGTCCGTGATCGTCAACGGGCAGCACCGCCATACTTGGTCGGTATCCACCGGCATATACGGCACGCCGAGCGGGACCTTCCGGCCGCAGTCGCTCGCGCGCCATCATCGGTCGACACTCTACAACAATGCTCCGATGCCGTACTCGATCTTCTACGACGGCAATTTCGCCATTCACGGGACGACGCATGTCTCGCGACTTGGCGGTCCGGCCTCGCGCGGCTGCGTCAGGCTGCATCCTGCGAATGCCGCAACTCTGTTCGCGCTGGTGCGCGCGGAAGGTCTGGGTAATACGCGGATTTCGATCCAGTAGGCGCGCACTCGACCCGGCTCGCCGCTTGCGGGCTGCTGCGGGCTGTCGACGCCTTCTTGCTGGAACGCCAGAGCGCGGCAGGTGGGGGTGCCTGGCGCTTCTGCTGTTCGGTGTAGCTCGACTTGTCGCCGCGAGGCTGGCTCATCTCCCCGAGACGTTTCCATCAACTCAGTGTGTATCGACATCGGTTCCCGGCGCGAGTTCCGCAAAAACGTTCGGAACCCCATGCCGTTGAGGCCGTTTTCCCTAGGACATTTATCAGGGAGAACACGCATGGCTATGGCAACCCAAAACAAGACTCTCGACCGGCGCGAGACCGCAAGTCTCATTGGAAGCGACAAGGTGGAAGGCACGCCGGTCTATCGCTCGAATGGCGATCGCGTCGGTCAGGTCGAGCGCGTCATGATCGACAAGCTCAGCGGCAAGGTCGCCTACGCGGTGATGAGCTTCGGCGGCTTCCTCGGCATCGGCGAAGATTACTATCCATTGCCGTGGCCGCTGCTGACCTACAACCCGCAGCTTGAAGGCTACGAAGTTAACGTCGGCGAGGAACAACTCAAAGGCGCGCCGAAATACTCCAAACACGAGAGCTGGGATTGGTCCGACCGCGCCCGCGACAAGAAGGTCTATGATTATTACGGCGTAGGCGCATATTGGGCCTAGAACAAATCACTCGGAGGCCACTGAAGCCCCCGGCCACGGCCGGGGGCTTTTCATTGCCATTCGTAAGAATTCCGTTTGACCCGTCCCTCGATCACGATTTCGCCGACCATTCCGTGCTCGGCGTGGCTCTTGCCGTCGGCGCCGACGATGCCACACCGGAGATCCGTCGCCCGACCGGCGGCTACGGGTACGAACCACCATTCGGCGATGTGCCCTGGATATACTTCGATCTCGCGGATGGCGCCCTTGAACTCGGCAAGCGTCGTCCTCTTGCCATCACGGTCCTGCACGACCTGGACCTTGCGCGTGTAGATGAGCTGCGTGAAAGCATGCGAGGTGAAATAGTGCGGGTCGTTGCTCGGATTGCGCAATACGAGCTTGTAGAGCTTGCCGGTTTCGAACCGAAGCTTGTTGGGCGCGAAGGCATGTTGTCCGGGTTTGCCCAGTTCGATCGTGACTTCGATCGGCTCCTGGCGCGACAGATCGCCTGCAGCATGGACAACGGGCGATACGAGCAGCAAGGCGGCAACGGCAACGCCGCGGCACATTGAGGAAATGGCAATCATGGCGTGGACCCTCCCAGACAGCTCCCGATACTGCAATTAAGAATTATTTGCAACTGCGGCACAACGTCCTTGCTATTGATCTCCCGCATCGTTTCCGGCGCCGAAGGTGCTTTAGACTGAAACCCCCGAATCGATCTCCAGGGAGGCCGTGACATGGCGTGTCACCAGCACTGCGCATCGTCGGACGTCATTGCCAGCCGGCGTTCCTTCATCGCTGGGGTCGCCTGCACCGCCATCGTGCCTGGCGCAGCCTTTGCGCAATTGTCGGGACCCGGTTCTGACGCGGATGTCCGTTTCATGCGTATGGCGATCGAGGAGGCGCGTCAGGGCGACTTTCCGTTCGGTGCGGTGATCGTGCGGGATGGCGCGGTCATTGCGCGCGGGCGCAACCTCGGACGCACCACCAGGGATCCGACCGCGCACGGCGAGATGGTCGCGATCCGGCGGGGCCTGGCGGATCATGGTCCAGACGCGCTGAGGGGCAGCACGCTGTACACGTCGGGCGAATCCTGTGCGATGTGCATGGGTGCGATCCTCTGGTGTCACATGGGGAGACTGGTTTTTGCCGCGTCGATTGCCCAACTCGCCGCCAAGATCGACCAGATCATGCTGACCGACGCCGATATTGCCGCGAAGGCTCAGTTCTCCCCGATTTCAATCACCGGCGGCGTGCTCGCCGACGAGGCGATGGCGCTGTTTACGAAGTAGTGCATCGTTGCTTGCGATCGAGCTGACGTTTTTGCGTTGTTGGAGATGCCCATGATCGCTCTGCGTGCGGCAAAGGCGACAACGGTCGCGGCGATCGCGCTATTCGCCAGCTTGGTCGCGTTCGGGAACCTGACCGACTACAACACCAACTTCGCCTTCGTCGAGCATGTTCTGTCGATGGACACGATCTTTCCGTTCTCGACCATCAAGTATCGGGCGATCACCAATCCCGCGCTGCACCAGGCGGCCTACGCCGTCATCATCGCCACCGAAGCGCTCATTGCGGTGCTGTGCTGGATCGGTGCGATCGCGCTCGTGCGTCGGCTGCGGGCCGATGCCACGACGTTCAACAGGGCGAAGACGTTCTCCGTCCTTGGCCTGCTGCTTGGCTTCCTGCTGTGGCAGGTCGGCTTCATGTCGATCGGCGGCGAGTGGTTCGGGATGTGGCAGTCGCAGCAATGGAACGGCGTGCCGAGCGCGTTCCGGTTCGTCGTGACCATCATCGCGGTGCTGATCTTCGTGGCGATGCCGGATCAGGAGCTCGATCGACGAGAGATCGCACCGAGCGAGTAAACCACGCGCTCAGCGTCACACGTCCACTTTCAGGGCGGCGATGAACGCCTCCTGCGGGATCTCCACCTTGCCGAACTGGCGCATGCGCTTCTTGCCTTCCTTCTGCTTCTCGAGCAGCTTGCGCTTGCGTGTGACGTCGCCGCCGTAGCACTTCGCAGTCACGTCCTTGCGGAAGGCGCGTACGGTCTCGCGCGCGATGATCTTGCCACCGATGGCGGCCTGGATCGGCACCTGGAACATGTGTGGAGGGATGAGCTCCTTGAGCTTCTCCACCATGGCCCGGCCGCGGCTTTCCGCGCGGGTGCGGTGAACCAGCATGGAGAGCGCGTCGACCGGATCGGCGTTGACCAGGATCTGCATCTTTACCAGGTCGGCGGGCTTGTAGTCGGTGAGGTGATAGTCGAACGAGGCGTAGCCCTTCGACACCGACTTCAGGCGATCGTAGAAATCGAAGACCACTTCGTTCAGCGGCAGATCGTATTTCACCATGGCGCGATTGCCGACATAGGTGAGCTCGACCTGGACGCCGCGGCGGTCCTGGCAGAGCTTGAGCACGCTACCGAGATAGTCGTCGGGCGTGAGAATGGTGGCGCGGATCCAGGGTTCGTTGATCTCCTCGATCTGCATCGGATCCGGCATGTCGACCGGATTGTGGATCTCGATCTCCTGCCCGTTGCGCAGATTGATCTTGTAGATGACGGAGGGAGCGGTCGCGATCAGGTCGAGATTGAACTCGCGCTCCAGCCGCTCCTGGATGATTTCGAGATGCAGCAGGCCCAGAAAGCCGCAACGGAAGCCGAAGCCGAGCGCGGCCGAAGTTTCCATCTCATAGCTGAAGCTCGCGTCATTGAGCCGAAGCCTGCCCATGGCCGCGCGCAAATCCTCGAACTGTGCAGCGTCGACCGGAAACAAGCCGCAGAACACGACCGGAATGGCCGGACGAAAGCCGGGCAGGGCCTCGGTCACCGGCTTTCTGTCGTCGGTGATTGTATCGCCGACGCGGGTGTCGGCCACATCCTTGATCGAGGCGGTCAGAAAGCCGATCTCGCCGGGCCCGAGTTCCCCCATATTCAGGAGCTTCGGCGTGAACACGCCGACGCGGTCCACCTCGTAAGCCGCGCCGGTACCCATCATGCGGATGCGGTCGCCCTTCTTGAGCACGCCGTCGACGATGCGCACCAGCACGATGACGCCGAGATAGCTGTCATACCAGCTGTCGACCAGCAGCGCCTTGAGCGTCGCGCCGCGGTCGCCGCGGGGTGGCGGCAGGCGCGTGACGATGGCTTCCAGCACTTCCGGAACGTTGAGCCCCGTCTTCGCCGAAATCAGGATGGCGTTCGAGGCGTCGAGCCCGATCACGTCCTCGATCTGCTGCCTTATCTTCTCGGGCTCGGCGGCCGGCAGGTCAACCTTGTTGAGGACAGGTACTATTTCGTGATTGTTCTCGATCGCCTGGTAGACGTTGGCGAGGGTCTGCGCTTCCACGCCCTGGGACGCGTCGACCACCAGCAGCGAGCCCTCGCAGGCGGCGAGCGAGCGGTTGACCTCGTAGGCGAAATCGACGTGCCCCGGGGTGTCGATCAGGTTGAGCACATAGTCCTGGCCGTCGCGCGCGCGGTAGGCGAGCCGCACGGTCTGCGCCTTGATGGTGATGCCGCGTTCGCGCTCGATATCCATCGAGTCGAGCACCTGCTCCACCATCTCGCGCTCGGCGAGGCCGCCCGTCGACTGAATCAGCCGGTCGGCCAACGTCGACTTGCCGTGGTCGATATGGGCGATGATGGCGAAGTTGCGGATATTTTCGATTGCCGCATTCATGGCGCGCGCATTAGCATTCATGTTCGCAAGCGGCAAGCACAGCCGCTCGGCTCCTTAGCTGTCGACGATGACACGGCAGCGTGTCGTTCACTCCGCCGCCATCTGCTGCTCGACGAGGAACGGCTCAAGCAAGACCGGCTGGCCGGCGCGCGCCACGATCACGTGGCCGGGAGGAACCGGTTTCCAGTGCGAGCGGTCGCCATCGAGCGGCTCCGATACGACAACGACGTTGCCGCCGGACTCCTGATAGTAGAGCGAATTGGCATTGTCGTTGGCGGAATAGCGAAAGGCGTAGAGGTCGCGGCCATTGGAGAGTGCGGAGGTGAAGCGCAGCGGCTCCTTGTAACCCTTGCCGCTGACCATGTCCGTAATGGTCGCGAGCACGCGCTTGGTCGCCCCGACCGGATCCTTGTCGCCACCGGCGCCGAGAATGGCGAGAAACACCGCCTCCGAATCGGTCGTCCCGATGCGCGAGCCATAGACCTCGTCGGGAATCAGCGCCTCGACCTTCCGGCGCAGCCGCGACCAGTTGCCGATCATGCCGTTGTGCATGAACAGCCAGCGTCCGCAGGCGAAGGGGTGGCAGTTCGGGCGCGTGATCGGCGTGCCCGTCGAGGCGCGCACATGGGCAAAATAGAGATGCGAGCGGATGTGGCGGCAGAGATAGCGCAAATTCTCGTCAGACCAGGCCGGCCGGACCTCGCGGTACAGTCCGGGCTCGCTGTGCTGACCGTACCAGCCCATGCCGAAGCCGTCGCCGTTGGTGGCGGCGGTCGATTCCAGCGCCCGCTGGCTCTGCACCACCAGCGAGTGGGCGGGCGCGGTCACGTATTGTTCCAACGGGATGGTTTCGCCGCGATAGGCGATCCAGCGGCACATGGGAGCTGCTCCGAGGCCAGACACATATACCTTCGCCGACCGATGCGGCAAAGCAATGGCGGCGGGTTGGTTTCCCCTGATATGGACCTCCCCGGCACGTCATGCCATAGCCTTTGGCTTCCAAACGGGGCGGGGTAGGGTGCTTTCCATGTCGGCTACGACCGATAGCGGGCGGCGCGGGCTCGCCCTCATGGAGCGGCTGCTCGATTCGCTCACCGATCCGGCCCGACGCGAGCGCTCGGTGGCCGCCGCGCTCCTCTGCTATGTGGCCCTCTGGACCCTGTATGGCATCCTGGCGAAGGCCAGCCAGGACATCCACGTCGACATGTCCGAGCAGTTCGCCCTCGCGCGCGAGCTGGCACTCGGCTATCCGAAGCATCCGCCCCTGACCATGGCTGTCGTGCGTGCCTGGTTCGCGGTCTTCCCGGCCGCCGACTGGGCCTATTACCTGCTTGCGATGGCCAATGTCGGCCTCACGCTGTGGATCGTCTGGCGGCTCATGGCGCGTTTCGTCGACGGCGAAAAGCGCGTCGTCGGATTGGCCCTGCTTACGCTGGTGCCATTCTTCAACTTCCATGCCCTCAAGTTCAACGTCAACACGGTGTTGATGCCGCTATGGGCGGCGACGACGCTGTGGTTCCTGCGCTCGTTCGAGACCCGGCGCCCGCTCGACGCCGCGCTCGCCGGGCTCGCGGCGGCGGCGTCAATGTATGGAAAATACTGGTCGGTGTTCCTGCTGATCGGGCTCGGGCTTGCCGCGCTCGCCGACCCGCGCCGCGCCGCCTACTTCCGGTCCGCAGCGCCGTGGGTGACGGTGGCGGTCGGCGCGCTCGCGCTCGCGCCGCATGCAGCCTGGCTTGTTGCCAACGATTTCGCGCCGTTCTCGTATGCCGTGGTCGTGCATGGCGCGAGCTCGCTCGTTTCGACCCTGGGGGCGGTAGGCGGCTATCTCGCCGGCAGCGTCGGCTATGTCGCGATCCCCCTCATCATCGTCTACTTTGCCGCGCGTCCCGTCAGCGCCACCGTCAGGGACATGGCCTGGCCGGCGCAGCCCCAGCGTCGGCTGGCAGCGCTGGCATTCTGGGCCGTGCTGCTGACGCCGGCGCTGGTGGCCCCCTTCACCGGGGTGCGTCTGACTTCGCTCTGGACGATGTCGGCGTGGACGCTGCTGCCCGTCATGCTGCTGTCCTCGCCGCAGGTGACGATCAGTCGGCGCGACGCGCTCGGGATCCTGAACGTGGCCGCCGCCTTCCCGGTCGCGATGGTCGCCGCCGCTCCGGCGATCGGCTTTGCCATCCACAGCTCCGAGCCGCCGCCGGGCACTGCTCAGTCCTCGCTACTGGCCGAGCCGGTCGAGCGGGTGTGGCGCGAGACAACCAATCAACCGTTGCGGCTGTTCGGCGGCTACGAGGAATTCACCGACGCCGTGCCCTTCTACATGCCGAGCCAACCATTCGCGGTGCATGTGCTCGACGGGGTCGCGGTTTCCCAGGCGCTGGAGGCGCGCATCGGGCGCGACGGCATCGCGCTGGTCTGTCCGACGCGCTCCCCGGAGCGCCCGACCACTGGCCTGTGTATCGACCGCGCGGTCGCGCGGGCGCGCTGCTCGCTGCCCGGCATGCAGGTCGAAGTCGAGGTCTTCCGGCGTTACCTCGGCGTCGGGGGCAAGCGGGCGCGCTATCTCATCATCACCATTCCGCCGATGCAGGCGGACAGGCTCCCCCCGCTGCGCGACCTCGCTACGGGCTACCCGGCGCGGCCCTTCAAAACGGAATGACGGCGGCCTTGAGCAGCGTGACGGCGTTCTGCAGTGTGGAGCGCCCCTGCGCCTGCGTCCGCTCGAAGTCGGCGTAGGATCGATCGAAGCGATCCAGCTCCTCGCGCTTTTGGCGCTCATCGAGGAAAGAATGGATCAACGCGTTGCGGGCGATCGCCTTCAACGTCCGGTAGCCGAGTCCCTGGTCGTCGACGGCGCGGAAATATTCGTTGGTCATATTGATGCGGGAGACGCCGGCATCGTCGGTCGAGAGCACCACCGGCACGCCGGCGGCAAGGTAGGCCGCCAGCGGATGGTTCTTGCCGCGCACGCCCAGGATGATGCTGTTGCTCGAGAGGTTGATCTCGACCACGACCGGCCGCCTTCGCATCTCGGCCAGAAGGCCTTCCATGTCATGCTCGAATGCGAGCGCGACGCCGTGGCCGATGCGCCGCGCATGGGCGATCTCAACCGCCTGGCGGATGTGGAAGGTGAGGTCCGGCGGCGGAACATCGCCGAGCCAGAGTTCGCCCGCGTGCAGCGCGACCGGCAAGTCGCTCGCCAGGAATGCGACGATCTCCATGTGGCGGGTGTAGTCGCGCCGCGCGATCAGGTTGTCCTCGGACTGCACCAGGTTGAGCGCGACCACCTGCGGTTCCGCGCGGATCAGCCCGGCGGCGATGGCGGTCTGCAGGAATACGTCGTCCGGCGAGGTGTTGCGCAGGATCTGCGCGATGTAGCGGAAAGTGACCGCGCAGCCCGGTCGGGTTGCCTGCTGATCGCAGCCGAGCTCGCTTTTGATCTTGCCGATCGAAGCGGTCAGATCGTTGCGCTTCGCGGTGACGCAGTCATCGAGGCCGTTTGCTCGCAGCGCCGCAAGCCTGCCGGGATCGTCGGTCTGCTCGGCCATCGCCTTGATGAACCGGTCGCGATCGTTCCAGCAGGCAAAGGACGCCATGAACTCGACGTACTGCACGTTCTCGCTGTGATACTGCTTGAGCTGGTCGATCGTCATGTCGACGAAACGCGAGCCGGATGCCGCGCCGAATTTATCGAATGCCGCGAAGAATTTGTCGTGATCGCTCGGCACCGCGACGGTCGGCACGAATGAGCGCGTCGAGAACGCATTGACCAGCTGATCGTAGAGCTTTTGATTGTGCATGGCGTCGGCCGCGGGCACGTCGCCCGGAAGGTCGCATTGCGGCTTCGACAGCAGGGTGTTCGCAGGGTCCGCGCAGAGATGCTGCTGGGCCGCCCACGCGATGAAACGTTCCGCATAAACGGCGCCGGACAGATGGGTGTGGAGGTCGCCGCCCTTCGGCATGCGGCGCAGGAACGCGCGCAGCTCGGTATGGTTGTCTCGCGCCGCGTCGAAGCTGGCGGCGGTGAGCACCGTGTCGAACTCGCGTGCGAGCATGGCCAAGCGAACGACGACGATGACGGCCGCCAGAAGAACGACGGCGAGAAGAATGCGGCGTGCCACCGATGGCCCCCTGCTGTGCTCCATTGCCGCGCAAGCTAGGATGCGTTCAGCAAAAGGGGAAGCAGACGCCGGTGCGAAATCGAACTTGCGCACACACCGCGTCAGCGTGCCACGGAGGACGAAAAGGAACGAAATCGCGATGCAACGCGATTTCGCTCCCAAGGTCGATGTGGCCAGAACCGGCTGGCGCGGCTCCAAGCGGCCGCGAGCTACGCGCCTCAGTAGCGGTAATGATCCGGCTTGTAGGGTCCCTCGACCGGCAGCCCGATGTAGTTCGCCTGCTTGTCCGACATTTTCGAGAGCTTGACGCCGATCTTGGCGAGGTGGAGCCGCGCGACCTTTTCGTCGAGATGCTTCGGCAGCGTGTAGACCTTCTTCTCGTACTTCTTCGGATTGGTCCACAGTTCGATCTGCGCCAGCACCTGGTTGGTGAACGAGGACGACATCACGAAGCTCGGGTGTCCCATGGCATTGCCGAGATTCACCAGCCGTCCTTCCGAGAGCAGGATAATGCGCTTGTTGTCCGGGAATTCGATCTCGTCGACCTGTGGCTTGACGTTGTGCCACTTGAGGTTCCGCAACGCGGACACCTGAATCTCACTGTCGAAGTGGCCGATATTCGCCACGATCGCCCGGTCCTTCATCTTGCGCATGTGCTCGATGGTGATGACGTCGAGATTGCCGGTGGCCGTCACGAAGATGTCGGCGCGCGGCGCCGCATCCTCCATGGTGGTGACCTCGTAGCCTTCCATCGCCGCCTGCAGCGCGCAGATTGGGTCGATCTCGGAGACCAGCACGCGGCAACCGGCCTGCCGCAGCGAAGCGGCCGAGCCCTTGCCGACATCGCCGAAGCCCGCGACCATGGCGACCTTCCCCGCCATCATCACGTCGGTGCCGCGGCGAATGCCGTCGACCAGCGATTCACGGCAGCCATAGAGATTGTCGAACTTCGATTTGGTCACGCTGTCGTTGACGTTGATCGCAGGCCACAGCAGCGTGCCCTTCTTCTGCATTTCGTAGAGCCGGTGCACGCCGGTCGTGGTTTCCTCGGTCACGCCGCGGATGGTCTCGGCATTCTTTTTGTACCAGCCGGGCTTGTCCTTCACCCGCTGCTTGATCGCCGCGAACAGGACTTCCTCTTCCTCGTTGGTCGGCTTGCTGATCAAGGCTGTCTCGCCGTCCTCGACGCGCTGGCCGAGGTGGATCAGGAGCGTGGCATCGCCGCCGTCGTCGAGGATCATGTTGGGCGTGCCGCCGTCACTCCATTCGAAGATGCGGTGCTGATAGTCCCAATAGTCCTTGAGCGTCTCGCCCTTGACGGCGAATACCGGCGTGCCGCTGGCGGCCACGGCGGCGGCGGCGTGGTCCTGGGTCGAATAGATGTTGCACGAGGCCCAGCGCACGTCGGCGCCGAGCGCCTTGAGGGTGTCGATCAGCACCGCGGTCTGGATGGTCATGTGCAGCGAGCCGCAGATGCGGGCGCCGCGGAGCGGCTGCTGCGGGCCGTATTCCTCGCGCGTCGCCATCAATCCCGGCATCTCGGTCTCGGCGATGGCGAGTTCCTTGCGGCCCCATTCGGCAAGGCCGATGTCCTTGATGACGTAGTCGGAAGTCGCGGAGCCAGCGCTCTTGCTCGCGGAAGCAGCATTCTTGGCGGCGTTCGATGCAGCGTTCATGACGGTCCTTGATGGCTGGGAAGGCGGACGCGCCAGGCGGCGCGCCGGTTCGACGGTGGCTATAGCAGGGCTGCCGGCACCCCGCAATAAGGATATAAAGATTTCTTTATGTGCCCCAAGGGGTGATCGCGGCGAGCCGGTCGAACTGCCGGGGCGCGGGCGCGTTGATCGGTCAAAGTGCTGCCTTGCCAGGAGCGCCCCCGGTGCCGGAGAAGACCCAGCTTGAGCTCGATGTGGTTCCGGCAATCAAGTCGCTGGCGGAGCTGGCCAAGGTCGAGAACGCCTGCGCGCGCTGTCCGCTGTATAAGGATGCAACCCAGGCGGTCCCCGGCGAAGGGCGCCGCCATGCGCACCTGATGTTGGTGGGCGAACAGCCCGGCGACAAGGAAGACCTTGCCGGCAAGCCGTTCGTCGGGCCCGCCGGGCAGGTCCTCGACCGCGCCCTGGCGGAAGCGGAGATCCCCCGCACGGAGGTTTTCGTCACCAACGCGGTGAAGCATTTCAAGCACGAGATGCGCGGCAAGCGCCGCCTGCACAAGCGTCCCAACGCCTACGAAATCGAGCGCTGCAAGATCTGGCTTGAGCTCGAAAGGGAGCTGGTCAAGCCGGCGGTGATCGTTGCGCTCGGCGCGACCGCGGCGCGCAGCCTGCTCGGCCGGCCCGTCACCATCACCAAGCTGCGCGGGCGGAGGTTGGAATTGTCCGACGGCACCGCCGCCTTGGTCACCATCCACCCCTCGTTCCTGCTGCGCATCCGGGATGCCGCCGACAAGAAGCGGCAATACGCCCAATTCGTCGCCGATCTGCGGCTGGCTGCAAAGATTCTGGCAAAGGACGCGGCGCGAGCGGCAACAAGACGCGTGGCCTGATCCGGCGTGTCATCCCGGCGGCGCCGTCCACGACTGCGTCTTATTCGTCTTCCGTGAACCGACCGCTCACAAGCGCTGCCAATGCGTCGACCACCTCGGCCGCCTGGTTTCCGCTCGCTTCGATGGTGATCGACGTGCCGGGACCGGCCGCCAGCATCATCAGGCCCATGATCGAGGTCCCGCCGACAACCTCGTTGCCGCGCTTGACCCTCACGTCGGCGTCGAACTTTTCCACCAGCTGAACAAACTTGGCTGACGCACGCGCATGCAACCCCTTCTTGTTGCAGATCTGGACCACGCGGGTAATGGGCGCCTCATCGGAGAGGCGATCGCCGGAGGGGGAGCTGTTCACGCCGCTGGGTTCGCTCATTTGCCGGTCAGGACGCGACTGGCGATCGTGATGTACTTTCGGCCGGAATCCTGGGCCGCCGCCACCGCCTCGGTCAGCGGACATTCATCGCGCACTTTGGCGAGCTTGACCAGCATCGGCAGATTAATGCCGGCGAGCACCTCGACCTTTGGGCGGCCCATCACCGAGATCGCGAGGTTCGACGGGGTGCCGCCGAACATATCGGTGAGGATCGCGACCCCTTCGCCGCTGTCGACGCGCTTGACCGCCTCGATGATGTCCTTGCGGCGCTGCTCAACGTCGTCGTCGGGGCCGATCGTCACCGCCTCGATCTGGGTCTGTGGACCGACCACATGCTCGAGCGCCGAGCGAAATTCGACGGCGAGCCGCCCGTGCGTGACGAGTACGAGACCGATCATGGAAGCCCCCGCCGGTGCATCCCCGGTTGCACCGCACGAAAGGGGGCCATCATGACCATCCGAAGGCCGCGCGCAAGGGCCTTTCCGGCAGTTTGGGAGGGTTGCTGCATCGCAGTAAGGGGGCGTCCTAGCAACGCTCCAGGGATCGAAATGGGGGGTCGGAGCGTGCCCGCGCTGCCGTTACTTTTGTGCCGCCGGGCCGGGCTGCAAGGATCATGACGGAGGTTTAATGTCGCCGGCGGGAAAACGCAGGGCGGCAAGCACCGCAGACAGGGGATCCGCGCTGCCCGCGACCGCGAGTCGCGGCAGGGTAATACCGCAAATCGCAGTTTCGGAACTTTCCGGCAGCCGGTTGGCGTCGTCCGCCGCGAGGTCCACCACCAGGCCAACCAGCGCAACCGGCTCGTGAGCGAGCCGGCGGATGCCGAGCCCGCGTACTTCGATCAGTCCTGCCAGCGCGGCCGCCGGCTTGACCAGCAGCCGTCCATGGCGCGGTTCGAGATGGACGCGATCGTCTCCAACCAGGCGCGCGAAAGCCAGCAGTCCTGTTTGCGCGGCGTCGATGAGCGCAAGCGCCAGTTTCGATTTGCCCGCGCCGGCGCCTCCGCGGATCAGCACGGCGCGGGCGCCGGTCAATACCGCCGAGGCATGGACGGTCGGAGCGTCGGCAGCCATCACGGCGCCGGCAGGCGCACGATGAAGCGTGCCCCGAGGACGGTGGGCGGTTCGTCAGGGCTGGCGGCAGGGCTGGTGCGGTTCTCCACCCAGATGCGGCCGCCATGGGCCTCGATAATGTGTTTGGAGATGGAGAGACCGAGGCCGGAATTCTGCCCGAAGTCCTGCTCCGGCCGGTGGGTGTAGAAGCGCTCGAAAATTTTCTCGACCGCCTCCGCCGGTACGCCTGGCCCGTCGTCGTCGACAACGATTTCCACCTCGGTCTTCAAACGGCGGCAGGTGACCCGCACCGTCGTGCCGGCGGGCGAGAACGAGCGCGCGTTGTCGATCAGGTTGTCGATGACCTGCCCGAGTCGGGAATCGTGCCCGAGCACCGTGAAGGCGCCGCCCCGGCCGCCTTCGAAAGTCAGCGCAACCTTCACGCCGTCGTCATGGCGTTCATTCGCGACGCCGGTGACCATGGTGAGAAGTTCGACCAGATTGACGGGGTGCGCGTCGTTGCGTTGCATTTCGGCATCGAGCCGGCTGGCATCGGAAATATCCGAGATCAGCCGGTCGAGCCGTTTCACGTCATGCTGGATCACCTCCAGCAGGCGGCCGCGGCTGTTGTCGGTCTTGGCCAGCGGCAGCGTCTCGACCGCCGAGCGCAGCGAGGTGAGGGGGTTCTTGAGCTCGTGCGCGACGTCCGCGGCGAAGCTCTCGATCGCCTCGATGCGGCTGTAAAGCGCGTCGGTCATGTCGCGCAACGAGCCCGACAGGTGTCCGATCTCATCGCGCCGATGGCTCAGGTCCGGGATCTCCACCCGCGAGCGGATGCGCCGGCGCACGAGCTGCGCGCTTTCGGCGAGCCGCCGCACCGGCCCCGCGATGGTGCCCGCGAGCAGGAACGACAGCACCACCATCACGCCCGAGGCGATCAGGAACACCTTGAAGATGGCGAGCCGTTCGGCGCCCACCATGTTGTCGATGTCGGCGCCTTGTGTCGACAGCATGAGCGCGCCGCGCACGGCGCGGAAGCGCTGCACCGGCACCGCGACCGAGACGATCACCTCGCCGCGTTCATTGATGCGCACCATGCTCGACTTGAAACCCTGCAGCGCGTTGCCCACCTCGCCGTAGCTCTTGCCGTTCTGCGGTCCGAGCTCGCGATAGAGCGGCAGCGTGCCGCGGCTGAACCAGGTGCGGATGGCGACATAGGCGCGCTCGAGGACGCCGGGCTTCTGCGTCGGCGGCGGCAGGTCGAAGCGCAGCACGTCGTACAGATTGCGGCTGTCGAGGATGAGGACGCCGTCGCGGTCGTAGATGCGGGCGCGGGTATTGGTGGGGGAGACCAGCCGCCGCAGCACCGGGGCGACCCGCTCCGGGTTGACCGGGAATTCGAGCCCGGACAGCGCCTCTTCCGAGGGGCCGTAGCTCTCGCCGGCCTGAAGGTCGAGCAGGCGCTCGGGGTCGATGGTGATGGTGTCGGTCTCCACCGTCGCGGAGGCCGCGATGGCGCCGGCGATGATCTCCCCTTGCACCAGCAGGCTCTGGATGCGCGCGTCGATCAGCCCGGCGCGGAACTGGGAGAGATAGAGAATGCCGATGACGAGTGCGAGCAGCCCGGTGACGTTGAGAAAGATGATGCGCCGGCTGAGGCTCGAAAACGTGACCCGGACGAAGAGGTACCAGCCCTGCTCCAGCAGGGCCGCCAGCCGTCGCCGCGCTTTCTTGAGCGCGGTCTCATTTTCGCCGGGCCGTTTCGGCTCGACTTCGGTCGCAAAGCTTTCCGGCGTTCGGTTGAGCACGGTGGTCGGTCTGCCGGTTGCGCGCCCCCACTCAAGACGCCGCCGGCGTTCTTGGGCGATCAAGTTCTTGAGCGATCAAGTTCTTGGGCGTTCCAGTTCTTGGACGATCCCAGCTCTTCGGCGTCAGGTCTTCGGCGTCAGATCCCTGGACTCTGCTGCGACGCCGAGGCCCTTCCTGACGCTACATCTCCTTGAACCGATAACCGACGCCATACAGCGTTTCGATCATGTCGAAGTCGTCGTCGGTCCCCTTGAACTTCTTGCGCAGGCGCTTGATGTGGCTGTCGATGGTGCGGTCATCGACGTAGAC
>Ga0207706_10002178_pt1 | contig 19113 bp, 21 predicted proteins | sample KBSC53metaG_FD_184318 | JGI IMG/M metagenome (GOLD analysis project Ga0207706, IMG submission 184318) | Corn rhizosphere microbial communities from Kellogg Biological Station, Michigan, USA - KBS C5-3 metaG (SPAdes) (version 2) | ecosystem: Host-associated > Plants > Roots > Rhizosphere > Soil ... | reverse complement strand
GTGAACTGCTTCGGCTCTTCGCCGCGCCGCTCCCCGAGAACACGTCGTTCACGATCGAAGCGCGCATGTCGGAGTTGAGGAAATAGGTCTGAAAGAAGATTTCCTCCGCAACATAGGCCGTCCGGATTGCGTGAAGGAAATCCATCGCAACCGGGTCCCTCAGCAACGCGGTCGCTGCAGTCGTTGGGAAGGACATCCAGACCATGCCCTTGTGGAGCGTTTCAAATGGACCGAAGCTTGTTCGCCGAACTCCCAAGCGCGTCTGCAGCCAGCGCGACGGCGGGTCGAGCACCCTTGCCACCTGGTTCACTACGCGGGATCCGAGCTGAAGGAAGTAAAAGTAGTTCCGGAGGCGATAGCGGTCCTTGATGTAGTCCGATGAGTCGCCCACCGGCTCGAAGTTCATGAAGATTCGGCCGTCGCACCGGCTCCTGAACGTCTCAGCGTCCACCAGCGGATAATCCTGCCCCGAGATGATGTGGATGTAATCGACGTCGGCCTCGGCAGTCGCCAGCCTCAGCAGGTCCATGATCGCAAGCAGATGGCTGATCGAGCCCCATCGAACGAAGCGATTGTTGATGATCGTGGCGCCGTGGCGACTGAGCTCGGCGCGCTCGCTTCGGCTTATCCGGCTGCGCCTGTCGATATGGATGTAGGTTTTGAAGAAGCCGCGATCGAGGCGCCTCACGAGCCGCAATAGCGACGGATGATCCTTGTAAGCAGTGATGAGTACGGCGTGCATTGTCAGGTCCCGCGCTTCAGCGTCGAACCTGCGAAACAAAACTGGCGGCAAGAAGGTGCATGCACATGTTCCCCAGCAGCGACAAAGCTAGCACAGGTGAAGATGTCCTCAATGTGCCGAAACCGGACAGCTGCGAGGGGTCAATCGTGGCTTTTAATGAAGTCCTCGACCATGGTGTTGAACGCGTCCTGCGCTTCAAGATTGGTGAGATGACCGGCTCCTGAAATCACCTGCATCCGCGCATCAGGTATGAGGTCAAGGAGCTCGCTCGAAAGTTCGATGGGGGTAACGAAATCCTGGTCACCGACGACAATCAAGGTCGGAACAGCGATTGCTGAGGCCCGTTCGCGCTGGTCCGCAAGCCAAACGGCCTCGGCGCCGATGCGATAGGCATCGGGATCGATCCGCGACATGGTCTCCACCACTTCACGGCGGACTTTCGGCTCCGCGGGCTGCGCGATCAGGAAATCCACGCGCGCTTCGGCCATGGCCGACAAGTCGCGGCTGCCGGCAAGCGAACGCTCATAGATGGCGCGGCCCTCAGGATGCACCGCAAACGTGTCTGCGAGGATCAAGCTCGCACAGGCCCCTGGTGCGAGGTGATGAAGCGCAATCGCCACGACCCCGCCGAGCGACAGGCCGCAAACATGGGCCCGATCGACGCTCAGCTGCTGCAATGCCGAGCGGATCGCCGAAGCATAATCGTCACGGGTTGTGCCGTCCGGGGCAGGCTCGCTGTCGCCGTAGCCTGGATAATCGAACGCGATCGAACGACGGTCCTGGCTGAAATGATCGAGCTGCGGGTGCCAGACGGATTTGTCGGATCCCACCCCGTGCAGGAACACGATTGGCGTTCTTGAGCCTTCGCCGCGTTCCTCATAACCGATCGTCCGGCCGCTGCTTGTCATCACTCGTGGCATCAATGTCATCTTGGCATCGCCAAGCGCGGCGCGCTAGCGTGGCGCTCGATGACGCGGATGACGATCAACGGGGAAGGCGTGCACTACAAGCTCGATCCCGAAACGCCCTTGCTCTGGGCGCTTCGCGATGCATCGAACCTCACGGGCACCAAATATGGCTGCGACAGCGGCGATTGCGGCGCATGCACAGTAATCATCGACGGACGTGCGGTGCAAAGCTGCAGCGTCAGCATCGCCTCGCTGGAAGGCGCAAGCATCACGACGATCGAGGGCCTGTCCGCTAACGGGACGCATCCGATCCAACAGGCATGGCTTGCCGAGCAGGTCACCATGTGCGGCTATTGCGAACCCGGCTTCATCATGGCGATCGCGGCCTTGCTCGACGCAAGCCCGTCACCATCGGAAGACCAGGTCGCCGCTCTTCCGAACATCTGCCGCTGCGGTGCTTATCCTCGCATAAGGAAAGCGATCGCGCGTGCGGCTCGCGCCGGCGTTGTTCCAAAGCCGAAGCCCAACTTACAAGCCTGAATATACGCTTCCGAAACGGTTAAGCCGCCGCTCAGCCCGTGGGTCGCATTGCATGCTCAGGAGCTGAGAAAGTCAAAGTCATGCGTAAACTCCTGATCACCATCCTTCTTGCCAGCGCAGCCTCGTCCCCCGCAGTCGCCCAACAGGACCGCGACAATGAAGGCCGCCCGTCGTGGGGCGACCGTCAGGAATCGCATCCCGAGCGCCAGCAGTCGCGCGAAGAGCGGAGCCAAGCGCGCGAGCAGGTGCGTGCGGAACGCTCGAACAACAACGAGAACCATCCCCAATTCAAGCTGCGCGAGCAGCAGTCGGATGCCCGCCAGCAGCAGATCGAGGCCGAGGCTCGAGCGCGCTTCGCGGGCAATTCGGACGTCAGCGCAACGGCGCGCGGGGACCATGGTGACATTGAACAGAACCGCGCCGCGCGCCAGCGTGCCGACGGCGTTTCGCGCTGGACTCGCGACAATGTTCAGCAGGCTGGCGAGACCTCGCGGTGGACTCGCGATCCCAACCAGCGGGCCGGGGAAGCTGGACGCTGGACCCGCGATCGGACCGGCTGGACGAGTGATCACGATCGCGTGGTGCAGCAGCAACAGCAGCAGGTTGGCCAACGCAGCCATTGGGCCAACGGCTGGAATCGGAACTGGCGGAACGATCGGCGGTATGACTGGCACGGCTATCGCAATCACCACCGCTCGGTCTTCCACCTCGGGATTTACGTCGATCCGTTCAACTACGGGTATCGACCCTTCAGTATCGGCTATCGGCTGCAGCCGCTTTACTATGGCGAACGGTACTGGATCGACCCGGCGATCTATTCGCTGCCCTATCCGCCGCCCGGTACGCAGTGGGTGCGTTACTGGAACGACGCGCTTCTCGTCGACATGTATACGGGCGAGGTCGTCGACGTGATCCAGAATTTCTTCTGGTAGAGCCTCGACGCTCATTGATCGAAGGGACGTTGCCAGCGCAGTGCTCCGATTGTCACTGGCAATCGTGGCGAGTGCTGCTTAATCGCAACGTCCTTTCCGTCAATCCAGCGGATTTACCCTCGAGGTTTTCATGAATGCAGCCGGCCGCCTGATCCTCTCATGTTCGCTGTTGGCGGTTGCGCTTGCGTCGCCCGCGATGCCCGCCTCGGCGCAGCCCTTGGCACAGGCGCAGGCCAATGCGCACGACCGCTTGTTCCGTCTGTTCAAGGACAGCGATGAGGCAAGCCTCAGGCGTAATCCGATCCAGGCTTTGTTCCGCGGCGACATGCGTTATGCGGATCGGCTCGGCGACCTATTCAGCGAAGCGCACTTCCAGGGCGAAAAGGCGGCCGCGCAAAACGATCTCGCGGCGCTTCATGCAATCCCTCGAGGCGATCTCAGCCCGACCGATCAGATTGCTTATGACGTCTTCGAATATCAGACGAAGGACACGCTTCGCGGGCTCCAGCCGGATTTGCTGCCCCTGACCGAAGCACTGCCGATGAACCACTTCTTCGGGTTGCACACCCAATATGCGACCTTGTCGAGCGGTCAGGGCGGCGCGCCCTACGGGACCGTTCGCGACTATGAGAATGGCCTGAAGCGCAACCGCGACTTCGCCGCGAATATCGACGAAGCGATCAGCCAATGGCGCAAGGGCGCGGCAGAAGGCGTGGTGGACACCAAGCTGACCGTTCGCAACATGATCGAACAGCTCGACAACCAGCTAAAGCTTGCGCCCGAGCAATCTCCCTATTGGGGACCCATCAAGGCGTTCCCCGGGACGGTTGATGTCGGATTCCGCCCCAAGCTTACCCAGCAGTATCGGGATTCGATCACCAATGTCATTTACCCCGCGCTGCAGCGGATGCGCGATTTCCTCCAGAACGAATATCTGCCGAAGGCGCGGGACGGCGTCGGACTCATGTACATGAAGGGCGGCGACTCGCTGTACCGGTATGACGTCCAGTCGACGACTACCCTGCCGCTGACCCCCGACCAGATCCATCAGCTCGGGCTCAGCGAGGTCGCGCGGATCACGCAGGAATTCGAGAAGGTCAGGGCCGAGGTCGGCTTCAAGGGCGATCTCCACCAGTTCTTCGATTACATGCGCACGAGCCCGAACTTCCAGCCGAAGAGCCGCGAGCAGATCACCCAGGATTATTATCGGCTGAAGACCGCGGTGGAAGCGAAGGTGCCGCAATATTTCTCGACGGTTCCCAAGACGCCGCTCACCATCCGGCCCTATCCGGCCTATCGCGAGAAGTTCGAGGCCGGCGGCAGTTACAATAGCGGCACCCCCGATGGTTCTCGTCCGGGTACCTTCTTCTTCAATGCCTACGATCTTCCGTCGCGAAGCACGTGGGAGGAAACAACCCTGTTCCTCCATGAGGGCGAGCCGGGGCACCATTTCCAGATCAGCCTCGCCCAGGAAAACAAGGCGCTTCCGAACTTCATGCGGTTCGGCGGGAATACTGCGTATGTCGAGGGCTGGGCGCTTTATTCGGAGACGCTCGGCTACGACATGGGCTTCTACAAGGATCCCAACGCGCGCTTCGGAACCCTGAACGACGAGATGCTTCGCGCCATGCGACTGGTGGTGGACACGGGCATCCACTCCAAGGGTTGGACCCGCGATCAGTCGATCGAATATATGCTTTCGAATTCGGGCATGGGTCGGACCGACGCCACCGCTGAGGTCGAGCGCTACATCGCGATCCCGAGCCAGGCAACGGCGTACAAGCTCGGAGCGCTCACCATCCAGCGCCTTCGCAAGAAGGCTGAGGATGAGCTCGGGCAGAAGTTCGACATCCGCGAATTCCACGCACAGGTGCTGGGCAGCGGCGCGCTTCCGCTTCCGATCCTCGAACAGAAGATCGACCGCTGGATCGCTCTGCGGAAGGCTAGCTGAGGTTTCCCGGTTCGAGCGGGGCGAACGGCTCGAACTTGAGTCGCCGCTTTACGAAGCTCGTTTCGTAGCGATGGACCGTAGAATCGGCGACGAGCACGCGCTCGGCGACCTCGTTGAACTCCGCCATGCTTGAGCAGTCGAACAGGAGCAGCAGGTCCCACGACCCGGCGAGCTCGTAGCAGAACTGGACCTGCGGGGCCGAACGGATCCGCTGAAGCAACAGCGCCTTACCCTGTTGGTCGGCATGCTCGCTGAGCTGCAGCAGAACGGTCGCGCACATCCGGCGCTCGGTCAGCTTGTCGCCAAGAAGCGCGATCGTCCGGCCGATGAATCCATCCTTGCGAAGCCGTCGAAGCCGTCGCGCAATCGCCGATGGCGAAAGTGCAATTCGCTTCGCCAGCTGGTCGGCCGTTTGCGAATCGTCCTTCTGGATGACGTTCAGCAGGGCAAGATCGAAACTGTCGAGCACGCTCCGATGGTGCCAAAATTTGGCACGCGATGCATCCTTTTTGCGCGGCCTTGGCAATCTCGATGCAATGCGCGGCGCCGTTCATCCGGCAGACAGCGAAATTTGGGTCGCATAACCGTCAATTCGAACGACACAGGGAAATTCGAATGCGTAGCGTACCGATTTCGATTGCCATTGGAGTATTGCTTACGGCCGGCCTTTCAGCGCGCACCCTCGGCGCGCAGGCCGCCGCGCCGGCGTCCGCGGTCAAGGTGGAATCCCCTAATGTCTCGGCCGCGACGCCGGCCAACTTGCCGCTTGAAGCGGGTGAGGGTCGTGCAGTCGCACTGAAGCTCGCTGACGATCTGGTGAGCAACTTCGTTTTCCGGGACCAGGCCGAGGCCTATGCCGGGATGCTCAGGAAGAATGCGGCGGCTGGACGCTACGACAGCGGGACCCGAGGCGCGCTAGCGAAACTGATGACCGACGACCTCATGGCCGTTCACAAGGACGGGCATCTGCATGTCGAGGTAGACGGTGCGAGGCAAAGGGCGGGCGCGCATGCCGGCCCGCCAAGTGGCCTTCCTCCGCTGATCCAGTCAGCAAAGACGATTGCTCCCGGCATCGGCTACATCCGCTTCAGCGCCTTTTTCGGAACGGACGAGGAAGTCGCCGGTGTCCGCAAGTGGCTCGCCGACAACCGCGACGCGAAGACCTTGATCTTCGATCTTCGCAATCATCACGGGGGCGGGCTCGATGAGCAGGATGCGATCTTCTCCTACCTTTACGCGCAGCAGACGCCGCTGGTGCGGATGGCGGTCTCGCGCGCCGTCTATGAAAAGGGCGGCTCGCCGATCCGGCCAGGGCCAACGCTCCTGTTCGCCAGCGATGGCGACAAAATGGTCGGAACCCATATCGCCCTCCCAGCCGAAGAGACGGCATTGCGGAAGGCCAAGGTGTATCTGCTCGTTTCGAACAAGACCGCTTCGGCTGCGGAGCATTTCGCGCTCGCACTGAAGTCGAGCGGCAGGGCGACCTTGATCGGCGAACCGACGGCCGGCGCCAATCACTTCGGTGGCGGGCGACCCCTGAATGAGCATTTCGCAGTCTGGATGCCGGTGGGGCGCACTTATGACATTAAGTCCGGCAAGGATTGGGAAGGCGCGGGGATCGCCCCTGATGTCGCTGTGGATCCGAAGCAGGCGCTTGTTGTCGCCCTCGAAAAGTCGGGACTCAGTGCCGCAGAAGCGGCCAGGCTCGATGCGCAGGAGGTTCCGGCGGAGCCGGTTCACTCCGAAAAGCTGCGAGCCCGATGATGTTGGCACAGCCGTTCGTCGAAATCCGGCGCATTGCGCGTCGACGAGGAACGGTATGCCGGTGCGTCCGAGAGTACACTTTAAGACGAGGAGTCATGCGCATGCGTACGTATTCGCTTCGATTGATGGTCCTCCTGGCGGTCTTTTCCGTAGCGCCCGCCACGGCGGGTTCGCGGACAGCATTGGCAGCCCCGGCCGGGCTCCACTCCAAATGTCCCTATGAGCGCGCCCGAGCCGAAGCGGCCTGGATGGCTATGAAAGCAGCTGCCACGCAAGCTCCGAAGGCGCCGACGACGATCACATTGACCGATCGAGTTCCTGCGGGCAGCTCTTTGTTCGGTGGCGGAAGTTCGGAGTTCCTGACGCCTTAAGCGCTGACGTTTCCCAGCGCCTCGGCGATGAGCCGGCGACTGTTGTCGATTCCATAGAGCGCAATGAAGCTTCCCATACGCGGACCCTGGCTCGATCCGAGCAGGGTTTCGTACAGCGCCTGGAACCAGGAGCGCAGCGATTCGAACGGATGTCGCTTGCCGACTTCGAACACGGCATGCTGGATCACTTCACCATCGGCATCGGCGGGGAGCTTCTCGAGCTCTGAGTCGAGGTCCCGAAGCGCCTTGGCCTCGATATCGGTCGGGGATCGACGCTTCAGGGTCGGAGCGACGAAATCGCGAGCATAATTGACGGCGAGACCGATCAGCTCGTCGAGTTCAGGGTCCGATTGAGGTGACGTGCCCGGCGCATAACGCTGGACGAAGCGCCAAGCCGTGTCCTTGTCGGCTACTCCCGGAAGACTCGCGAGGTTCAGCAGCAGCCCGTAGGTGAGCGGGAGGGTCTCGCAGGGCACGTTGCCGCCGTGGATGTGGTGGACTGGATTGCCGAGCTTCTGCTCGACGGGCTGTCCCGGATAATTCCCACGGAACTGCCAATATTCGTCGACCGCGCGCGGGATGACTCCGATGTGGAGGCTCTTCGCTCGCTTGGGTTCGCGGTAGATGTAGAAGGCCAGGCTCGGCTCGCTCCCGTAACGCAGCCACTCCTCAAGGCTTAGGCCATTGCCCTTCGACTTGGAGATCTTCTCGCCTTTTTCGTCGAGGAACATCTCGTAATTGAAACCCTCGGGCGGGCGTCCGCCCAATATGCGGGCGATCTTTCCCGACTGGATGACGCTGTCGATGAGGTCCTTGCCGGCCATTTCATAATCGACTCCGAGCGCGACCCAGCGCGCGGCCCAGTCGACCTTCCACTGGAGTTTGGCGGCTCCGCCGAATGCAGACTGACGCATGCGCGAGCCGTCTTCATCGTCGAATGCAATCAGTCCCGCCTCGGCGTCGACGACATCGACCGGAACCTGAAGGACCCGGCCTGACGATGGAGAAATGGGCAGGACGGGCGAATAGGTCTTCCGTCGATCCTCCCGCAGGGTCGGCAGCATGACGCCCATGATCGCATCCCATTCATGCAGAACCTTCCGGATGACGTCGTCGAAACGCCCGGAGGTGTAGCAATCGGTCGCCGACAGGAATTCGTAATCGAAGCCAAAGAGGTCGAGGAATCGCCGGAGCATCGCATTGTTGTGATGCGCGAAGCTCTCATGTTCGCCGAAAGGATCGGGAATACGCGTCAGCGGCTTGCCCAGATTGTCCGAGAGCAGCTTCTGGTTCGGGACATTGTCCGGAACCTTGCGGAGGCCGTCCATGTCGTCACTGAAGGCAATCAGCCGTGTCGGCTGGCCGGTCAATTCCTCAAAGGCCTGGCGGACGAACGTGGTGCGCGCCACTTCATTGAAGGTGCCGATGTGCGGCAGGCCAGAGGGGCCGTATCCGGTTTCGAAGATCATCGGCTGGCCATCAGGCTTTCCATCAGGCCAGCGCCGCAGCAGCTTGCGCGCTTCTTCATAAGGCCAGGCCTTGGACTGGAGCGCTGCGGCGCGGATCTCGGGCGCATCATTCATCGCCGCGCTCCTAGCGAAGGGCCGGCGGCACTGCTAGCCGAGATGCTTGGCCGCGAGCTCCTTCGCGAATTCACTGTTCCAGTTTCGTTCTTCTTTGGCTTAAGGTTGCCGCATGCGTTCCTTGTCTATCCCTGCGCTCCACGCGACCCATGCCGGAATCTGGGTGGCCGGCGGCGAGGGGACAGTGCGGGAAGCGAGCCGCGGAGAAGCCATCGCTCGTGCGGCGGAGACGCCCCACATCATTCTGAACGCACCGTTGGTCGGGCAACGCCTCGGCTACCCGGAGCTCAGCGGTCTCGACCTGCTGGAGCTGTTTGCCTTCATTTACCCGGCGCGTTTCGTCGTGCCGACGCCGGCCGGGTTGAGTCGAGCACTCGGACTGGAACCGCCCGCCGGTGAAGCCGATGCGGCGGCAAGGCTCCAGCACATTGCAGAATGCCTGCTTGCAACGCTGTCCGATGAAGGCTGGAATGAGCGCGAGGGTGCGTGGACGTCGAACGCGACCTTGCACCGCTTAGGCTGGAGCTGGGCGCCGCTCATCGGAGCCCGCATCGAGAGGCCGGAGCGCGGCGAGCGCATGCTGTTCTCGCGGCTGAAGCAATGGGATGAAGCGGGCGAATTGCCGCCGCCGCGCACGGTGACGATATCGAAGCCCGACGCCCGCGCGAAGCTTGACCGGCTGACGGGGCGTGCGGAGGTCCGTGAAGGCCAGCGCGCAATGGCCGAGGCGGTGACTGAGGTCTTCGCTCCAAAGCCTGCCAAGGACGCGCCCAACCTGCTGCTTGCGGAAGCTGGAACGGGGATCGGCAAGACTTTGGCCTATCTCGCTCCCGCATCCATCTGGGCGGAAGAATCAGGCGGAACGGTCTGGATCTCGACCTTCACCAAGGCGCTTCAGCGGCAGCTCGACGCCGAAGGGCCGAAGCTGTTCGCCAATCCTCAAGAACGCGCGCGCAGAATTGTTGTCCGCAAGGGGCGCGAAAATTACCTCTGCCTGCTGAACCTCGAAGATGCCCTGCAGGGCGCATTCAGCGGCCGCGCTGCCGTACTCGCGCAACTCGTCGGTCGGTGGGCTGCCTATACGAAAGACGGCGACATGGTTGGCGGGGACCTCCCCGGCTGGCTTCCGAGCTTGTTTCGGCGCGCCGGAGCGACCGCGCTCACCGATCGCCGCGGCGAGTGCGTCTACGCCGGTTGCCCGCATTATCGCCGCTGCTTCATCGAACATGCCGAGCGGGCCAGCCGCGAAGCCGACCTCGTCATCGCCAATCACGCACTGGTCATGGTCAATGCCGCCCGCGCACGCGAGGACGCACCGGGCCGGATCCTGTTCGACGAGGGCCATCACCTTTTCGATGCCGCCGATTCGACTTTCGCCGTGGCGTTCGGTGGGCAGGAGGCGATCGAGCTTCGCCGCTGGATCGTTGGGCCCGAAGGCCGGTCGCGCGGCCGGAGGCGCGGCCTTGCCGCCAGACTGATGGACGTCGCGTCCTATGATGACGAAGGCGCCAAGGCGCTGGATGCGGCGGTCGAGGCAGCGAAAGCTCTTCCCTCCGACGGCTGGCTTCAGCGGCTGGTCGAAGGAGCGCCATTCGGTCCGATCGAAGCGCTGCTGTGCGAGGTCCGTGGAACCGTCTTCGCGCGATCCAAAGCGCAGGAAACGGGGTACGGACTTGAGACCGAGCTCGCCGAACCCGATGGAGCTCTGGTTTCGGCCGCTGCTTCGGGCGCCGAATTGCTCGATGCGCTGCAGAAGCCTCTCGCGGCATTGTCGCGCAGATTGGACGCAGTGATCGAGGATGCGCCTGACTGGCTCGACAGCCAGGCAAGGGCTCGAGTCGACGGCGCGATTCGGGGCCTCGCCTGGCGGCGCGAAACCCTGGCTGCGTGGATTGCGCTGCTCGGCCGAATCGGCGGCGAGGCCGACCCCGAATTCGTGGATTGGCTTGCGGTCGAACGGGTCGACGGGCGCGAATATGACGTCGCGATCCATCGTCGTTGGCTGGATCCGACCAAGCCGCTGGCTTCCACCGTGCTCGCTCCTGCTGACGGCGTTCTGGTCACGTCCGCTACTCTTCGAGGTGGCGAGGATTGGTCGGCCGCCGATGCTCGTACGGGCGCAGCGCACCTTCAGGGGCAGGCCGTGCATTTCGAAGCGGAAAGCCCGTTTGACTATGCGGGCTGTTCGGAAGTGCTGATCATCACTGACGTGAAACAGGGCGACATTGCCGCACTCGCCGGAGCCTATGCCAGGCTGATCGAGGCAGCACGCGGGGGGACACTCGGCCTGTTCACCGCGATCCAGCGGCTGAAGGCGGTGCATGCGCGGATCGCCGATCGGCTTGCGCGTGGGGGACTTCCGCTGCTTGCCCAACATGTGGATCCGATCGACGCCGGGACTCTCGTTGACATCTTTCGGGACGATCCGCGCGCGTCGCTGCTCGGCACCGACGCGCTTCGCGATGGAGTCGATGTGCCTGGCGAGTCGCTGCGGCTGGTCCTGATGGAGCGCGTGCCCTGGCCAAGGCCGACCGTCCTGCATGCGGCTCGGCGGATGGCCGGCGGAGGCAGCGCCTATGACGACCGGGTCGTCCGTGCACGCCTGGCCCAGGCATTCGGGCGGCTGATCCGCCGACAGGGCGATTGCGGAGTCTTCGTCATCCTGTCCGCGGCAATGCCTTCGCGTCTGCTTGCTGCCTTCCCGCCCGGCGTTCCCATCCGTCGTGTTCCGCTGGACCAGGCGATCGCGCGCGTGGAGGAGCGGCTGTCCACACCCGCCGCTCAGCCGATGGAATATGCGAAATGAAGCGACTGTTTGTCCTGAGGCACGCAAAATCCAGCTGGGACGATCCTGCTTTAGAGGACTTCAACCGGCCGCTGAATGATCGCGGCTGGAAGGCGGCGGGGCGGATGGGGCGCGAGCTCAAGCAGCGCGAGCTGAGGTTCGATCTCGTTATGTCGAGCATGGCCGCGCGCGCGAGGGAAACGCTCGACGGAATTCGCGACAAGCTCGAACTGAACGTCGAGGTCCGGTTCGAGCCGAGCATGTATCTCGCAAGTGAGGAGACGTTGCTGTCGTTGGTCCGCGCGTTGCCGCAAGAAATCCACTGCCCGCTTCTCATCGGACATAATCCCGGACTGGAGCGCCTGCTCGTCGGGCTTACCCACGATGACGATGACGGGCTGCGACATCGAATAGCGCATAAATATCCGACCGGGGCGTTTGCTGCGGTTGAGTTTCCCGCGCACCGCTGGGCGGATGTAACTCCGGGAAGCGGCGTGATCAGGGAGCTGATCCTGCCGAAAGAGCTGGATTAGGAATCGAGCGCGTCGGCGAGGCGGTTGCGCAGCGAAATCAGCCGGAACACGTCGACGCCGCCCTTGCTTTCGGCCAATTCGGCGGCGGCGGGATCGACTGGCGCCGGCATTTCGGAAATCGGCGAGGGGGGATTGTCGCTCTTGTCACGCAGAAGTTTCTGAACGCCCCGTACGGTATAGCCTTCCTGGTTTAGCAAACGATGGATTCGGCGGGCTAGGTCGACGTCCGCAGGGCGATAGTAGCGTCGGTTCCCGGCGCGTTGCATCGGCTTCAGTTGCGGAAAGCGCGTTTCCCAATAGCGCAGGATGTGCTGGGGCACGTCCAGCTCCCGCGACAATTCGCTGATCGTCAGAAGAGCGCCGGGGTCCTTCTGTCCGGCCGAGGCCAAGGCCCTAGCCCTTTGCGATCCGGTCGCGCATGATCTGGCTGGCGCGGAAGGTCATGACCCGGCGCGGGGCGATCGGCACTTCGATCCCCGTCTTCGGGTTACGGCCGATACGCTGGCCCTTATCGCGCAGGATGAAAGTACCGAAGCCGGAAATCTTCGTGTTCTGGCCCTCGGACAAGGCGTGGCACATGTGGTGCAGGACTCGCTCGACAACGCCGGCGGACTCCGCGCGCGACAGGCCGAGACGACGATGAACGACGTCGGCCAGATCGGCACGAGTCAGGGTATTTGCGGCGTCTGCGTCCTTGGCGACGCGCGCGATGCCGAGATCGGCCATGTTTTTCTCCCGCCTTGAACGGCGTGCCCCCGCCGTTTCGATTACGCTTTCGTAACGGAAATCCGTTCTGTCGGCAATTTCGACGTTTTGCCGGATATTCCAAACTTTTCAATACCTGAGCGCTGCCGCGCCCCATGTAAAGCCACCGCCCATCGCTTCCAGCACGACCAAGTCACCGCGCTTGATTCGGCCGTCCTTGACGGCGGTGTCCAGTGCCAGTGGAACGGATGCCGCGGAAGTATTGGCGTGTCGGTCGACCGTGACCACCACCTTTTCAGGCGGCAGTCCCAGCTTCTTCGCCGTCGCGTCGAGAATCCGCGCATTGGCCTGGTGCGGAACCACCCAGTCGACATCGGCCGATGTCAGTCCCGCATCCGACAGCACTTCCTTCAGCACGTCGGCGAGATTGATGACCGCATGTCGGAAAACCTCGCGGCCTTTCATTCGAAGCTTGCCGACGGTTCCGGTGGTTGACGGCCCACCGTCCACGAACAGCAAATCATTGTGTCGGCCGTCAGCATGAAGCTTGGTCGAAAGGATGCCCGACTCCGTCTCCTCGGCGCTGAGCACGAGTGCGCCCGCTCCGTCACCGAAGAGGACGCATGTCGTGCGATCTTCCCAGTCGAGAATCCGGCTGAAGGTCTCCGCGCCAATGACGAGCGCCTTTCCAGCATTGCCGGAACGAAGCATCGAATCCGCGACTGACAGCGCATAGAGGAAGCCGGTGCAGACCGCGTGCACGTCGAACGCAATGCAATCGTTGATCCCGAGCGCCGCCTGGACCTTGGTCGCAGTCGACGGAAACGTCTGGTCCGGGGTCGCCGTCGCAAGCACGATTAGGTCGATGTCCCGGGCATCGAGTCCGGCATCATCCAGTGCGCGCCGCGAGGCCTCCGCCGCAAGGCTTCCCGTCGTTTCGTCATCGGACGCGATGTAGCGATTGCGGATGCCCGTTCGCTCGACGATCCATTCGTCGGATGTATCGACCGTCGCTGCGAGCTCCTCATTGGTGACCCGCCGCCTGGGCAACGCACTTCCGACACCTGCGACCACTGAACGTCGAGTCACTGCGCTGCCTCATTTGCAAATGCGTGCGCCCGGAAATTGTCGAGGTCGTCGCCGATCTTCCGGGTGATGTCGTTTCGAACCATGCTCGCAGCGACGCGGATAGCGTTCGAAACGCCCTTTGTATTGGCGCTACCGTGGCTCTTCACGACGAGTCCATTGAGGCCAAGGAAGACGGCGCCGTTATGATTGTTAGGGTCGAGGTGGACCTTGAGCAGGTTCAGCGCGGGCTTTGAAAGGGCGAAGCCCGCCTTCGATCGAAGCGAGCTCTTGAAGGCGCGGCGCAGCAGGTCGGTCACGAAACGTGCGGTCCCTTCCGCGGTCTTGAGCGCGATATTGCCAGAAAAGCCGTCGGTCACGACCACGTCGACCCCGCCGCGCGACAGCTGGTCGCCTTCGGTGAATCCGTCGAAGCGGAAGGGTAAGTAGTCGGCCTCACGCAGCAGCGCCGCAGCATCCTTCAGCTCATCTGTGCCTTTTAGTTCTTCGGTGCCGATATTGAGCAGCTTCACGCGCGGGCTCGAAAGGGCGAGGACGCAGCGCGCATAAGCCGCACCCATGACCGCGAACTGGACGAGGTTCTGGGCATCGCATTCCGTGTTGGCGCCGAGGTCGAGCATGATGACGTCGGTCTCGCCGAGCGTCGGAAGAAGCGCAGCCAGCGCGGGCCGGTCAATGCCCGGCATCGTCCTCAGCGCCAGCTTGGACATGGCCATCAGCGCGCCGGTGTTGCCGCCGGATAGCGCAGCGTCGGCGATTTGCTCCTTCACGGCGTTGATCGCCATTCCCATCGACGTCGTCCGGGCACGACGGATCGCCTGACTCGGCTTTTCGCTCGCATCGATCGATTCGGGCGAGTGTACAATGCTGCTGGCGCTCAGCAGGTTGGGATGCCGCTCGAGCTCGGAGCGCACCGCTTGCTCGTCGCCGTAAAAGGCGAACTGGAGCGAACGGTCCTTGTTGAACGCTCTCGAAGCGCCGCCAATGATCGTTGCCGGGCCGGCGTCGCCGCCCATGGCATCGATGGCAATGCGTGGGCCCCCGGTCATCGGCCCTTGGTCGACTTAGGCCTCGGTCGAAACGATTTCGCGGCCATTATAATGGCCGCACGCCGAGCACATGTTGTGCGGCAGCTTGAGCTCGCCGCAGTTCGGGCACTCCTGGTACTGCGTCGCCTTCAGCGCATGGTGGCTACGGCGCATGTTTCGCTTCGACGGCGAAGTTTTTCTCTTGGGGACAGCCATTGCGGCACCTTCAAATCAATCGGGACAACAATAAAAATTGCGACGATCTGCGCCTCATCTCAGCGGGATGACCCGCAGGCGGCGGCTGGATCGTCGCGAACGGGGGCTCCTATAGCGAAAGTGCGCGGAGTTGCAAGTCAGGCAGCCGCCAATGCGGCGTCGCCGACAAATGGGTTGGTCTGCCGTTCATAGCCGAAGGTCGACATCGGCCCATGTCCGGGTACGAACGACGTGTCGTCGCCCATCGGCCAGAGCCGCTTCGTGATCGAGCCGATGAGGTCCTGCTGGTTGCCATGCGGGAAGTCCCAGCGTCCGATCGAGCCCTTGAACAAGACGTCGCCGACGAGAGCGAGCTTGGATCCAGGATGGTGGAAGACCACGTGGCCCGGGGTGTGACCCGGGCAATGCCGGACGTCGAAGGTGAGGTTGCCGACCGTCACCTGGTCGCCGTCGACGAGCCAGCGTGCCGGTTCGAATGGGCGGCCGGCAATTCCGTACCGCGCTCCGTCTTCGGCGAGCTTGTTGATCCAATAGCGGTCCGCTTCATGCGGCCCCTCGATTTCAACCTCCAACTCCTCGGCGAAAATGCCGGCGCTTCCGCAATGATCGATATGGCCGTGGGTCAGCAAGATCTTCTCGATCGTCACCCCGGCCTGAGTAGCTGCAGCTTTCAACCTGGGCAGATCGCCGCCCGGATCGACGAACGCTGCGCGCATCGTCGCAGTGCACCAGAGCAAGGTGCAATTCTGCTGCAACGGCGTAACCGGGATGATTGCCGCTCGAAGGGGCTGATCGCTCATTGATAATCGGGCGTCAGCGGGTCCACCGCGGGCGGCTCGTTCGCCATCGATTTCGACACTGCCTCCGCCTGACGCAACACGCGAAGGATGTTTCCGCCCGCGAGCTTGGCGAGGTTTTGATCGGACCAGCCGCGGCGAATAAGTTCGGCGAAAAGGTTGGGATAGTCCTGAACGCCGGTCAGGCCGGTCGGAACGCTCGGGATCCCATCGAGATCGCCGCCGATTCCGACATGGTCGTATCCGGCGACCTTCGCGACATGCTCGACGTGGTCGGCAACCTGGGCGACGGTTGCAACCGGCTGTGGATGGGCCTTCACCCAGGTATCGACCGCTGCATCGATGTCGGCCTGGGACCGGCCTGTGTACATGCGGCTGATCCGCGCCTTTTCGGCATCCCTGTCCGCCGACCATTTCCAGATGGCTTCATTCACATAATCGGGCGCGAAATTGACCATCACCACGCCGCCATTCTGCGTAAGCCGCTGTAGCACTGCGTCGCTGACGTTGCGGGGGTGGCCGTCGATCGCCTTGGCGCTCGAGTGCGAGAAGATAACAGGCGCCTTCGATACATCGAGCGCAGACATCATCGTGCCTTCGCTGACGTGGCTGAGGTCGACAAGCATGCCGATACGGTTCATCTCGTGGACGACCGTTTTGCCGTAATCCGTCAGTCCATTGTGCTTCGGAACGTCCGTGGCTGAATCCGCCCAGTCGGTCGTTTTGAAGTGAGTGAGGGTCATGTACCGGGCGCCGAGGTTGTAAAACTGGCGGAGCGCCGCGAAGCTGTGGCCCATCTGGTGGCCCCCCTCGATGCCAATCAGCGAGGCGACCTTGCCGGTCTTGTGGATGCGAACCACGTCCTCGGCGGTGTAGGCCTGCTCCAGGTCGCGCGGATAGGCCGCGATGAAGCGCTTCACGATGTCGATCTCTTCAAGCGTGTTGCGGATTGCCCGGTCGCCTTCGACCTCGGCCGGGATGAAGACGGACCAGAATTGCCCACCGACGCGGCCCTGATGAAGGCGCGCCATGTCCGTCATCAGCGGCTTCTTCCTCGCGTCGGTTCCACTAGCGAGGTCTTCCGTCTTCCCGCCGTAATTTTCGCGGAGCTGCTCGGCGAGATCGTTATGACCGTCGATCATCGGCGTGGACTTGAGGATCCGGTCGATCCGCGCCTGGACCTTCGGATCGATCTGTTGCGCGAACGCTGGCGAGGACATCAAAAGGGCGGCGATGAGGAGCGTTGTTTTGGCTGTCATGAGCGGGGTTTAGGAACAGCCTTGTGCGAGCGCAATTGCGCCCCTTGTCCTTTGTCGCAGAGCCGACGATGAATAGGCGCGATGAGGGACCTGGAAGAGACGATGCATTTCGACCCAGACGAAGGGGTGACCAACCTCGACGAGCATCTGGACCGGCTAATGAAAGCCGCGGAGGCGCAAGGGTTCAAGTTCGACCGTCATGCCGCGCGCAATGAACTGCAGGCGGCGACTTTCGGCAAACGGAGGGCCGCGACCGCGCGTCTCGTGCTGTCGCCCACCGGCGCAATGGCCATCGAGGTCCGCAGCTCCTAGGCCGCCAGCGGAAAGCGCAGCAGCCGGTCGGAGACTGGAACCAGCGCCGAAGGGTTTGGGCCGACCGAACCCATGATTTCCGGATGATGGGCGTCGAGGCCTCCGGTCAGCGACCCGAATGCCGGCATGATGATCTTGGTCGCCGAGGTCACAAAGCACCGTCGCGAGACGCGGCGTCCTTTCAGGTGAAGCCGAAGCTTGGGGTGAAAATGGCCTGAGATCTCCGGGCGCGACTCCCCGCGCACTGCCTCGTGCCGCAGAACGATCCCGCACTGCTCGACCTCGTCCTCGATTCGGCCGCCGCAATGGTCCGCGAAGCCAGGATCGTGATTCCCAACGATCCACGTCCAGTCGAGGCGCGCCGTGAGGTCGGTCAGCAGCTCTCTCGCGCTGGCCGGAAGGCGCTCGCAGCCGAAGCGGTCGTGAAAGCTGTCGCCAAGACAGAAGAGCCGCGCAGCGCCAGTGCGTTCGACCTCCGCTGCGAGCGCGGCCAGGGTCGCATGCGAATCATAGGGCGGAAGGAACTGACCCACCCTCGCGAACCAGCTCGCTTTTTCGAGATGCAGATCGGCGACCAGCAGCGCCTGCTGGGCCGGCCAGTAAAGTGCGCCTTCGGGCGTCGCTTCGAACGTTTCGCCTGCGAACGAAAAGGGAACCATGCGGCGGGTGTAGCCGCAGGCGATGGCTCATTCCAGAGCCGAGGATCCGCTCGTCAGGACAAGCCGAATAAATTTGGCTTATTCGTAATCGCCGCCCGAGGGAGTCGGACGGGGCGGGGCAGCTGCGGTCAGCCTCAGCGCCTCGGCGGCCTCGCTCAGCGACGCCAGCTCTTCCGTCTCGTCTTCCTCGTCGACCCGAACCTTCTGGAGGTTGGTGACGATCGCTTCCTCAAGGTCGCGCGGCTTCACCATCACTTCGGCGATTTCGCGGAGGGCAACGACCGGATTCTTGTCGCGGTCGCGATCGATGGTCAGGTCCGCGCCGCCCGAAATCTGGCGCGCGCGCTGAGCCGCGAGCAGGACCAGATCGAACCTGTTCGGGATTTTGTCGACACAATCTTCAACCGTAACGCGCGCCATTCGTCGCTCCGCAAAGCCTATCCGCCAAGGAATATGGGATTTCAGGAAGGCAGCGCCAATAGCTTGCGAGAGTCCGAAAAGTCAAGGAAACCACTATCCATGGCCGACGGACCCGATGAGCCGCTGACAAAGCCGCCGATCCGGGCGGAGATTGCCGGCAATATGCTCGAGTTGATCGAGAGCGGAGAGGCGCGCCTACGGCTTCTGCTCGATCTCATCGCCGGGGCCGAAAAGTGCATCAAGATCCTGATTTACATGTTCAATCCGGACGCGGCCGGTGAGAAGGTACGCGATGCGCTGGTCGACGCTGCCCGCCGGGGGGTGGAGGTCCGGCTGCTGATCGACGGCTTTGGATCCGCCGCCCCGCCTGAGTTTTTCGACGTGCTCAACGAGGCGGGCGCCGAGGAATGCGTGTTCAACCCGAGCTACGGACGGCGCTACCTGCTCCGCAATCATCAGAAGCTGGTGATCATCGACGATCGCGTCGCGATCATCGGCGGCGCGAACATCGATTGCACCTAT
>Ga0207706_10002177_pt1 | contig 19119 bp, 12 predicted proteins | sample KBSC53metaG_FD_184318 | JGI IMG/M metagenome (GOLD analysis project Ga0207706, IMG submission 184318) | Corn rhizosphere microbial communities from Kellogg Biological Station, Michigan, USA - KBS C5-3 metaG (SPAdes) (version 2) | ecosystem: Host-associated > Plants > Roots > Rhizosphere > Soil ... | reverse complement strand
AACGCGGTCAAGTTCACCCCGGCGGGCGGGCGCGTCACGGTGCGCTGCCTGGGCCCGGCGCGCGTGGAGCACGGCCAGGGCCCCGCCGCCGCGGGCCCGTGGATCCGGCTCGAGGTGAGCGACACGGGGATCGGGATCAGCGAGGCCGACCGCGAGCGCATCTTCGACCCCTTCGTGCAGGTGGACGACAGCCACACCCGCGCGCAGGGCGGCACCGGGCTGGGCCTCACCATCAGCCGCACCTTTGCCCGGCTGATGCACGGCGACCTGACCGTGGGCGGGCGCGAGGGCGGCGGCTCGGTCTTCACCCTCTGGCTCCCCGCGGCCGAGGAGGGCGCGGAGGCCGGCGACGCGGCCGGCACCTTCGACGCCGCCCGCCGCGCGGGCGAGGGCGCGCCGCCGCGGGTGGACGGGCTGGCGAGCGTGGGGCGGCTGATGGAGGAGCGGGTGGAGGAGCTGATCCTGGCCTTCCTCGGCGCCCTGCGCGCCGACCCGGCGATCCCCCACGCCACCGGGCTGGAGCGCGCGCTGCTGGAAGACCACTACGCCACGCTGATCCTGGAGATCGCGAAGGCGCTGGTGATGCTGGACCGCGGCGGCGGCGACCCCGAGCACGTGCGCGACGGCGACAGCATCCAGCAGACCATCGCGCGGCTGCACGGCCGCCAGCGCGCGCGCCTGGGGTGGACGGTGGACGAGGTGCGCCGCGAGCACGAGGTGCTGCGCCGCGTGCTTTCCGACTTCCTGCGCGGCCCCGGCGAGGCCCAGGCCGGCGACGAGGCCGACCTGGGGATGGCGCTGGGGGTGGCCAACCGCCTGCTGGAGCGCGCCGAGCGGCTGAGCGCGGAGAGCCTGGCGCGCCTCGCCGATCACGCGCCCGAGCCGGCATCCTCCACTCCCGCGCCCGAGGGCTGACGCGCTTCGGCGGGCCGGCGCAAGGGCGGGCTCCGCCGAACTGCCTGGGGTCACACGGAGCAGCGGAGAGCAACGGAGCAGCGGAGAACTGCGATGAAGTTCTCCGCTGCTCCGTTGCTCTCCGGTCCTCCGTGTGAACTCCTTGCAGTTCGCGGTTCTTTCCGCAGACGCCGAGCCGCGGATCAGAAGAGTCCCGAGACCCCCGACTCGATGTCGCCCCACAGGTCGCCCAGGGCGTCCTCGATGTCCTTCGCCGCGTACTTCGCGGACTTGAGCGCACTCTCCACGGTCTTTTTGCCGTAGTCCAGCGTATCCTTCATGTACTTCGAGGTCTTCTTCGCGCTCCAGCCGTACGCGTCCTTCATCGCGGCGGCGATCTGGCCGCTGGTGTAGCCGGCGTCCTTCAGCAGCTTCCCCGCCTGTTCGGCCGTCTGCCCGTAGACCGAGGTCAGCGCCCCCGCGGTTTCGGCCGACGCGTATCCCGCGCTCTCCATCAGCTTGGCCGCGCTCTTCGCGCCGGTGCCGTAGACCGCCTTCAGCCCCTGGGCCGCCTCGCCGGCCGCGTAGCCGGCGGTGCGGAAGAGGTTGGCGGCGGCGTCCTCGCTCCACCTGTAGTAGCGGGCCACCTCGGCCGCGGCGTAGCCGGAGCCGCGCAGCACCGGGAGCACGCGGGTGGCGTCGAGCCGGTACACCGCCTTCAGCGCGCCCTCCACCTGGCCGATGGCGTACTGCCCCTGGCGCAGCGCGGAGCCCAGCTGCGCGTCGGCCAGTCCGTACGCCTGCCTCAGCTCGCGGCCGGCCTGCTCGGCGCCGCGGCCCAGGGTGCGCATCGCCGCCGCCGCCTGGTCGGCCGCCATCCCGTAGCCCTGGCGCAGCACGGTGGCCGTGTCGGCGGTCAGGTCGGCCACGCCCGCCGAGGTGAGCTTGTACAGGTTCTCCACCCCGCCCAGCGCCGTCTTCACCAGCTGCCATCCCTGCTTCTGCAGCTCGGCCAGCAGCGCCTCGGCCAGGTGGGCCAGGTCGCTGAAGCTCCCGTCCAGCTTCACCGAGAAGCCGATCTCGGGGACGTCGGCGGCCAGCTTCACCCGCACCTTCGACGCGAAGCGCACCCCCTTCGCGTCCGCGCCGGCGGAGATCTCGGCGTGCGCGGAGGTTCCCGTGAGCTTGAGCGTCCCCAGGTCCACGCCCGCGCCCTTCAGCTTCACCTCCCCTTCCAGCGCCACCTCGGCCACGCCCGACACGTCGAACGATTTGGGGACGAGAAGCGAGCAGCGCAGCGCGCAGGCGCGGATCCCCGGCACGCCGGTGACCTCGAAGTCGAACTCCAGCCGGTCGCGCCGCAGCCGCGCGTCGAGCACCGCCTTGGCGCCGAAGACCACGAGCGCGCCGCTCGCCACCAGCAGGTCGTCGCCCTGCACGATCTGCCGGGTGTCCACCACGAAGCGCGCGCCGCCCGTGCCGTCCGCGTCGCTCACCTTCACCACGCCGAACAGGTCGATCGGCTTTTCCAGCGCGCCGCGGGCATAGAGCCCGGCGGTGTACTGGAAGTCGCAGTCGGCCACGATCCCCAGCCCGAACAGCGACCCGGCGGCGTGGAAGCCCACGCCGCGATAGACGAACGTGGGGTCCACCGGGCTGCGGAAGCCGGTGGGGTCCATCACCAGGAACCCGCTCAGGCTCTGCAGCTTGAACTGGTCCAGCACGTCGGCCGGGCTCACGCTGGCGGGCACCAGCCTGGCGATGCCGCCGGGCGTCCCCTTGGGGACGGAGGGGACCTGCACCGAGTAGCTGCCCAGGTCCACGCTGGTGAAGCCGCGGATCATCCGCGTGAGCGTCACGCCGCCGGACACGGTGGAGCGCAGCGAGGCGATCGCGGCGGAGGGGAGCTCGCCGTCGGTGATCTGCAGGGCGAAGCCGAACGCCAGCCGGTCCGCAGCGCTCCCCGCGCCCACGCTGAAGTTCCCCTCCACGGCCACGGACCATCCCTCCGCCTCCACCGACATCGACCCGCCCAGGCCGTAGATGGTGAGCCCCGTCAGGCCGAACGGATCGCTCCACCCCGCGTCCGGGCCCGCCGGCGCGGCGCCCGCCTTGGCGACCGCGCGCAGCGACAGCGCGGCGGTGACGGAGCCGGTGGTGGCGGAGAGGATTCCGGCGAGGGAGAAGTCGAGCGTGTCGCCGCTCACCTCGAGGGTGGTGCCGCTGCGCAGCTGGATGCTCCCGGAGCCGGGGGACAGGATCAGCGAGAACCCCTTGAAGGCCACGCTCCCCACGCTGGCCGGGGCGCCGGTGCTGGCGATCAGCCTGGTCTGCTTCACGTCCTTGGCGACCACCACCGCCAGGTTCAGCCCCTTCGTGGCGCCCAGCACCTTCTTCACCGGCGCCAGCACGCCGTCCAGTTCCAGGGTGGCGAAGAAGGTGACGCCGGGGACGATGGTGGAGGGGAGCGCGCCCATCCCCGCCAGGTTGGCCGTGGGCGCCGTGGTCTGCACGGAGCTTACGATCAGCCCCGGGTCGCGCAGGGTGAGCCAGCCGAACACGTCCTTCAGCTCGCTCCAGATCTCCGCGGGCGACCAGCGGTCCGGCACCAGGAAGCCGGCCATGAAGCCGTTGCCCGCCTCCGTGTGGCGCAGCTCGAACAGCACGGTGCCCAGCTCCATCTCTCCCACGCGCACGTCCGTCTTCAGCGCCAGATCGAGCGTCTTCCCCTTCTCCCGCGCGCTGAGGGTGACCAGCGAGTCATCCAGCACCAGGTCGGGGAAGCCGTCGGGAAGGTCGACCCACGAGTCGCAGAGGAACTCGGCCACCTTGCGCATCCGCACCGTGGGCAGCTGGCCGCGCAGTTCCATGCCACCCGGAAGCGACCAGGCCACGCTCGTCTGCACCCCGGCGATCTCCACGCGCCCCCCGGCCCGCCCGGTGACGGACGGCCTGGCGGCGGGGTCGCGGGACGCGGACACGTACACGTCGCTCACGGTGAGCGGGGGCCCGCCCAGGTCCAGCGTCCACGGGTCGGCGTGTGGCGCCAGCCGCGCGGACATCTGGTAGCGGCCGGTGCGCGGGTTGGCGCTCAGCTCGAAGGCGGTGCACAGCAGCCGGGGAAGGGCGGCCAGGTCGGGAAGGAGCGAGCCCAGCAGCGCCGTCAGGTCCACGCTGGAGCCCTGCGCCAGCCCGGCGCGGAGGTCGAGCGCCGGCAGCCCGATCCACCCGTCCAGCGCCGCGTCGGTCTTCCCCAGCGCCACCGTGCCCATCAGCGCGGCCGAGAACGAGGCGCGCGCGTTCGGCGGAGTGGTGGCGGTGAACTCGGCCGCCGGGTGGTCCAGCGTCAGCGCCAGCCCGCCCGCGTCCACCTTCCAGGGCCTGGCCAGCGCCACGCGGACGGAGGAAGAGAGCAGCCGCGGCGCATCGGTGGCGACCTTGAATTCCACGCGGTCCAGCACCAGCGCGTCGAACGCCGGTCCGTCCGCGGGCACCAGGTCGTGCACCGGGAGCCCATCCACCAGCGACGGGAGCGCGGAGAGGAGGACGGCGGACGCTTCGGCCGGCCGCGCGGAGAGCGCGAGGCTCTCCGGCTGGGGCGAGGCGAACGCCGCGGCCGCGGGAGCGTGACCGTGCCGCTCCCGGTGTCGAACGCCAGGCCGGCCACGCAGCGCGCGTCCACGGAGGGGACCGCACCCTTGCCGCCGCCGGGCTCCACCAGCACCGAAAGGAGCTCGAAGCCGAACGGGAGCGTGAAGGTGCCGAGGGTGACCGGCTCGCCCAGCGAGCCGCTCTTCAGCCACATCCGTGGGGCGCCGGCCGCGTCCGGCTCCACGGCGCCGCGTACCCGCGGGGTGCCGAGCAGCCACCCCAGCCCCTGCAGCGCCATCCCCGGGCGCAGCGTGGCCTCCAGCGTCAGCCCACGCTTCAATGCCGACAGCAGCGCCGCGCCGGGCGGCGTGCGCCCCAGCTGCTGTTCGAAGTCGTCCGGCAGCGCGTCCGGCTTCCGCGAATCCAGCGTCAGCGCCACGTCCTGCCAGGTGAAGGCTTCGACCAGCGTGCCCCCCATCCCGGTGAAGCTTGTGGCCGGGGTCCACGCGAAGGGGAGCGCGCTGAGCCGCAGCGACAGGTACGGCGCGCCGCCGTCCATCCCCATCTCCACGCACGCCGACACGTCGCTCAGGGCCAGGATCGGCTCCACCGTGCGCCCGGTGACGCGGACGGCGCCGCCGGGCCCGTCCGCCGTGCGCGCCGCGCCGCCCAGCCGCACGCCGGTGGGGAAGAATGCGCGGAACAGCCCGCGGATCGCCGAGTCGCCGAAGCGCTCGGGGGGCAGATTGAAGGTGCCGCCGGAGAGGCAGTCGCCGGCGATCGCCTGGAGCTGGCTGAGGTCCATGGTCGGGAGGCGGGTTCAGGGGATCATGAAGTTCCTGCGCGCAGCTGCACGCGGCCGCGGATCAAGGGTGGGTTGGAGATGGCGGCCGTGTTTTCGTCGTACTTCAGCCCGGTGGGCCCGGGCCGCGGAGATTCCAGACGAGGATGCGGAGGTGCGGCATCGGCGCGTTCTCCGGCGGCGAGTGAGAGACGGTGGGAAGGGGAAGCGCTCGCCGGATCAACAATGCGGCGCGCGCCGGGCCGCCGCCAGACAATTCTTCGGGCCAATCCGGAGCCGATCCCGGGCTTGCCGCCGTGGCTGGCCGCGGGACCGTGCTACGTCGCGTGGGCCCCCATCGGAACACATCCTGCACACACCGCGCTTCGGTCCGGGACCGCTGGGCGGGGACAGAACGGGGGAGCGTGGCGGTGCTGCTGCAGGCGGTGGACAAGGCGGGCGACGGGGTGCGGCTGTTCGGGGTGGAGCTGATCGGCATCACCCCCGAGAACGGGCGCAAGCTGCTGGCGAGCGTGGTGTGCATCGCCGTGGCGCTGGTGCTGGGGCGGGTGCTGCGCCTGGTCGCCCGGGCGCTGCTGCGCGGGCGGAAGGACGTGCGGGCGCGCTTCTGGAGCGAGCAGGCGATCCACATCGCCGTCACCGCCGTGCTGGTGCTGCTGCTGATCTCGCTCTGGTTCGACGACCCGGCGCGGCTGGCGATGCCGGCGGGGCTGCTCACCGCCGGGCTCGCGGTGGCGCTGCAGCGGGTGATCACGGCGGTGGCGGGGTACTTCATGATCCTGAGCGGGCGCATCTTCACCGAGGGCGACCGCATCGTGATGGGCGGCGTGCGCGGCGACGTGATCGCGCTGGGCTACACCCGCACCAAGATCATGGAGATGGGCGAGCCGCCGCCCGTGCAGGACGATCCGCCGTCCGTGTGGGTGGGCGCGCGGCAGTACACCGGCCGCATCGTGACGGTCACCAACGACCGCATCTTCGACGAGCCGGTCTTCAACTATACCAGGGAGTTTCCCTACATCTGGGAGGAGCTGCGCCTCGCCGTGCGCTACGGCGACGACTGGGAGCGCGCCGAGCGGATTCTGCTCGCCGCCGCCCGCCGCCACACCGTGAAGCTGCGGGAGATCGGCCGCGAGGCGCTGGAGAGCCTGATGCGCGCCTACGTGGTGAGCGAGTCGGAGCTGGAGCCGCGCGTGTTCTGGCGCATCACCGACAACTGGCTGGAGCTCACGGTGCGCTTCATCGCCCGCGACCACGGCGTCCGCGAGCTGAAGGACGCCATGAGCCGCGAGATCCTGCGCGAGCTGAAGGCCGCCGGCATCGAGGTGGCCAGCGCGACGTACGAGATCACCTCCGTCCCCGCGCTCAAGCTCCAGACCGTACGCGGGGAAGATTCATGAACAGCAGACAGGCAGTTGCAGTTCACGAATCCGCCGCCGGCACTTTCTCGTCCACCACCTCGCGCACCACGTCGCCGCCGAAGCCGCGGCGGGCCAGGAAGGCGTGCAGGCGGCGGCGGGCGCGCTCGGGCTCTTCACCGGGGCGGGGCTTCCAGCGCGCGGCGGCGGCGCGGGCCAGGTCGATCTCCGACGCCTCCTCGCGCGCCATCACCTGCTCGATGGCGTCGCGCGCGGTGTCCTCGTCCACCCCTTTCGCCCGCAGCTCCTGCGCAAGGCGGCGCCTGCCGTGCGGGCGCAGGCGCACACGGTCGCGCACGAAGCTCTCCGCGAACGACGCGTCGTCCACCATCCCCAGCGCCTCCATCCGCTCCACCGTCGACTCCGCCATCTCCGGCTCGAACCCCTTGCGCCTGAGCCGCCGCTCGAGCTCGGCGGACGAGCGCGCGCGGTGTGACAGGAGCGAGAGCGCGGCGTCGCGCGCCTTCCACCCGCGGTCCCGGGCCTCCAGCGCCTCCAGCCGCGCCGCGTCGATTTCGTCGCCCACGTGCAGGTGCTCGGTGACGACGAGTTCGGCGGCGAGCGCCAGGCGGAACTCGCCGTCCACCTGCAGGTTCACGCGGTCGGCGCGCAGCTTCTGCGGCTGGATGGCGGTGATCTTCATCGGGAGACGGGAAGGTGGTGGATCATCCCCGACAACCTACCGCGTCCGGACCTGCCGCGGGAGCGGACGATGCGAACGCGCCACCGCTGGAACGTCACGCGGGACCGGGTCCGGTCGTTCTGATGGAGCATCGCGCGTCCATCCTCATCCCCAACCAGCCGGAGTTCGCATGAACCCTGACCTGTCGAAGCTGCCGCTGTGCGACCAGGACTGGAACGCGATGGAGCCGCTGGGAGACGGACGGCGGTTCTGCGCGCGCTGCCGCCACCCGGTCACCGACTTCCGCGGGATGAGCAAGGACGAGATCACGCTCGTCCACGTGATGAGCGACGAGCGCGTGTGCGGCGTCTACTCGCCCCAGCAGCTGGCGCCCGCCGCCGCCGAGCCGCGCCGCTGCCGCGGGGGCCTGGTGACGCTGGCGCTCGGCGCCTCGCTCCTGGCCGCGCGCGCCGACGCGCAGTCCGCCCCGTCGCCCGCCGCCGAGCAGGCCCAGCTCCCGCGCGACGCATCGCCCGCGAAGGCGGCGGTGGAGGCGGCCGCGACGGCGCCGGCCGCGCAGAACGACACCCTCGTGATCCGCGGCACGGTGCGCGACGCGGGAACCCGTGCGCCGCTCGCGCAGGTGGTGGTGTACTTCGAGCGCGACGGCGTCCGCCGCACCGCGCTCACCGACGCGGCGGGCGGTTACACGCTGCGCATCCCCGACCCCGGCAGCCAGGAGGTGCGGCTGCGTTTCGGCAGGATCGGCTATGCCACGGCCATCGCGACCGTACGCGAGAAGAGGGGCGAAGCCACGGCCGACGTGACGTTGACGACGGCGGCGGTGGGCCTGATGGGGATCGTCGTTACGCCGGCGCCCAGGGACGAGCGCGCGGCGGAACTGCGCAAGGTCGGCTACTCGGTGTCGCGGATCCTCGGCTCGCGGTGAAGCGGTCCTGGAAATCCGGGAATCGGCTCCGTAACCACCGGCGGCCCACAAGGGAGGGAGCCGAGGGGCCCGCCTGGCGCACGTCTCCCCCCCATCCGGACGCGCCGCACCAAGAGGGGGCGGCTCCGCGCGGGAGCCGCCCCTCGACCGCGAGACGGATGGCCGGGACGGCGGCTACGACCCCGGGTCCTCCGCGAGCGGCTCCAGGCCGAAGTGACGCAGCACCAGGTCGGCGGTTTCGAGGGCGCCTTCCACCCACCCCTGCGCGTTGGAGTACGCCTCGCCGCAGATGTGCACCGGCACGCCGTCCACCGGCTGCGCCATGCGGGGGATCACCTCCTGGCTCTGCACCCCGATGTTCCAGCTGTTCCACCCGCCGCCGAAGGGATCGTCGCCCCAGTCCTTGAACGCCGCGTTCTTCACCGCCGGCACGAACGGCATCCCGTGGATGCGCGCCAGCTGCCGCTGCACCTCTTCCACCATCGCCCGCGGCGCGCGGTACTGGTTCCACCCCTGGGCCGCATCGTCGCCGGCGGCCTCGTTCTCGAACCACTCGGGGTCGGGCTTCCGCTCGGCGCCCGGCCGCCACCCCTTGCCGCGCTTGGGGCGGAACCCGTCCCAGAAGCCGATGTTCAGCCCGTCGTCGTAGCTCGCCATCAGCATGGCGGGGTCGGTCTCGGCGGGGGGCGAGCCGTCGTCGGTGGGCCAGTAGTACGTCTGCCGCACGGGAAGGTCGGTCACGCTGCGCCCCTGCTTCACCTTGGCCGGCATCCACCACGGGTACTGGTAGGTGGCGAACAGCTTGAACAGCGGCCGCGGGGTGACGCTCCCCACCAGCTGCGCCACTTCGGGCCGCCGCAGGAACGAGCAGCCGCTGGTGATCAGGTCCAGCGAGCGGCGGGGCATGGCCAGCACCAGCGCCTTCGCGCGCACCCCGGGCCCCTCCTCGAACCTGAGCGTCACGCCGTCGCCGTCCTCGTCGAACCCCGTCAGCTTGCGGTTCAGGTTCACCGTGCCGCCCGCCTCGGTGAAACGCTCGGCCAGCGTGAGCGGAACCTGCTGGAACCCCTGCCGGAAGCCTTCGTACGCGGAGCCCACCCCGAAGTCCGACAGGTACCAGGGGATGGCGTCGGCGGCGTTCCAGCTGGTGAGCGTGGTCTGGTAGCCGCCCGCGTCGAGCCCCAGCTGGTACGCCTCGCCGCTGATCACGCGGATCAGCACCTGCCAGAAGCCCTGCTGGTACAGCGGCTTGTCGTCGAAGGTGGCGCGTTGCGTCATCTTGCGCCGTTCCGCCTCGGTCAGCCCCTGGGCGGTGATCCCGGGAACGATCCGCTCGATGGCGTTGATGATGATGGTGGACGCCGCCTGGCCGTGCTCCAGGAACCCGAGCCGGTACGGGACCTTGGCGGGGCTCTGGGTGAAATCCGACAGCCGCAGGTGCACGCCGCGCAGGAACGCGATGTTCTCCGGCTCGTCCACGGGGAACTTGAAGTTCTCGATGCGCTGCGCGCCCCGCGCGTTGTGGTTCAGCTCGTCGATCAGCCGCTGGATGCGCGGCTGCACCGCGGGGAGGATGCGCATCCCGCCCAGCTCGGCCGTCATGTCGTCGATCCCGGGCGGGTTCACGGACAGGAGCCGCCCGCCCACGTGGTCGCCCGCCTCGAACACCTGCACGCTGCGCCCCTCGGCGTTCAGCCGCCACGCCACGTACACCCCCGAGACCCCCGCGCCCACCACCGCCACGTCGAGCACCTGGTCCGCCATTCCGAGCCTCCGCTGTAAGAGGATGGATCAGGAGGATGAGAGATCGCGGGGAGGGCCCCGCGCGTCCACAATGAACCCGCCGAAAATGTGGCTTGAAGATGTCCGCCGGCTTCCATGGAGCGCAAGGAAACATTTGATAATCTGCGACGGTTTGCTGTAGCAGATTGCGTTCCCAGCACTTCTCGCGGCCGTTCTGCCGAACTCCGGGCGCAAACCGCCGGCAGGCCGAAGAGAGGCGAGGGGCGACTCCGGTGTCCGGCTCCTGTGTCGTCCCCACGATTTAGCCCGCTCCAGAGCCGAGCGTCGGCCGGGCCGAGAGATCCGCCGCCCACTCCCGCACCTCCGCACCTCCGCACCTCCGCACCTCCGCACCTCCGCATCCGTTCACACTTTCGCCCACCCTCCCCCGTCGCTATCCTCCCGGCCACATCAGTCGAACCCGCTTCAGCACCGTGCGTTGACGAACCTCGCCACCGCCGCCGCCCCGCTCGACGTTGCCGCGCTGCGCCAGCGCGAGTTTCCCGGGCTGGACGGCCGCCGCCCGTACCTGAACGCCGCGTCGCTGGGCGCCCTTCCCGAGCGCGCCCGCCGCGCCGTGGACGCGCACAACGCCCGCCGCGCCACCGTGCACCTGATGCGCGGGCCTGACTTCGAGCCCGTGCTGGAGCGCGCCCGCACGGCCGCCGCGCGCCTCGTCAACGCATCGGCCGACGAGATCGCGCTCCTTCCCAACACCAGCCACGGGCTGAACCTGGCCGCGCAGTGCCTGCCGGTGGAGGAGGGGCGCCGCATCCTGGTGAGTAACCTGGAGTTCCCCGCCAACGTCTACCCCTGGCTGGCGCAGGCCCAGCTCGGCCGCGCCCGGGTGGACGTGGTCCCCGCCGACGCGCTGGGCCGCCCCGACGAAGACCGGCTCCTGGCCGAGATCGAGCGCGGCGACGTGGGCGTCTTCGCGCTCTCCGCGGTCCAGTTCGCCACCGGCTACGCGGCGGGCCTGGCCAGGTTCGGCGAGGCGTGCCGCCGCAACCGCACCTGGTTCGTGGTGGACGGCATCCAGGCGCTGGGGTGCGTGCCGCTGGACGTCCGCGCGGCGGGGATCGACCTCCTCGCGTGCGGCGGGCACAAGTGGCTGTGCGGGCCCACCGGCACCGGCTTCGCGTACCTGCGCCGCGAGCTGGTGGAGCGCATCGGCCCGGCGACGGTGGGGTGGACGGCGATGGCCGCCAGCGCCGACTATGCCGATTGCTGCCGCTACCGCTGGGAGTTCGTGGACGGCGCCCGCCGCTTCGAGGTGGCCACGCAGCCCTTCCAGGACTACGCGGGCTTCGCCGAGTCCGTCGAACTGCTGCTGGAGACGGGGATCGAGCGCATCCACGCCCACGCCACCGCGCTGCACCAGCCGCTGATCGACTGGCTGGCGGCGCGGGAGGATGCGACGATCGTGACGGACCTGGCCCCCGCGCGCCGCTCCGGCATCTTCTCCTTCCGCATCGGCGGCGACGTGCGGCGGGTGTACGCGGCGCTGCACCGCGCCGAGGTGGGGTGCGTGCCGCGCGAGGGGGCGATCCGACTGTCGCCCCACCTGTACAACACGGCGGACGAGGTGGCGAGGGTGATCGAGGTGCTGGAGGGGACGCAGTGGTGACGGCCAGCCTGCGGCACGCGGCCGACCAGGTGGCCGCGCTGGTGGAGGCCGTGCGCGCCGAGTACGCGCCCGACCCGCGCACCGCCGTGTTCGAGGTGACGGTGGAGGTGCGCGGCGACGCGGTGGCGCTGGTGGGCGCCACCAGCGAGCACGACGCGGCGGTGGCGCTCTCGCAGCGGATCGCCCAGCTCACCGGCTGGGCCGCCGTGCAGGACGAGGTGCAGCGCCTTCCCGAGGCCGAGCCCGACGAGATGGTGCACGCCGTGGTCTCCTCGGCCGTGGCGCCGATGCTCGCCGGGCCGCGGGTGGCGACGACGCAGGTGTCGCAGGCGGTGCTGGGGAGCCGCGCCGCCCTGCTGCGCCGCAGCGGCCGCTGGCTGCAGTGCCGCACCCCCGACGGCTACATCGGCTGGATCCACGCCGGCTACACCGTGCTGATGGACGAATCGTCCGCCCGCGCGTGGGAGACGGGCGTGGAGGGCGAGCCCTGGATCTCGCTGGGCGCCGAGGTGCTGGACCGCGACGGCGACGTGATGATGCGCCTCCCCTGGGGCGCCCGCGTGATCCGCCAGGGCGCCGACGTGGTGCGCCTTCCCGACGGCCGCTCCGGCCGCCCGACCGGCGAGCTCGTCCCCGCCGCGCTGCGCCCCGTGGCCTTCCCCCCGGACGGCGCGGCGGCGGCCGAGACGGGTCGGCGGTGGCTGGGCGCGCCCTACCTGTGGGGCGGCGTCACCATGGGCGGGGTGGACTGCTCGGGCTTCGTGCAGGCGATCTGGAAGCTGCACGGCCGCATGATCCCCCGCGACAGCGACCAGCAGTCGCGCTTCGGCGAGCTGGTGGACCCGGGCGACGGCTTCGAAAAGCTGCAGCCCGGCGACCTCTGCTTCTTCGCCGAGGAGCCCGGCCGCGTGACCCACGTGGTGATGAGCACCGGCGGGCCCGACATCATCCACGCCTCGCTCGGCAACGGCGGCGTGGCCCGCAACGACCTGACCGGCCGCCGCGGCTACGAGAAGGAGCTCCGCCGCCTCTTTCACAACGCGCGGCGGGTCGTGTAGGTGCGGGGGTGCGGGGGGCGGTGCGGGGGGCGGTGCGGGGGGTGCGGGGGTGCGGAGGTACGGAACTGCAACAGGTGCGTGAGTGCGTCCGGCGGATGGTGGCTCCGTGCGCTGGACTCTCTCCCGCGCTGGTGCCTGTAGTCCCCGCAGGGGGGACTTCGTGTGGTTGTTGCAGCGATGCAGCGATTTCAATTCAATCGCCCGTCGCCACTGAGTTCCCATCGATGAAGCTTCCCATCATCCTCGCCGCCGCGGCGTTCGCTGCCGGCGCCGTGCAGGCCCAGACCGTGGCACCGCCCGCCGACTCGGTCGCGCGCGTGGACAGCGTGTTCGCCCGCTGGAGCACGCGCGAGGTGCCGGGGTGCGCCGTGGCCGTGGAGCGCGACGGGCGCACGCTGCTCTCGCGCGCCTACGGGATGGCCGACCTGGAGCACGACGTGGCCAACTCGGACCAGACCGTGTTCGAGGCGGGGTCGGTGTCCAAGCAGTTCACCGCGGCGGCGGTGCTCCTCCTGGCGCAGGACGGGCGCCTCTCGGTGGACGAGCCCGTGCGCAAGTACGTGCCCGAGGTGCCCGACTACGGCACGCCTGTCCTGATCCGCCACCTGCTCGACCACACCAGCGGCCTGCGCGACTGGGGCACCGTGGAAGAGATCGCCGGGTGGCCCCGCGGCACGCGCACCTACACGCACGCGCACGTGCTCGACATCGTGAGCCGGCAGCGCGCGCTCAACTTTCCGCCCGGCTCGCAGTACCTGTACAGCAACACCGGCTACAACCTGCTCGCCATCATCGTGGAGCGCGTGTCGGGGGTGCCGTTCGCCCGCTTCACCCGCGAGCGCATCTTCCAGCCGCTGGGGATGACGCACACCGGGTGGCGCGACGACTACACCCGCGTGGTGAAGGGCCGCGCCATCGCCTACGAGATCGGCGCCGACGGCGAGCCGCACCAGCAGATGCCGTTCGAAAACGTCTTCGGCAACAGCGCCCTGCTCACCACCGTGGGCGACCTGCTGCGCTGGAACCGGAACTTCACCACCGGCCAGGTGGGCGGCCGCGCGCTGACCGACGAGATGCAGCGGCGCGGCGTGCTCACCACGGGGCGCACCATCGAGTACGCCCGGGGCCTGGTGGTCACCCGCTACCACGACCTGCCCGAGGTGAACCACAGCGGCGCCACCGCCGGCTACCGCGCGTGGCTGGCACGCTACCCCGGCCAGCGGCTGTCCGTGGCGCTCCTCTGCAACGCCGCGCAGGCCAACCCCGTCACCCTGGGCCACCGCGTGGCCAACGTCTTCCTCCCGCCCTGGCAGCCGCCCGCGCTGGCCGCGGCCGACGTCCCGGCCGCGGACTTGGCCGCGCGTGCCGGGCTGTACCGCGGCGTGACCACCAACGCGCCGGTGCGGGTCACCGTTCGCGAGGGCAGGCTCTTCGCGAACACCGCGCAGCCGCTGGTGCCGCTTTCACCCACGCGCTTCCGCCTGGGCGGCGCCGAGGGGCCGCTGGTGGAGTTCGACGCCGCGCCGGCGGGTGCCCGCGCCACCATGCGCATCATCCCGGCCGACGCCGACACGCTGGTGCTGGAGCCGGTGCCCGACTGGACGCCGGCGCGCCTGGACGAGTTCGCCGGCGAATACCGCAGCGACGAGGCCGAGGTCTCCTACACGATCGCGGTGGAGAACGGATCGCTGGTGATCCGCCGCCGCCCCGACGCCCGCGTGGAGCTTGCCCCCGCCTACGCCGACGCTTTCACCGCGCGCGGCACCGTGCTCCGCTTCAGCCGCGATGCCACGGGCCGCGTCGACGGCTTCGGCGTGTGGGTCGACCGCGTCCGCGGTCTTCGCTTCCGCCGCGTTCCGCCGTGAGAAAGTGCCTGAAGTGCTGACGGCGCGACGCTCAGTGTCCACGATGCCAATAGTGTCAATAGTAGCCATAGTGTACTAGTTGCATTGAGCGGTCAAAACCCCTTGACTCCCTGGCCGGAGGGGGTGATACTGCGTCAGGTTCTCGCAGGTGCTTTGAACGTTCTGCCTCTCCGACTGTTAGGACGATGCGCGCCAGATCCGTGAGACACGCGGGAAGGTCCAAGAGCGTTCCGTTGAACCGGCGAATGTCGCTGCGGCGCCTTCATGTCCACAAGGTGACGAAAGCCGAGCGAGCGATTCGCAAGGAATTGATGCGGGCATTGATGGGCATCCGAGGGATGCACATCGATGACGTCTTTCCGCCATCGGATCGCGATCCGTCCCTCGTGCCGTGTCGTTGTGCGCAGGTGAGCAAGCCACGCCGGTCGATCCGCTCCACGTCAGCAGGTGGAGGTGGGCTAGGGAGGATGACCGCGAAGCGGAGAACTTCAGCCGGTCGCGCAACGGGTGCGACGCCCGACGACGAGGCCGCAATCCGCGAGGAATTGCTCCAAGCGCTTCTCAGCATCCGGGGCAAGCACATAGAGGACGTCTACCCGCCGTCGAGCCCCGATGACGAAGTATGCTCTTGACACCCAGATGCTGATCCGGGCGGGGCGTAGCAGTGCAGAGGCCGAGAGGATGTCACAGTCGCTCTCGGCCTCGATTCTTTACCTCAGCTCGGTAGTCGCTCACGAGTTGCTGTCCGGCGCCCACGAACATGAGCTTCGCGAACTCAAACGCGATCTGCTCGATCCATTCGAAAAGCTCGACCGCGTGGTTACCCCCACCCACCGCGCGTGGAAGGATGCGGGTCGCATCCTGTACAAGTTGCGCTCCGCCGGCTGGAAGATCACGCCGTCGCTGACCAACGACGTGCTGATCGCGGTGTCTGCAACTCACATCGGTGCCACGCTGGTGCACGACAACGCGCGTGACTACAACGCGATCCAGCGCTTCTACCCTCGCCTGCGGCATCACGTGGGCTGGCCGGAGCGCGAGGCGGCATGACCCGAGCCTGTGAGCCCGGCGATGAAGCCCGGAAGGGCCAGCGCAGGCGGAACGAGTCGTAGTTGCCCGATCGGGCGCGGTGGAACTGGAAAAGAAGCGGGGCCAGGCTCGTGTCAGCCTGGCCCCGAAGTGTTTGCCCGTGACGAGAGGAGTAGTTGCCGCTCTACTCCAGCCCCCAGCGCGAACGGTAGCCGCGCGCGTCGATGTGGATGAAGGGGCCGTGGGCGCCGTTGCCATTGTACACGCCCGCGCCGCCGATCAGCTCGGGGTAGCGGCGCTCCACCCGCTCCACCGCGCGCAGCATCACCAGGATGTCGCGGGTGTCGCGCTGGCCGTCGCCGTTCAGGTCGTCGATGTAGCCGTCGGTGTCGTTGTCCACCCACACGTCGCTGGCGTCGCCGTAGGTGTGGCGGGAGAGCAGCGCGCGGCCGCCCTCGCCCACGCCCTGGAGGTTGTACGCCGGGGTGCGGAAGCCGCTCATCACCGCCATGTTCTCGGCGCGCACGCCCATGGCGTTCAGTTCCTGCAGCACCAGCTCCAGCTTGTCGATCAGGCGCAGGTCCAGCGCCATGTACTTGGGCCAGACGCTGAACTGGTTCTTGGTGAGGAAGTTGCGCAGCCGGAAGTGGGTGCTCACCGGCATGTCCTGGTTGAACGGGGTCACCTCGATGAACCCCGGCGGCGGCGCGTACGCCCCGTCGCGCACCCCGTTGGCCTCGGCCACGTAGCGCCCGATCTGGTAGCCGTTGAGGTACCCGTCGCCGCCCTTTTCGGAGAAGGGGACGCGCGTGACCAGGGTGAGCTCCTCCACCCGCTGGGTCACCCCGTCGGGGGCGGTCACCTGCAGCCGCCACGCGCCCGCCTCGGCCGGCGCGGTCAGGCCGGCCGAGACCCATCCCTCGCCGACCAGCGTGCGCGGCTGCGTGCCGTTCACCGGCACCCAGCGGTAGCGCAGCGTGCTGGGCTGCACCCCCGTCCACTCGATCGGCAGGTTCACCTGGCGCAGCGGGTCGGCCACGGCCACCCGCAGCTGCCCGCTGCGCCCGAACGCCGTTTCGCCCAGCCGGAACGCCACGTCGCCCTTCCACCGGTACAGGCGGTGCGGCGCGGGGGCCGCGCGCGTGCCCCAGGTGAGGGGCGGCAGCGAGTGCATGGGCCGGGCGAAGCCGAGGGCGGCTCCGGCCAGGATGCACGCGGCGAACGGGCCGGCGAACGAGCGACGGGGACGGGGCATGGCGATTCCTTGCTGCTGGATCCTGCGAGTGTGTCAAGGACTGCCCGGGCGGCGGGGCCCGGAACCGCGGACGGTGGGCGCGCGCGCCCGGTTCGATTCCGCAACCCGGCGTGGCCGGGCCGGTCCGCGCGCGCGGGGGGTTAGGGTTCGCGCGCGAACGCCTGCTCGCGTCCGGGATGGCCCGGGCGCGGGGAGTGCGTGGCTTGTCAACGCGGGGAAACGGCCGGGATGGCGGAACCTTCCGGACGCTTCGTAGAATGTCGACAGGTCGGGTTGCGGAGTTCGGGCCCAAGCTAGGCCCGTTCGGGGCTCCTGTCAATCCAGAACGAATTAGAATTCAGCGCGGAAGCCGAGATGTCGCTGGACGATCCTGGCGCGGGCGGATACCGCCCGCGCGTCTGCTTCGTGATCCTCGACGGCTGGGGCCTGCGCGAGCCCCTGTGGGACAACGCCGTGGCGCAGGCCCACGCGCCCACCTGGCGCCACCTGTGGGAAGAGGGCGACTACCCGCGCAACCGGCTCACCACCCACGGGCCGGCCGTCGGGCTCCCCCCAGGCCAGATGGGGAACAGCGAGGTGGGGCACATGAACCTGGGCGCCGGCCGCGTGGTGATGCAGAGCCTGCAGCGGATCGCGCACGCCATCGAGACCGGCGAGTTCGCCCGCAACGACGTGTTCCTGAGCCTGATCCGGGGGGTGAAGGAGCGCGGCGGCACGCTGCACCTGATGGGGCTGATCGGCCCCGGCGGCGTGCACGCCAGCGACCAGCACCTGCTGGCCCTGTGCGACCTGGCGCGCGAGCAGTCCGTCCCCAACGTGCGCATCCACTGCTTCCTGGATGGGCGCGACACGCCGCCCAGCAGCGCGCGCGAGTTCCTGACCGAGCTCTTCGGCCGCGCCAACGGCGACGCGTGCCGCGTGGCCACGCTGATGGGCCGCTACTGGGCCATGGACCGCGACAAGCGCTGGGACCGCATCGAGCAGGCGTACCGCGCCATGGTGTACGGCGAAGGCGTGGCCGTGCACGACGCGGTCGAGGCCGTCGCGGCGGCGTACGCGGCCGGCGAGACGGACGAGTTCGTCAAGCCGCGCGTGATCGTCGGCCCGGACGGGCAGCCCGTGGGGCGCCTCCGCGACGGCGACGGGGTGATCTTCTTCAACTTCCGCGCGGACCGGGCGCGGCAGATGACGCGCGCGCTGGCCGACCCCGGATTCACCGGCTTCGACCGCGGCCCCGGGCGGCCGAAGGTGGAACTCGCCACGATGACCGAGTACGACGAGGCGTTCCCGCTCCCCGCCGCGTTCCCGCCGCAGCCGATGAACGACATCCTGGCCGACGTGCTCGAGGCGCGGGGGATGCAGAGCTTCCGCACCGCCGAGACGGAGAAGTACCCGCACGTCACCTTCTTCTTCAACGGCGGCAAGGAAGAGCCGCCCCGGGGCGAGACGCGCCGCCTGGTTCCCTCGCCGAAGGTGGCGACGTACGACCTGCAGCCCGAGATGAGCGCGCCCGAGGTCACCCGCGGGCTGGTGGAGGCGATCCGCAGCCGGCAGTACGACTGCATCGTCTGCAACTACGCCAACCCCGACATGGTGGGGCACACGGGCTCGCTGAAGGCCGCGATCAAGGCGGTGGAGACGGTGGACGCCGGGGTGGGCGAGGTGCTGGCCGCCTGCCGCGACACGGCCACCACGCTGATCGTGAGCGCCGACCACGGCAACTGCGAGCAGATGTGGGATCCAACGACCAACGGCCCCCACACCGCGCACACCACCAACCCCGTCGGCATCATCCTGGTGGAGCCGGAGGGCCAGCGGACGGCGGCGGGGTTGAACTCCGGCGCACTCTGCGACGTGACGCCCACCATCCTCGGCATCCTCCGCATCCCGCAGCCCGCGGCGATGACTGGGACAGACCTGCGGGTGCTGTAGACTTGTAAGAATGGGTGCTGCCCGCCCGCACGGCGGGTCGAAACCCGCCGCTGGAACTTCGGGAAGTCCGCCTGCGCGGACTGCGGTGTCGGCTTCGGCGCTCGGATTCATGCGTCCGCGCGCACGACTGCCGCGCCGTGCGCGGTGCCTGGGCAACGCGAGTCCGCGAAGGCGGACTTCCGAATCCATGATCAGCGGCGGGTTTCAACCCGCCGTGGGGCCGGCGCGTCGCCGCAGACTGTCTCACGTGCTTCGTCCCCTGCCCCCTGCCCCCTGCCCCCTGCCCCCTGCCCCC
>Ga0207706_10002173_pt1 | contig 19135 bp, 9 predicted proteins | sample KBSC53metaG_FD_184318 | JGI IMG/M metagenome (GOLD analysis project Ga0207706, IMG submission 184318) | Corn rhizosphere microbial communities from Kellogg Biological Station, Michigan, USA - KBS C5-3 metaG (SPAdes) (version 2) | ecosystem: Host-associated > Plants > Roots > Rhizosphere > Soil ... | reverse complement strand
CCTTCGTGCTGTATTCGGACGGTGTCTCGGAAGCGATCAATCCCGACAAGGGCTTCTTCGGCGAGGACCGGCTATTGGCGACGCTCAGCTCGTTGTCCACTGCGATGCCTGCTGAAACGGTGAGGCGCGTGCTGGCCGATGTGCGCGCGTTCACGGCCGGCGCGAAACAGTCGGACGACATCACGGTGCTCGCTGCGCAGTACCGGCCGTGACGTCGTCGGCAACAGAGCCTACGGAGCTAACGGCTCGACACGGAGAAACGGAGCAACGGAGATCAAGCGGAGGAGCGCCATGCCGGTAACGCGCTTCGCGCGATGCGACGGCGTCCCTGCGCCACGCCGGCGAGGCTTTGCCTCAGATGGATCGCGCGGCGTCCCAAGCGTAAGCCACTGAGAAACGAGCGTGGCTTGCGCTTGGCCGTCGCGCGATCCGTCGGCCGCCCGATCGGGCGGCTCCGGCGTGGCGCACTGATCGCCGCAACGAGAGTCACGTGTTCGTGACTCTCCGCGGTTCGCGTTCCGCGACCTTCGTGACCTTCGTGATCTTCGTGGCCAGGTATCGGGCCCGGTAATCAGATACCTTAGCAGTTGCGAGTTAGCAGGACCCGCGTGACAGAATTGCCAGGCATGCTGGAGCTTCCAGCCCGCGACGCGTTGACGGGCCTCACAGGGGCCATCGATGCGGTGATTCCGACCGCAATTATCGGGCTCGTGCGCCCTCTCGATCGTCAAAGAGTCCAGTTGCTGTATTGGTACGCATTCGGATTCGGGTCTTACGTCATTCCAACTGAGGAAATACCTGAAGCGCTGCGCCCGGGAACGCGCGAGCGTGGCCCGAGCACCCCGCTCGACTCCAAGGTTCAGAGCCCGATTGAGTGGCGTTCCGCGTTTGCCGGAGCGGGTCAGCTCGTGTCGGTGCCAATCCCGCACCGTGATGCTGCCACGCGGCTCTGGGTCGGACTGGCTGGCACGAATCCCCCAACGCAGGATCAGATTCGCGGGCTCGAGGACGTGGCGACACGTGCTTTAGACCTTCTCGATCGCCCGACGTCCGCAGCCGATCGCAGCATGCGCCTGGAGCGGCTCGAGCTGGCATCGGGGCTTCTGCCCGCACTGATGCAGGTCCTCGACATTCGCGACGTCCTCGACTCACTCTCCGAGATCAGCAAACAGGCATTGGCGCATGACATCCTGACGCTGAGCCTGCTCGACGACGATCTCACTCACGTGACGATCGAGGCGCGGAGCGGCTCGGCCCCGCAGCTCGGAGGCACGTTTCCGCAGCCCTATCCGCCTGCGATTGTGCGCGCGTGGGAGTTCGACATCGTCGACGACCACCTGCGCCATCCACTCGAGCGCGATCGCCCGGCGACCCAGGCCGGGAGCCGCTCGTCGATTCGAGTGCCGCTGCGCCTCGGCGATCGTGTGATTGGCGGTCTCGGGTTCATGTCGCTCGAGTGCGCCACATACTCGAGCGCCGACGTCGAGATCGCACGCCGGCTGGCGGACTTCATCACGGTGACGTTGTCGCATCAGCGACTGGCCGAGCGGGCGCGACACACCGACGAACTGCGCGCCCGCGCCGCCAACCTCGAGCTGCTCGACGATCTGCTCAATTCACTCAGTGACACTGACGATTTGAGTGATGTGTTCAAGCGCATGTGCGCGATCGCGCAGAAGGTCCTGCCTCATGACGCGGCGTCCTTGCCGGTGATCCTGCCGGACGGCCGCCATGCGCGCATCTATGCGAGCGTGGGGGTCGATTCGTCACAGCCCCAGATCGTCGACGTGCCGGAAGAGCTGATCAGCAACCCGGAGTGGGAGCACGAGATCGTCAAAGACACGTCGATCCGTACCGAGCCGCATCACGTCCGCGCCGCGCGACAGGGATTCAAGTCTCTCCTCCGCGTGCCGCTCAAGCTCGAAGGCCGATATGGCGGTGCCGTCATCTTTGGTTCCCGAACGCTGGCCGCATTCACGGCGTCAGACATTCTCATCGCGCGCCGGATCGCCGACCGGCTTACGCTTCTCATCGCGCGTGACAGGGGAGCCGAGGCATCGAAGCGCGCCGACGAGGCCTCGGAACGGGCGGCACGGCTGGAATCGCGCGTCCGCGCGCTGACCGCGGAGCTCGATGCGAGGACGGGATATCGCCGCGTCATCGGTGAGTCGCCACAGTGGCGCTCAGTCCTCACGCACGCGACGCAGGTCGCGCCTAACGAGACAACGGTCTTGCTTCTCGGTGAGTCAGGAACGGGTAAAGAGGTGGTCGCGCGCTTCGTGCATAGAGCATCGCCGCGTGCGAACGGGCCGTTCATCGCGCTGAATTGCGCGGCGCTTCCCGAGCAGCTGCTCGAAGCCGAGTTGTTCGGCTACGAGCGCGGCGCTTTTACCGGCGCCGTGCAGAGCAAACCCGGGCAGCTCGAACAGGCCGCCGGCGGCACCCTGTTTCTCGACGAAGTGGGGGAGATGAGCCTGCCCGCGCAGGCAAAGTTCCTGCGCGTGTTGCAGGAACACGAATTCCAGCGGCTCGGTGGGACACGCGTGTTGCGCACGGACGCGCGCATCATCGCCGCGACCAACCGCGATCTGGAGCGGGCGATCTCGCAGAATCAGTTCCGTGAGGATTTGTACTACCGCCTGAACGTCTTCGCCATCTACCTGCCGGCGCTGCGCGAACGGCCCGACGACGTCCTGCCACTCAGCGAGGCCTTTCTCGCGGAGATCGGGTGCAACATCGCCAGGCCGGCGGCGGGTATCTCGAAGGACGCGCGCGAGCGGTTGCTCGACTATCACTGGCCGGGCAACGTCCGCGAGCTGAGGAACATTCTCGAACGCGCGTCGATCCTCTGCGAGGGAGGACTGATCACGCCGGAGCATCTCGCGATAGGCCTCGGCATACGCCCCGCAGCGAGGGTCGCTTTCCGCGAACCAGCCGCCATGACTCCGGTAGCCGAACCCCGGCGGCCGCCGCAACCGCTGTCATCAGCCGGCGATTTGAAATCGCTGGAGCGCGACATGATCGAACAAGCGCTCCAACGTGTCCGCTTCAACAAGTCGGAAGCGGCCCGGGCGCTCGGGATGACACGTCATCAGTTGTACGTCCGCATGAAGAGGCACGGCCTCGCCTGAAGCCATCGTCCTTGGTTCTTGGACCTTGGACCGTACCTTGGACCGTACCTTTGACCTTTGACCTTTGACTTTTGACCTAGTAAGGCCAGGTCCAGTTCGCAATCTCCTGCCGATCGGTGCCGTGCTCGTGCGCGTAGTTCATGTTGTCGATGATGGCGTTCTTCATCTCCTCCTTCAGGTGAGCCGCCTTGGCGCGCAGCCTCGGCACGCGATCGACGACATCGATTACCAGATGGAAGCGCGACGTCTCGTTCAGCATCGCCAGTTCCAGCGGCGTGTTGATGTTGCCCTTCTCCTTGTAGCCGCGCACGTGCAGGTTCTCGTGCCCTTTGAAGCGGTAGGCGAGCCGGTGAATCAGCCACGGGTAACCGTGGAAGTTGAAGATGATCGGCTTGTCAGACGTGAACAGGCCTTCGAATTCCCGCTCCGTTGACCCATGCGGATGCTCGGATGCGGGCCGCAGCCTGAAAAGATCGACGACATTGACGAATCGCAGCTTCAGGTCCGGCACGCGCTCTCGCAGGATCGCCGCCGCCGCCAAGGCCTCCATCGTCGCCACGTCTCCGCAGCTGGCCAGGACGACGTCCGGCTCCTCGCCGGCATCGGTGCTGGCGCGCGTCCAGATACCGAGGCCCTTGGCGCAATGCACGCAAGCCTCATCGATCGTCGTGAACTGAAGATGCTTCTGTTTGTCAGCGACGATGACGTTGATGTAGTCCTGGCTGCGAAGGCAGTGATCGGCGGTTGACAACAGCGTGTTCGCATCTGGTGGCAGGTAGACGCGTACGACAGAGGGACCCTTATTGGTCACGACATCGATGAAACCCGGATCCTGGTGAGAGAACCCGTTGTGGTCCTGGCGCCAGACTGTCGACGAGAGCAGGATGTTCTGTGATGCGACCGAGGCGCGCCAGGGGACGTGGTTTTTGGAGATATCCAGCCATTTCGCGTGCTGGTTGAACATCGAGTCGATGACGTGGGCGAAGGCCTCGTACGTATGGAAGAAGCCGTGACGTCCGGTGAGGAGATATCCCTCGAGCCAGCCGACGAGCGTATGCTCCGACAGCATCTCCATGACGCGGCCGTCACGAGACAGCTCGCCGCCGTCAGAGTCCTCGGGAAGAAGATCCGCCATCCACGTTTTCTTGCTCGCGCCGTACACGGCCTGCAGTCGATTGGAAGCGGTTTCGTCCGGTCCGAAGACACGGAAATTCGTCGGGTTGTTGGCCAGCACATCGCGCAGGAACTCGCCGAGCGGCTTGGTGTTTTCATACGTCGACGTGCCGCGCGACGACACCTTGACGGCGTACTGCCGGAAATCGGGGAGCCTGAGTTGTTTGCGAAGCAACCCGCCATTGGCGTGCGGGTTGGCGCTCATCCGCCGGTTTCCTTTCGGAGCCAGAGCCTTCAGTTGTGGCACGAGCGTGCCGTCGGCGTCGAACAGCTCCTCCGGCTTGTAGCTGCGCATCCATTCTTCGAGGAGCTTCAGTCCGGCCGGATCGTTCCGCACATCGCTGAAAGGCACCTGATGCGAGCGCCATGAGCCTTCGACCTTGTGTCCTTTGATCTCCTTGGGACCGGTCCAGCCCTTTGGTGAGCGCAGCACGATCATCGGCCAGCGCGGCCGGGTTGGATTGTTCGAATCGCGCGCCGCCTTCTGTGCGGCGCGAATCTGGCCGACGGCCTGATCCAGTGTCGCCGCCATCTTCTGGTGCATCGACGAGGGGTCGCTTCCCTCCACGAAATAGGGGGTGTAGCCGTAGCCGGTGAAGAGTGCTTCCAGTTCTTCGTGGCTGACGCGGGCAAGGACCGTGGGATTCGCGATCTTGTATCCATTGAGATTCAAAATCGGCAGGACCGCCCCGTCGTGAATCGGGTTGAGGAACTTGTTGGAATGCCACGCGGTCGCGAGTGGTCCGGTCTCGGCTTCGCCGTCACCGACGACGCACACCGAGATCAGATCGGGGTTGTCGAGCACCATCCCGTAGGCGTGCGACAGGCTGTAGCCCAGTTCTCCGCCCTCGTGGATCGAGCCCGGCGTCTCGGGAGTGACGTGACTGCCGATATGGCCGGGGAAGGAGAACTGCTTGAAAAACTTCTGCATCCCCTCGGCGTTCTGGCTCTTGTCCGGATAGATCTCCGAGTAGGTGCCCTCGAGATAGGCGGGCCCGAGCACACCGGGCGCGCCATGGCCCGGACCGGCTACGAAAATCACGTCGAGATCGTCTCTGACGATCAGCCGGTTCAGATGCACCCAGACGAACGACAACGCCGGGCTGGCGCCCCAGTGGCCGAGCAGTCGATGCTTCACGTGCTCCGTAATCAGCGGTTCGCGAAGCAGCGGGTTGTCCTTCAGGTAGATCATTCCGACCGCGAGGTAGTTGCACGCGCGCCAATACGCGTGCATCAGGGTCAGTTCCTGCTCGGTCAGCGGACGTGATTCGACTTCCACGGGTGCAGCTTGCGTGTTCATGACTTCCTCTCAACTTTCGCGGCGAGCGGTAGCGCGAGAAGCACTACCGAGCGCGGATGTACTTCATACGTTGTCGTTGTCACCGTGGGCGCGACGTCCCAGCGGTTGATGTCGTCGGGCGAAGCCAGTGCCGTATCGATGCAGCGGCGCCACGTGCCATAGCCCGCAGGCGCCGGCGGAAGCTCGAACATCAACGGCTTCCAGTACGCGTTCAGCATGCCGTGCAGCAGGAACTGCCCTCGCACGCTCCGCAACGTGAAGGCCAGCGAGTGCGAGTGCTCGCTCCAGTCCGGGCGGTTGAGCAGGACGCCGTGCCAGTCGATTCGGGCTCGGCCAAGAACCTGGTTGAGCGTCAACGTGGTTTCTTGTGCGACAACGTCGCGACGCTGCCGGAATGCCGTGAGCTCCTTGACGAACCGGTGGACATCGCCGTGGGACGTCAGCAGGGACCAGTCGAACCAGCTGATGTCGTTGTCCTGGCAGTATGCGTTATTGTTTCCGCGTTGAGTCCGCCGCACCTCATCGCCCATCAGCACCATCGGGGTACCTGCAGCGAGCAACTCGAGCGCGAAGAAATTCTTGACCTGACGATTCCGCAACGCCTCGATCGCGGGATCGTCGGTCGGTCCTTCGACGCCGCAATTCCAACTCAGGTTGTCATCAGTCCCGTCGCGATTGTCCTCACCGTTGGCCTCGTTGTGCTTGTGGTTGTAGGAGACCAGGTCGTTGAGCGTGAACCCGTCATGGCAGGTGACGAAGTTGATGCTCTGCTCGGCTTCGCGTTCTTCATGGCCGTAGAGGTCAGGGCTGCCAAGCAGGCGCGTGGCAATTGCCGAGACCGATCCCTCGTCGCCCTTGAAAAACCGGCGAACGTCGTCGCGGAAGCGCCCGTTCCATTCCTGCCAGGTGTCACCGACGAAGCTGCCGACCTGATACAAGCCGGCCGCATCCCACGCTTCGGCGATCAGCTTCGTACCCGCCAGGAGCGGATCCGATTCGATGTCCCACAGCACCGGCGGGTTGTGAAGCGAACGCCCTGACTCGTCGCGCGACATGACCGAGGCGAGGTCGAAGCGGAACCCGTCGACGTGCATCTCGATGACCCAGTAACGCAGGCTGTCAAGGATCATCCGCCGCACAATGGGCTGGTTCGCGTTCAGCGTGTTGCCGGTGCCGGTGTAGTCGGCGTACTGCGACTTATCGTCGCGCAGGATGTAATAACAGTCGTTCCCGAGACCGCGATAGGAGAACGTCGGGCCGTCATGTCCACCTTCGGCGGTGTGATTGAACACCACGTCGAGGATGACTTCGATGCCGGCGCGGTGCAGGGCTTTGATCATGTCGCGGCATTCGTCGAGGACGCCGAGCGGATCAGGCCGCGAACTATAGGCATGGTGGGGCGAGAAGAATGAAACGGGCTGGTAGCCCCAGTAGTTGACTTTGCCCGCCGGTGCGGACTGCGGATCGAACTGAAAGATCGGCAGAAGCTCCACGGCAGTGACGCCCAGATCCTTGAGATAGGGAATCTTCTCGACCAGTCCCGCATACGTCCCATGTGACCCGGGCGAGACGCCCGAAGTCGCATGCCGCGTGAATCCGCGAACGTGCAACTCGTAGATGACGGTCTCGGCGAAGGGCCGTTTGAGCGGAACGTCTCCTTCCCAGTCATACGCACCTGGATCCGCGACGACACTTTTCATCGCGGCGCCATGATTCGGGCCCGGTCGTGCAGCGGCTTCTCGCTGGTAGCCATCGGGCACGGCGACCGCGAGCCCATACGGATCGAGCAGCAGCTTCTCGCGATCGAACCGAAGCCCGCGTCCGGGCGCAAACGGCCCATCAGCCCTGTAGCCGTAGATCTGACCAGGTCCGATACCAGGGACAAAGGCGTGCCAGTAGTGATAGGAGCGGTGCTGCGTCGCATCGAGGGGAATGATTCGTGATGGCTCCGCGGCGTTACGGTCGTCGAACAACAGCAACTCGATCAGCGTGGCGCTTTTCGAGAACACGCTGAAGTTCACGCCGGAGCGACGGACTGACGCACCCAGCGGTGCGCTGCTGCCTTGTTCGACGTCCCGCGTCCTGGCGATCGACGCAGTCGCGGCGCTCATGTGCCCTGGTCCGGCATTTCCATCGGTCTGACGTCCCAGATGTCGCGGCAGTAATCCCGAATCGAACGGTCCGATGAGAACCGGCCCACTCGTGCGCTGTTGAGAATCGACATGCGCGTCCAGTTGGTCCGGTCACGGTATGCGTCACTGACACGTTCCTGGCAGTCGACGTACGCCTGATAGTCTGCCAGCAGCATGTAATCGTCGCGTGTCAGGAGCGACTCGACGAGCGGACGAAAGACCGTGCGATCGCCGTTGGTGAAGAATCCCGAGTCGATGAGGTCAATGGCTTCGCGCAGTTCCTGATTCGACTCGTAGTAGCGTCGCGGATCGTAGCCGTCCCTCTTGAGCTGAACGACCTGGTCGGCGGTCAAGCCAAACAGGAAGAAGTTCTCGGCACCGACCGCCTCGCGAATTTCCACGTTGGCGCCATCCATCGTGCCAATCGTCAGCGCACCGTTCATCGCGAACTTCATGTTGCCGGTGCCCGAAGCCTCCTTGCCGGCCGTGGAGATTTGTTCGGACAAATCAGCGGCAGGGTAGACGTGATGACTCGTCTTGACGTTGAAGTCCGGGATGAACACGACCTTGAGAAAATCGGAGGCTTTCGCGTCCATGTTGACGACGGATGCCACCGAATTGATCAACTTGATAATCAGCTTGGCCATGCGGTAGCCAGGAGCCGCCTTGCCGCCAAATATCACCGTTCGTGGCGTGCTCGACGTCTGACCCCGCTTGATGCGGTTGTACAGCGTGATGACGTACAGCACGTTCAGGTGCTGCCGCTTGTACTCGTGCAGCCGCTTGACCTGGACGTCGAACAGCGACCGTGGGTCGACGAGAATGCCGGTGTGTGCCTTGACGAATGCGGTCAACGTGAACTTGTTGTCACCCTTCACGGCCTGCCATTCGGCCTGGAAACCCGCGTCCGTCGCCAACGGCTCGAGTCGCTGGAGTTCCTCCTCCAGGTTGGAGATCCAGCGCGCGCCAATCCGCTTGGTGATCAGGGCGCTCAGCTTGGGATTGCTCAACACCATCCAGCGGCGCGGTGTTACGCCGTTGGTGACATTGAAGAATTTCCCGGGCATCACCTGGTAGAAATCACGCAGCACTGTCTGTTTGAGCAGTTCGCTGTGCAGCGCGGCGACGCCGTTGATCGCATGGCTGCCGACGCAGGCCAGATTCGCCATGCGCACGTATTTGTCGCCTGTCTCGTCGATCAGTGACAGCCGCTGTACGAGCTGATCGTCGCCTGGATGACGTGCGCGCACGTCGTCCAGGAAGCGGCGGTTGATCTCGTAAATGATCTCGAGGTGGCGCGGCAGGAGCCGGGCGAAGAGCGGGAGTGACCACTTCTCGAGCGCTTCCGCAAGCAGTGTGTGGTTGGTGTAGCCGCAGGTGCGCTGCGTAATCTCCCACGCCTGATCCCAATCCATCTCGTGCTCATCCACCAGCAGCCGCATCAACTCGGCGACCGCGATCGACGGGTGCGTATCGTTCAACTGGACGGCCCAGTAGACGTGGAATTCAGCCAGCGTCTTCTCCTGGACCAGCGTGAGGCGAATCATGTCCTGCAGTGAGCACGAGACGAAGAAGTACTGCTGTGCCAGCCGGAGTTGCTTTCCCGCCTCGGGCTCGTCGTTCGGGTAGAGCACCTTGGAGATTGTTTCCGACTTCATCTTCTCGTTGACTGCGCCGTAGTAATCACCCACGTTGAAAGCAAAGAAGTCGAACGATTCGGTGGCCTCCGCTTTCCACAGGCGCAACAGGTTTGTCGTGTCGACGCCGTATCCCGGTACAGGAGTGTCGTAAGCAACACCCTTGACCACCCGGTCGGGTACCCAGCGGACACGTTGCTGACCCAGCTCATCGCGGAAATATTCCGTTCGCCCACCGAGGTTCACGTGGAATGTGATCTCCGACTGCACGATCTCCCACGGGTTCCCGAAGCGAAGCCACTTGTCCGTCAGCTCGACCTGCCAACCGTCGCGTATATCCTGATCGAAGATGCCGAACTCGTAGCGCAGCCCATATCCGATCGCAGGAACATTGAGCGATGCGAGCGAGTCCATGTAACAGGCCGCGAGGCGGCCAAGGCCGCCGTTGCCGAGCCCCGGCTCTTCTTCCTGTTCGAGCAGCGTCAGAAGATCTTGCCCGACCCTCGCCAGCGCCTCTTCGGCTTCTCTCCAGATTCCCAGGTTGATCAGGCTGTTCCCCAGATGTGGGCCGGTGAGAAACTCGGCCGACATATATGCGACGACTTTGATCGGAATGTTTGCGTCTGCGATCGTCCCCAGCGTGGAGATGTAACGATGCAGCATCCGGTCGCGGACGGTATAGGCGAGCGCCATGTACCAATCGTTACGCGATGCGTGCTGGGGCAGCTTCGCCTGGAGGCAGTGCAGGTTGTCGATCAACGCTTGCGTGATCGCGTCCACACCGAGTCCGGTACGGATGCTCTCGGCCGAGGAGGGAGCACGTGAAGGAGCCCGTGGTGTCTTCTCAGTGGCAGGCCTCATAAGGCAGATCCTTCCGCCCGATTTGCAGCACGACTCGTTCCACGGGGGAATTTTTCGCGGCCACGAATTATCTCCGGTTGATCCGGATGCCCGTTCGCCACAAGCATGGGGGCCTCCGACATTTGGGAGTTCCTCCAGCACGCTGGAGCAGGCTTCCGACGTAGGCTCGGAAATTCGACGTTTCCCGGCGAACGAGCACCCCGTAGCGGCCGGGCACAAGGTGTGCTTGCCGCTGTTCGACGGGTCAGTCTAGCTCCTGAGAGGCGCATGTGAAACACCGCTTCTATCTTGCTGCTGCTACGTGTCTGTTCGCGTTCGCGATTGCAGTCAGTACGACCGACGGGATGTCACCCGACGCCTTACAGGCCGCGCCGGCACCCGCCGCGCAAAAGCCGGCGGCGCCGGCACCCGCTGCACAAAAGCCGGCGGCGCCCGATTCGCAGGTCGGTTACGTTGGGAGCGACACCTGCGAGGCGTGCCACACCGAGGGCGAGTCGCTCAAGGGCACTCCCCACGCGATGGCGATGAACCCACGAACTCCAGCGGCCACCCACGGCTGCGAGAGCTGCCACGGTCCAGGCCAGGCGCACGTCGACGACGAAAATAAGGGCAACATCCGCAAGTTCGGTCAGGTCAAGCCTGCCGAGGTCAACCAGACGTGTCTGAGTTGCCACAATCGCGGTGACCACGCGGGCTGGGAGGGAAGTGGGCACGAGCGCCGGAATCTTTCCTGCACCACGTGCCACAGCGTTCACAGCCCGAAGTCCACCGCGCATCAGCTTGTCAAGACGACCCAGACCGAGTTGTGTGCGACCTGTCACCGTGTCCAGGTCACGAAGACGGAGCGTGCCGTCGCCCACATGCCGGTGCGCGAAGGCAAGATGACGTGCACGTCCTGCCATAACCCGCACGGATCCATCAGCAACGTGAAGGCGCTCAAAGTCGGCAGCTCAGTGGCGGAGTTGTGCGAAAGCTGCCATGCCGAGATGCGCGGTCCGATGCTGTGGGAACACGCGCCCGTTCGGGAGAACTGCGCGACGTGTCATGACCCGCACGGTTCATCGAACGATCGAATGCTCGTCGTTCGGATGCCGATGCTCTGTCAGCGCTGCCACGTGGCCACGCGACACCCCTCCACGCTGTATGACAAGGACGAAATCACGACGAACAAGAGCAACCGGATGTTCGGACGGTCATGTGTGAACTGCCACTCGAACGTGCATGGCTCGAACCATCCGTCCGGGCAGTTCTTCATGCGGTAGGGCCGGAGGCACACATGCGCCGTCAACTGCTGCTTCATCTCACCTGTTGCGCGATGTTCGTGGCGCCGGCGGCCGCGCGCGCGCAAACCGTGGCTCTGTCCGCGTCCGAAGGCGTGCTCCCTGCGGCTGTCGCACAGGCGCCCGCCCAGGCGCCTGTCGGTGCCGCGCTCGATACACGTAATCTGTTTGAGCCGCGGGCGAACCAGCTGCAAATCGGCGGAAGGTTCAGCAGCATCGATGGCGATCCGGCTCGATTCCAGCGTTACCAGGACGTCCGCGACGGTGTGCTGTTCACCGATGCCAGGTTTGCGCGCGACGCGACCGACGGAAGCTGGTTGTTCCACGCCGGTGCGGACAACCTCGGGTGGCGCGATCAACGATACGCCGCCGAGTACCAGCGAACGGGCAAGTTCGTGGTCACCGGTCTGTGGGACCAGATTCCTCAGTTCTACAGCGTTGACACGAAGACGCCCTTTACACCCGCGCCGAGTCCGCTCCAGCTCGACGACACGGCGCAGCTGCAGGCCCAGAACGGCGGTGGGCTGAACGTCTATCTGCCGATCGCCACCCAGTTCGATCTCATCGAACGCCGTGACATCGGGCACGTGAATTTCGTGTCCACGCCCAAGCCGTCATTGGATTTGACAGCGTCGTTCACCTCACAGCGGCATGTCGGGGAACTGCCGTGGGGCGCCAGCTTTGGATTCAACAACGACGTCGAGGTCGCGCTGCCGTACGATTCGCGGACCAACGACTTCAATCTCGGCGCCGAGTGGAACAACACACGCCAGATGTTCCGCGTCGGGTACGCCGGGTCGTGGTTCAACAACCAGGACGACACCCTGGTCTGGGATAGCCCGCTTCGTCTGACGGACTCGACGAGCGCCCCCGGCCGCGGTCGGACGGCACTGTGGCCGTCCAATTCAGCGCAAACCGTCAGCGCTGCGGGCTATTCGAAATTTGCCCATCGTACGCAGCTGACCGGCTTCGTGTCATTCGGATCGTGGAACAACGACGAGCCGCTTCAGCCCTTCACGATCAACGCGACGCTGCCACAGTTGGCGCTCCCAAGAACGACGACGGATGCCACGGCGCACGTCTTCTCGACGAATCTGAACCTGGTGTCCCGCCCACTCGACGAGTGGCGGTTCAGTGCTCGTGTTCGCCGGTACGACTACAGCAACGAAACTCCCCAGGCGGTCATACCCCAGTTCATCAACTACGACACGTCCGTCACTACCTCGTCGACAGGCGGGCCGGAGCTGTACGCTCACAACCGCACGACCTTCGATGCGGACGCGACATGGACCGGCCTCCAGCCGCTCGCGTTGAGCGTCGGCTATTCGCGCAATAACACCGGGCACGATTTCCGCATTTTCGACAACACCGGCGAAAATACGCTCCGTCTCACGGCGGACGCCGTCGGCACGCAGTGGCTGACGTTCCGGGCCGACTACGAGCTCTCGGATCGCTCCGGGTCTGGCTTGAACGAGGATCTCCTCGTCGAGATCGGCGAACAGCCGGCCTTGCGCCATTACGACGTCGCCGATCGCACCAGGAATAAATTCAACGGTCAGATCGATATCGTGCCGAACGACCTCTGGACGTTCAGTGTGTCGGGCGGGGTTGGCAAGGACGACTACGACGACAGCTACTTCGGCCTGCAGGAATCGACGTTTCGCGTATTCTCGCTGGGTGCCGACTTGCGCCGGCCCGATGGCTGGGGCGCCGGCGCCTCGTACAACTACGAGCGCTACTCGGGCTTCCAGCAGTCGCGTAACGCAAGCCCGGGACAAACGCCGCCACAAGAGACCGACCCGCTGAGGAACTGGACTGTCGATTCCAAGGAGACCGTGAACTACTTCTCGATCTATGCGACGCCTCCGAGGTTTCGCAAGAACACCGAAGCGCGCGTCTCCTACGACTTCAGCTACGCCGAAGGAAGCTATCTCTACGCGATCCCTCCCGGCAGCCCGATCACGCCGCCGAATCAGCTTCCAAACGTCTACAACAAGCTGCAGCAGTTGCACGTCGACGTGCGGCATCGGCTGACGAATCAGTGGGCAGCGACGTTTTCGTATCTTTACGAGCCCTTCCGCGTGTACGACTTCGCATTCGATCAGACGGTCGTCAACAGTATCGTTCAGCCGAGCTCGCTCGTTCTCGGGTACGTCTACCGCCCGTATACTGCGAACTCGTTCGTGCTGGGTGCCAGATATTACTGGTAGCGAGGGATAGCTCCGTTATCGTCTTTGGAGGCTCCATGCGGATCACGTTCATCACGAGAAGGGTTCTTCCAGTGGCAGTCGTTGCCCTCGGCGTCGTCGTAGCGCCGTCGCTGGCTGCGGCAGGACAGGACGCGAAGCGTGGGCAGGAAGTCTACGCGGCGCAGAAGTGCCAGGGGTGTCACAACATCGCGGGCAAGGGCTACAAGGCGAACACCCTTGACGGCGTCGGCAAGAAGCTCAGTGCTGCGGACATCAAAGCCTGGATCCTGACGCCCAAGGAGATGGCCACGAAGAGCAAGGCGACAGGCAAGCCGCCGATGGCTGACCGGTACGCCAAGCTGCCGGCCGCCGATATCGATGCGCTCGTCGCTTATCTGCAGACCCTGAAGTAAGAGACCCCTTTGACACGACGCGAAGCGCTTGCGCGACATCCGCTCGCCATCCTTGGCGCGCTGATCACGACAGCCTCGGCGGTGGCCTTCGTCGCGCTGGCCATCGCGGTGCTGGCCGGGCTCTTCGAAAACCCGTACGCGGGCCTCGTCGTCTTCATCGCGCTGCCCACGCTCTTCGTCATCGGGCTGCTTCTCATCCCGGCCGGGATGTGGTTGCAGTCTCGCAAGCTCGAACGTGATCCGGGTGCCGCTACGGACTGGCCGGTCCTGGATTTCCGCCAGGCCAGCATTCGGCGCACGGCACTCGCCATCACCGCCCTCACGGCCGTCAACATCGTCATTGTGCTGCTGGCCGGATACGGCAGCCTGCATTGGATGGAGTCGCCGACCTTTTGCGGCCAGGTGTGTCATACGCCGATGCAGCCGCAGTTCATGGCCTGGGAGGGGGCGTCGCACGCACATGTCGCGTGCGTGCATTGCCATATCGGGGAAGGCGCCAGCGGATTCGTTCACGCGAAGCTCGCTGGTGTACGGCAGCTCGTGCACGTCGTTACGAACTCCGTCCCCAAGCCGATTCCGCCTGCGGAGAACCTGCCGCCGGTGGATCAGACATGTGCCAACTGTCATCGCCCCGGGCAGGCCGCTTCCGCCGATCGGGTCCGGGTAATTCGGTCCTACGGAGACGACGAGAAGAATTCCGAAACAGCCACGATGCTTCAGATGCACATGGGTGCGGCGTCCGCCTCGCCGCGATCGATTCACTGGCACGCGGATCCCTCCGTTCGTGTCGAGTACGTCGCGACCGACGCGGCGAGGGAGACGATTCCGTACGTGAAAGTGACGTATGCGAATGGGCAGACGAAGGAGTTCAAGGCACCGGATACAACCGATCAGACGATCGGTGGCGGCACTCGGCACACGATGGATTGCCGTGATTGTCACAATCGAATCGGCCATCCGTTCGCTGCGAGCCCCGAACAGGGGATCGATGAGGCGATCGCGGCAAAGTCCGTGAGTCGCGATCTGCCATTCGTGCGGCGCGAAGGCGTTCGACTCGTCAAGGCATCGTATCCGGGCGAGAACGAGGCGATGCGTGCCATCGAAAGCGGGCTGCGCGATTTCTATGCGTCGCAAGGCAGTTCTGCCGATCAGCAGGCTGTGGCGCGGAGCATCACGGGGGTTCAGGACGTATACCGCCGCAATGTGTTTCCCACCATGATGGTCTCGTTCGGCTCGTATCCCGATTTGAAGGGGCACACGATCGCGACCGGCTGTTTCCGCTGCCACGATGATTCACACACGGCAGGTGACGGTTCCACCATCAGCGCCGAGTGCGAGTTCTGCCATAAGCAATTAGAAGCCACAGAGTAACCATTCCCGCGGACTAACATGGTGACCAGACGCCGCATAACCGTCGATGGAAACGAGGCGGCCGCGTCGGTCGCTTACCGGGCGAGCGAGACGATCGCCATCTACCCGATCACGCCCAGCAGCCCGATGGCCGAACTCTGCGACGAGTGGTCGAGCCGGCGAACACCGAACTTGTGGGGAGCGGTCCCCGAGGTGGCTGAAATGCAGTCGGAAGGCGGTGCCGCCGGCGCCGTCCATGGCGCTCTCCAGGCCGGCTCGCTTGCGACGACGTTCACGGCGTCGCAGGGCCTCCTGTTGATGATCCCCAACATGTACAAGATCGCGGGCGAACTCACGCCCTTCACGATGCACGTGGCGGCACGAGCGCTGGCCACGCATGCGTTGTCGATCTTTGGCGATCACTCCGACGTGATGGCCTGCCGCCAGACCGGGTTCGCGCTTCTGTGTTCGAACTCGGTGCAAGAGGCGCACGACATGGCCGCTGTCGCGCATGCGGCGACGCTTGAGTCGCGCATTCCATTCCTGCACTTCTTCGATGGCTTCAGGACGTCGCACGAAGTCGCGAAGATGGAAGAGCTCACGGACGAGGACCTGCGTGCCCTGATCGCGGAGCCGTTGGTCCACGCGCACCGCCGACGTGGGTTGACGCCTGATCGCCCTGTGATCCGGGGTACCGCGCAGAATCCAGACGTCTTCTTCCAGGCACGGGAAGCGGCCAATCGGTTCTACGACGAGTGCCCGGCCGCCGTGGAGCGCACGATGCAGCGGTTGGCCGAGCTCACGGGCCGTCGCTACGGCCTGTTCGAGTACGTCGGCGACCCCGGGGCCGAACGGGTGATCGTGATCATGGGATCGGGTGCGGACACCGTCCACGAGACGGTGGAGCACATGACGGCGAAAGGCGAGAAGGTCGGTGTCCTGAAAGTGCGACTGTACCGGCCCTTTGTGAGCGCCGCGTTCCTTGCCGCGCTGCCTCTGTCGGTCCGCAACCTGGCTGTGCTCGATCGCACCAAGGAACCAGGCGCCATCGGTGACCCGCTTTACATGGATGTCGTGGCCGCGCTCGCCGAAGCGCAGGCCGAAGGCCGCATGCCGCTTGCGACTCCGCCGCGTGTGATCGCCGGCCGGTACGGCTTGTCGTCGAAGGAGTTCACCCCTGCGATGGTCAAGGCCGTCTTCGACGAGATGGCCAAGGGCGCTCCGAAGCGCCACTTCACCGTCGGAATCGTCGACGACGTGACGCACACGTCGCTCGCGTGGGATCCGTCGTTCCGGACTGAGTCTGCCGATGTATCGGCGTCAGTGTTCTATGGGCTTGGTGCCGACGGCACGGTGGGCGCCAACAAGAATTCGATCAAGATCGTCGGCCAGGAAACAGATCTCTTCGCTCAAGGGTACTTCGTCTACGACTCGAAGAAGTCGGGGGCGATCACGGTCTCGCACCTGCGGACGAGTGCGAAGCCGATCCGCTCGGCCTACCTCGTCGATCGCGCGAGCTTCGTGGCCTGCCATCAGTTCGAGTTCGTGGACAAAATCGACCTGCTCGAGCATGCGGCTCCGGGCGCCGCGTTTCTAGTGAACGCGCCATTCGACTCCGGAGCCGTGTGGGACCGCCTGCCACGCGAGCTGCAGGAACAGATCATCGAGAAGCAGATCCGCTTCTTTGCCATCGACGCGTACGACCTCGCGAAGCGAGCAGGCATGGGGACGCGCATCAACACGATCATGCAGACGTGTTTTTTCGCGATCGCCGGCCTGCTGCCCCGCGATCAGGCCATTGCCCAGATCAAGAAATCGATTGAGAAGACTTACGGCAAGCGCGGTCCTGAGGTCGTGCGTCGGAATTGCGAGGTCGTCGACCAGGCTCTCGCCCACATGCACGAGATCACCGTGCCGGTCGCGGTGAGCGCACGCTACAGCCGTCCGCCGCTGGTGTCGGAGAAGGCGCCAGACTTCGTGAAGAAGGTCACGGCCGTGATGCTGGCCGGAAAGGGCGACCTGCTGCCGGTCAGCGCGTTTCCCGTCGATGGCACATGGCCAGTGGCGACCGCCAAGTGGGAAAAGCGGAACATCGCCCTCGAGATCCCGGTGTGGGATTCGAAGATCTGCATTCAGTGCAACCAGTGCGCGCTTGTGTGCCCGCACGCGGCGATCCGCGCGAAGGTGTACGACGAGAGCACGCTGTCGGGCGCCCCGTCCACGTTCAAGTCAACGCCCTACAAGGGCAACGAGCACAAAGGCAAACGCTACACAATCCAGGTCGCGCCGGAGGACTGCACGGGGTGCAATCTGTGCGTGAACGTGTGCCCGGCCAAGGACCGCACCAACCCGAAGCACAAAGCGATCGACATGCATCCGCAGGCGCCGCTGCGCGAGAGTGAGCGCACCAATTACGATTTCTTCCTCGATATCCCCGAGGTCAATCGTACCGCGATCACGCGCCTCGATCACAAGAGCTCACAGTTCCTGGAGCCGTTGTTCGAATACTCGGGAGCCTGCGCAGGCTGCGGCGAGACGCCGTACCTCAAGATGCTGACGCAGTTGTTTGGCGACCGTCTGCTCATCGCGAATGCGACCGGGTGCTCGTCGATCTACGGTGGCAACCTGCCGACGACGCCCTACACGACGAACAGGGACGGCCGTGGCCCGGCCTGGTCGAACTCGCTGTTCGAGGACAACGCCGAGTTTGGCTTCGGATTCCGGCTCGCGCTCGATGCCCACGTCGCCGCGGCGCGTGGCCTGGTTCAGGGCCTCGCGTCACAGATCGGCGACGGTTTGGCCGTCGCGCTGCTCGACGCGGATCAATCGAATGAGGCCGGCATCGCCGCACAGCGTGATCGTGTCATCGCACTGCAGCGTGAACTTGCCCGCCAGACGACGGCCGAAGCACGCCGGATGGAGACGCTCGCCGACTACCTCGTGAAGAAGAGCGTCTGGCTCGTCGGGGGAGATGGGTGGGCGTACGACATCGGTTACGGCGGCCTCGATCATGTCCTGGCCAATCGGCGCGACGTCAACATCCTCGTCCTCGATACCGAGGTGTACTCGAACACCGGCGGTCAGCAGTCGAAGGCGACCCCGCTGGGTGCGGCCGCCAAGTTTGCGGCAGCGGGCAAGCCGATCGCGAAAAAGGATCTTGGTCTGCTGGCGAACATGTATGGGCACGTCTACGTCGCGCGCGTCGCGTTCGGCGCCAAGATGGCGCAGACGGCCCAGGCGTTTCTCGAAGCGGAATCGTACGCAGGACCGTCGCTCATCGTGGCCTACAGCCACTGCATTGCGCACGGCTACGACATGGCGAACGGCGCATCGCAGCAGAAGCTGGCCGTCGACTCGGGTGTCTGGCCGCTGTACCGCTTCGATCCACGGAGGCTCGTCAAGGGTGAGCCACCGCTGCACCTGGACTACGGCCCGCCAAAGGCGAGGGTGGCCGACTACATGCGCAACGAATCGCGCTTCCGCATGGTGGAGCGCGCCGATCCGGCGCAATACAAGAAGTTCGTCGCGGAGTCTCAAGCGGCGGCCCAGCAACGCTATGCCGTGTATTCGCAGCTCGCGGGAATCACCGTGCCGGTGATCGACGCGACGCCGGAGCAAGACGGTCCACCCCTTTCCAAGGAGCCGTGATGGATCTGAGCACCACCTACC
>Ga0207706_10002171_pt1 | contig 19148 bp, 21 predicted proteins | sample KBSC53metaG_FD_184318 | JGI IMG/M metagenome (GOLD analysis project Ga0207706, IMG submission 184318) | Corn rhizosphere microbial communities from Kellogg Biological Station, Michigan, USA - KBS C5-3 metaG (SPAdes) (version 2) | ecosystem: Host-associated > Plants > Roots > Rhizosphere > Soil ... | reverse complement strand
CTTCAGCGATCTTCACATGAAGCGCGACCTGCATCGGGGTCGCGGTCTTGAGGCGGCTGACCACCTGCATCTTGTCACCGACGAAGGCCTGGACGAGGCGCTGTGCTTCCTCGACATCACCGGGTGCGGCGACGGTTCCGGTGAGCAGCACCAGGCCGTTCATCGGGGTCGCGGTGATCGCGGCTTCCGGCATGGCGAGCTTCAGCATCGCGCCGACGCTGTTGAGATTGGTGCCGACATTGACGCTGGCCGAATAGACGACCGCGCCGCCCTTCGTGGTGGCGTAGACGGTGGTCTCGCCGGGGCCCTTGCCGAAGATGTAGAGCTGGGTGGGCGAGCGCACCTGCACATCGGCGATGTTGTTGTCCGCGACGAACAGGTCCGCCATCGGCGCGGAGAGCTTCACGAGCTGGCCGCGGCCCACGGAGAGCGTGACCGTCTCGGTCGGCTGGCTGTTCGGAGCCGCCACCACCGGCGCACCGGCGGGTGCGATCAGGCTTGCCCCCAGCGAGGCCGCGATCAGCGCGATCGCGGTGCCGCTGCGCTTCATGGATTTGAACATCATGTTACTTGCCCCCCACGGCAACGAATTCGACTGCATTGCCACGCGCAACGCGGACGGACGGGCCCTGCGGGGCGACGCCGCCAGCGCCTGGTCCGGCCTGTTGCGGTTTGGCGGGGACGCTGCGGCGCTGGAAGCGCGACACGTCTCCGCCGACGGTGACGGTGGTATTCTGGTCGTTCGGGTGCGAGGCGATGGCGAGCATCATGCTCTTCTCGGCCTTCGGATCAGTGCCCTTGGGCACATCGACTTCGCCGGCGGCAATCGCGCGCTCGAGTTCCTGGGTGTTGTCCGCGATCGAGCGCAGCGCCAGCGACAGCGAGCCCATCGACTGGGCGACCGCGATCTTCTCCGCGATCTTCGGCGTCACTTCGAGCGTGACGGTCGAGAAGGTGACGACCTGGGTGTTGCCCTGGTCATCGGTCTTGTTGTCGGTGCGCTGGTCGGTGGCGAGCACGCGCAGATTGCTGATGATGGTCTCGGTCGCCTTGAGCGCGGGTCCGTCGCCGCCGCCGGTGACGTCCTGCGTCAGCATCAGATCGACCCGGTCGCCCGGGAAGACGAAGCCGGCGACGCTGCTCTGCGCCGAAACGGGAACGGTGATGGCACGCATGCCCGGGCCAAGCGCCGCGGCGAGGAAGCCGCGATCGCCGGGCTTCACGAGCGCGCCGTTGGTGAGCGGCTGGCCAGCGGTGATCTGGTAACGGACGACAGTGCCGGCGAGCGCGGCCGGATCGGCCTCGCCCTTCACGAAATAGGCGCTCTTCATGAGGTCCTTCGGCCAGGGCTGATAGCGGAAGCTTTCCGGATCGATGATCGTACCGACCTGCAACGCCTTGGTGGCGACGAGGATTTCCGGCCCGTCCGGCACAACCGGCTGCGGCGCCGCGGCACTTGCTTCCTGCGTGCCTGCGCTGCCGAACATGCTCTTGGCCATGAAGGCCGAAACGAGCGCCAGTACGAGCGCGCCGACCAGAAGGGCTATTTTCTTAACGTCCATGACACCAGTCGCTTTCGATGAGGTCCGTGGTCAAATCCGGCTTATGTACCAGGAATGGTTAATAGATCGTTCGCGAGCACCCAGACCCCAGCAATGCTGATGGCTACGCCATAGGGCACCTCGGGCGGGCCGGAGCGCTTGCGAAGTTTATGAATCACCAGTGTTACCAGCGTCACGACCCCGCCCAGCACGGCCATGACGAACAGCATTTGCATAAGCGCCACAAAGGGCAGCCACAGGCTGAGCGCAGTGATCAGCTTGACGTCGCCGCCACCCATCGCGCCGATCGCGAAGCAGAAGGCGAAGATGACGAAGATGCCGGCGGCGAATCCGAGCTGGATCGCCACATCGGGCCAGAGCCCCCAGCCGTTCGCCCACCACCAGAGCGGGGCGCCCGCCGCGATCGCGACATTAAGCCAATTGGGAATGGTGCGGCTCTGAAGATCTCCCCAGGCCGCGCGCATCAGCGCGATCGCCAGCAATGCTGCGATCAGATAGCTTGCTCCCCCGAACATGCGTTAAGACTAGACGGTGTCACTTACCAAAAAGTAACCAGAGCACATGGAATTGCAGGAAATCGATCGCCGCGTGCGGCCCGGCTGGCTGGAAATCGGGCAGTGGGCGGCGGCCGACGGCTGGCGGCTGCGGCATTTCAGTGTTCTGCCCGCTCCGGGAAGCGCGCCGCGCGGCAGCTTGCTGTTCCAGACCGGGCGAGCCGATTTTATCGAGAAATATATCGAGATATTCGATGATCTGCGGCGGCAGGGCTGGGCGGTCGAGGGATTCGACTGGCGCGGACAGGGGGGCTCCGGCCGGATGCTGGAGGACGGCCGAATCGGGCATAGTCCGCCCTATGCCCGGCTGGTTGAGGATTTCGCTGAATATTGCGGAGATTGGCTGGCGCGCACGCCCGGCCCGCATCACCTGATCGGCCACTCGATGGGCGGCCATCTGGCACTCCGGCTATTGATCGAGCGGGCGCCCAGCGTGGACGGTCTAGTGCTGGTTTCGCCGATGCTGGGATTGAATAGCGGGATGATCCCGGAAAAGCTCGGGCGTGTGATCGCGCGATTATTCTGCGCGATCGGCTGGACCGAGGAGCTTGCCTGGTCCGAGGACAAGGGCAGCGGCCATCGCCAGCGGAATCTCACCCACAGCAGAGAGCGGTTCGAGGACGAACTGTGGTGGCGCTCGCAGGATCCGATGCTCGATGTTGGCCCACCGACCTGGGGTTGGCTTCGTGACAGCTGGGATTCGATTGCCGAGCTGTTCGGGCCGGGCGTGCTTGAAACCGTGGGCACTCCGATCCTGTTGCTCTGTGCCGATCGCGACCGGCTTGTGCAGGCACCGGCTATCAGGGACGCCGCCCGACGCCTGCCCGGCGCGCGGATCGTGTCCTATCCAAATTCGGAGCATGAGATCCTGCGCGAAGTTGACGCGATCCGCTTGCGCGCCCTAGCGGACATCAAGGATTTCCTGATTTCGATCGGACGAAACAACACATGATCACGGCGGATATCGCCATCATCGGCGCCGGTATGGCTGGGGCCAGTCTGGCGGCCGCGATCGGTGATGCGGCCGATGTCGTGGTGATCGAGGCCGAATCGAACCCAGGATATCACGCGACGGGGCGATCGGCCGCTTTCTGGTCGGAAACCTATGGCGGCCCAGCCATTCAGCCGTTGACGACGGCCTCCCACGCCTTTCTCGCGGGAGCGGGTTTCCTCAAGCCGCGCGGATCGCTGTCGATCGGGCGGGAAGAGGATGAAGCGCTGCTCGACGCGTTCCTAGAGGAATTCGCGGAGAGCGGCGTGCTGCTGGAGCGGGTGGGGCGCGGAGAAATCGAACGGATCATTCCTGCTCTCAGGCCGGAATGGCGCGCTGGCGTGCTTGAACCCAGCTGCCAGGACATCGACGTTGCCGCGCTTCACGCTCATTATCTGAAATTAGCGAAAGCCAGCGGTGCTCGCCTGCTGACAAATGCGGAAGTCGTGTCGCTGACACATCATGAACGCCGTTGGACAATCGGGACACGGTCAGATGCTGTCAGCGCTTCGATTATCGTCAATGCAGCCGGCGCATGGGCCGGCCTGATCGGGGCGATGGCGGGCGCTTCCACAATCGATATCTCGCCCTTTCGACGCACCGTGGTTCAATTGATCATGGACCCGGCTGCTTCGGCTGATCTGCCGCTCACGATCGACGTGCGGGGCAGCTTTTACATCAAGCCGGAGGCGGGCGGACGATTGTGGTTGTCGCCGCATGATGAAGTGCCCACGGCTGCTTGCGATGCCGCGCCGGAAGAAATGGATATCGCGGTCGCCATCGATCGCTTCGAACGGGCGTTCGACTGGCGCATCGTGAGGCCGGAGCATAGCTGGGCGGGGTTGCGGAGCTTCGCGCCCGACCGTGCGCCGGTCTATGGATTCGATGGCAAGGCTCCAGGGTTCTTCTGGTTCGCGGGACAGGGCGGTTTCGGTATCCAGACCGCGCCAGCCGCAGCGGATATTGGGGCGGCATTGTTGCTGGATCGGACCTTGCCCGATGCGGTGCGAGGCATCGATGTCGCGCGTTATTCGCCGGGACGCTTTTAATTTCGTCATTCCAGCGAAAGCTGGAATCTCATTTTCCGGAAGAGTTAAAGTGAGATCCCAGCTTTCGCTGGGATGACGTTCAATTTTGGGCGAACTTCAAAGCCTCGGCGCAGGCCAGCTCGTCGACGCGCTCATTTTCCGCGTGGCCGGCATGGCCCTTCACCCATTTCCACTGGATCTTGTGCGGGGCCGTGGCGGCGACCAGTAACTGCCAGAGATCGGCATTTTTGACCGGCTTCTTGTCGGCGGTGCGCCATCCGTTGCGTTGCCAGCCGTGGATCCATTTGGTGATGCCGTCGAGCACATATTTGCTGTCGGTGGACAGCGTGACCTGACAAGGCCGCTTGAGCGCCTCAAGTCCCCGGATCGCGGCCATCATCTCCATGCGGTTGTTGGTGGTGAGCGCTTCGCCGCCGGACAGTTCCAGCTCGCGATCACCGAACTGGAGCAGTGCGGCCCAGCCGCCGGGGCCGGGATTGCCCTTGCACGCGCCGTCGGTGGCTATTGCGACATGCTGCAATGCCGTGGTCATCGGCCGAGTAACTGGACCGGATCGGCGTCGGCGTAGAAATCGAGCCGGCGGAGGAAGGCGAGGGGATCCTTGCGGGTCACCATCGCATCGGCCGGCGTGTTGAGCCAGTCCCAGGCGCGGGTGAGGGTGAAGCGCAGGGCGGCACCCCGCGCGAGAATCTGGAAGGCGGCGCGCTCCTCGGGAAGGAGCGGCATCCTGCTTTCATAGCCTGCGACCAGTGCAGCGGCGCGGGCCGGATCGAAGCCGGTGCCGTCATTCTCGAAGCACCATGCGGTGTGGGTGACAGCCAGATCCCAGGCCCTGATCTCGCTGCACGCGAAGTAGAAATCGATGACGCCGGTCACGGCATCATGATGGGTGAGCACATTGTCGGGGAAGAGATCTGCGTGGATCACCGAGTGGGGCAGCGCGTCTGGCCAATGCTGGTCGATCACCGCAAGCTCGGCGGCGACGCGGTCGGCGAAGCCAGGCATGATCTGGTCGAGATCACGGCCGCAGCGTTCCGCCAGCGCCTTCCAGCCTGCCGGCCCCAGCGTGTTGGGGCGCTCCATATCGAAATCGGCGAGCGCGAGGTGCATCGCGCCCAGCGCCTCGCCGGTGGCACGGGCCTGCGCGTTGGTGGGGTGGGTTACCGAGATGCCGGGCAGGAATTCGATCAGGCAAGCGGGGCGGCCCGCGACCGTCTGGATCTGCACGCCGTCGCGATCACGCAGGGCACGGGGGACGGGCAGCTTCCGGTCGGCGAGGTGATCGAGCAGCGCCATGAAGAAGGGCAGGTCGCCGGCATCGACTCGCTTCTCATAGAGTGTGAGGATGAATCGGCTTCTATCTGTGTCGACAAGGAAATTGCTGTTCTCTACGCCCTCGGCAATGCCCTTTGCGGAGACCAGTTCGCCCACATCGTAGCGGGCGAGGAAGTCGGCCATCTCCTCCGCGGAAACCTGAGTGTAGACGGCCATGGGGGCTCAGGCGGCGGCGAGGGTGCGGGGGAGTTTGAACAGCATCGTTTCCGACGTGATCTCGACCTGCTCCTCGCTGACGATGAAGCGCGTGGCGAGAAGATCGACGACCTCGCGCACCAGTATCTCGGGCGCGGAGGCACCGGCGGTGATGCCGAGCGTCGTGACGCCGTCCAGCCAGCCGAAATCGATCTCGCCAGCTCGCTCGATCAGCTTCGCGCGGACACCGGCACGCTCGGCGACCTCGGCCAGCCTGAGCGAGTTGGAGGAGTTGGGTGCACCGATCACCAGCATCGCTTCGCAATGGGCGGTGATCGCCTTCACCGCCGACTGGCGATTGGAGGTGGCGTAGCAGATATCCTCGCCGCGCGGCGCCTGGATCGCCGGGAAGCGAGTCTTGAGCGTCGTGATGATCTCGCGCGTGTCGTCCACCGACAGAGTCGTCTGGGTGAGGAAGGCGAGATGGGTGGGATCGGCGGGTTCGATCGCGCGGGCGTCCTCGACGGTCTCGATCAGCGTAATGGACTCTTGCGGGACCTGGCCGAAGGTGCCGATCACCTCGGGATGGCCGCGATGGCCGACGAACAGGATATGCTGACCGGCCTCGACCAGACGCTCGGCCTGGCGATGGACCTTGGAGACGAGCGGGCAGGTGGCGTCGACATAGGTGAGGCCGCGTTCCTCGGCCTTCGCCGGCACCGCCTTGGGCACGCCGTGCGCGGAGAAGACGACGGGGACGCCGTCGGGCACCTCGTCCAGCTCCTCGACGAAGATCGCGCCCTTGGCCTTCAGCGAATCCACGACGTAGCGGTTATGGACGATCTCATGGCGCACATAGACCGGGGCACCCCATTTCTCGATCGCGAGCTCGACAATGCGGACGGCGCGATCGACACCCGCGCAGAAGCCGCGCGGCGCGGCGATCAGGAGGCGGAGCGGAGGTTTGGCGGATGACATCGGCCCGCCTCTACGCGATTGCTTGCCTGTACGAAAGGCGGTTCCTATGATTGCGCCGACCATCTGTCGCGTGAACCCACGCGATCCTATCCGGGGTGAACCGTGCCGTCCTTCAAAGTCCTGATCCCTTCGCTGCTCGCCCTGTCCCTTGCCGCCTGCGCCGGAAAGGGCGATTTCGATGAGACCGGGGGCGTGAAGATCGTCCGATCGGCCTGTCCCGCGATCGCGGTGCCTGCCTTCACGGGCGACCTAACCCTGTTCAATCCCGCATCCAGCCGCGATGCGAGCGCGATCGACGTGGTCGCGACGATCACCAATGTCCGCACCACTTGCAGCGATGGCGGCGAAGCCGGCACCCAGATCACCGCCACCGCCAATTTCGATGTGCTGGCGCGGCGATCCAACGCATCCGGCGCGCGTGACGTGGTGCTGCCCTATTTCGCGACCGTGACGCGGGCTGGCTCCGAGATCAAATCGAAGCAGATCGGCCAGGTCGCGCTACGGTTCGAGGATGGGCAGCTGCGCGCTCAGACCCGCGCCACCGCAACCGCATCGATCTCAAAGGCCGAGGCGACGCTGCCGCCGGCCGTGGAAGAGAAGCTGAACCGCAAGCGCAAGGCGGGTGACGCCGATGCGGCGGTCGATCCGATGACCGAGCCGTCGATCCGCAACGCGGTCAGCAAGGCGAGCTTCGAGCTGCTGGTCGGTTTCCAGCTGACCAACGATCAGCTGGCCTACAACGCGACGCGATAGGCACGGCTTTTCAGAAACGATCCGACTCGCTATTGAACCCCGCCGTTAAGCAGTTCGGCTTGGGGCGGGCGAGCAGCTTCTAGGAGAAGTCGATGCGTCGTCCCATGTTGCCCGCCGTTCTTGCAATCGTTCTTGCTTCCACGTCCATCACGCCGATCATGGCTGCCGCGCCAGCGGCCGTGGCCGTTGCTCCGGCTCCGGTCAGCGATCTGGTGTCGAAGGTCGTTATTCCTTATGAACAATTCACACTTCCCAATGGGTTGCGAGTGATCGTTCATACCGACCGCAAGGCGCCGGTCGTGGCCGTTTCGGTCTGGTATCATGTCGGTTCCAAGGACGAGCCGGCGGGCAAGACGGGCTTCGCCCATCTGTTCGAGCATCTGATGTTCAACGGTTCGGAGAATGCGCCTGGCGATTATTTCGAGCCGATGCAGCAGATCGGTGCGACTGATCTGAACGGAACGACCTGGTTCGATCGGACCAATTATTTCCAGACGGTGCCGACAGGCGCGCTGGAAACGGCGCTGTTCCTCGAGAGCGACCGGATGGGCTGGCTGCTTGGCGCGGTGACGCAGGAGAAGCTCGATAACCAGCGGGGCGTCGTCCAGAACGAAAAGCGGCAGGGCGACAATCAGCCCTATGGTCTGGTCGAATATGCTCAGCTGGCGGCGCTGTTTCCGGAAGGGCATCCCTATCATCATTCGACGATCGGCTCGATGGCTGATCTCGACGCGGCGAGCCTGACCGACGTCAAGGACTGGTTCCGCGCGAAATATGGGCCGAACAATGCCGTGCTGGTGTTGGCCGGGGATATCGACGTGCCGACCGCACAGCGGCTCGTGGGCAAATATTTCGGCAATATCCCGCGCGGGCCGGAGGTGACGCCTGCGACCGCGACGGTGCCGACGCTACCGGCGGCCAAGGCCGAGACGATGAAGGATCATGTCGCGGCGACGCGGCTCTATCGCAACTGGGTGGTGCCGGGGCTGACTGATCCGGAGCTGGTGCCGCTCGATATGTTTGGCAGCGTTCTGGGCGGGCTCGCCAGCTCGCGGCTCGACAATGTGCTGGTGCGGCAGGAGAAGACCGCTGTCGGCGTTTCCGCCAGCATCCAGCCGTTCGAGCGGGTGAGCCTGTTCGAGATCACGGTCGATGTGAAGCCCGGTGTCGATCCGGCGGTGGTCGGCAAGCGGCTCGACGAGATCGTCGCCGATCTGCTGAAGACCGGGCCGACCGCCGACGAGATCCAGCGCGTCGCGACGCGCGAGGTTTCCGGGCGGATCAACGGGCTCGAATCGGTCGGCGGTTTCTCCGGCAAGGCGGTCGCCCTGGCCGAGGGACTCGTCTATGCGGGCGACGCCGATTTCTACAAGAAGCAGCTCGCGCAATATGCCGCGACGACGCCCGAGCAGGTGACGGCGGTCGCGCGCAAGTGGCTGTCGCGGCCGGTCTATGCGCTGACGGTCGAGCCCGGTGAGCGTTCGTCCTATGACGAAGCGAAGGCAAGTTCGGCCGGGGCGACGCACCAGCCGGCCTATTATCGCAAGCCGGGGGTGAAGACCCCGCCGCCGGCACCCGCACCGAAGATTCCGGTAGGCGTAGATCGCACCAAGCTGCCCGAGGTGGCCGAGATCAAGGATCTCGAATTCCCGGCCGTGCAGCATGCGAAGCTCAACAACGGAATCGACGTTGCCTATGTGCAGCGACCGGGCGTGCCGGTGACGAAGATGTCGGTCAGCTTCGATGCGGGCAATGCGGCCGATCCCAGGGACAAACTGGGCCTGCAGGCACTGACGCTCGCGTTGCTCGACGAAGGGACGAAGACGCGCGGCTCGATCCAGATCGCCGAGGAGAAGGAGCGGCTGGGCGCTTCGATCGCGGCGAGCGCGTCGATGGACAGGACCAGCGTGGGGCTTGGCGCGCTGACGCCGAATTTTGCGGCTTCGGTCGATCTGCTCGCTGATATCGTCCGCAATCCTGCCTTCGCGCCTGAAGAGGTCGAGCGCGTCCGCGCGCAGCAGCTGACCGGCATCGCCGCCGAGATGACCGAGCCGCGGTCGATTGCGATGCGGACGCTGCCGCCGCTGCTTTATGGTACGGCCTATCCCTATGGGGTGCCGTTCACCGGCACGGGCGATCCGGCCGTGGTGAAGACGGTCACGCGCAAGGATATGATCGCCTTCACGCAGAAATGGCTGCGGCCGGACAATGCGCGGATCTTCGTGGTCAGCGACGCACCGCTGGCCGATCTGTTGCCGGCGCTCAACGCCAGCCTCGGCAACTGGAAGGCCAAGGGCAAGCCGGGGAAGAAGGATTTTTCCGCCGCCATTCCCGCGCCGCGCCCCCGGATCGTGCTGATCGATCGGCCGGGATCGCCGCAATCGGTGATTCTCGGCGGCCAGATCCTGTCGCAGAACGGCAAGGAGGAGATCATCGACCTGCTCTCCGCCAATGACGTGCTGGGTGGCAATTTCCTGTCGCGGATGAACATGGACCTGCGCGAGACCAAGGGCTGGGCTTATGGTGTGCGGGGTTCCGTGAACCGCGTGACGGAGCGCATGCCCTACATCGTCTACGCGCCGGTGCAGGCTGACAAGACCGGTCCTTCGATCGCCGCGCTGACGGCGGACATGAAGGAATTCCTCGGACCCAAGGGCGTCACGCCCGCCGAGCTCGAGCGCACCATCAACGGCAGCATCCGGGAATTGCCCGGCAGTTTCGAGACTTCATCGGACGTATTGGGCGGGATGGAGCGGAATGCGCTCTATGGCCGGCCTGATGATTATTATGATCATATCACGGCGCTCTACCGCAAGCAGACGGCCGCCGATCTCGACAAATCGGTGCGCGGCGTGATCGATCCGGCGAAGATGCTGTGGGTTGTGGTCGGCGATGCCAAGACTGTCAGGCCGCAGCTCGATGCGCTTGGCATGCCGGTTGAAACGATGACGCTGGATGCCGCCAGCAAGGGAGGGAAATGATGGCGAATGTCGATGGCCAGTGGGATTGCGTGACCCGCACACCGATGGGGCCGCAGGAATCCGTTCTCACCATCAGGAGCGACGGCGGCAGCTTCAGCGGCAGCAATGTTGGCCCGCTCGGGAGCATCGATATCGAGGGCGGCAAGGTCGATGGCGACGAACTGACATGGGATATGGAGATTTCCTCTCCCTTCCCGATGAAGCTCAGCGCGCGTGCCGCCGTTTCGGGCGATACGATCCAAGGCACGATCGACGCCGGCGCAATGGGATCGATGCCGATGAGCGGTACGCGGAAGGCATAGCACTCACGCGTCATCCCAGCGAACGCTGGGATCTCACTTCTTTATGGGACGATAGGAATGAGATCCCAGCTTTCGCTGGGATGACGGGATTGGTTTAGGAGGAACAGCGCACATGGCAATCACCATGTACGGCATCAAGAATTGCGACACGGTCAAGAAGGCGCGCCAGTGGCTCGATGATCATGGCGTCGCCTATGAGTTCCACGATTACAAGGCGGCAGGGATCGACCGGAAACACCTGTCTGCCTGGGTTGATGAGCTTGGCTGGGAGAAGCTGCTCAACCGGGCCGGGACGACCTTCCGCAAGCTGCCCGATGCCGAGCGCGAGAATGTGGACCGCGACAAGGCGATCGCGCTGATGGAGGCGCAGCCTTCGATGATCAAGCGGCCGCTGCTCGATCTTGGAAAGAAGAAACTGCTCGGCTTCAAGGCCGATCAATATCAGGAGGCGCTGGCATGAGCCGCACGTTGATTTCCTCGGGTTCGCCGTTCGAAAAGCAGGTCGGCTACAGCCGAGCCGTGGTGCAGGGCGACTGGTGCTTCGTCGCCGGCACGACCGGTTATGATCCAGCGACCCGTGAAATGCCTGAAGATGTGCGCGATCAGGCGCGCAATGCATTGGCCGTGATACGCAAGGCGCTCGAAGAGGGCGGTTTCACGCTCGCGGACGTCGTACGTGCGACCTATTATATCACCGATGCCGCTTATTGGGATGTGATCGGTACGGTGCTGGGCGAAGCGTTCGGCGAGGTCCGGCCAGCGGCAACCTGTCTGGTCGCCGGCCTGGTCAAGCCCGAGATGAAGATCGAGATTGAGGTGACCGCGCTTAAACGCGCGACATAGCGCCGTTCGCGTCTTGCCTTCCGCCGGCCAAGCAAGCAGCTTGTGCCCTCGAAGACTCGAAGGCGAGGATGGACACCAAGATGCGCAACACGCCTCCCTTGTTTTACTGGACGGTCGCGGTTCTGCTGGCGTTGTGGGGCTTTGTCGGCTGCTACGCCTGCTACATGCAGTTCCTGCACGGGCCGGACGCGATGGGCCCTGCGACCACCTATGACCGGCAGCTCTATGCGAGCCTGCCTGCCTGGTACAACTACTGCTATGCGGTGGCGGTCGGCACCGCGATGCTGGGAGCGATCGGTCTGCTGCTGCGCGCCAGCTGGTCCGGCATAGCCTTTCTCATCTCGTTGATCGCGGCCATCGTCCAGTTCGGCTATCTGTTCGTCTTCACTGACATCCTCATGAAGAAGGGGCCGGCAGTGGTGCTACCGTTTCCGATCTTCATCATTCTGGTCGCGTTCGGGGCGATGTGCCTGGCGGTCTACGCCTATCGGCGCAACTGGACGAGCTAGGCAAGGCTGCTCTGAAGATCGGTGGCGCGGCGGCCGTCTTGGCGATGTGAACGTCGCCCGCCCAAGCGCCGTTCATGGCGATGCAGTAGCGTACCCGAACTGGCCCACAGTCCATAGCTGACGATACCGGCCACGACGCCATCCAACGCATAATGCCAGCCGAGGTGAACCGACCCGACGAAGATCAGCAGCGCGAAGATTGACAGCGCCCAACCCATCACGCGGTGCACGCTGAAGCCGGCGCAGGCGAGCAGGATCGCGACGGCGTTGTGCATCGAGGGCATCGCTGAGATGCCCCCGCCGGGCATCATCTGGCCGGTTTTCAAGGCATCAAGCAACAGCGATTGTCCTTGCAGGCTGAACAGGCCGCTGCCGAAATACAGGCGGATCGCCTGATCATCAGCGGCGAGTTGGGCCTTGAGCGTCGCAAACGGATCGGGGCCGGGGTGGAAATCATGGAAATAGATAGGCCCTGCGGCGGGCACGAGATAAGCAATGATCGAGCCATTGATGAGCCATGTTGCAATGAAGCACAGCATGAATCGACAACGATGGAGCGGATCACCCGAAAGATAGGAGCAGACCAGCATGCTCCCGGCCATAAGGATGAACCAGAACTGATAGACCTGATCCAAAAAGAAGGATGCGCCAGTGGCAAGAAGCGCGTGGGTGATTTCCCACGCGTGATGACCTCCAAGCAGATGATATTCGAATTGCAGGATAAACGGACCTGCCCAATAACCGGTCGTTGGTATGGCCGCTTGCTTGAACATCCCGAATGCCGACATCAGCGCGATGAACACGAGCGGAGGCGTGAGCGAGGTGATCTGAATCGCCGGGTTTGCAGCGGTTTTTGCCAAGTCCGCGAAATAACGTGCCAGCTTCCGTGGCTGGGGTCGGCGCGCCTCTCGCAAGAGATAGATTGGGAGGACCAAGGAGCCGGTAAGCAGCCACATGATGAACACCGGCATGGAATAGAAATCCACCATCCGCAGAAATATGTGAAGATTATGGACCGATGGGAAAACAACAATTGTGCTGTAGAGAATGACAGCTATCAGAGGAGATATTAGGGCTAGATATCTCTGATGATTGCTGGACATGGGCGGTATGTGAGCTAAAATGATTAGAAAATCGTTTTAAACGGGAAAGTGATGTTGCAGCAAATGCAATGAATGGTTAATTTTTATTATCTGAGACTAAAACTGTCCGAGGTGATAAATCATCTGTCGGCACAGCGGTTTTGCCGAATCGTGGGAAATGGGGTAGCCCGGCGCCATGTCCACGACCTTCACGATCGACACCTCCACCAGCCGCGCCCATCCCACGCCGGCACCGATGCGACGGCTTACCGTGCCGGCGGTCCGGGCCCGCAAGGCGGACGGCGTCACTGCGGAACCGCTGGTGATGCTGACCGCCTATACGGTGCGGATGGCGCAGCTGCTCGATCCGCATTGCGACATGCTGCTGGTGGGCGATAGCCTTGGGCAGGTGATCTACGGCTTGCCCTCGACTATCCCGGTGAGTCTCGAGATGATGTGCGCGCATGGCGCTGCGGTGGTGCGGGGCAGCTATCACAGCCTCGTGATCGTCGACATGCCGTTCGGCAGCTATGAGGGATCGCCGGAGCAAGCCTTTGCCAGCGCGTCGCGTATCCTGAAGGAGACGGGGGCAGCCGCCGTAAAGCTGGAAGGGGGAGAGGCGATGGCGCCCACCGTCGCTTTCCTGAGCGCTCGCGGCATCCCCGTGATGGCTCATGTCGGCCTGACCCCGCAGGCGGTCAACATGCTTGGTGGCTATGCCGCACGCGGCCGCAGCGATGCCGAGGAGCGCAAGATCATCGGCGATGCCAAGGCGGTCGCCGAGGCGGGCTGTTTCGGGATCGTCGTCGAAGGTGTGGTCGAACCGATTGCGATCGCGATTACACAAGCAGTGGCGTGCCCGACGATTGGGATAGGTGCCTCGGCGCAGTGCGACGGACAGGTGCTGGTGGCCGAGGACATGATGGGGCTCTTCGAACGTACGCCACGTTTCGTGAAGCGCTTCGGGGACATGGCGGGGACGATCTCGGAAGCGGCGGCGGCTTATGCGGCCGACGTGCGGTCGCGGGCGTTCCCGACGCCCGATCAGACCTATCAGCCCAAGGCCTGACCCGAGATCACCCATTCGGCATAGGCCGGACCGGCTTGCACGATCGGCCAGACCGCAATGGCCGGAACCTCATAGCTGTGCAGCGCGGCGATGGCCGCGACGAGGGCGTCGACCTTGTCCGCGCGTGCCTTGAACAGGGCCGGCACTTCCTCCGTCGTCTCGATCGCGCCTTGCCAGCGATAGATTGCGCGGCAGGGCGCCAGGATGTTGATGCAGGCGGCGAGATCGCGCTCGATCATCGCCCGGCCGATCCGTTCGGCTTCGTCCGCGTCGGCGAAGACCGCATAGACAGTCACGATTTGGGTCACGCCCGTTCGCCGATCTTGTGAGCGGAGACGACGAGAGCGGCGAGCAGCAGGACTGCAACAGCCTGATGTGCTGCGGCGATCGGGATGGCGACGCCAGAGAGCAGCGTCTCGATCCCAAGCAGGATCTGCACGGCGACCAGGCCAGTGATGAGATAGACCGCCGCCGGCCATTTCCGCCGTGCGCTGAATCCCAGCAGGATCGCTCCACTCGCGGCCACCCAGGCCCACCAGCGATGCATGAACTGCACCACGATCGGGTTGTCGCGGATATTCTCGATCACGCTCAAATGCATGTGCCAGCCATTGGCCGGGAACAGGCTGTCCCCCATCAGCGGCCAGCTCGCAAAGGCGAAGCCCGCGTCGAGCCCCGCCGTGAAGGCCCCCAGGGTTATCTGGATCGCGAGGATGGCGAGCACCGCCGCCGGCAGCGTATGCAGCCGCGCGGGCCGCATCTCCGGATTGCCATCATGGTCGAGCAGGTCGAGCGCGGTCCAGATCAGGCCGCTGAAGAAGATCAGCGCGGTGACGAGATGGATCGCAAGTCGGATATGGCTGACATCCGGCCTGTCGACCAGACCCGAGGCGACCATCCACCAGCCGATCGCGCCCTGCAGCACGACAAGCGCGGCAAGCGCGACGAGGCGTGCGCCATAGTTCCGCGGAACTGCGCGGCGCCAGGCGAACCAGGCTAGCGGCAGGATCATGGCCAGCCCGATCAGCCGCCCGATCTGGCGATGGAGATATTCCCAGAAGAAGATGCTCTTGAATTCGTCCAGGGACATGCCCCGGTTGATCTTCTGATATTCGGGTGTGGCCTTGTAGCCGCGGAATTCCGCTTGCCATTGCGCCTCGTTCAGCGGCGGGACGACACCAGAGATCGGCTCCCACCGCACCATTGAGAGGCCGGATTCGGTGAGGCGGGTGATGCCGCCGATCACGACCATCACGAAAACGATCGCCGCGACGATCAGCAACCAATGCGCCAGGGCACGTGGCCGCGGGGCAGTTCGAACCGGGGATGGAGAGCCTGGCATTACGCCCCTGCCGAAGGAGTGGCGCACCCGAAGGGATTCGAACCCCTGGCCTCTGCCTTCGGAGGGCAGCGCTCTATCCAGCTGAGCTACGGGTGCCTTGCAGCGGCGCTTAGCAAAGCCCCGCCGCTGCCGCCAGTACCTTGCCCGCGATTATTTCCCCGCGCCCGTGACGGGCTGGAACTGACCCAAGCCGCAGCTGGCCCCGGGCGAAATGCCTGGGGAGGTCAGCACGGTGATGATGTCGGTCGAACAGAGTTGCGACAGCGAGGTCTTATAGCTGAAGCGCTTTTCGAAGCCGAGCTGCGGACAGCTGTTGGGCAGGGTGCTGCGATAGACCTTGCCGCCGAGCATGTAGAAATCGATCGTCTGATCGTCGCGGACCCGGCTTTCCCGGATCTGCCGCAGGTTGATGCAGCTTTCCGGCTTGCCCGAGGGCTTGGCGGCTTTCCAGGCGTCCTTGTCCTGCTTGGCGAGCGCCGGAGCGGCGACGGCCAATGTTCCGGCGAGAGCGATCAGCGACAAAATATGTTTCATCATCCTTCTCCTGCGGCTGCGGCGCCTTTCGGGGCAGGCGTCTTGGGCTTGAACGCACAAAGATCGACAACGACGCAGCGCCAGCATTCCGGACGGCGCGCCTTGCAGACATAGCGGCCATGCAGGATTAACCAATGATGAGCGTGCCGGCGGAACGGCGCGGGCGTCACCTTTTCCAGCTTGAGCTCGACGGCGAGCGGGGTCTTGCCCGGGGCGAGGCCGGTGCGGTTGCCGACGCGGAAAATATGGGTATCGACCGCGATCGTCTCCGCGCCGAAGGCGACGTTCATGACGACGTTCGCGGTCTTGCGGCCGACGCCGGGCAGCTTCTCGAGGGCCTCGCGATCGGCCGGCACCTCGCCGCCATGCTCGGAGATGAGCAGCTGCGAAAGCGCGATGACATTCTTCGCCTTCGTGTTGAAGAGGCCGATCGTCTTGATATGGTCCTTCAGCCCGGCTTCGCCCAGCTCGACCATCGCTTCGGGGGTGCGGACTTCCTGGAAAAGTCTTTTCGTCGCCTTGTTGACGCCGACATCGGTTGCTTGCGCCGAGAGCGCGACGGCCACCAGCAGGGTGTAGGGATTGACGTAGGCAAGCTCAGTCTCGGGCGCCGGATCGTCCTCGGCGAGGCGGCGGTAGAATTCGAAGACGTCCGCCTTCTTCACAGGCCAAGCACGTCGGTCATGGCATAGCGCCCGGCCGGCTTGCCCGCGAGCCAGAGCGCGGCCTTGATCGCACCGCGTGCGAAGATCGCGCGACTTTCAGCGCGATGGCCAAGCTCGATCCGTTCGCCCTCGGTCGCCAGAATGACCATATGATCACCCGCGACCGAACCGCCGCGCAGTGCCGCGAAGCCGATGGCGCCTTCCCTCCGTGCGCCGGTAATGCCGTCGCGGCCGCGATCGGACATGCCGGCAAGATCGACATTGCGGCCCCTTGCGGCGGAATCGCCGAGCAGCAGCGCGGTGCCGGACGGCGCGTCCACCTTGTGGCGGTGGTGCATTTCGAGGATCTCGATATCCCAGTCCGGTCCGAGCCTAGCGGCCGCCTCCTGGACAAGATGGGCAAGCAGGTTGACGCCGAGCGAGGTGTTTGCCGCCTGGAGCACGGCGACGGTCTGCGTGGCGGCATCGATCGCGGCGTGATCTTCGGGTGCGAGGCCTGTGGTGCCGACAACGATCGGGCAGCCCGCGGAGGCGGCGGCGTCCAGATGGGCGGAGAGGGCATCTGGCCGTGTGAAATCGACCAGCACGTCGCTTGCCCCGGCAAGCTCGGCAAGGCTGGCATAGGCGCCATGCACGGCGCCATCCTGATCGATCCCGCCCGAAATCGTCGCGCCAAGCTCATCGGCGGCGAGCGCGATCGCGCGGCCCATGCGCCCCTTTGCGCCCAATATGCCGATCTTCGTCATTGCCTGTCCTCCCGATCCGGCGCGTCATGCGCGAGGCTTCGGGAAACCGCAAGCGCGTGCTGGGACAGGTTTAGAGGGGTTAGGGTTGCACGCACATATTTCCGGCAATTGCGGCGGCGAAGCGGCGGTTTCGAACAGCAACGCGGCGGTAACGCGCCGCTGACGCCACAGCGACGCGGCAGTGACGCTGCATTGGCGCGGCAGCCACGCCCCACCGACGCGACAGGAGCGCGGCAACCACGCGGCAGTGACGCGGCACCTGGGCGTCGCTTACGCATGACCGATGCACCGGTGGGGCAACGGATGAGGCACGGATGCGCCAGGCAGGGTGACGCCCTGTAGGATAGCTGGCACGGAACTGCAGCTGGCGGATGGGGTTCCATCCAACAGTATCAAGCAGATGAAATCCTACATTGAAAGACTTTATGGCGCGACGGATCGCAGGCCGTCACCCCGCTTTCAGAAAATCCCGAACCACGCTCACGAAGCGATCGAGCTGGTCGTGATGGACCCAGTGCCCGGCATTGTCGAACAGTTCGACGCGGGCATTGTTGAAATAGTTCGCGCGGCCATCCTCGGCGGGGTTGGAGGCCCAGCTTTCGCGGCCATAGACCAGCAAGGTCGGACAGCTGATCCGGCCCCAGAGATGGTGAAGCTGATCGGGCGACATATCCACGGGCGAGAAGGAGCGGACATAATTGTCGAACTTCCAGCTGTAGCTGCCGTCTTCATTCTGCATCACGCCATGGATCGTCAGGTGGCGTGCCTGCGCGGGGCTCAGATGGCTGTTCTCCTCCTGCATGCGTTTCCAGGCCTCCTCGATCGAGGCATAGCGCTTAGGCGTGCGGGCGCTTAGCTGGCGCAGGCTATCGACCCATTGCTGCATGCGCTGCTCGATAGGCTGCCTCATCTTCTCCGCGATCACGGACGGCATGTCGCCCAGTCCCTCGATCGCCACGAGCCGGGCGACATTTTCAGGATAGATGCCGGCATAGCGCAGCGCGATGTTGGCGCCGAAGGAGTGGGACACGATCGACAGCGGCGCCAGGTGCTGCTGGTGGATCAGCTGGGCGAGATCGTACACGAAAGGCGCCAGCCCATAATTGCCGTCGGGCGACCACTGGCTGTCGCCATGCCCGCGAAGATCCGGGGCGATGACATGATAATCGTCCCGGAAGGCACGGGCGACCCAATCCCAGTTGCGGCAATGATCCCGCCCGCCATGGAGGAGCAGAAGCGGTGGGGCGTCCGGGTTGCCCCAATCGACATAATGGAGCCGCAGCCGCTGGGACATGAAGCTGTGCGAGCTGGGATCAGTGAAGGGCTGGGTCATGTGCGGGGCTGGTAGTGCGAAGGGCGGGGCGTCGCAATGTTCGTGTCGGCACATAGCGTCTTTCCCTCTGCGGACTGCTTCGGTTATCGGGGAGGGGTGAGCGACATTAGCAATATCGTCATCCTGACCGGCGCCGGTATTTCGGCCGAGAGCGGGCTTGCGACCTTTCGCGGGCCGGACGGGCTGTGGGAGGGGCACCGGGTCGAGGATGTGTGCACGCCGCAGGCGCTGGCGCGCGATCCGGTGACGGTGCACCGTTTCTATGACGCGCGGCGCGCGGCGCTCGTGGAGGTGCGGGCCAATCCGGCGCATGAGGCGCTGGCGCGGCTCGATGCGGCATGGCCGGGCGAATTGCTGATCGTCACCCAGAATGTCGATGATCTGC
>Ga0207706_10002169_pt1 | contig 19163 bp, 17 predicted proteins | sample KBSC53metaG_FD_184318 | JGI IMG/M metagenome (GOLD analysis project Ga0207706, IMG submission 184318) | Corn rhizosphere microbial communities from Kellogg Biological Station, Michigan, USA - KBS C5-3 metaG (SPAdes) (version 2) | ecosystem: Host-associated > Plants > Roots > Rhizosphere > Soil ... | reverse complement strand
GGCTTCGCCGAGCCGGGCTCGCGCCGCTGCTATGGCCGCGCGGTGTGGCGCGTCAAGCCCCGGAAAGATCTGCATAGAAGTGTCTATCTTCTCCCAACGACTTTGGGCTGCTGCCAGCAGCTTCACTGCCCGATCGGGATTCGCAGCGACGGCGAGCTGGCCCAAGGTTTCGAGCAAGACGGCGACACCCACCGGGTCGCCGAGGGCGCGCTTGAGCTGCAGGCTCTGCTTCAGCAATTCACTACCGGCATCGCGGTCGCCCGCGGTAGACAGAGCAAATCCGGCTGCCCAGAGCGACCAGGAGCGCAGCCATATCTCCCCCACGGGCTCGGTTAGTGCGAGGCACGCCCGGTGGTCTTCCAGAGTGCCTTCGATGTCACCGATGAGAGCGTGAACGACGGCGAGCGTTGTCCTCGTCATTGCCAACTCCGCCTGGTTCGTGAGAGCTGTAAAGCCCCGTATAGCCGCCTCAAGCTGATGCTCGGCCGTAGCGGTGTCTCCCAACCAGAGGGCGACCAAGCCGGCTGTCTGGCTGATCAGGGCCTCAGCTTCTAGCCCCATGTGGGTCGCTAGGGCCTGCGCTTCTTCGAGAACCGCAGTGGCCGACTCGACGTCGCCTTGCATCGCCGCCCACCAGGCGGCGGCGCGGAGCGCAAGCACGCGGGTTTCCCGATGGCCCGGAGGTCGCCCGAGCAGCTGGTCGAACCATTGCCGGCCTTGGTGGTAGCGGCCCTCCATCAGCCCGAACCTCATAAGGCAGGCACCCGCACTCAGCCCTTCGTCGGCGTAGGCTGGCTCAACGGCGCACACGCCAAACGCGTTGCGAAGGTTGCCTTTCTCGAGCCCAAGCCGGTGGATCCATACCAACTGGCGATCGCTGAACCACTCGGCATCTGCCTGGGTGACCAACCCCAGGTAGAAATCCTTGTGCCGGCGCCGGAGCTCCTCGGTCTGCCCGATGCGTGCGAGCTCGAGAAGGCCCCGTTGGCGGATCGGACCCAGCATGCGAAAGCGGTTCCGATTTTCGACTGTGCTCGCGAGCAACACCGACTTGTCCACCAGCGAGGCGAGCGTGTCAGCGACCGGATCCTCGTGCTCATCCTGGTAGCAGACTGCGAGCGCCGCCTCGGAGTCGAACCCATCGACGAACACCGACGCCTTGGCCCACAGAAGCCGCTCGGCCAGCGAGCACAAGTCGAAGCTCCACTCGACGCAGGCCGCCATCGTGCTTTGGCGGTAGGGCGCCGCGCGACTGCCCCGGTTTAGAATCTCCCACCGCTCAGTCAGCTGTGCGCTGAGTTCCGCTGGAGAGAACACATTCAGCCGAGCCGCGGCGAGCTCTATCGCCAGCGGGATACCCTCCAGCTTTCGGCATATGTCCGCGACGTCGCTGCGGTTCTGCTCATCGAGCATGAGGTCAGGGACCACAGCGCGAGCACGCTCGAGGAACAACTGGACCGCCTCGTACTGGCGGAGCGGCATGTCATCGGACAGGTCAGGGGGCGGAACATTCAGCGACGCCAGGGGGTACGCCGCCTCACCGAGGATCCGCAACGGCTCTCGACTTGTCGCGATGATCCGGACGCCGGGACACGTCCGCAGCAACGTGTCGACGAGCACGGCCGTCACGTCGATCACGTGCTCACAGTTGTCCAGTACCAACAGCGTTGTCCGCGAGCGCAGGAACTCCACCGCGACGGTGGTCGCAGATCGGGCCGGGGGGCCGTGCAGACCCAAGGCTGCAGCCAGCTGGTCCGGCACCGCATCCGCATCGGCCAGGGCACCGAGGGCGACGACGTAGACACCACCCGGGAACACCCGCCGCAGCTCAGTAGCCAACCGCAACGCCAACCGGGTCTTGCCGATGCCTCCAAGTCCGGTCAGCGTGACCAGCCGATACTCCGCCATGAGCTCGCGCACACGGCCACGATCCGCCCGACGGCCCACGAACGTGGTGACCTCGGTAGGCAGGTCCTGAAGGCCTTCGGTGACGAAACCAACTGATGTCATGTGGTCAAAGCCCTCACCGTCGCGACCTAGACACGGTACCGCGCGAGCCGGAACCGCCACGAGTTCTCTACGGCCCTCCCGCGGTCTTGTCCTGTCAGCCAGTTGTCATCGCCGGGCTCTTCCAGGAGGAGCTAGCGTGTAGATCCTCCGACCCAGCGGCATCCCCTCCGTGCGCGTAGCCGCATGGCAAACATCGGCAGACGCCTCGGTGGCCTAAGGCCTGGATGCAGGTGCCATAGGAGCGTCGGCCAGGCTCGCTGCATCACGCGCGCGGTCACGTGATGGGCGGTACCGTAGGCATCCCAGGAAGCGGGTTACCTCGCCCGCCGAGTGGCGTCGCGTGAAGTGATGTAGTGGTTTCCGGCGCTGTTCTCGTGTCGCCCATTACGTTTGGTCCACACTGACAGCCATGTCTTCGCCCACCGATAGCCGGCTGCTCGGCCGGGTCTGCATGATCACCGGCGCGGCTCGTGGCGTGGGACGGGCGAGCGTGCTGCGCTTCGCCGCGGCCGGTGCCGCGGTGATCGGCGTCGACACCGACGCCGACGCTCACCGAGAGACGGCGTAACTGCTGGCGGAGTCCGGCCACCGCGCCCTACTCGTGGACGGCGACGTCCTGGACGAAGGGCTCCTCGCCAGCCTCGTCGAGGACTGCAGCGCCGAGCACGGCCGCGTCGACACGCAGTCCGGCGGCAGCACCGCGTTCGCCGCGGACCTGCGAGCCAGCCGTTCGGGAGTCTCCTGGGACGGGGATGTTCGAGCGGCTGGCCCTGAACACCAGGGGACAGCGGGTCGGCACCATCGAGGAGCTGGCCGGCGTAGCGTTGTTCTTCGCCTCCGACGACTCGGCGTACGTCAACGGCGTGACGATCCTCGTCGACGGCGGCCGGGGCTCGCTCACCCCAGGAACCGCTGCCGTCCCGGCCTGAGGTCAGGGCACAACCAGGACAATGCGCGCCACCGCGCTGGTCACCGGGGTGGCCGGCGGGATCGGGAGCGCCACGGTCGCCCGCCGCGGGCCGACCCGACCCGATCGCTGCCCGCGACCTGGTGACCAAGCAGATGACGCTGCCGCGAGAACGTCTCGCACTCCCGTCGGGGTGATCACTGCCAGGCGCGCGTGCTGCGGCTGTGCACATCGCCTGATCCGTCTCAGCCCGAGGGACGTCTACGCCAGTCCCGAGCCGCACCTCGCGGCGCCGAGCACGACGGACCGCCGAGGCGAGCACCCGAGACGACCGCGTCGTCGGAGCGCCGGACACGGGTCCGGCCCGTCGGCGCCGGTCAGGGCTTCTCGCGCCGACCGGGGGAACGCGTTGTTCCGGCCACCGGCATGAAGCGTTGTCGAATCTCCGAGCGTGTCGAGACTGGATCCTTCGGGCGCGGCGTGGTGCTGCGTCGGTGATCGCCAAGCCGAAAGGACACCTGAAGTGGCATTGACAGACGAAGGCATCATCGAAGTTCCGGGTTTGGCCAGCCGCTGGGTCCGGCTCGCCAGCGGAGCCAAGGCCCACTACGTCACGTCGGGTGACAGCGGGCCGGCCGTCCTGCTGCTGCACGGTGGGCTGCCCGGTTCGTCGGGCACGGCGGGGTGGCGGTTCATGGCGCCCTTCCTGGGGGCACACGGGTTCCGCGTCTACGCCCCTGACATGCCGGGGTATGGACTCTCCGACCCGTCTCCCGAGCACCGGCCCAAGGGACTGCACACGCAGGTCGACTTCATCCACGAGTTCGTCACAGCGCTGTGCCTTGACGAGTTCCACATCTCCGGGAACTCGATGGGCTGCATGAACGCCGTCAACTACATCGTCGCGCACCCGGAGAAGATCCTCAGCTTCGCGCTGATCGCCGGCGACTTCGGTGACGTGACCGCGCACCTGCTTCCGCGACCGGCGGGGAGCTTCGTCCCGGACTACGACGGGACTCCGGAAAGCATGCGCAGGAACATGGCGGCCATCATCTACCGTCCCGAGGCGGTCAGCGACGACCTGGTCAACATGCGCGTCGACGCGTCGACCCGGCATGCCGAGGGTGCACCCGAGTACTTCAAGGCGATGATGGAGTACGTCAACGGCAACATCAGTGATCCAAACATCGCGGCCCGCCTGTCGACCAAGGGACGGTTCGACAAGCTGACGATTCCCGGGGTGTACCTCTACGGGCAGGACGATGTCCTGTGCCCGGTCGAGTGGGGCCACCAGCAGGAGACGGCCATCCCGAACGTGCAGTTCTTCTTCCCGGCCGAGTGCGGCCACCAGGGACAGACCGACCAGCCGGAGCTGTTCAACCAGCTGTTCCTGGAGTTCTTCCGCGACGGCAAGGTCTCGCGGCAGACCGCCGACGCCGCCGGCATCTCGAAGAACCGGCCGGAGCTGGCTCACCTCATCGAGCAGGGCCACTAGCGACGGACAGGCCCGGCGCACCCAATGGGTCCGCCGGGCCGTCCGAAGGCCGCCGATCTCAGATCAGTAGCCGACCGTGAACCGGGTGCCGCTGTGCTGCGGCCGCTCGAGCTCATCGACGACCGCGATGGCGTAGTCCTCGTAGGAGATCGCGGCCGTTCCGTCCGGCCCGACCAAGAGCTCGTCACCGCCTACGCGGAAGACGCCGGTGCGCTCGCCTGGTGCGAAGCCTGGCGGCGGGCTGATATAGGTCCAGTAGAGGTCAGGTTCCTGACGCAAGCGGTCGAAGAACGCCGCCGCGGGACGGGCCGCGGGCAGGTAGTTCGCCGGGAAGGCCGGCGTGTCCATGAGCCGCGTCGTCGTACCAGGCGCCAGCAGCGTCCCCGACCCACCGCAGACGAAGTACCGCGGCACTTCGGAGGCGCGCACGGCCTCGATCAACGCCTCATGGTCGTACTTGGCGAACTGCACGCAGCTGACCACGACGTCGTGCCCCCGCAGCACCTCGGCCATCGACTCAGCATCGTTGATGTCGCCGTAGACCGCGGTGGCGTCGTCGCTGGGCGGTACGAGCTCGGGATGGGTGGAGATGGCCGTCAGGCGGTGACCACGGCTGAGAAGCTCGGCCGACAAGCGCTCCCCGACGGCCCCGGTCGCACCGATCAACGCTACGTGCATGCTCTTCTCCTTGCGCAGGCGGGCGGCGATGGTCCCGCAGTCCACGTGGTAGGTGCGTCCGTCTCGCCAGTCCCGTCGAGGACCGCTCACATGACTTGCGTTCCTATGTACCATAATCATAGATTAGACGAACCGTCTACAGGAGGTCACACCGTGCCGATCCAGCCGCTGACTCCTGAACACATCGCCCGCCTCACCCGCGCAGGTGCATGGATCGAACGTCCTCTCCACCACGCCTTCGACGAGGCCGCGGCGCGCACTCCAGACATGTTGGCCGTCGCCGACCAGCACGAACGGCTCACCTACGCCGAGCTGCGGGAACGCAGCATCAACCTCGCTGCGTGGCTCCTGGAGCAGGAGCTCAGTCCTGGCGCGTCCGTCGGCCTGCAGTGTGGGAACCGCGTGGCACTGGCGATCACGCACTTGGCGTGCGACCGCGCCGACCTCACCTTCATTCCACTGTCGGTCAGCTGGCGGCGCAGCGAGTTGGCCCACCTCCTCGCGTTGGCGCGCCTCGAGGTGCTCGTCGTCGGACCGCCGGTCCGGGACTTCGACCCTCTCGCCGCGGTGCAGGAGCTCCGACCGGAGCTGCCAGAACTGCGCCTGGTCGGCGGCATGGACGGCGTCCAGGCGGAGTTCGACTTCGACGAGGTCTGTCGGACACACCGGCCGTTGCAGGACACCGTCGGCCATGACCCGAACGCGCCGCGATACGTCATGGTGACCTCCGGCACGACGGGTCTGCCGCACATGTCGCTGTGGTCGGACAACAACCTCTGGTACTTCATGCAGGTCTTCATCGACTGTGTCCAGATGAAGCCCGGAGACATCGCCGTCGGGTTGGCACCGGCCAGCACCGGGGCGACCGGCTACGTGTTCCCGGTCCTCGCTCCCCTTCTGTGCGGCGCATCGTCGAACCTCCTCGAGCACTGGTCGCCCCCAGAGGCGCTGGACCTGATGGAGTCCTCGGGGGCCACGCACGTCACGGCCGTTCCAGCGCAGGTCCTCAAGCTGCTGGGCGATTCCAGCGTGCGCGAGCGGGACTTCTCGTCGCTGCGGACGTTCACCAACTCCGGAGCGGCGATGCCGCCGAGCGGTGCCCAGGAGCTCGAAGAGGTCTTCGGGTGCACGCAGCACGTGGTCTACGGCGCGACCGACGGCGGCACCCTGACGATGCTGAGGTACGACGACCCGGTCGACAAGCGCTACGAGACAGTGGGCAAGGCGTTCGCTCACAACGAGGTCCGCCTGGTCGACGCCGAGCTCGAGGACGTCGCCCCTGGAGCCGCAGGGGAGGTGCTCTGGCGGTCGGCCACCAAGAGCTACGGCTACCTCAACGAGCCGGACCGTACGGAGGAGGCCTGGGTCGGCGAGGGGTGGTACCGATCCGGGGATCTCGGAACCCTTGACGAGGAGGGGTACCTTCGCATCGTCGGGCGGGTCAAGGACCTCATCATCCGAGGTGGGCAGAACGTGAGCCCGCGGGAGCTCGAGGACCTCGTCGCCGCGCTGCCCGGCGTGCGCGAGGTCTCGGTGATCGGTATACCCGACCCGATCCTCGGCGAGCGCATCTGCGCCTGTGTCGTGCTCGACCCGGGTGCGACCCTCACCCTGGAGGAGCTGGTCGCCGGCCTCCGCGCGAAGGAGGTCGCCACCTTCAAGCTGCCCGAGCGGCTGGAGATCTTCGACGACCTCCCGCAGAGCACGGGCGGCAAGGTGTCCAAGCCGACCCTGCGCGCCTGGGTCGGCGAGCGCGCGGGCGCCACGGCCAGCGCCTGACCTCGGCCCGGTCGCCCGACGTCATCCGGTGAACGCGGCGAGTCAAGGAGAACGTCGATGGATCTGGGGCTCAGCGGGACCCGCGCGATCGTCACCGGCGGGTCGAGCGGGATCGGGCTGGCCGTGGCGCGGGGGCTGGTGGCCGAGGGCGCCAGAGTCGCACTGGTCGCCCGCGACGAGTGGAAGCTCGAGGCCGCGGCGTCCGGGATCCGACGCACGTATCCGGGAGCCGACGTCATGGTGGCTCCGGCCGACACGACTGACGACACGGCGGTGCGGGCCATGGTCGACCAGGTCGCGACGAGCTGGTCTGGGGTCGACATCCTGGTGAACGCCGCCGCGCAACCGGCCTTCAGCTCAGCGCCTGCCGCCTTGAGCGAGCTCAGCGACGCACAGGTGACGGACGACTTCGACACCAAGGTGATGGGGTATCTACGGTGCGCCCGCGCCGTCGCGCCGCACATGACCGCGCAGGGCCGGGGCCGGATCGTCAACATCTCGGGCCTCAACGCACGCCGTACCGGATCGATCTCCGGGACGATCCGCAACGTCTCCGTCGCTGCTCTGACGGCCAACCTCGCCGACGAGTTGGGGCCTCACGGCGTGGGCGTGACGGTGGTGCACCCGGGGCTGGTGGAGACCGAGCGCACCCCGGGCCTCCTGGCCGACCTGGCGGCCTCGACCGGGCGCACCGAGGAGCAGGTGCGTGCCGACCTCGGCGCACCCAGCAGCCAAGGTCGCCTCGTCACGGCCGCCGAGGTGGCCGATGTCGTGGTCTTCCTCTGCTCGCAACGGGCGTCCGGCGTCACCGGCGACGCCGTCTCCGTGGCCGGCGGCAACCGGGGCGTGGTGCACTACTGATCCACCATCGAGCTGCGTGCTGACCGGACCGAGAGGCCGTGTCGCGCCCGTTCACACGGCGCCGCGCGCCGACTGAGCATGTGGCGACCACTGTCCCTCCGCAAGGACCAGCAGCCGGTCGGCCAGCTCGCCGCGCCGCCGGGTCCGCACCGACCCCTGCTTGGCGACCCGGTGGGACGCGGACACGGTGCGCAGGTACGTCGCCCTGTCCTCCTGCTCGCGCACCCGGGCGGCGAGGGCCCCGATGGCCGCCGGAAACAGACTCTCCCGCTCAGCGGGTGCCAGCTCGTCGACGCGTACCTCGGCCACCCGTGACGGGGCCGGCGCCACCGCGGACCACGACCTTGGGCTTCGGCAGGAGAGGAGTGCGGTCTCCCCCAGGATGCCTCCCGGCGCCACGAGCGCGACCCACACAGGACGCGTTGCCCGCGCGCGGTCGATCTGCAAGGAGTCCGTCCCGGACCAGGAGCAACCGGTCGTCGGCCCACCGGCCGCCGATATCACCTCGCCGCGCGAACCACAGGTCAGACCCGATCGTCATGGCTTGTCCTCGCGCCGGGCGCCGCGGCGCTCACGGCGTCGCAGTGCCTCCGTCGACCGGGAGGGCCGCCCCTGTGACGAGGTGACCGGCGGGGCCGACGAGGTACGCGATGGCCTCGGAGATGTCCTCCGGCTCGACGTAAGGGTTGCGCATCGGCGACATGGTCGCGGCGCGCGCGAGGAAGGTCTCCGTGTCACGGTTCTCCGCGTCCGGTACGTAGAGCGCACGGATGCCGTCGTTGTCGAACATCGGGGTGTTGCAGTTGCCTGGCATCACCGCGTTGACCCGGATCTGGTACCGGCCGAGCTCCTTGGCCATGGTGCGCATCATGCCGAGCACCGCGTGCTTGGAGGCGACGTACCCGACCAGGTTCGGGATGCCCTGGATCGACGCTGCGGAGCCCGTCATGACGATGGCACCCCCCTCACCCCGCTCGATCATGTGCGGGACCGCGGCCTTGGCGGTGTGCCAGACGCCGGTGATGTTGACGTCGAGGACGTTGCGGAAGCCCTCCTCGTCCAACTGCCAGGTCTTCTTGTAGTCGTGGATGATGCCGGCGTTGGCCAGGACGATGTCGACCTGGCCGAAGCGCTCGAGGCCCGCGTTGAGGGCGGCGTCGACCTCCCCCTGGTCTCGCACGTCGGCCTGGACGGCGACCATCTCGCCGCCGACCTCCTTGACGCGTCGTTGCGTCTCCTCCAGGTCGCCCGGGGTGGTCATGTCGAACGGAACGGTGTCGATCTGGCCACAAAGGTCGAAGCCGATGATCCTGACCCCCTCACGAGCCAGACGGATCGCGTGCGAGCGGCCCTGCCCCCGAGCCGCCCCTGAAATGAAAGCCACCTGCCCGGCGAGTTCCTTGGCTGACATGCGTATGCCTTTCTCAGACGTGGCCGGGGTCACAACGCCATTCGCGGCACTCCCGCGAACCTGACCTCACGGCATATTCATGGCTACAATAATCTCAGATGCACACTATATCCATCGTCGATCGGAGCCGCCGTGAGCCTGTCCCACACCTCGATGCTGCTGTCGAACATCAACGACGCAGATGAGCTGTTGCGGCTGGCGGACACGGCCGCCGAGGTGGGCTTCGAGCGGGTGTGGCTCGCCGAGACCGGAGGGCTCGACGTCAGCGCCCTGGGGGCCGTGATCAGTCGGACGACCGCCCTCGAGGTCGGCACCGCCATCATCCCCGTCTTCAGCCGCTCGCCGGCGCTGATGTCGATGATGGCCTCCACGATCAGCCACGTCGGTCACGGCCGGACGGTGCACCTGGGCATCGGCGCCGGCGGGCAGGTCATTGTGGAGCGGTGGCACGGCGTGCCGTTCGACAAGCCGGCGACCGTGACCCGCGAGACGATCCAGATCCTGCGGCAGGCACTGGCCGGAGAGAAGTCGGACTTCGACGGCAAGACCCGGAAGAGCTCCGGCTTCCGCCTGTCCACCGGGCCCGCGCCGGACGTGCGGGTGTACGTGGGGGGCATGGGACCCGTGATGGTCGATCTGGCTGCCGAGCTCGCCGACGGCCTCATCGTGACCTGGCTGTCTCCCCGCGTGCTCACTGACTTCCGCGCATCCTTCTCCGCCGCGGCCCAGGCCCACGGGCGCGAGGCGTCCGAGGTGCGTCTCGTGGCACGAGCGTACGTTGGAGTCACCGACGACGTCGACGTCGCACGCGAGGAGGTGCGCAAGGAGCTGGTCGAGTACGTCGTCTCGCCGGCCTACGGTCGGTACTTCGCATCGGTCGGGTTCGCCGCCGAGGTCGTGGCGGTGAACGAGGCCTTCGCGGCGAGGCGTCGGGAGGAGTCGGTGGCGGCGGTCAGCGACGCGCTGCTGGACGAGGTGCTCATCGTCGGCCGGGACGCCGCCGAGATCGGGCCTCGCCTGCGGGCCTACACCGAAGCCGGCGCGGATGACGTCATGGTGCAGCCGGTGCCGAGATCGCGGGGGGGCGACCCGGAAGCGACGGTCCGCGCCGTGGCTGAGGCCATGCGGCGCTAAGGATCACCGAGCCCCGTCAGGAGGAGAGCGACGGCGCGTGCGTGAACATCTCCTCGAGCCGACCCGTCGGTGAGCCGAGAAGCCAGCGGCTCATCTCCCCCCAGCTCACGAACCAATGGCATGCGCTCTCCCAGGTGAAGCCCATCCCGCCGTGCAGCTGGACAGCGGCCGCTGCGGCACGCTGCAGCGAGCTCGTCGCGGAGTGGAGGGCGAGCGGCACGGAGGCGGCCGCCGAGCCCGTGTCACCGGCTCCGACGTGGAGCGCCGCGAGGTAGACCGCCGAGGTCGAGAGCTCGATCTCGGTCAGCAGGTCGGCCAGCCGGTGCCGGACTGCCTGAAAGGCACCGATGGGCTGGTCGAACTGGCGGCGGGTTGCGACGTGCTCGACCGTCAGGTCCAGCGCTGCGCGAGCCGCGCCGACCGACTCGGCTGCGAGCGCCGTTGCGGCCCGCAGACCCGCCCGATGGAGACGCTCGTCCGCGGATCGCTGTAGCAGCGTTGCGCCGGCGTCACTGAAGACGACGGTGCTCAGCGGCCTCGCGGCGTCGAGCCCCGGTTCGACGGTGATCGTCGCGCTGCTCGGCTCGATCGAGAAGATCGCCACGTCCCCGTCGTCGGTGCGCGCCGCGACGAGCAGCAGCTCCGCGACGTCGGCGCCGAGCACGCCCCGCACCGTTCCGGACAGTCGCCACTGCGTCGCTGTCCCTCGAGCCGCCACGGTCACGGTCTCGGCGTGCCACCCCCGTGGTTGACCTGGGACGACGGCGGCGATCACCACGCCGTCAGCCAGTCGATGCCCCAGCTGGCTGGAGGCGTCGTCGTCGCCGAGGAGGCCGGCGGCGAAGCCGCACGTGCTCATCAACGGTCCGGGGTAGAGGACCGACCCTGCGACCTCCATGACCACCGCGAGCTCCACCATCCCGAGCCCGGTGCCCCCCAGCACCTCGGGCAGGTCCACGGTGACGACACCCATCTCCACGAGGTCGCGCCAGGTCGCCGCGTCGTACGGTCGGCCCGCATCGGTCAGCGCCCGGCTCACCCCCAGCGGAGCGCGCTCCTCGAGGAGACTCCTCGCGGCGTCGCGGAGGTCGTTCTGGTCAGCGGTCAGGGAAAATCGCATGGCCGATCAGTGCACCCATCTCATGTCGCGCGAAGTCAACTCGGGGTACTTGCGCTTCCAGTAGGCGCCCGCCTCGCCGACGTGGTCCCGCATCGCCTCCTCGGCCGCGCGGGCGTCGCGGGCGCGAAGCGCTTGGACGATCTTCTCGTGCGCGGCGGCAACGGCGAGCCGGCGGCGCGGCGTGTACTCGACGCCCACGACCGCTCCGTCCGCGATGGACTTCAGGGTCTCGTTGAAGACCCACAGCACACTACTGCCGGTCGCCTCGGCGATGATCGAGTGGAACCGCGCGTTCTCCGCGAGGAAGACCTCGTGGTCGTCGCTGCTGTCACGCATCTCCACCACACTCGCCTGGAGGTCGTCGAGCTGCGCGTCCGTGAGGCGGTCGGCCGCGAGCCGGGCGATCATCGGCTCCAGAGTGGCCCGGGCCTCGAACACGTCGATCAGGGACGCACCGGTGAACTGCAGGATGAGCGTCAGCCCCTCGCGCAGGTCGTCGGGCCGCGGCCTGCGCACGACAGGACCGCCACCGGGACCCGGTCGGATGGTGATCACCCCGCGGGTCTCCAGCAGTCGCAGCGCCTCTCGAAGCGTGGTGCGCCCGACGTCGAAGACCTCCACGAGCTGCTTCTCGTTGGGCAGCTTGGTCCCCTCGGCCAGATCGTTCTCCACGATGTGGTTGACCAGTTCGCGCGCCACTCGCTCCGAGGTCTTCGGGGCTCGGGTGGTGCGCATGGATCCGGGCGTGAGCCCCGAGCCCGTCCTGGAGGTGCTTGTCATGGTGGCCTCTCGCGAACGCGTCCTGGCCGATGAGTCTCGGCCAGTTGTCGACATATGGTAGCCACGAATGCTCTCGATGCCCCGCTCGATGGGCGGTCACCCGAGCGAGAAGACGGCGCGGGCGGCGCCTCCGGTGACCAGCTCGCGCGCGTCGTCGCGCAGAGGTAGTTTTGCGATCGCCGCGAGAGCGTCGGCGTAGTCCATCACCGGGTAGTCGGAGCCGAACAGGACCTTGCCCTTGCCGCGTGAGTTGGCGAACTGCACCAGGCTCGGGTCCCAGTACTTCGGGTGGTGCGCCGAGGTGCCGATGTAGACGTTGCGGTGCTTCCACGCGAGGGCAACCAGCTCCTCGACCCAGGGCCAGCCCGTGTGCGCGCCCACGATCGTGAGCTCCGGGAAGTCGAGGGCGATGTCGTCGATGTGGATGGGGCGGCCCATCTCGGAGGGCATCCGCTCCGCCGAGTGACCTACCTGCATCACGACGGGGACGCCCAGCTCGGCGCACTTGGCGTAGAAGGGGTAGAGCCGACGATGGTTGACCGGGATGCCGAAGCCGTAGGAGTGCAGGTGCGCGCCCACGAAATGCCCGGACTCGATCCACTCCTGCAGCCGGCGCACGCCCCGCATGCCGGTCCGCGGATCGATACCGACGAGTCCGCGGACTCGACCGGGCAGCGCCTCTGCGACCTCGACGACCTGCTCTTCCCTGACGTCCCAGATCAGCTGACTGGTCTCGTAGGAGGCCATCTTCGCCGACGGGATGAGGACAACGTCGACCCCAGCGTCATCGAGGTACTGGTTGAACTCGGGCGCGCTCATCCCGGTGAACTCCAAGCCCCACCACTTGACCACGTCCGCCACCTCGGGCGGGTCCTGGAAGGTGTGCTTGATGCCCTCAGGCGTGAACAGGTTGCACCAGTAGTCGATGGCTCCCACGGTCCCTCTCCTTCTCGTCGTACGTCGGTCGGCTCAGCGCGGCAGCTGGAGCACTCTGTCGGCAAGGATGTTGCGCTGGATCTCCGAGGTGCCACCGGCGATGGTGGCACCGTGGCTGGCCAGGAAGAGGTGTCGCCACCGCTCGGCTCCGGGTCCGCTCGCGAAGTCCGGGCCCAGGATGTCCCCGGCGAGGCGTGCCACCTGTTGCTGGGCCTCGGACGAGACCAGCTTCAGCACCGACATCCGTGGGTCACTGACCGTGTCCGCGTCCGAGGAGAGGAGCCGGAACCACGTCCACCGGAGCAGCTGGACGCGACCCCACAGCTCTGCCCACGTCCTGCGGAACCCGACGTCGTCCACGCCCCGAGCCTGCGCCATCTCCCGGATCTCACTCAGCGCTGAGCCGAGCCCGATCGCAACCGCCCCCAGCATCCGGCGCTCGCGGCCGAGGACCGAGAGGGCAACCTGCCACCCTCCGCCGACCTCACCCAAGACGTCGTCGCGGTGCACCTGCACCTCGTCGAGGAAAACCTCGTTGAACTTCGACTCACCGTCCATCTGCTCGATGGGCTGGATGGTGATCCCGGGACGGTCCATCGGGAGCGCGAAGCAGGTGATGCCCCGGTGCTTCGGACCGTCCTTCTCGGTGCGCGCCAGGAGCAGGCCGAACTCGGAGTAGTGGGCGCCGCTGGTCCACACCTTCTGCCCGCTCACCCGCCACGTGGTCTCGTCATTCGACACCGCTCGCGTCGTCAGCCCTGCGAGGTCCGAGCCCGCTCCAGGCTCGGAGAAGAGCTGGCACCAGATCTCCTGACCGCGACGGATCCGCTCGAGGAACCGTTCCTGCTGCACGGGCGTGCCGAACGCGATGATGATCGGGCCGGCCAGCTCCATACTGACGAAGCTGAGCTGGCGGGGCAGTCCTCTGCGCGCGAGTGCCTCTGCGTACAGCGCCTGCTCGGAGGGCGTGGCACCGGCGCCGTACGGAGTCGGCCAGGAGAGGGCTGCCCAACCACCCTCGACAAGGAGTGACTGCCACTGCCGACCGGCGGCGATGTCGTCGATCGTCGGGGTGGACCCGTAGTCGCGGAGTCCCTCCGGCACCTCGACGGTGGAGAGCCAGTCGGAGAGCCGGGTGCGGAAGGACTGCTCCTCAGCGGTGAGTTCGAGGTCCACCGATCAGCTCGCCATGTAGAGGCCACCGTCGACGCTCAGCACCTGGCCGGTGATGTAGGCCGCGTTCGGTTGCGCGAGGTAGGTGAAGGCACTCGCGACCTCGTCGAGCTCGCCGAAACGGCGCAGCGGGATCTGGTCGAGGAACTTCGCGCTGAGCTTCTCGTCGGTGCGCAGCTTCTCCGTCATCGGAGTGGCGGCGACGGGTGCCACCGCGTTGACTCTGATGTCGTACCGGGCGAGCTCCTTGGCGGCCGACTTCGTCATCGCGATGATCGCGCCCTTGGCGGCGGCGTAGTTGATCTGCCCGATCGTGCCTTGCAGCCCGGCCGACGAGGTCACGTTGATGAGCGACCCACCGAGCCCGGCCCCGATCATCGCCCGGGCTGCCGCACCGATGCCGAGGAAGGTGCCCCGAGCGTGGACGCGCACGACCAGGTCGAAGTCGTCGACCGTCATCTTGTGCAGCATCGCCGGGCGGCTCACGCCCGCGTTGTTGACCCAGACCGTGGGAACGCCGGCGGCCCGGGTCGCCCGCTCGAGCAGCGCGGCCACGGAAGGCTCGTCGGCAACGTCGCACGGCACGGCGGTCGCAGTGCCGCCGTTCGACACGATGGACGCAGCCACCTCCTCGGCGGTCCGCTCCTGGAGATCCGACACCACGACCGCGTCGCCTTGGGCGGCGAAGGCTTCGGCCACCGCGCGCCCCAGGCCCTGCCCGGCACCCGTCACCACAACGCATCGCTGCTCAGGCACGCGCTGCCTCCAGGATCGTCACCGCGGAGACCGCCGTCGGGCCGCCGACGTTGTGAGCCAGCGCCCAGCGCGGCGAGTCGAGCTGGTTGCACGCCTCGCCGCGCAGCTGCTCGAACAGCTCGACGCACTGAGCAACGCCCGTGGCACCCGGCGGGTGTCCCTTCGCCTTGAGGCCGCCGCTGGGATTGACGGGCAGGCTTCCCGTCAGGGCGGTGCCGCCGGACTCGATCAGCTTCTTGGCGTCTCCCCGCTCGCAGAAGCCGAGATCCTCGTAGTTCATCAGTTCGACGCCCGAGAAGCAGTCGTGGACCTCAGCGACGTCGATGTCGCCGGGGCCGATGCCTGCCATCGCGTACGCCGCGCGCGCCGCCTTCGTCGTGGCGGGGAACGTCGTCATGTCCGCCTTGTGGGCGTGCATGACTCGGTCCAGGCCGAGTCCGACCCCTCGCACCCAGACCGGGCGATCGGTGTAGCGGTCGACCACCTCGGCACCCGCGAGCAGCAGGGCCGCTGCGCCGTCGCTCTGCGGTGTGCAGTCGAGCACGCCGAAGGGACCGACGACGCGTGGAGCTGCGAGCACCTGCTCGACGGTGACCTCCATCCTCAGGTGCGCGATGGGGTTGGTCACGGCGTTGTGGTGGTTCTTGACCGCGACCATCGCGAGGTGCTCGGGCTGCACGTCGTACTCGTGCATGTAGCGGGCGACGTGCAGGGCGAAGTTGGCCGGCGCGATCAGCCCCAGCGGGTAGTCCCACCCGCGGTCGCGAGCCAGCCCCATCCAGTCCCAGAAGGTCGAGACCGAGGGAGTCTCACGGGTCTTGTCGGCCCCGATGACCAAGGCGATGTCCACCGCTCCGCTGGCGATGGCGAGGGTCGCGTTCCGGACCGCGTCGTTCCCGGTGGCGCACTGGTTCTCGATCCGCGTCACGGGGATGTCGAGCAGCCCGCACGAGTCGGCGAGGACTCCCGCTGGGTGACCGTCGGAGGTCTGCAGCTGGCCGAACCACGCGGCCTGGATGTCCGACTTGTCCATGCCCTTGTCGACCGAGGCGAGCGTGTTCACCAGCGTGGCCGGGAGCAGCTCCTTCATGCCTTGGTCGAACCGTTCACCGAAGGGCACCATCCCGGCACCCACGACGGCGACCTCTCTCATGCCGTCCTCCTCTCGTCGAGCGCGGTGACCTGGCTCTGGAACGCGTACCCGTAGTCGGGTACGCCCTCGCGCACGGCGACCCGCCTGAGCACCAGCCGACCCCGTTCCCCGATCGCGGGCTCCCTGGCCCCGACGTCGGCGACCTGCGCCAGGACCCGCACGGGCGAGTCGTCGAGGGCGACGATCGCCAGAGAGTAGGGACCAGCGATCCCAGGGATCGGCACGTGGACCTTCACACTCGTGTAGATCTCGCCGGTCCGCGGGAGCGGGATCGGCGTGGTCTCGCCGGATCGACCACACTCGAGACACAGCTGACGCGGCGGGAAGCTCACCGTCCCGCAGCTGCACCTCGCGGCCTCCAGACCGATCTTGGCCTCGAACGCGCGCGCGTACGCCGGCATGGAGAACGGAACGTCCACGGCCTGCGTGATGGACGGCCGTTGGGAGGCGGGCACGGCAGGAACCTCGTCGTCCAGCAGCTCCACAACCGACGACCGTACGTCGGCGGCGCAGGCGCTGGCGGCGTCGAGAGCCACGAGCCGGACGTCCTCGTCGACCGCGCTGAGGGCCGCCAAGGCGTGGATGACGCCCGCAGGACCCTGCGTGGGCGCGACGGACCGAGCTCCGAGACGCTTCGCTTCAGAAGGGGTGGTGCCGACGATGCTGATCGGCCCGGTTCCGCGCAGCCGCTCGACCAGCGGTGCGGTAGCCAGGTCGCGCTCGACCCGCGCGTCGCCGTACACGACGGGCTCGGGGGAGCCCGTGTGCCGCACCCGCATGGGAAGCGAGCCGTGCACACTTCCCGCGCGGTTGAGGGAGAGGCCGGGTCCGTCCCCGATCCAGGCGGCGCCGGCTGCGGCCGCGCGCGAGGACAGGTCGACCCCCACGACCAGCGAGCCCTTACCGGCCTCGAGGAGGGCGGCGAGCGCGGCGGCGGCGCCCGCCACCCGGAGCTCCACGGGCGTGTCGTCGCCCAGCCCGAGGGCGCGCGCCAGCACGCCGGTGCCGAAGCCCTCGAGCACGTCCGGGTTGGGCGTCAGCACGACCACCCGCCGGACCTCGTGCCGCTGCGCGAGAGGTCGGGCCGCGGCGACCGCGAGGGTGAGCACGTCCTCGTCCGGCCCGGCGACCCGCTGACCGCTCTCTTCCCACGCGGGACGGTAGAGAGACACCGCGTGAACGTTCACGAGCGTGCTCCGCTCGGCTTGACCTGGGTGAGCTCGCGGGCGATGACCATGCGGTGGATCTCGTTGGTGCCCTCGACGATCTGGAAGACCTTGGAGTCACGGTAGGCGCGCGCGACCGGGAACTCCTCGGAGACGCCGTAGGCTCCGTGGATCTGGACCGCTTCGGTCGCGACGCGCTGGAAGACGTCGGACGCATACATCTTGGCCATGCTCGTCTCTACCCGGCCGCGTTGCCCGGTGTCCAGAGTGCGTGCGCAGTGCTCGTTGAGCAGCCGCGCGGCCTGGATCTCGGTGGCCATGTCGGCGAGCTTCTTCTGGATCTGCTGGTAGCTGCCGATGGGCGAGCCGCCGACCACCCGTTGGGTCGCATAGGTGACGCACGCATCCAGGCACATCTGGGCAGCGCCGACCGCACGCGAGGCGACGGCCAGTCGGCCTTTCTCGACCGCGGTCATCGCGACCTCGAACCCGTTCCCCTCCTCCCCCAGCAGACAGTCCAGCCCGACCCTGACGTCGTCCAGGACCAGCTCGCCGGTGTTGATGGGTCGGAAGCCGAGCTTGTTCTTGAACGGATGCACCGACAGGCCGGGCGTGTCGCGGGGGATCACAAACGCCGTGATGCCGGCGTGCCGCTGGGAACGGTCCCGAGTAGCGAAGGTGACGAAGAAGGCGGCGACGTCGAGGTTGGAGATCCACGTCTTGGCACCGTTGATGACGAACTCGTCACCGTCTCGGACGTAGGTGGTCTCCATGCCCGCGACATCGCTGCCGGACTGGGGCTCGGTCACCCCGGCCCCGCCGAAGATCTCGCCCCGCGCCAGCGGGGCCAGCCACTGCTTGCGCTGCTCGTCGGTGCCGTAGGTGAGCAACCCGGCGCCCACCAGCGCCGAGGGCATGCTCATCAGCACCCCCAGGCAGTGGTCCACCTTCGAGATCTCCTCGATACACGCACTGAAGGTGACGTGGTCCATGCCGGCGCCGCCCCAGGCCTCGGGGACCATCCCTCCGAACAGGTCCAGCCGCGCCATGCCGTCGAGGATGTCCCGCGGGAGCCGCTCCTCCAGGTCGTACTCGCGCACCCGCGGCGCCACCTCGCGCTGCGCGAAGTTCCTCACGAGCGTCCGCATCGCATCGAGCTCAGACTCGCTCACCCGGTCACCTCCTGATTCGGCATAGTCAGCATCGGCCGACGGCACGGAACAGCGTTGCCGTCGCACTGATCACTCAGTACGATACATAACTATTATGACCATGGATAGTCGAGGTCGCCCACTATGAGCAACCGTTTCGTGGAAGTCGCACCCGGCGCGGTCTCGATACGCACCGAACCTCGCCGTCAGCGCCGGGTGTCCAACGGCGAGGCGCGGGTCGAGGTGCTCGCCTGTGGCATCTGTGGCACTGATCTCCACCTCTGGCACGGAATGCGCCTGCCGCCTGGGGCGGAGTACCCCGTGCGACCGGGTCATGAGGTGTGCGGCCGCATCGTCGAGCTCGGCGAGCCGACGGCGGACGAGGTCGGCGTGGAGGAGGCGCCCGCACTGGGCGACCTCGTCGTCCTGCACCCGATCAGGCCGTGTGGCACCTGCTCGAGTTGCGCCGCAGGATTCGACCAGCTGTGCCCGCACGGCGAGATCCTCGGCATCCACCAACCCGGTGGCCTGGCGGATGAGGTCATCTGGCCGACCGACCGCATGGTGAGGATCGAAGGAGTCACCCCCTCGCGCGCCGCCGTTCTCGCCGACGCCGTGGCCACTGCGTTCCGCGCCGTGCGCGTTGCTGGCCT
>Ga0207706_10002168_pt1 | contig 19166 bp, 14 predicted proteins | sample KBSC53metaG_FD_184318 | JGI IMG/M metagenome (GOLD analysis project Ga0207706, IMG submission 184318) | Corn rhizosphere microbial communities from Kellogg Biological Station, Michigan, USA - KBS C5-3 metaG (SPAdes) (version 2) | ecosystem: Host-associated > Plants > Roots > Rhizosphere > Soil ... | reverse complement strand
TTCCAGACCTCGTACTCGATGGCCGAGCCGTCGGGCTTGGGCGGACGCTGGTTCGAAGGCGACGGCAGCACACCGGTCACCCGCATCAACGCCACCGGCGGTGTCTTCCGCCACGAGGCCGGGTTCGACATCGCGCAGGCCGGCGCCTATGTGATCGACTTCAAGAACTCCAGCGTGCTCGGCCGCTTCGAGCACCGGCTGTACGACGCGCGGGGCACGCTGGTCTGGCGAGCGGCCGGCGGCATCGAGAGCGACGAACCCAATCCCTTCTTCATGCGCCATGGCCGCGAGCTCGCGCTGGTGCCCGGGCACTACCGGCTGGTGAGCCGGCTCGAATCGCCGTTCTACCTGGCCCAGCCCGAACCCTACCTCGACACGCTGGACCACTACCGCCAGGTGATCAAGCGCGGCAACGCGCTGGTGCTGCTGTGCCTGGGCGTCTTCGTCGGGCTGGGGTTGTACTACGCCTGCCTCGCGCTGGTGCGGCGGCGCCGCGCGGAGGCGATGTATGCGGCCTTCATCCTCGGCAACCTGCTCTACAACTCGACCGCGCTGCTGGTGCTGCGCGAGCTGTTCGGCGTGGGCTGGTTCTACCTGATCTCGGTGCCGATCCTGCTGTCGAACATCGCCTACATCGCCTTCGTCGTCGCGCTGCTCGACATCCGGCCCGAGACGGACCGTTGGCTCCACCTGGCGAGCCGCGTGTTGATGGGCCTGTTCTCGGGCTTCGTGCTGCTGGCCGCGATCAAGCCGCACTGGTCGCTGGAGCTGGACCGCATCGGCGTCGGCCTGTTCCTGCTGTTCGGCCTGGGCGCGGGCATCTGGCGCAGCATCAGGCGCGACCGGCTCGCGCCGCTGTACCTGGCGGCCAACGTGGGCTTCTTCATCACCGGCATCACCGCGATCTCGATGGTCTCGGTGCAGGGGGTGTACACGCTGTACATCGAGCACATCGGGCTGATGGCGGTGACCATCGAGGTGTTGCTGCTGGCGCTGGTGCTGACGCACCAGTTCGGCCTGCTCGAGGAAGACCGGGCGAGGGCGCTGTCGCGCGCCGAACACAGCCTGCGCCTGGCCTGCACCGACGCGCTCACCGGCCTGCCCAACCGCTATGCGCTCGAGTTGGAGCTGGCCGAACTGCCGGGGCACGGCAGCCTCACCTGCATCGATCTCGACGGCCTCAAGTACTACAACGACCGCTTCGGCCATGCTCGCGGCGACCAACTGCTGCGCGACTTCGCGGCGGCGCTGGCGGAGCGGCTCGGCGAGCGGGCGGTGGCGCATCGCCATGGCGGCGACGAGTTCGCGGTGACTTCGCGTGAGGGTGCGGTCGATTTCGTCGAGCGCGTGCTCGACGACTGCATCGACGTGCTGACGCTCAAGGGCTACGAGATCAGCGGTGCGAGCTTCGGCACCGTGCGTGTCAGCGAATGCGCCAGCGGCGAGCAGCTCAAGCACCTGGCCGACAGCCGCATGTACGAGCACAAGCGCCGCCGGCGCCTGCGGCGCGACGGCGCGCCGCAGCTCGACCCCAGGCTGGCCTGACCGATCACGACACGAGGAGGAGCAGGATGACGCGACCCAGCCGATGGAGCCTGGTGTGGCCGGTGCTGGCCACGCTGATCGTGCCGCTGGCGGCGGCCTGGTTCGCCTACCCGGGCACGCACCTGCCGCCGGGCTTCGGCATCTTTCCGCCGGTGTTCGTCCAGGCGGCGCCGGGCTTCTGGCTGCCGTACTTCCTGCTCGTGGCCGGGGCGGCGCTGCTGATCACGGTGTTCTACCTGTTTCCGCAGTGGTTCGGCTTCCGGCCGCCGGCAGCGCCCCCGGTACCGCCTGCGCCCGCCCGGCTGCCGCTGTGGTTCTGGCTCGGCCTGGCGCTGACGCTGTATTTCTGGTGGCTGATGTGGGCGCGCCCGCCATCGATGGGCAGCTTCGTGTACTACGCGTTCACGCCGCTGTGGTGGGGCTTCATCCTCGTGCTCGATGGCATCGTCTACCGGCGCATGGGCGGCCGCTCGCTGCTCGCGACGCGGCCGCGCACGCTGTGGCTGAGCGCGCTGGTGTCGGTGGCCGGCTGGGGCTACTTCGAGTACTACGACTACTTCGTGATCGGCAACTGGACCTATCCCAACGGCCACATGCCGGAGCTCGCCCACGCCACCATCGTCGTGTTGTTCCTGCTGGCCTACACCACGGTATGGCCGGTGATCTTCGAGTGGTACACGCTGCTGATGAGTTTTCCGCGCCTGGCGCTGCGCTACACGCAGGGCCCCAAGCTGCAGCTGCCCGCACAACTGATGCTGTGGGCCGCGCTGGGCCTGATCGGCGCGATGGTGTTCTGGCCGTACCCGCTGTTCTGGGTGATCTGGATCGGGCCGATGGCGGTGATCGCCGCGCAGCTGCTGCGGCTGAAGGTGTGGACGCCGTTCAGCGCCATCGCGCAGGGCAACTGGAGCCCGGCGCTGCTGGTGGCGCTGGGCTCCCTGTGCAACGGCTTCTTCTGGGAGTTGTGGAACTACGGCAGCGCCCATCCCAACCCGCTGTCGCCCAGCTACCCGATCACACCGACCAACCCGAACTACTGGGTCTACGACATCCCCTACGTCAACGTGATCCACGTCTTCTCGGAGATGCCGCTGCTCGGCTACTTCGGTTACCTGCCGTTCGGCATGCTGGTGTGGGTGGTGTTCGCCTGGGCGGGCGCGGTGTTCGGGTTCGACACCAGCCTCGACCTCGACGGCGCGCGCCCCGCCGAAGCGGCCGACACGGCAGCGACCGAGGGCGCGGCGTAGGCAGCAGGCGTGATCGCCCAGCCATCGACCGCCGCGGCGCGGTCGAGCAGCCGGCATTCGGTGCCGGTGAGGCCGCGGCGATCGGCATGCTGCACGATGCGCTCGCAATCGGCCTCGGTCAGGCGCAGTGCCAGGCGCTGCCAGCGGCGCACCACCAGCGGGTGGCTCCAGGCGTCTTCCATCGTGCGGCGCAAGGTGGCCATGTCGGCCTGCGGCCCGGCGGCGACGCGCCGCGCCAGCAGCGTGTGCATCAGCACGTGGTACTCCTGGCGAGCCACCGCCGGCATCGCCACCGCGATGTCGACCATGCGGCGGGCGTAGCCGGCGCGCATGAACTGCAGCGTCAGCAGCGTCTGCAGGGCCTGCACCGGGTTCAGCACGCGCAGCCGGTTCGGCGGCAACACCGCCAGCGGCAGGCTGGCCACCTGCTCGTGCGCCAGCGGCGTGGCGAGCGACATCATCACCGCCAGCCGCATCCACTCGGTCGCGCCGAGGCCCAGGATCTCCTCCGCCTCACCGGCTTCGATGCGGCGCGCATTCGCCAGCGCATCGCTCCAGGCGAGCTCTCCCTTTGCATCCCGAGCCTCGGCGCTCAACATCGCGAGGTTGCCGGCGGCAAAGCCGGCGCCGTTGAACATGCGCTCCACCACCGCATCGGTGGGCTTGCCCGCGCCTTGGGTCAGCGCACGGCGTGTCACCGGGCAGACGCCGACCTCGATCTGGCCGAGGAAATTGGGCGTGACCTGCACCGCTTCGAAGGCTTGGCCGCGCAGCCAGGCCTGCAGGCGCAACTGCAGCCATAGCCGCACCTGCGGCGTGGCGCGCAGCGTGCGGTTGCCGAAGACCTGCTGGCCGGCCTGCCAGCCCTGGCGCACCGGGTTGCCCTCGTGCAGGTGCTCGGCCGGCGGCACCAGGCGGTAGTGGGCATGGTCCCAGCCGATCTCGAAGGCCAGCGCGGTGAGGCCCGCATCGTCAGCGGCGCGCGAGGTGCGTGCCTCGGGCATCCCGGTCATCGTGATCGTGCTGTCGAACTGCAATGCGGCCTGTGCCATGAACGTTTCCCTGAGCAGCACCGGGACATCCCCGGCGAAGACAAGTGTGTCGGGCCGGTGGCTCAGAAGATGAGCCTGCCGAAAGACCCTTGGCGTAGGATGCGGGCTCACGCCATGAGCCACCCCTGGGGTAACAACAGCAGATGGACCGCACCGAACGCTTCTACAAGATCGAGATGCTGATCCGCAGCCGCGGCAGCGTGAGCTTTGCAGACCTGATGGAGGAACTGGGCGTCAGCCGCGCGACGCTGAAGCGCGACCTCGAGTACCTGCGCGCCCGCATGGATGCGCCGATCGTCTATGACCGCTTCGACAACGGCTACAAGATGCAGGCCGACCCGCGCGACCAGCGCCAGGTCAAGCACGAGCTGCCGGGCGTGTGGTTCAGCGAGCGCGAGATCCATGCGCTGCTGACGATGCACCAGCTGATCCAGGGCCTGGACGAAGGCGGCGTGCTGGCGCGCCACCTGCAGCCGCTGCTCGACAAGCTGCACGGCATGCTCGGCACCAGCGAAGACGAGTCGAAGGAGCTGATGAAGCGCGTGAAGATCATGAACGCGGCGCGCCGGCCGGTGGCGCCGCGCCACTTCGAGCTGATCGGCAGCGCGCTCACGCGGCGCCAGCGCGTGCAGATGGGCTACTACGTGCGCAGCCGCAAGGAGGAAACGCAGCGCACCGTCTCGCCGCAGCGCCTGGTCTACTACCGCAACACCTGGTACCTCGATGCCTGGTGCCACAGCAGCGAGGCGTTGCGCCGCTTCGCGCGCGATGCGATCCGCGATGCGAGCCTGCTCGAACAGCGCGCGAAGGACGTCGCGGTGAAGACCATCGAAGCCGAGCTCGATGCCGGCTACGGCGCGTTCAGCGGCGCCAAGGTCCAGTGGGCGGTGCTGCAGTTCTCACCCGAGGCCGCGCAGTGGGTGGCGCACGAGCAGTGGCATCCGGCCCAGGAGGCCACGCTGCACGACGATGGCTCGCTCACACTGCGCGTGCCCTATGCCGATGCCACCGAGCTCGCAATGGACGTGCTGCGCCACGGCGAGCAGGTCAGGGTGCTGGCGCCGAAGGCGCTGGCCGAGGCGGTGCACCAGCGGCTGCACAAGGCGAGCGCGCTCTACCAGCCTATGCCGGCTTGAGCACCACCCAGGCCGGTGCATGGTCGCTCGGCTTCTCGCGGCCACGCACCGCCTTGTCGACGCCGGCCTCCTCGAGCCGTGCGGCCGCTGCAGGATTGAGCAGCAGGTGGTCGATACGCAGCCCTGAATTGCGCTCCCAGCGCTGGCGGAAGTAGTCCCAGTAGGTGTAGATCGGCGCATCGGGGTGCAGCGAGCGGATCGCGTCGGTCCATCCCTGGGCCAGCAGCTTCTGCCAGGCTGAGCGGCTCTCGGGTTGCAGCAGCGCGTCGTTCTTCCAGGACTTGGCGGAGTAGATGTCCACCACGTCGTCGGTGGGCACCACGTTGTAGTCGCCGGCCAGCACCACCGGGCCGGCATGCCGCTGCAGTGCGGCAGCGTGCGCGATCAGCCGCTCGAACCACGCCAGCTTGTAGTCGAACTTGGGACCCGGCTGCGGGTTGCCGTTGGGCAGGTAGATCGACGCGATGGTTACGCCGGCGACCTCGGCCTCGAGGTAGCGGCTGTGCGTGTCGTCGGGGTCGCCCGGCAGGCCGCGGCGCAGCTCCTTCGGCTGCGCGCCGCGCGCGAGGATGGCCACGCCGTTGAAGCCCTTCTGCCCATGCCACACTGCGCCGTAGCCGGCCTCGCGCAATGCGGCCTCGGGAAAGGTCTCGTCGGAGGTTTTCAGCTCCTGCAGGCAGGCGACATCGGGTTGCGATTCGGCCAGCCATTCGAGCAGCCGCGGCAGGCGGCTGTTGATGCCGTTGACGTTGAAGGTCGCGATCTTCATTTCGTAGCAGCCAGATGGAACAGCCATAAGAATGCCTCATTCAAGGCATCACCCGGTGGCGGCTACACGCTCACCACATTTCAGAGGAGGAATCCATGCAACGTTTTATCTTTGCTGCATCGCTGGCAGTTGCCGGCGCGGCTGTCCAGGCAGAAGAGCCGCGTGCCGTAGACGCCGCGGGGTTCGATATCGCAGGCGTCAAGCTGGGAATGGATGTTCCCAGTGCGATCGAGGCCGCTGCGAGTTTTCTTCGCGTCGACAAAGGCAGCGTCAAGTTCGAACGGCAGTCGGGAAGCACGCCAGGGGGATTCATCGTGCAGACCAAGACGCAGAGCTTGACCGTGCTGTTCAAGCCCTTCGCTCCTTCAGCGCCGGCGGGCGGGGAGACGGTGATCTCCATCAAGCTCGCCGTGCGATACGCGCCGGAACACCTCAACGCTTTGAAGGCATCGACGCTCGAAAAGTACGGCCCCCCGACGAGCGGCATGTCTGCGGGCACGTGGTCCTGGTGCCGCCATCCTGACGAAGCGGGGGATTGTCCCGCCGGGCCTGAACCGGTGTTGAGCTACTGGCCCGGCAGCCTGAAGTTGGCGGACTACAGCCAGTTTCCGAAATAGCCCACGTTGCTCCGCGCGACGCGCATGCAGGAATGGCGGTTGCCGCTCCACGGGCTCAGCACAAGGAGAACCGCCATGGAAGAGAACGACCGCCGCGCCAAGCTCTGGAACATGATCAAGGACATCCGCTTCGCGATGTTCACGACCCACCATGCCAACGGCCACCTGCATGCGCGGCCGATGACCACGCAGAACCAGGCGCTGGACGAAGACGATGCGCTGTACTTCTTCATGTCGCGCCGGCAGGGGCCGGCCGAAGATCTCGACTTCGACGCGCAGGTCAACATCGTCTATGCCGACCCGGGGCAGGACACGTATGTCTCGGTGTCGGGCACCGCCCAGATGGTGGACGACGCGCAGCTCAAGCGCCGCCTCTGGTCCAAGCTGAACGAGGCCTGGTTCCCACAGGGGCCCGACGATACCGACGTGGCGCTGGTGCGCGTGCGCATCTCGCATGCCGACTACTGGGACGTGAAGGCGAACAAGCTGGTTCAGCTGTACGAGATGGCCAAGGCCGCCGTCACCGGCAACCGGCCGCCCGACATGGGCGACCGCGGCACCGTGCGCATGCACTGACGCGCCGCGCCTCCCGCGGGACGGGCTGCGGAGCCGGGGCCGCTAAACTCCCCGGCTTCCCTGGTGCGCGAGCACCGCCGCAGTCAATCCCATGGATCTTTTCACTCCCACCGAAGCGCCCGGCGACGCGATCACGCTCGCCCATTACGCCGAGCGTGCCTACCTCGAATACGCGCTGTCGGTCGTCAAGGGCCGTGCGCTGCCCGACGTGTGCGACGGCCAGAAGCCGGTGCAGCGGCGCATCCTCTACGCGATGGAGCGCATGGGCCTGGCCTTCACGCCGCCCAGCGGCCCCAAGGCGGTGAAGAGCGCCCGCGTGGTGGGCGACGTGCTCGGCAAGTTCCACCCCCACGGCGACCAGGCGGCCTACGACGCGCTGGTACGCATGGCGCAGGATTTCTCGCAGCGCTATCCGCTGATCGACGGCCAGGGCAACTTCGGCTCGCGCGATGGCGACGGCGCGGCCGCGATGCGCTACACCGAAGCGCGCCTCGCGCCGATCACCCGCCTGCTGCTCGACGAGATCGACGAAGGCACGGTCGACTTTGTGCCCAACTACGACGGCTCCTTCAGCGAGCCGAAGCAGCTGCCCGCGCGGCTGCCCTTCGTGTTGCTCAACGGCGCCTCGGGCATCGCGGTGGGCTTGGCCACCGAGGTGCCGAGCCACAACCTGCGCGAGGTGGCGGCGGCCACCGTCGCGCTGATCCGCAACGACAAGCTGAGCGACGACGAGCTGTTCGAGCTGCTGCCCGGCCCTGATTTCCCCGGCGGCGGCCAGATCATCAGCGCCGCGAGCGACATCCGCGAGGCCTACACCAGCGGCCGCGGTTCGCTGAAGGTGCGCGCCCGCTGGAAGATCGAGGACCTCGCGCGTGGCCAGTGGCAGATGGTGGTCACCGAGCTGCCGCCCGGCGTGTCGGCCGCCAAGGTGCTCGAGGAGATCGAGGAGCTGACCAACCCGAAGGTCAAGGCCGGCAAGAAATCGCTGACGCAGGAGCAGCTGCAGCTGAAGCAGAGCACGCTCGCGGTGCTCGATGCGGCGCGCGATGAATCCAACAAGGACGCGCCGGTGCGCCTGGTGTTCGAGCCCAAGACCTCGCGCATCAGTCAGCAGGAGCTGGCGCACACGCTGCTCGCGCACACCAGCCTTGAATCGTCGGCCTCGGTCAACATGACCATGGTCGGCCGCGATGGCCGGCCGGTGCAGAAGAGCCTGCGCCAGGTGATCCTGGAGTGGATCGACTTCCGCCTCGCCACGGTGCAGCGCCGCTCGCAGCACCGGCTCGACAAGGTGCTCGACCGCATCCATGTGCTCGAGGGCCGGCAGCTGGTGCTGCTGAACATCGACGAGGTGATTCACATCATCCGCAACGCGGACGAGCCGAAGCAGGCGCTGATCGACCGCTTCAAGCTGAGCGACCGGCAGGCCGAAGACATCCTCGAGATCCGGTTGCGCCAGCTGGCGCGCCTGGAGGCGATCAAGATCGAGCAGGAGCTGAAGAACCTGCGCGAGGAACAGAAGAAGCTGGAAGACATCCTCGGCAGCCCGGCCTCGCTGAAGCGCACCGTGATCAAGGAAATCGAGTCCGATGCCAAGACCTACGGCGACGATCGCCGCACGCTGATCCAGGCCGAGAAGAAGGCCGTGGCCGAAGTGAAGATCGTCGACGAGCCGGTGACCGTGGTCGTCAGCCTGAAGGGCTGGGTGCGCGCGCTCAAGGGCCACGAGGTCGAGGCCGCGTCGCTGCAGTTCAAGAGCGGCGATGGCCTGTACGGCGTGTTCCCGTGCCGCAGCGTCGATCCGCTGCTCGTGTTCGGCTCCAACGGCCGTGTGTACTCGGTGGCGGTGAGCAGCCTGCCCGGCGGCCGCGGCGACGGGCAGCCGATCACGACGCTGATCGACCTTGAATCCGGCACGCAGGTGGTGCACTACTTCGCCGGCGCGCCCGACCAGGTGCTGCTGCTGGCCAACACCGGCGGCTTCGGCCTGCTGGCCAAGGTGGGCGATATGCTGAGCCGCCAGAAGGGCGGCAAGGGCTTCCTCACGCTCGAGCCGCAGGACCACGTGCTGCCCCCCGCAGTGCGCCTGGCCGGTCATACGCAGGTGGCCTGCCTCGCGATGAGCGGCCGGCTGCTTGTGTTCCCGCTCGACGAGCTCAAGCTGCAGAGCAACGGCGGCCGCGGCCTGACGCTGATGGACGTCGACGCCAAGGATCCGCTGGTGTCGGTGGCCACGGTCGGCGCGGCACTCAAGGTGCTGGGCCTGGGCCGCGGCGGCAAGCCGAAGGAAGAGGACGTGAAGGGCAACGCGCTGGCCGAGCACATCGGCAAGCGTGCGTGCAAGGGCAAGAAGCTCGAGGGCTTCCCGAAGGCGCAGCGCGTGGTGGCCGTCTGAGATGACGAACACCGTGACCATCGCGATCGAATCGCCTGACCAGCCCGATGTGATCCGGCTGATCGCCGAGCTCGATGCCTACCAGGACTCGCTGTATCCCCCCGAGGCGCGCTATGCGCTCGACCTGGCCTCGCTGAAGCAGCCGAACGTGCTGTTCGCGGTGGCGCGCGGTGCCGATGGCGCGGCCGTGGGTTGCGGCGCGGTCGTGCTCGGCGACGAGCACGGCGAACTCAAGCGCATGTACGTGCATCCGCAAAGCCGCGGCGGCGGTGTCGCGCGTCGGCTGCTGGCCCTGCTCGAAGACAGGGCGCGGGCCGCGGGCTGCACGCAGCTGATGCTGGAGACCGGCCCCTACCAGCCGGAGGCGCTGGCCTTCTACGCCAGCAGCGGCTATGAGCGCCGCGGGCCGTACGGCGGCTACCGCGACGACCCGCTCAGCGTCTTCATGCACAAGCCCCTCGCGGGCTGAAGCTTCAGAACAGCTCGACCTCGCTGCTCTGCTGCTGCGCCGCGAGCAGGCCGGCCTCCACCAGTGCGGCATGGCTGCGCACCTGGTTGCGGCCGTTCTGCTTGGCGTGATAGACGGCCTTGTCGGCGCGCTCGAAGGCCAGCGTCGGCGTGTCCCCCGGCAGCACCTCGGTAAAGCCGATGCTCACGGTCACGCGGCCGGCCTGCGGGAAGGCATAGCCCTCCATGTTGGTGCGCAGCCGCTCGAAGGCGCAGTGCGCGTCGTTCTCGCCCGGGCAGCGCAGCAGCACCACGAACTCCTCGCCGCCGAAGCGGTAGAGCCGGTCCTGGAAGCGGAAGGTGCTGCGCATGATGCGGCCCACCAGCAGCAGCACCTCGTCGCCGATCAGGTGACCGTGGCGGTCGTTGACCAGCTTGAAGTGATCGATGTCGAGCACGCCCAGCCAGTGGCCTGTGCGTGCCGGCTCCGCACCGGGCAGGCCCTGGCGCCGGCCCAGCGCGGGCAATTGCGCGGCGGCCTGCACCGTCTTGTAGAACGATTCGTCGAAGGTCTTGCGGTTCAGCAGCCCGGTGAGCGTGTCGCGCTCGCTGTAGTCGAGCAGGCCGCAGAAGTTGCGGTACACGCGCAGCACGCTGTCGGCCGTCTGCAGCGATTCGTTGGAGAAGGGGCCGGCGCATTGCAGCTCCAGCACCGTGGCCTGCTCGCCGTGCGCCGCCATCGGAAACAGCACCGTGCAGCCGGCCGCGGCCGGGCCATCGAGTCGGGACACGTCGTCCAGGCGGATCACCTTCTGCTGCTCGACGCAGCTGGCATGGGCCGGCATCGTGTTGCGTTCGGGCAGCTCGTCGAGCCGCACCCAGGTGGGGTCCGACGAGGCGGCCACATCCTGCGCCTTCAGCTTGGCGCGCAGCAGCCAGCGCTGTGGCGCCCCCGGCGGGCCGACCAGCATGTAGATCGCGACCTGCAGCGGGTGGAACAGCTCGCGCATCGAATGCACCAGCGTCACATCCAGCAGGTCGCGGTCGCGGTGGACCGTCAGGGTCGCGAGGTGTTCGATGGCTGTCGTCATATCCGGCCTGCCCCATGCAGAAGAGCGCGCGATACCGCGCACATCTCCGGATATCGGAAAGCCGTCAGGGCTTCTGAACGGGCCGGCGCGCCGGCCCCGCCACTATTTCACGCTCAGGCGCGCGCCGCACGCACGAAGACCCGGGCGGCCAGCGCGCCCAGCAGCACGAACAGCGCGAGGCTGAAGAACTCGTAGGGGATGCCCATCAGCGACACGGCCGCATCGGCACAGCTGGCGCGTGCCTGGAAGATCTCGGGCAGCAGCGCATCGAGCTGCAGGCCGCTGACGATGCGGTCGGCCAGCGTCAGGTTGCACGAGGCCGAGGCCGCGGCGACGAAGTGCTGCCACAGCGCGGCCACCACGCCGCCCACGCACAGCAGCAGCGCCAGCGCGCTGACCACATGGCGGCCGAGCGCCGAGCGCCACGCCAGCCCGACGACGCACACCAGCGCGATCGCCGCGAAGATGACGCGCTGCAACACGCACCACGGGCAAGGCTGCATGTCGTACACATGCTGCGAAACCAGCGCGGCGCCGATCGCCGCCACCGACAACACCGCGCCCGCGGCGAGCAGCGCTGCAGGGCGGTCGAGAAGGCCCGCAGGCTTCATTCGGCCACTTCCGCGATCAGCTCGATCTCGACGCAGGCGCCCAGCGGGATCTGCGCGACGCCGAAGGCCGCGCGCGCGTGCGTGCCCACGGTGGGGCCGAACACTTCACCCAGCAGCTCGGAGCAGCCGTTGGTCACCAGGTGCTGCTCGGTGAAGGTGGCGGTGCTGTTGACCAGGCTCATCACCTTGACGATGCGCGTGACCTTGGAGAGATCGCCCACCGCCGCCTGCAGCGTGCCCATCATGTCGATCGCGACGGCGCGCGCGGCCGCCTTGCCTTCTTCGGTGCTCATGGTCAGGCCCAGCTGTCCCACCCAGGGCTTGCCGTCCTTCTTGGCGATGTGGCCCGACAGGAAAACGAGGTTGCCGGTGCGCACGAAGGGGACGTAGGCCGCGGCCGGGATGGCCACCGGCGGCAGCGTGATGCCCAGGGTTTGGAGGCGGTCTTGAACGGAGCTGGTCATGGGGGCTTGTGCAGTGCAATAACAAGGGGAGCGGGCATGCTACACGACCGAGAACGCCGCTTGCCCCTGTCATGAACGAGGGTCTGGCAATGTGATTCGAGCCGATCCATCATGCAGACAAGGAGACGGTGAATCATGCAGTTCCTCATCGTCGAGGACGATCCGGTGATGCAGCATGTGATCGGCAGCATGCTCGAGCGGCTGGGCTACGGTGTACGCGTTGCGGAAGATGGCTATGCGGCCATCGAGGCCTGCAAGGCCGAGCCGCCCGCCGCGGTGTTCATGGATGTGCAGATGCCCCGGATGGACGGCCTCACCGCCACGCGCGAGCTGCGCCGCATGCAGCGCGAGGAAGGGCTGCAACGTTTTCCGATCATCGTGGCGAGCGCGTTCTACACGCCGGCCGATCGCGCCGCCTGCTTCGAGGCCGGAGCCGATGGTTTCGTGACCAAGCCGCTGATGCTGGCCAAGCTGGGTGCGGAGATCTACCGCGTCGTGGGCCGGCATGAGCAGACGCTGGGCCGGCCGGGCTCGTCGTCGCAGGCCCCGCTGATGCGCCCGGGCCTCGGCTCGCGCTGAGCCGCTCCCCCGCATCACCCTACACTGCCTCCGATGGGAGGCGGGGCGAACACCGGAGTGAAGATCGCCGGCTGGCTGCTGGGCTGGCTGGCGGGCACGATGCTGCAATTGCAGCAGGCGTGGCTGTGGCCGACCCTCGCCTATGGCGTGCTGCTTGGGGTGGGCGTGATGCTCACGCTGCCGGCCCTGCGCTGGCGGCGCATGTGGTGGTGCGCGGCGATCGGCCTGGCCTGCTTCGCCTTCGGCAGCACCGGCTTGCGTGCAGCAGCGCGCCTGGCCGACGCGCTGCCCGCCGAGCTCGAAGGCCAGAACATCGTTGCGACCGGCGTGGTGGCCGCGCTGCCGCAGACCTCGCCCGCGGGCACGCGTTTCCTGTTCGAGGTCGAGCAGGCCGAGTGGCGCGGCCGGCCGGTGCGGCTGCCGCCGCTGCTCGCGCTGGGCTGGTACCGCGACTGGCACGACGAGGCCACGCTGGCCGACCCGCGCACGACGCTGCGCGCCGGCCAGCGCTGGCGGCTGACGCTGCGGCTGAAGCGCCCGCACGGCAGCCTCAATCCCGGCGGCTTCGACTATGAGCTGTGGCTGTTCGAGCAGGGCGTGCGGGCGACCGGCTATGTGCGCGTCACCGACGCCTCGGCGGTGCAACTGCTGGCGCCTGCCGCCGGCCACCCGGTCGAGCGGCTGCGCCAGCAGGTGCGCGACGCGATCTTTGCCCGCGTGGCCGATCCGCGCGCTGCCGGCGTGCTGGCCGCGCTGTCGGTCGGGGACCAGGCCGCGATCGAGCGCGAGGACTGGGATGTGTTCCGCACCAGCGGCATCGCCCACCTGATGAGCATCAGCGGGCTCCACGTGACGATGTTCGCGTGGCTCGCCGGCACGCTGATCGGCGGGGGCTGGCGCCGCAGCGCGCGGCTGATGCTGTGGTGCCCCGCGCCGTGGGCGGCGCGCTGGGGCGGGGTCGGGGCCGCGGCGGCTTATGCGCTCTTCTCGGGCGGCGGCGTGCCGTCGCAGCGCACCGTGTGGATGCTGGCGACCGCGGCGGTGCTCGCCACCGCGGGTGTGCGCTGGCCGTGGCTGCTGGTGCTGCTGGCCACCGGCGCGGTGGTGGCGCTGATCGACCCGTGGGCGCTGCTGCAGGTGGGCTTCTGGCTGTCGTTCGCGGCCGTCGGGCTGCTGATGGTCTCCGGGCCGGTGCTGCAGCCGCAGGCGCGGCCGGTCGTGCCGGCGAGCCGCTGGCGCGCCGCATGGCAAGGCCTGCTGCGCGTGGTGCGCGAGGGCACGCGCGCGCAAGCCATCGCGACGCTCGGCCTGGCGCCACTGTCGCTGGTGTTCTTTCAACAGATCTCGCTGATCGGCTTTGTCGCCAACCTGGCCGCGATTCCGCTGGTCACGCTGGTGATCACGCCACTCGCGCTGCTCGGCGTGTTGCTGCCGCCGCTGTGGAACGCGGCCGCGGCGGTGGTGCAGGGGCTGGTGGCGGCGCTCGGCTGGGGCGCGGCGTGGCCGGCGGCCGTGTGGTCGGTGCCGGCTGCGCCGGCGTGGGGTCAGGCGGCCGGCCTGCTCGCCGGCGCGCTGCTGATGATGCCGCTGCCGTGGCGCTGGCGCTGGCTCGCGGTGCCGCTCGCGTTGCCGCTGCTGTGGCCCGCGGTGCCGCGGCCGGCCGAGGGCCGCTTCGAGCTGGTAGCGGCCGATGTCGGCCAGGGCACCGCGGTGCTGGTGCGCACGCAGGGGCACACGCTGCTGTACGACACCGGCCCGCAATACTCGCGCGACACCGATGCCGGCCAGCGCGTGCTGCTGCCGCTGCTGCGCCGGCGCGGCGAGCCGGCGCTGGACCTGCTGATGCTGAGCCACAGCGATGTCGACCATGTGGGCGGCGCGAACGCGGTGCTGTCGAACTGGCCGGTCCGCGAGATCAGCAGCTCGCTGGCGCCCGGCCATCCGCTGCTGCACAAGGGCGTACCGCACAGGCCGTGCATCGCGGGGCAGTCGTGGCAGTGGGAGGGTGTCAGGTTCTCGGTGCTGCATCCGCGCGCCGAGGCGCTGGCCGCCGACCCCGCGGCCAAGCCCACCAAGCCCAACTGGCTCAGCTGCGTGCTGCGCGTCGAGGATGCGGCCGGCCACAGCGCCTTGCTGGCGGGCGATGCCGAGGCGCCGCAGGAGGCGCAGATGATCGCGGACGACCACGCGCAGCTGAAGGCCGAGCTGCTGCTGGTGCCGCACCATGGCAGCCGCACCTCGTCGTCGGCCGCGTTCCTCGATGCGGTGGCGCCGCGGGTGGCCATCGTGCAGGCCGGCTACCGCAGCCGCTTCGGCCATCCTGCGCCCGATGTGATGCAGCGTTATGCCGAGCGCGGCATCGCGGTGATGCGCAGTGACCGCTGCGGCGCCTGGAGCTGGACGGCCGAGGCCGCCTGGTGCGAGCGCGACAGGTCTCGCCGATACTGGCACTTCGCCGACTGCGGTGCCGGCGGGTCTGGAAGTTGCAATGCCCCCGCATCCCCCTGAGGAGCAAAGCCTGTGGCCATCCACGTCGCCCTGAACCACGTCACCCACTACCGCTACGACCGCCGCGTCAACCTCTCGCCCCAGATCGTCAGGCTGCGCCCCGCGCCCCATTGCCGCACGCCGATCCTCTCGTACTCGCTGCGCGTCGAGCCCGAAAACCACTTCGTCAACTGGCAGCAGGACCCGTTCTCGAACTACCTCGCGCGGCTGGTGTTCCCCGAGCCGACCACCGAATTCAAGATCACGGTCGACGTGGTCGCCGAGATGGCGGTCTACAACCCGTTCGACTTCTTCCTCGAGCCCGAGGCCGAGACCTTCCCGTTCCGCTATGCGCCCGAGGTCCAGCGCGACCTGATGCCCTACCTGGCCAAGGCCGAGCTGACGCCGCGCTTCAAGGCCTTTGTCGACAGCATCGACCGCCGCGAGCGGCGCACCATCGATTTCCTCGTGGGGCTGAACCAGCGGCTGCAGAACGACATCCGCTACCTGATCCGCCTCGAGCCCGGCGTGCAGACGCCCGAGGAGACGCTCGTCAACGGCAGCGGCTCCTGCCGCGACACCGGCTGGCTGCTGGTGCAAACCTTGCGGCATCTCGGGCTGGCTGCGCGCTTCGTTTCCGGCTACCTGATCCAGCTGAAGGCCGACGTGAAGGCGCTCGACGGTCCGTCGGGCACCGAGGTCGACTTCACCGACCTGCACGCCTGGTGCGAGGTCTACCTGCCCGGTGCCGGCTGGATCGGCCTCGATCCCACCTCGGGCCTGATGGCGGGGGAGGGCCACATCCCGGTGGCTTGCACGCCCGAGCCCTCGAGCGCGGCGCCGGTCACCGGCGCGGTCGATGAATGCGAGGTCGAGTTCTCGCACCACATGGAGGTGACGCGCATCTACGAATCGCCGCGCGTCACCAAGCCTTACACCGAGGCGCAGTGGCAGCGCGTGCAGGAGCTCGGCCGCGCGGTCGACCGCCAGCTGCAGGTGCAGGACGTGCGGCTGACGATGGGCGGCGAGCCCACCTTCGTGTCGGTCGACGACCGCGAGGGCGACGAATGGAACACCGCCGCGCTCGGCCCCACGAAGCGCGGCTATGCGCAAAGCCTGGTGCACAAGCTGCGCGACCAGTACGGCCGCGGCGGCTTCCTGCACTTCGGCCAGGGCAAGTGGTATCCCGGCGAGCAGCTGCCGCGCTGGGCGCTGACGATCGCATGGCGCGCCGACGGCCAGCCCTGCTGGAACGACCCCTCGCTGTTCGCCGACGAGCGCGAGACCCATCGCTACACCTCGGCCGATGCCGAACGCTTCCTCACCACGCTGACGCAGCGCCTCGGCCTCGATGCCCGCTACATCCACGCCGGCTACGAGGACACCTTCTACTACCTGTGGCGCGAGCGCCGGCTGCCGGTCAACGTGGACCCGTTCGACTCGCGGCTCGACGACGAGCTGGAGCGCGCCCGGTTGCGCCGCGTGTTCGACCAGGGCCTGGGCCGGGTGGTCGGCTACGTGCTGCCGATCCGCCGCGACGAAGGCACCGGCCTGCAGGGCCCGCGTTGGCAGACGGGCCCGTGGTTCGTGCGCGACGACCGGCTCTACCTGATTCCCGGCGATTCGCCGATGGGCTACCGGCTGCCGCTCGATTCGCTGCCTTGGGCCAAGGCCGGCGACCAGCAGCAGGTGATCGAGCAGGACCCGTTCGCACCCCGTGCGCCGCTGCCGGCTCCCGCCGAGCTGCGCGGGCAACGGCCCGGGGTGGCGCAGCGCAGCGGCGAAGAGCGCGCGCCGGCGCGTTTCGAGTCGGCCGCCGGGCTCACGCGCACCGCGCTGTGCGTCGAGGTGCGCGACCCGCAGCGCGCCAACGGACCCAAGGCCGAGCGCGAGCATGGCGGCAAGTCGGGCGTGCTCTACGTCTTCATGCCGCCGCTGGCGGCGCTGGAGGACTACCTGGCGCTGCTGGCCGCGGTGGAGGCGACCGCGGCCGAGCTGCAGGTGAAGATCGTGCTCGAAGGTTACCCGCCGCCGCGTGATCCGCGGCTCAAGCAGCTGTCGGTCACACCCGATCCCGGCGTCATCGAGGTCAACATCCATCCGGCCTCCGACTGGGCGCAGCTGGTCGACCACACCGAGTTCCTCTACCAGGCGGCGCACGAGTCGCGGCTGTCGACCGAGAAGTTCATGCTCGACGGCCGCCACACCGGCACCGGCGGCGGCAACCACTTCGTGCTGGGCGGCGCCACCCCGGCCGACAGCCCCTTCCTGCGCCGGCCCGACCTGCTGGCCAGCCTGCTGTGCTTCTGGCACAACCATCCGAGCCTGAGCTACCTGTTCTCGGGGATGTTCATCGGCCCCACCAGCCAGGCGCCGCGCATCGACGAGGCGCGCAACGACCAGGTCTACGAGGTGGAGGTGGCGCTGGCCGAGCTCGACCGGCAGATGCAGGGCGGCAACGCGCCGCCGCCATGGCTGGTCGACCGGCTGTTCCGCAACCTGCTGATCGATGTGACCGGCAACACCCACCGCGCCGAGTTCTGCATCGACAAGCTCTATTCGCCCGACACCAGCACCGGGCGCCTGGGCCTGTTGGAGCTGCGCGCCTTCGAGATGCCGCCGCATGCACGCATGAGCCTGGTGGAGCAACTGCTGCTGCGCGCGCTGGTGGCCTGGTTCTGGCGCACCCCGTACCGGCCCAGGGCCAGCACGCGGCTCACGCGATGGGGCACCGGCCTGCACGACCGCTTCCTGCTGCCCAGCTTCGTGCAGATGGATTTCGACGACGTGCTGACCGAGCTGCGTGAGGCCGGCTTCGCGTTCGACCCGGTGTGGTTCGCGCCGCACTTCGAGTTCCGCTTCCCGTTGATCGGCGAGCTGGCGACGCAGGGCATCGAGCTGACGCTGCGCGCGGCGTTGGAGCCGTGGCATGTGATGGGCGAAGAGGGCGCGCCCGGCGGCACCGTGCGCTACGTGGATTCGTCGCTGGAGCGGCTGGAGCTCAAGGTCGCCGGCCTCAACGGCAATCGTCACGTGGTCACCGTCAACGGCCAGGCGGTGCCGCTGCAGTCGACCGGCCGCGTCGGCGAATACGTCTGCGGCGTGCGCTACCGCGCGTGGCAGCCGCCCTCGGCGCTGCACCCGACGATCGGCGTGCACGCGCCGCTGACCTTCGACATCGTCGACCGCTGGCTCTCGCGCTCCATCGGGGGCTGTCGCTATCATGTGGCGCACCCGGGCGGCCGCAACTACGACGTCTTCCCGGTCAATGCCTACGAGGCGGAGAGCCGGCGCCTGGCGCGGTTCTTCAAGCTGGGGCACACGCCGGGCACGATGCAGGTCGAACCCGCGGCGCCGAGCCTGGAGTTCCCGTTCACGCTGGACCTGCGCCAGCGTTAATTGCCCGCCTTCGTGCCAGCCCAGACCTCGCCCCTGCCTTTCGATCCCGGTGCCGATACCCTCGAAGGGTTGGCCGCCGAGCTGCTGCGCCGCACGGCGCCGGCCGACGGCACCGCGTTCGACGAGCTGCGCGAGGGGCCGGCCCGGCTGCGCGAGCGCTGGCGGCGCTTCTTCCAGTGGATGCCGGGGCTGGAGGCCGACGACCTTCGCAGCCTCGATGAAGGCGCCGACTGGCTGGCGCAGCAGATCCGCGCCGACGGCATCACGCACAACGTCTACAGCGAAGGCGGCTCCGCGGCCCGGCCCTGGTCGCTGGAGCTGCTGCCGCAGCTGATCGAGCCGGCGGAGTGGGCCGAGATCGAGCAGGGCGTGGTGCAGCGCGCCGAGCTGCTCAACGCGATGCTGGCCGACCTGTACGGCCCGCGGCACCTGCTGCACGAAGGCCTGCTGCCGCCGGCGCTGCTGTTTCGCCACCCGGGCTACCTGCGCCCGCTGCACGGCGTGCAGCCGCCGGGCGGGCTGCACCTGCACATCGTCGCGTTCGATCTCGCTCGCGGCCCCGATGGCCGCTGGTGGGCGATGGCGCAGCGCACCCAGGGCCCGTCGGGCCTGGGCTATGTGCTGCACAACCGGCTGCTGGTCTCGCGCGTGTTCCCCGATGCCTTCCGCGAGCTGCGGGTGCAGCACATCGCCTCGAGCTACCGGCGCCTGCTCGACACGGTCGAGACGCTGGCCGGCGCCTGCTGCGAAG
>Ga0207706_10002166_pt1 | contig 19172 bp, 23 predicted proteins | sample KBSC53metaG_FD_184318 | JGI IMG/M metagenome (GOLD analysis project Ga0207706, IMG submission 184318) | Corn rhizosphere microbial communities from Kellogg Biological Station, Michigan, USA - KBS C5-3 metaG (SPAdes) (version 2) | ecosystem: Host-associated > Plants > Roots > Rhizosphere > Soil ... | reverse complement strand
TCGATTCTTCGACGATTTAAAAAGAACCGGCTTCACTTCTCCTCCATTTTTTCCAGCTCACGGGCGAGTTTGTAAAGCTCGCCCGCAATTGACTTGTCGCGCTCGGCGCTGTTGGTATGGGTCGGACCGGCGCAAGACCTTGATTTACGAGCTACGGGCAAAAAGCATCCTTTCAGAGCTTGGAAGTGGTTTTTTGAAGCGATAGGCGTGAGACAAGAGGCAACACTAGATCAAAGTGAGCATGAGGAGTGAGGGGGGGCGTGGTAAGAAAAGAATGCGTTCAATGGTTCAACCGCTCAACGTTCAACGTAAATTTGATCGCTCGAAATGTCCGGGATGAAAGGGCTAGTGAAGCAACGAAATAGCTTGGTCAGACCGAAAATATTTACGACAACATATCACGAGCACGCCTTTTCTACTGAAAGACGATTATATCCGCACGGCTCAGGGTTGAGGCGTTCGCCTTCAGCGGTTCGTTCGTGGCGTTGGCGCTATTCTGATTCAGTATTTGAAATTGGCCGATCGCTACTTCGTAGTCCGTTGCGGCTAAGCTGGCATCCGTGGGTACGACGACCGTGTACCCCCGCAGCGTCCCTCCGACCGAGGTATAGACCACTGAGCCGCTGACCTTCCAGCCGGTGAGAATCAGCGTCGTAATCCCCTTGGCCTTCAGCATTTTGTCGAGATCCGTGCTGTAGAATCTGTCTTGACCGACCGACTTGACGACAGGGTCGCCGGGAGCGGGAGCGACCTCCGGCATCCACTTCGAGCTCTCCGGTTCTTTAGTGGAGTACAGGACGAACACGCCGGCTTTTCGCGCCCGCACCAGCAGCGAGGCGAGGGCCGGCACCATGGTCCCGGTGCAATTCGGCTGGCTTTTGCAGATACGATCGATCATGTCGAACACCAACAACGCCGTCGTCGCGGGTTGGAGTGTGACTTTGACGGGGTCGGGAAGGGCGGGCATTTGCAGTGTCAGTAATGACATGGGTTTCCTCCGTAGAGCGCGAGCGTTAGCAGGCTGTTGAAAAAGGCCCACCTGCGGAGCTTGTCCTGAACACGGTCGAAGGGTTGCGCTCGATCGCCTCGCTCCAACGTATCAGTAAATACGCCTCCGCTCATCGATACTCTCGCGCGCCTCGCATCTGGACCTTTTTGAACAGCCTGAAATCAAGTTTTTCAACAACCGGTTAGGCCACTGGCTAGAAGGACGGTACGAATCAGCGTCCTGTTAGAATCTGCGAGCACGGCTCGTATAAAAATATATTCGCAACGATTATGTACGCCGGGCTCCGAGTCGGAAATTTGAAACACTCTCATCTTTTGCGAAAGAAATATCGCCGACGGGAGAAGGTGTCAATCACGTCGTAAAGAGAGGAGAGGTTCAAATCGTTCAATCCTTCGACACGCGGTTGCACGCTACTCAGGATGACCGGCCCTTCGATACGCGCTTCGCGCTACTCAAGGATGAGCCATTCCCCGAGTAAGCCGCAAGGCTGTATCGAGGGCGCTCGGCTCACATCGTTTGATTCGGAGCCATATGAACAAATTATTTGAAGTTCGCTCGCTTCGATCATCGGCGGTACTTGTATTTGGGTGTTCGAGCCCACAGGTGTGAACGTTATTGCCGAGAGCATGCAGCTCATCGGTAGTCGTAGCGCGCGGGATATATAGGAGACGTGTAGCCGCTGCGCGACGAAAGCGAAGCTTACACACGCAAATCTAGCGGAGAAAATGAAGTTCTAGACACGAAAACCCTTTCCTGTGGAACGAAAAACGTTCACGACTCGGGAACATAAGTTGGTCCGACCCGAGATATGAACGGAAGATAACACGACTCCCTCGCGACGGCCCCTGTCTGAAGATCGACGTGCCGCATCCTCAACGTCCGGCAAAGCGGTGTGCGGTATAAATTTTTGGGATCGATGTGGGCGTTATATCTCTCATGATCCTAGTAGGGTTCAGTTATCTGGCAGACCCAAAGTCGCTTCATTGGAACAGTGCTATCCATCCTCTCGGCTCATTGATTGTTAACTATTTGTATAGCTTTGTGGTGGTTTGTCCAAAATAGCTCCGCAAGCCTCGAGCACAGAAAAAAAACTCAATTGTCTGATGAGCGTGGTTGAACGCTAATGAATTGAGTGATTTGAATCGAATCTTTTATTCTTGGCATTCCCACATTTTGGAGACCAGAACGGATGTTGATTGCCACTCCGAAAGATCTTGGCCGTTTTCATAGAACACCCCCGTATATAGGCAAGGATGTCAGGCTAGTGACGGATATCAAAAGCAGCTCCAATGATTGTCATCGCTCAACAGCAGCGTTAGTTATCGCGCGGATTCTCAACCAAACCAAATATCCAAACCAAGCTAATAGCGCGATCACGCTCAGTGTGAATAGCCATCTATGATGCTGATGAAAAAAGGCTCCAACGAATCGAATGTCACGACCTAAATAGTAAGCGCCGAGGCCCCAAACGCAAGTCCACAGCACTGCACCGGCAATATTGTAGGCCGTGAAGGTCAACCATGGCATTTTCATCACACCAGCGAGTATTCCGTTTAACTGCCGTAATCCTTCAACGAAGCGGCCCACAAGAATCACTAGGCCACCGCGACGACTAAAAAGATCATCCAGCTGCTGCTGGCGCTGCGAGCCGACTTTAAATTTGTCCAACACCAAGCGACCGCCCCAACGACCTATTACATATCCGACGCTGTTTCCTAAGATTGCCGCCGCAGTTACCAGAAATAAAAGCAACGCGATGTTCATGCGGCCTCTGGTGGCTTCTAGGCCACTCGCTATCAACAGAGTTTGCCCTGGAGCGGGGATTCCCATGCCTTCGAGGAGAACGGCTGTGGCTGCGGCCCAATACCCATAGCGTTTCATCAAAGGCTCTACTCTGGCGAGTGAACGTTGAAAGCGTCGAACTGCGGCGGTCTCGTATCTCTTTAAAGCCAAGGTGGAATCTTCGCTATGACTGCTTGCAACGGAAACGACTGAGAGCAACAACAGGCAAAGAGCTATAGCAGCTGCATAAAAACTGCGGTCTCTCTCTGGAGCCATTCAGGAATTACCTCTGCAACATTCTTAGGCGCGGTTAAACGAGATTTCAGCGGCGTATGAGTATCGTTTTATCGAATGCGAACCAAGCGTCAGGGAAAAAAGATCGACCCAGTCCTGGAAAGCATAGTGTGCCTAGAAAAACTTGAAGAATAGTACTGCTTCGACAATACAAGATAGCATAAAAGATCGTTTTAAGCGCTTAGACCTCACGTTTTCAGGCCGAAAGCGAGCTTGGGAAGAACCGATGCCACTCGCAAATAAATTTGCCTGAGAAAGATCGCCTTGATGACGACCCGTCGTTGATTAGGTTTCCCGCGCGATCGGCCAGTTAAATCTAGAATCTGAATTGACCAGCTGCTGCTCTCATCACCTGTATCTTTCCTGAAGGTATGGTACAAAAAGGAATTTGTGCCACACCGAAAGCTCACCATTAATCCTTAATTCTGCCACGTCTCATATAGGTTCGTCGGTCTGAGCGCCTCGCGTGTGCAGTAATTTTAATAAGCGGAGGGGGAAAGATGAAAGGAAAAAAATATTTCGAAAACGCTTTGCCGGAGACAACGACCAGACAATCGATCAGCGTCCTGCGGACTCTGCGCCGTGCTTTATTACTCGGATTGCTGTTATCAAGCCTGGCGGTGCCGAGCGCGCTGGCTGCCGGTCCCACCGGCTGGGGAATCGGTTCTTGCCGGGAAGTTACCGCCTTTCCGGCCAATCTCGTGGATCCCGGTGTCTACTGCCTGAGCTACAAATATATCGATTTTCCTCTTATGTCAGGCGTGCTCATTAAAATCTCAGCGGACAACGTCGTTCTCGACCTGAACGGTGCCACTCTCGATGGGACTCCGAAGCGCAACGGGGCGTTCTCCTGGGGCATTCAGTCGTACGGCCACTCAAACGTCACTGTGCGCAACGGCACCATCAGAGGATTCAACTACGGCATCTCACTCACCGCTCCCCTCGGGTACGTCAATACGACCGTGCGGCCGAGCCACAGTTTTTTGGTTGAGAATGTCCGGCTCATCGAGAATCGGACCGCGGGAATGGAGGTGATTGGCTACGATAGCGTGATTCGAGGCAACTATGTCGCTCATACGGGCGGCTCTCCGGACACTGGGCTCTCCGGCCACGCTTGGGGGATCATCGCAGCCGGCGACGGGCTCCGGCTCATTGATAATGACGTGACGTACACGCACGTCAACACCGCCCACAGCGGCGGCAAAACCACGGCCATTTATCTATCCGGCGGTGGAAACGCCGCAGTCGTCAAGAATCGCATCAGCGAAGCCGACTTCGGAATCTTTAGCGGAGGGCTCAATTGGGGCAAGTACCGCGACAATACTACAGTCAACGTCACTACGCCTTACACCGGCGGCACCGACGCCGGCAACAACAACTGAGCGGGAAGCGCTGGTATCGACTTAACGACCTAAGCCGGAGTGTAGGGTGAACATGGCGCGAAAACCGAGGATGGAATACGCGGGGGCTTCTTACCACGTGTTATCTCTTCTGGCTCTTCGAAGCTAAGAAGCGCTTTGGACTTTGCGCGCTTGATTACATCGTCACGTCAAACCACGATATAGACCTAGACTATTGCTGAGAGTGCAGCTGATCGCCGCACGAACAGCGCAAGAGTATAACGAACGCGAAGGGCGGCACGCGGCCTTCCGGGACGATCGCTATCGTGCGACCCCTATCGAAGCGGACGAACATCTACATCACTGTTGGGTGTGCCATGGTGCCATGATCTGAATGGGGTCCGTGCTGGCGTCGAGGATCATGCAGGAAAGTGGAGTCAGAGTGGCTATGTGAGATTCAAACCGAGTCGTCGACCTGCAAGGCGCTTGCATCGCCGGGCGGTTTTAATGTCTGCGGGATCGCCGCTGATTATTGCAGTGCACGAGCGGCTGTGAGAAGTAGACTCGTCGGAGCAAACCCCCGGACTGATTTCAAAGGAGGCTATTATGATTCCGCTGAACCGCTATGAAGCTGGAGAAGTCATCATCCGAGAAGACGACGTTGGCGAAACGGCCTATGTCATCAACCAGGGGCAGGTCGAAGTCAGCAAGGAGCTCCAGGGGCAAAAGGTCCACCTGGCTACCCTTGGAGCCGGAGAAACCTTTGGCGAAATGAGCATGATTGACGAGAAGCCACGGAGCGCAACCGTGACGGCGGTTAGCGAGACGCTGGTCTGCGAGATCCGGCGGGACGACTTTTTCAACAGCTTTCAGACCGACCCCAAAATAGCGCTGCAACTCTTGAAAGTTCTCTTCGAGCGTTTGCGTGAGGCGGACGCCAGGATCTTGGAGCTGCAAAAAACTTCTCCGCAGCCCGCGCTCGTTCCGGAAGTCGTGCCCGCAATGCCACGCCAGGAACAGCTTACTGTGACGCTGGAAGGAATGACGCCCCGGGCTGCTGCCGCTCTATCCGTCACTCCTTTTCAGATCACACAGTTCCCGTTTCGGATCGGCAGACAGAGTCCAGATCCGCTACTCTACAATGATCTGATGCTTCTCGACTCTGTGCCGCTGCAAATTTCTCGGCATCATCTGGCGATTATCCAACAACAAGGCCGGGTCGGGGTTGTGGACCGAGGTAGCACCCTCGGTTCATGGGTGGATGGTCAACAGATCGGCGGGCGATCCCGCCTGCCCGGTCCGGTGTTTTTTACCGGGTCGGAAGGGCTTCTGGTGTTAGGCACTCAAGAGTCCCCATTCAAATATCGCGTGCGAGTGGCTGCTCACGGTTCGTGAGATTCTGCTGACGAAGAGAAACCGCATGTGTCAATTCATGCAGTGGCGGCTGACGAGCCACGTGTGTCGCGATCACAAACATTTTGGCAGCAGCGGACATATCTAGCAGGGGACGCTTTAAGAGCTTTCCAGTTCAGTACGATGAACACCTGATTACTGCCTTACGCACACTTTGCAGAAGCCGGCTCGCGCCGGCCGTGGATATTGTTGCATCGGGTAGTGGTGTGACTTAAAATCCCGAGGATCTGGAAGGATCCGTGCCCGATTCGAGCCCCGCTCCCGACACCAAAATCAATCATTTTTCAGTGCAGCTGTTGCACGGTGGCCGCGATCGCTATACTACGCGTTAAAACGGAACGGGCGCCGGTACTTTCGCGAAAATTGGCATTGATCTCCGAGATTGACTTTAAAGGGAATGCCAAGGCGGTCGCCGCAGAATGATTCGAAGCTCGCGGTCTTGTGATAAGCGCGAGGGAGATACTGCCGGATGTAGACGAAAGGGCAGCCATGGACAACGTCAATCCACATTTTAAACCGACAAGAGTTTATCTTGAGTCGATGATCGTCACTGGGATGCTTCCGACCAAGCACCAGCGACTAAGCGACTATTTTAATTTGGCGGCCGGCTACGAAGGCTTCGCTCTCAAAGACTCGAGCGCGGAAGATTTCGACGGCCATCCCTTTGCGGTCAACTCGGGGGAATTTCTGATATACAAACCGGAAGTGATATTGGTCGCCGACATGCGCGAAACAGAGGAAGCCGGTTCATCAGGAGCGGGTCTTGAGCGGATCGACAAAGAAGGCAGAAAAGTTATGCTGAGTGCCGGCCCCTTTTGGCTTCAAGGAACGATGCACATCCTACCCGGGAATATGCTCCAACATGTCTTGACGGGCAATACCGGATTCGTTCCTCTGACAGAAGCAAGGCTACTCAAGCCAGTGCAATCTGAACTTCGGACATTCCTTATCAATCAGACCAAAATAGGCGTTTTGGTTGCTCTGGATTAAAATTTCACGAATTCATTTGGCCCGCGTCATACACCGAGCCAGCACCGCGGCTGCCATAGAGCAGGTCGCGATGCCGATATCGTGAGATACGATACTGCTGGCAAGGAACTTCGTTACTGGCTGAAACATCACGGGGAAACCTGCGCGCTCATCGAGACTCCCGAAAAAATCGTCCGTGCATCGGGCAAATTGATTTAGATCGCTCATTTCCACGTTTCGAGAATTCTCGAAACGTGGAAGTCCCGGCAGTAATGGGCAGACCAAGTCTCAGATTAGAGATGAAGCCGCTCGCGCTGAGGCACGAACATGAATATGGTTTTCTCTGCACCAATCCCTTAATGCGTTGCTCGGCATCAGATCCTTGAGGTTCTTGATGTGGATGTGCGTGTTGTTCGAAAACCTCTCGGGATACTTAGCGCTCACTATTTTCCTTTCCGGTTAGACAGTTTGTCCGGCTTGGAATAAAACACGGCTTGCGGTTAAAAAGGAGGAGCCGGAAATGATGTCTCATTTTCACACACACGACGGGTGGAGCTGGGCATGACCGATGTCGGATTGTTCGACGCAATGTATTCGGCGCGGGCTCTGCGGCGGCTCAAACCGGATCCGGTGCCGGAGGAGATTATCACGCAGATCCTGGACGCTGCGATCCGCGCTCCTTCAGCGGGTAACTCGCAGCACTGGGGTTTTGTCGTGGTGCGCGATCCGGAGGTGCGGCGTCAGCTGGGTCTGATCTATCGTAAAGGCTCAGATATCGCAAAAGCGATCTATCAGGCGCGCGGCCGTCCGGCGCATATCACCGAGGAACAGTACCAACGTATGATGTCGTCCGGTGCGTATCTCTGGGAGCACATGGGCGACGCGCCGGTGCTGCTCGTGCCGTGTCTGCGAGATCGGCCGCCGCCATCGCGGGAGGTGCTGCCAGCTGCGGTGCAGGCGATCTACGAGCAGGAGCTTCTTTACACCGACAGAATTCGCGGCGCCAGCATTTATCCGGCCGTGCAAAATATCATCCTGGCCTGCCGCGCTTTCGGTTTAAGCACTCTGATAACAACCAATCACATGCGTTGCGAGGGAGAGGTCAAAGCCCTGCTGGGAATACCGGAGGACGTTTTTACTTATGCGCTGATGCCCATCGGTTATCCCGACGGCAAGTTCGGCCCGGTGAAACGGCGGCCGGTCAATGAAGTAGCTTTTGCTGATCACTGGGATACCGCGTGGCCGGGATGATCCCTAAGCCTCAGCAAAGCCAGCGGCGTCACTTCGATGGAAAAATGGTTTGCGGCAAAAGAGCCGGTAAAGTTCCGCGGCGGCGGCCGCCGGCGAGGGAGCGTCTGACAGCGCACGAGTGTTGCAAGCTGCGCTCGATCTGCTTCCTGACGAGTTGTAGCGAGGCCGCGCGAATCTGAAAGCTAGCGGTTCATGGGTTCGAGTGCCGGATGGCGGAAAATTTTGATCCCGGCTTTTCTCTCGATGTAGCGTCCGAAGCGAAATTTCGATTCCACATCATCAATAGGCACGCCGCCTGGTTTCTCCCGCAGCGGCTCGACTTCGAGGACCGTAAAGGTGTGGCCGGGCTCCGATACGATTTTATCGAACTGGCCATGCAATCCCTCAAGGGAGTCGATCTCAAAGACGCGTTCGATGCCTACGGCCCGCGCGATCGCCGCGTAGTCGTTGCGCTTCGCATTGGCGAGACGAGCGGCGCCGGTAGCGTTGTAGACGCGGTTGGAAACCAGGAAATGCTTCAAGTTGGGCAGATTGAGATCGCGTTCAACCATCAGCATGCCCGGATTCATCACGAACGCTCCGTCGCCCATAAACACCCACACGGGCAGCTTCGGCGCGCCCATGGCGATGCCGGCGCCGAACATTGAAATCATGCTCATAGAGGCGCCCAGGTAAAAAACCTGGTCCATATCGTGGGTGGTTCGCCACCATGTGCCGGAGGTGACGCCCGCGGAGGTGATCACCACTCCGTCGCCCTGGCGGCCGGCGAAATATTTAAAACAATCTCTTAGATCCACGTTGTCTCCTAGGCTTCGCCGAGCAAGACGGCTTCGCTGAATAGTACCACCTCGGGACGGTTCATCGCCTGGCAGTGCTTGAAGGCAGCCGGGATGCGCTCGATGGTCTTGCGCTCTTCCACGAGCAAAAACGGCAGGCTGATCGAATCCAAAAGCTTGGTGAGGTAGAGACCGTTCGATATGTGATGCGGCCGCGGATCGCCGATGACGCCGCGCAGAGTGGCGAAGATAAAAAGCGGAATGTGGTAGCTGTAGTTGATTTTGGTGATGGCGTAGATGCAGGTCGTCAAACCGGAGGCTCCCATGAGAGCCAGAGAGGGAATGCCGCCGAAGAAGGCGCCGGAGCAAAGGCCGACCGCCGACTCCTCGCGGTTCACCGGTACATGCTTAAAACGATCGTCCTTGTCGACGGCATCGATGAGCGGAGCGATCCAGTCGTCGGGCAGGCTCGCCACGAGCTTGATCCCGCTCTGAACGAGCTGTTCGACGATCAACGAAGTCGCTTCTTTTTGCTTAGCGCTCATTATCGGCGTCACAGGCTGCGAGTCCAAGCGGTACCATCGCGTTGACTAAACTGTCAAGCAGTCGATTGAGTTTTTGCTCGATCCAAAATCGCCGTCAAAAGTCCTTCCGATTCTCTAGCGGGGCAATTCTCGACGCGCTTCTTCCAGCAGGGAAAAATCGATCAGGTCCGCTGGCGAAAGAGTTTTGCTCGATGCCGCGCCGCGCTTTGTGATCAGATCGATGGACGCCTTGAGCCCTTCCATCGATATCATGCCGTCATAGGAATAATTCGGCAGCATCACGTCGTAGGAACGCTCCGCGAGTTCCCGATCGATCGACAGCCATGCCATGGCCACGCGTACCGCTTCTTCACGATTCTCGCGCAGAAATCTCAGGCTCTTCAAAACTGTCCGGATTACTTTCTTTACCTGCTCCGGTTTCTCTTTGATCTTTCGCTCCAGAGTGACTATTCCGATGGCAGGGAGAGGTAGGGCGTCCTTGGACGAGCCCAGGCTCTTGAAGCCGGCCCGCTCGGCGACAAAACAATGTGGGGCGGTTAGAACCGTGGCATCGATAACGCCCAGGCGCAGTTGATCCATTCTGAGCCCCGCATCTCCCACCGAGATGATGTTCACATCATTCTGCGGATCCAGGCCCGCGCCGCGCAGAATGACCAGCATTCTCTGATGCGAGGCGCCGCCGAAGCCGCTTACGGCGAGCTTCTTGCCTTTGAGATCACGGATCGAACCGATCTCAGGTCTTGCCATCAGAAAATCGGGGTTGTTTCGAGTAACGCCAGCCACGATCTTTGCCTGTGCTCCGCCGACGATTCCGCCGATGCTGCTGGTGATGGAAGTGATGTAATCAACGCTCCCGCTAACTAGCGCTGCCACCAAGATGTTGGATCGGGCGCGGACGAATTTAGCTTCTAAACCCTCGGCCGTATAGAAGCCTTTGTGCACGGCCAAATAATTCGGCAGCTCCGTCAAGGCGGGACTAGGATAGCCGATGATAATCGGGTCTGGCGAAGGCTGAGCACAAAAAGAGGAAGAGACCGAAACGGCCATCCCAAGTAACGTGAGGAGTAGAACACATGATTTGCGATATAAAATAAGGATGAGTTTGTCTTCCCTATGAATAGTTGCGGTTGAACAAAGCTAGAGAAGAGTATTCCAAACCGGCGCACTCCGTCAATTACATTTGATATACGTGTTCCAATAGGGACAAAATTTTCTCATGCAGTTATCGGCGAGCGCCGGGAAGTAGACACGACGCATAAGCATTAGACTGGATGCTATGATGCCACTATAAAGACGAAAATCGCCCCCTGGAGTGCTGTGCGCTGCGATGACGATGAGCGACGATGCGGAAATTTTCTTGCGCCGGACCGGTGACGCCAAACTGGCCGACGAGTGGGCTCTGGTGCTTCTCGCTCAGGGATTAACCCCGAGCGTGCGCCGGGGTCCGGATGGCGTCGTCCTCAGCGTGCCGCAGGACGAGGTCGAGAGGGCGCGCGCTGTTTTATCGGTGTACGAGAGTGAGAATCCAAAGAAACCTGCGGAGAGAGTGGAGCCGGCCAATACTGCAGGCTCGCTGGTGGCAAGTGGGGTCGCCGGCATACTTATTCTGCTATTTTTCATCATCACGGATATATCGAACTCCACGGTGTCTTGGTTCGAGCGCGGCAGCGCCGACAGTCAGAAGATCCTCAACGGCGAGCTTTGGCGTACGCTCACCGCGCTAACGTTGCACGCCGATGTTGTCCACGCACTGAGCAATGCCATCGCCGTCGCTTTGTTCCTCGGCGCCGTATCGAGTGTGTTGGGAATAGGGCTTGGTGGCGCTCTGATGCTGCTGGCCGGGGCCGGCGGAAATCTGGCCAACGCTTTTCTGCATGGATCAGCGCATATCTCGGTAGGCGCCTCGACTTCGATTTTCGGCGCTGTCGGCTTACTCGGTGGTGTCGCTGTGGTTAGGCGCGGAAGGATATCGAGCAAGCGCCGCGCTTGGCTGCCGATTGCCGCAGCTCTTGCTCTTCTCGGGATGCTCGGAACTGGTGGAGAGCGCGTTGATATTTGGGCGCATTTTCTTGGGCTCCTGGTTGGCGGTGTTCTCGGCATCCTCATCACTCTCACAACGCCGCGCCAGCCAGGAGTCGCCACTCAGTGGGCCTGCGGGGGTGCGGCAGCCGTCGTGCTGATTTATTGCTGGATCATCGCGCTTCGATGATGTAAGTCACGATCAGTCCACGCCCGTTATTGCAGGACGAGACAACTTCTTGATTGAATGTTGTGAGTTGGCGTAAAAGGCATCGCTAAGTGCTTAGAAGGCCGATTTGTATCTGAAAACTACCGTTCACGCAGCGACTAAGAGCCAGTGCCAATTGTTCAAACCGTTAGAACCAGAAGGCGCGGCCAAGGACTTTCAGTTTGAACAGGATCGGTGCCGTTATCTTCATTGGCTAATTGAAACAGAGCAGCGGTTTTTCTCAGTACTGAACTATATAGTGATGTCCAATCCCGTCCATCTTCTGGTGAAAGCTTCGATAATGTGAGTACATAGCTTGGTCCGAACCAGGTAGCTTAAACGTTCACAGCAATAGGGTACGCATCCCCTTCCGATCTAAACTCACGAATTGGAATTCTGCGATGCTGCTCGATCATTATTATCCAGAAACGACCCCGACGATCTTTTCCGGAAAAGGATTGTTGCGCGGGATTATTTCAGCTTTGATCTTGCCCCTGGCGCTCGCGGCGTTGTCACAAAACGGTAGCGCGCAGACAGCGAAGAGTCCCGAAGTCAAATCGATCGCCTTGGGGCTAATCTCGGGCACCGACGCGTCCGCAGTCCAACAACACTTTCGTGAGTTTGTCCGTTACGTAGCGGGACGCTTATCGGCCGGCTCGGAGACCGAGGCTAAGGTGGTCATTGCGCCAACGATCTTCGACATGGCCAAGCTACTTGAGCAGCGGCGGGTCGACTTCTATATGGAGAGCCCCTATGCAACTTACCTCATCAATTACGTCCACGGCGTCGGAAAAACTCTGCTGCGCCGTTGGAAAGGAGGTCAAGCCGAATATCAAAGTCTGATCATTACGAAACGGGAGGGCGGTATAAAGCAGTTATCCGATCTGCGCGGCAAGAGCATTGTCTTCAAAGATACGGGTTCGACCTCGGGCTATCTCCTGCCCAAGATTTTTCTGTTGCGCAGGGGTTTCAAGCTCGTACAAAAGCGTGACTACGATCCCTTTGCTTCGCCGGACGAGATCACTTACTTTTTCGCCTATTCGGGGCGCAGATTGCTCGAGTCGGTTTTGAGCCAACAGGCTGCCGCCGCAGCGATCAGCGACGACGACTACGCCGGGCTCGATAAAAAAGAAAAGGCCGAGATTACGGTGCTGGACCAAACCGAAAAGTTAGTGCGACATCTGGTTTCGGTCCGCTCGGATTTCCCGCCGCTCTGGATCAATAGCCTGGAAAAAGTCCTGCTGTCGATGCATGAAGAGGAAGCCGGTAGGCGAGTCTTGTACAAAACCGATCAGACCACTAAGTTCGACCGTATACCAGGGGGCGAAGAAGCGTTGCGAAAAAAACTGCTGGATATTTTTCTTGCGTCAGGCGGAAAGTAAAAAACAGGCCGTCAAAATTTTGCAGCTCCTGTTGGCGTGGAGTCGAAAAGCTTCACTATTCAAACCTTTTATTCGTTCGGCCGCTGTTGAGAGTGCGAAGATATAACAGGGTCCGACCCGGCTGGTTATATAAGCTGGTGATATAACCAAAGGATGGTTATGACTTTTTGCAGCGAGCTCGGCCAGTCATTGGCTAATCAGTTCGTGGCCCTGATCTTGGACAACGAAGTGACCGTAAGCCATTTTGTCACAAGTCCGCCGCTCCCGTGGAACCACCTGATTCAGCATGACGCGGAAAATTCCAAATCGGCGCAGGATATCCGACACTTTTGACATCTCAACAAGCCCGGTTCGAGATGCGCAACTGGGGTCAAGTTTCGTTGCCGGCGATCATGCGCGCGCTGGCAGCCCTCGACGATTCCGTCGATTATGTGGTTTCGGCAACAACGCGGGCCAGGGACTGGCGCTTGCCAAGAGCTTGCGGTCCGATTTGATCGGCCAGCGTGGAGCGGTGATCTATGGCAGCAGCCTGCCGGAATCGATGCTTATAGGAGATTAGGCTATCGCGCTTTCTTCCCGAGAAGCGAAAGGTCGCCCATCTCATCAGGATGGCTGAAAGCGCAAGACGACCGCTTGCGCTCTGCTTCATTAACACCATCCAACACGACGCGCTCAATTATCATGATTCGCAGATCGACGCTGCGCGTCGAATACAGTCTCTAGTCGTATTTCACTTGTTTCTTCGACTCGGTCGATCGTGCGACAGGTTGAGTTTGCTAAGATGAGCATTGCCGAGGCGAGTTGGGTGTAATGGTAACTAAGGCTAGGACTGAGTGCGCTGGGCCGCTCGACTGCTCACGTCGAGCTTGGTGTCAGGCTTTCGTATTGCATAAGCTGGAGTACAGGGCGAAAATGGCGCGAAAGCCGCGCATACGCGGGCGATCGCGGACCCGGAATAAGGCGATTTGCTGGCGAAAGAAGTGGAACGATAATGCAATACGAGAGCATGACGTGGGGACGATGAGAAAGAGACTCACGATGAAACAGGTTATGGAAATCTAAAGGGACGCCAATGGCGATCTTCACCGGTGAACTTGGACTTCAATTCGTCACGCATTTGGCGAACCATTACACGGTGCCTGATCTGGTCCGATTGGCCCAATTCGCTGCCGACAAAGGCTTCAAACAAATCTGGGTCAACGACAACATCCGTTACCGCAGTCAACTGGTCGTGCTCACCGCCATTGCGGCTCGCGTACCGATCGAGCTCGGCACCGCGATCATGGTGCCTTACTTTCACAACCCGCTGGACGTCGCGGACTCGCTGGCGGCACTTGCCGAACTCTGCGAAGGCCGTGAGATCGGCGTTGGCATCGCCCGCGGCGATCTCGGCCAGTCGCCCCAGCATGTTCAACTGCTGAAGCCGCTCGCGATGGTCAGCCAAACGGCGCGCTTCCTGCGAAGCGCGCTGGGCGGAGAAGAAACTGTTTATAGCGATTATCCGTTCCTGCAGGAGTTTTATCGTCTCAATCCAAGCGGAAAATTCCGCCTCGCCTTCAAGCCCAAAGCAGCATTCAAGTTCTACGGCGGCGGCAACGGCCCGCAGTCGCTGCGCATGTGCGGCCGCGTCATGGATGGGTTGATCAGCTCCGGGACCTATATTCCCATGCTCAAAGCGGGTCGCCTGCCGGGCATGCTGGCGACCGCGGATCAAGCGGCCAAAGAGTCGGACCCAAACAAGCGTCTGCGAAAGGTCTGCGAGCTAAACGTTTCGATTTCACGCGACCATGAAAAAGCCATCGAATTTCCCAAGCGCCAGGTCGCTCACTCAATTTTGCAATGGGAAGCGCTGGGCTTTACCCCGGAAGAGTACGCGAGGATGGGAGTTGAACGCGAGCAAGTGTTGAGGCTCAAAGAAGCATTCGCATCTGGAGCGGCAGTCGAAGAGGCAGCCAAGCTCGTCACCGAACATATGGTCATGAGTTATTATGCCGCGGGGACACCGGAAGAAGTCAGAGATCAGATCATCGAACTCGTCGGAGCGGCGGGCCGCTTCGGCTACGATCACGTGGCCTTTGCCAAGCTCGGCCCCGATTACGAGGAAGCGATCAATTTGCTCGCCGATCAAGTCGTACCGGCGCTGCGCTAGCCTTCTCGAGATTTCTAAAAGATAGCGCGTGCTCTCGACGTCCGCTGCGGATCCAATTTCTCCAAGCCGTGTATCACGTCATTGAACAGAGGTGCTAAGAGGCAAGCGATCTTCATCGATGATATGGACTGTCAGGCAGCCCTCCACCGCAGATCCAGGTGACGGGTAGAACCAAGGAAACTTCTTCGATTGCATAACGGAATGGGGCGGGGGCGTACGAGGCGTGTTGTGAAGGCTTGGCGGCCGTTTTTGAGCTAAAAAAAGATCACTCTAAGAACGTCGAATACCCCGAGCGAATCGCAAATAGTCGAACAGCCGTTCAAGGTTCCACGTTCAGAGTCTGCCCTGACTGACTCAGTCGAAGGGTTCAACGTTGGAGAGGCGGCTTCGAAAATAATTGCTCTTAGCTTTCTTGGACACACATCGGTGCCGCTATTTGCATTGGATATTTGAGACAAAGAGGCGATTCGGATTGTGTGGCTCCGACATTTGTTTGAGGGCGGCCTAAATGCTAAAAGCGCGTCCGTTTGGAGAAGTCGCACGAGTAACCGCAACAAGGAGCGCATTATGAAATTCCGGCTAGTAATCCTGACGTTTGTATTATCAATGCCGCCTTTCCTATTGAACCCGACCATCGCTAGTTCGCGCGATGCGGAATCGCACGGCAGCTGTTTCCCCGGCACTTATCTTGTGGTCGAAGGCAGTGGCACTCAAAGCCTCTGGACATTGTCACAGGATGGCGCATTTCACGTTACAAGCTCCGCTGAAAGGGCGTTTGGCTTCAGCCATATACAAGGCGTCTGGACGAAAACCGGTGCTCGGGATGCGAAGGCGAGAGGCTTCGACTTCAACTTTAACCCGACTCCCGTGAACGGCGGTGCGCCACCGTCGCAAATCGCCAGACTCGATATCGCAATGAAGTTCGCTCAAAGCTGTAACGAAATGGAAGGAACCTTCGAATTACGTGCTTTCAATGCCAATGACGATCCTTTGAATTCGAACACTCCGGCCATCGCTTCTGATATTTTCTTTGGGCGGCGGGTCAGCATCGATTAGTTCTTACGTTGCGGGGTCACTGGAATCACTACCGGATGTTGCAGTGGTTCCCGGAGCGTTCCGCGAAGGCCGCTACCGCACGATGGCTATCGAAGCCGACGAACATTTGCATCGCTGGCTGGTGTACATTGACCTCAATATGGTTCGCGCAACGAATACGAAACCCCGTTCCACTGCTTCGCGTCGTTGAAACGTTTGGGACAGGGACTCGTCCGCCGTCCAAGGTTCAATATTCGGTTCAAACTATCGATCGTTCGTTATTGGATCGCACCCTGCGCGCGCAGGTCGGCCAAGTCCGCCGCGGTTAAACCGAGTGCACCGAGCACCTCGTCGGTGTGCTGACCGATGGTGGGAGCGTTATGGTGGATGCTGGTGGGCGTTTTGGAAAGATGGATCCAAGGCGCCAGCAAAGTGGTTGGGCCGGCGGTCGGGTGATCGCGTTTGATAAACGCCCTGCGCTCTTTGATATGGCGGTCTTCGATCACCTCGCCGACCGATAGGACCGGCGCGCCGAAGTAATCGAGCTCGCGCAGTCCGTCCCAAATTTCCTGGCGAGTTTTGGTCCTCGCCCAGCTTCTGACGATTTCCTCGAGCTCTGCGCGGTGCTGGCGGCGCGACGCCGCGGTGGCAAAGCGGGAATCTTCGAGTAGACCGTTGCCGCCGATTAGCGGAGCCGCCTTGGCCCAGACCGCATCATTCATTTCCGGCACGCGCAAGGTGAAATAGCCGTCGGCGACTTGCATAGGACGGTTGCCGACGCTGTTGCCGGTGAAATGCTCGTGCAATGAGCTGGTCATGAAACCGAGCACGGCTTCCTGCATCGAGACTTCGACTTTCTGGCCTTCGCCCGTTTGCGCGCGCACATGCAGCGCCGCGAGTATGCCCAACGCAATGCTTACGCCGGCGGCTTCGTCACCGATGCCAAGGGTTTTAGTTCCCAGAGCGCCGTTATTTTTCCATGCGCTATGGGTCCAGCCGGCGATGCTGTTGTTGCTCGCTGCTGTGTTGCCGTAGTTGGCGTAGGGACCCCACTCACCGTAGCCGCGTGAGCAGGCATAAATAAGCCGCGGATTGAGCGACTTGACCGAGTCATAGTCTAGACCGAATCGCTCCATCACGCCTTTTTGGTAGTTCTCAACGAGCACATCGGCGCCGGCGATGAGCCGGCGCGCAAGCTCGACGCCCTTGTGCGTCTTTAGATTGAGAACGATGCTTTTTTTGTTGACGTTGATGGCCAACGACTCGTAGGCGTCCACGGTCGCGCCGGGCTTCATCCATAAGCGGCGAAACTCATCGCCACCCGGCGGCTCGACTTTGATGATGTCCGCGCCGAGATGCCCGAGCAGCATGACGCAGAAAGGTCCGGCGAGGGCATGGGTGAAGTCGATCACGCGTAAGTCTTGGAGTGCGCCAGCCATGGTTTGAACCTCCTGGAAGAACTGGAGTGATGGAATGATGGAGTATTGAGTGTTGGGAATCCCGTCTAAGCCGGACGAAACTTCGGCAACGTGACGTCGGCTGTAACATCGTCGAAGACAACGCGCACGCGCATTCCCACTCGCACTTGCTCCCACGGGCACTCGATCACGTTGCTGATCATGGTTATCTGTTGCTCGGTGCCGTCGAGCGTGATATGCGCGACGACGTAGGGAACGTCCTCCTGAAAAGCAGCAATGGACACGTAGTGCACGACGACAAACGACGCTACAGTGCCGGTCTCGCCGAGCTTTGCCCAGTCGAATTTCCACGAGTAGCAATGCGGACAAAAAGCCTGGGGCGGCCAGCGAAACTTCCGGCAATCGCTGCAGCGCTGGGCGGAAAGCTCGTGCGCTTTACAACGCGCCCAAAACGGCTGGGAGTCGAGATCCGCAATCGGTAGCGGCTTCAAATAATCTGCCATGGTTAAGCTCTCCTCAGTAGCACGGCGCTCTCGCCGCACTCGCCGCAGACGAGCGCGATCTGCGGGTTTCGCACCTGGCGGCAGGTGGCGCGGTCGTAGGTATGCGCGCCGTTGCATAGATCATCGACCACGCCTTCGGGGCGGAGCTGCTGGACCGCTTCGATGACGTGATTGAGCCCGTGAATGTGCGCCTCGGACATGAGGCCGCCGTGGGTGTTGACCGGCAGAGAACCGTCGAGACGGTTGTGGCCGGCGGTGACCCAGGGACCGATCTCGCCCTTTTTGACCAAGCCGAAGTCCTCGATGTGCGTCATGCACATGAACGTGAAGGGATCGTAGATCTCGGCGATGCTGACATCTTTCGGCGTGATGCCGGCCCCCTCATACAATAGCGGCGCAGAGTTGGCGCCGTTGGTTTCCCATAGTCCCGCCGTCTGACCCTGGCCGCCCATGCCCGACATGATATAGACCGGCGCATGCTTGGTATCGCGCGCCCGCTCCGAGGACGTGATCACCAGCGCGACGCCGCCGTCACTCTCCTGGCAGCAATCGAGCAAGCGAAACGGGTAAATGATCCAGCGCGAGTTCTGGTGGTCCTCGATGGTGATGGGTTTGCGCATCATGGCTTTTTTGTTGAGAGCCGCATGGCTCCGCTCGGTGACGGCGAGATGGGCAAAGTCCAAGGTTGTGGTGCCGTAACGTGCCATATGCGCCGTGGCGATCGGGCCAAACGACGCGGCGGCATGATGGATGCCGAAAGGGGTGGTGAACTGCGCATCGCCTTTGACGTCGTTGGCACGCTCCGCCCGCGCCGCGCGTCCCTGGCTGTAGCGATTGCGCGCTTTGAAGACCAGCACGTTCTTGCAGATCCCCGCGTGCACGAGCATGGCGCCGGAGAGCACCGCGCCGCAGTTCCAGCCGCCGCCGCCGTCGCTGTAGAATTCGAAGTTGCATTTTTTTAGTCCGAGCGCGCGCACCAACTCGCGCACCATCTGGCCTTCCGGCTGGCGGTGGTAAAATGAAACCACTCCATCGATGTCCTGGACCTGCAACCCGGCATCCGCGATCGCTTTGAGACT
>Ga0207706_10002165_pt1 | contig 19175 bp, 19 predicted proteins | sample KBSC53metaG_FD_184318 | JGI IMG/M metagenome (GOLD analysis project Ga0207706, IMG submission 184318) | Corn rhizosphere microbial communities from Kellogg Biological Station, Michigan, USA - KBS C5-3 metaG (SPAdes) (version 2) | ecosystem: Host-associated > Plants > Roots > Rhizosphere > Soil ... | reverse complement strand
AGATCCTCGGGGATAAACCGACGGCCACAGTCAAGATCTTGGGATTTGATTGATCGGGGCGTGACCGCCGACCAGAGCACCAGCGCGATCTCCTAGCGGCCGAATCGTCCCCTATGGTCGATGGGGTCAGACCGTAAAAAAGCGGCGATTCGTTCCGCCTTGGCCTCCGCCGTTCGAGCCTCCGTCCGGTACGTTCCGGCAGATGCCAGCGGGTTCGCGCGAAGATCAGCTTCTCCCGACCGATCCATCGGTTCGCCAGCCAACAGCGGCACGACCCAACGCCAGCCATGCGGCGTGACAGCACTGCAATAGCCGCACGACCAACCGGCAGCGTGAAGCTTGTCCGCGAACTACTTGTTAGGCTTATTGAAAGAGAGCGAAATCGAGCGCCGGTGATATGTTGTCAGCAGCACATCTTCAGGATTGCGCCCGCGATCACCTCCATGGAGTTATCGAGCTCCTTACTGCGGCGGCGCCATTCACTGACGGTGATGCGGCTGGACTTAAGGTCGCTGAAATTTTGCGACCACGACCAGGAAGGCGAATTTGAGACGAAGCGGAAGGATTTGAGAATGGCATCGCCTGCTAAGGGCGCGCCGGATACATTAGCGTTTCGACGCATGTTCCGGTTCCATTTTCGGGACGGCCATTTCCCAAGCGCGGAATAAATTCGATCCCGACAATTTTAATCATTGCGTTTTAATCGTCACGGCCTCAGCTGTTTACTTTACGATAAAAATCGGTGGCACGGCGGGTGCATAGGGGCAGGGCAACCTATGAACACCCATAAATCTACAACTTACGATCTTATCATGGAGTCTGAGTCTGAAGACAAGAATCGAACCCTGCTCGAAACGGTAATTTACGCTCTCTTTACGTTGAGTGCGATCGTTTCGATCTGGCAGTTCGTGGTGCAACCGATTGCGGTGCCTTCGCACACCGCCGGCTTCGCTTCCAATCAGACGACTCAGTGCGTCCAGAGAGAGATCTAACCATGAACATAAAATCTGGGTTTGTTTGCGTCGGTGCGATTCTTGCGCTTGCCATCGCAATTTGCTGGAGCAGCCAGGCTGCACAGCCAAGCAGCACCGGTAGCGGTCGTTTAGTTGTGCAAAGATCGCCCACAGTTGGAAATAACGTATTTCTACGGCTCTCCATCGATGGCGAAGTGCACAATATCGGACCGGGAAGTCTCTACGATCAGCCGATTCCGGCGGGACAGCACGTTTTAACTCTAGACACGCCGAGCAATCAACATCAGCCGACTTCGATGTCGCTTACCGTGGAGCCAGGGCAGACCTACGCATTCACCGCCACCCGGGGGTCGGACCAAGGTGTGTCTCTGCTGCGATCGAGACGGACTCCCTAGTCAAGCCGGAAGAAACCCTTCTTCGGGCAAAACCGGCTCGGATTTGGGAATGAGCACGCGAATCATTCAGGTGCGGCCGTCACGCGATCCGCGCTGGCAGAAACAGGGTGGCTACGAAGTTTTCGAGGCCGATGGCGTTTGCCCGGTTTGCTGCGATGAACGCGCACGGAATATATCTTAGCCTCCAAAAAATACACTCGTTCAAAAGCTTTGAGACAAACTGATGTGCAAGGTCGGCTGAAAAAATAGCAATGAAATAGCAACAAAGGGACGACTACCTGGTAAAACACTGCCCTTTTAAGGCGTTGGTTCCGGGTTCGAGTCCAGGCCAACCCATCTCAGTCGTCCTCGGTTTCAGGAGATGGCGGTCACAGGCCACCGCGCAGAAGAGGAATCAAATCGCGCAGGGAGTTCTTCTTCCGGTCTAATTGAAAAACCGACAAGCCGGCGTCGGTCGCGGCCCGCCAATCGCGCTCGGGATCATCGCCAACATGCAAAGTGTCGCGCGGTTGGACCTCAAGAAATTCGAGCGCGCGCCGAAAAATTTCCGGATCGGGTTTGTCCGCGCCGATCTCACTTGAGACGAAAACGTGGCGGAAATATTTCGAGATGCCAAGCCGTTCAAGAATGACGCGCAGTCGGCCGTCGAAATTTGAAACGATCGCCAGCGCAAGGTGCGGTCGCAATTGCTCCAGAACGTCAACGACTTCCGGATACGATTCCCACACACCGGCTTCGGCGAAATGCTCGTAAGCGACTTCAAAAAAATTGTCTCGATCTAATTCGTCAATGGTGGGCGCGGCTTCCTTTAGGACAAGATCGACCAGCTCGCGCCACCAATCTTTATCGTCGTTTTCGCGCGGCCCATCGATCGCTTCACGCGGCGGCATTTGTTTCCAGGCAGAGTAGAACGCGGCATCCAGTTTCTTCGCGTTCAACTTCAGGCCAACCTCGGCGGCAACGATTGCGTAATGGTCGCCTACAGTTTTCGTTAAATAAAAGAGAGTGCCGACTGCGTCGAAGAAGATTGCTTTGAGCATCGGTTTCGGGAGGGCGAGCATCCTGCTCGGCCGTTCGGAGCCTCCTTGCTGTGAACATTCGTGGAGGAAGAATGTTCGGCAAGGATGCCGAATGTAGTTCAGTGGAAGCTACCAGCCTGCTCTTTTCGGCAGGAGCGGAACCTAGACGTCCAGGTTTGTGCGCCCAGCGGAGTTGCACTCCGCTTCTATGTAAGCTGAAAGCGGACAGAATGTCCGCTTGGCGCACAGGCCGCAGGCCTCTGTTCCGTGCCGCTGGCGGAAAAGCTTCTTGGGAAGCCGATTGTTTAAGCCAACCGTTCTCGGCGTGCAGGGTGGCAGCCTGCGCTCCCTAGATTTTGTGCGAGATTAAGCCGCATGCTCCCAGTCGAGCACAACGATCCGATTAACGAAAAGATTCTCGCCATCTCGGAGGACAAAATCGAAGGGTTCGTGCGTGAACCATTTCAGGAAATCGCGGACCGCGTCGGCGTCGCCGCCGATGTGGTAATGGCGCGGATTGCGGCCATGTTGCGCGCTGGGACGATTCGGCGGGTTCGCCAAACATTGCTGGCAACAAATTTGGCAGACGGCGCGCTGGTGGCTTGGAAAGTTCCGGAAGCAAACATCGACGCCGCTTTCGACTTCATGTTTCAGTGCGACCCGTTTTCCGGTCACGTCGTTTTGCGATCAACCGACACCCAGACCGCGGGCTCAGATTACAAATTGTGGACGACAGTGAAGGTGCCGCACGGATTTTCGCTCGAAGAACATTGCCGATTGCTCGCAGGCAAGACCGGCGCGGAACGTTTTCGGATCATGCCGGCGAAAGGAATTTTCACTCTTGGAGTTGGCCATGTCCGTCGCAAAACAATCGAGCCCGGAAGTCGGGCAGAATCACCGGCGAAGATAATCGAAGTCCGCGCGGTCGAATTGAGCGAGCGCGAGTGGAAGGTTTTGCTGGCACTAAAACGGGAGTTCGCGCCGGAAGAAATTCGTCCCACGCCGTGGGCCTCGCGCGCGAGGGAGGCTGGCGTTTCACTGGAAGAATTTTATTGCGTTGCGGAAGAGCTGAACGCCCGCAAAATCATTGGGCGTTTTTCCACTTTTCTGGAACATGTTAAGCCGAGCGCTGGAGGCGTGCGAGTAACGCGATTTAACGCGCTGTTTCATTGGGCGGTGCCGCCGGGCCGTGAGGTTGAAGCGGGCGGCGAGATCGGGCGGCATCACATTCTCACGCATTGTTACTGGCGGGAAGGCGGGCCGGAGTTTCGCAACGTCAACATCATGGCGGTCGCGCACGGCACCGATAAAACGCGGCTCCTCGAACACAAAGCGGCGATCGATGCGCATCTGGCCGCGAAAAGTGTTCCGGTATCTTACACCAATGTTTTTTGGGGTGGTCGCAGCGAAATCAAGCCCTCGGAAATTTCGCCGATGCTTTACCGGAAATGGCTGAGCGAGATGACGCCGCAAGCGGCGTGATGCGACGGTGCGATGATTTCGCTGATTGAAAAAATTCGCGCAGGGAATGATCTCTCTGCGTTCGATGTGCAGGAAGCTGCGGCGTTTTTGCTTTCCGATTCGATTGAAGCAAAAACAAAGGCTGATTTTTTGACCGCGCTCCATGACAAGGGCGAAAGTGCGAGCGAGATCGCGAGTTTTGTGCGCGTGTTGTTGGAGCGCGCGGTGCCCTTGGAAATTGAGGTTGACGGACCGACCGTCGATGTTTGCGGGACAGGTGGCGACGGCATCGATCTATTCAATGTCTCAACTGCGATAACGTTCGTTCTGGCCGCAGGCGGGGCGACGGTCGTGAAACACGGCAACCGCGGCGTTACTTCGCGCAGCGGCAGCGCCGACGTGCTGGAAGCGCTCGGGGTCGCAATTGATCTCGAGCCGGATGATTTGCGTGAATGCATCAAACGACTCGGTTGCGGATTTGTATTCGCGCGAACCTATCACCCGGCGTTTCGAGCGCTGGCGGAAATGCGGTTGCGATTGGCCAGAAGACAGCAACGCACCATCTTTAATCTGCTCGGTCCGCTTTTGAATCCCGCGCGACCAAAACGCCAGCTGATTGGTGTTTTCTCTCCGCACCTGACAATGCTGTTCGCCGATGTCCTGCGGCGACTCGATTGCGAGCGCGCCTGGATCGTTAGTGGAACGGCGGTTGACTCCCTCACCATGGATGATGTGTCGACGATCGGGCCGACTGTAATCGCGGAAGTCAATTCCGGGAAAATCACCTCCGCCGTCCTGGACACGCGCTGGCTTGGGATTCCGCAAGCAACGTTGCCGGAACTAACGGGCGGAGATGCCAGGACAAATGCTGAAACGATCATGCGAATTCTCGCTGGCGGGGAGACTGGGCCAAAGCACGACTTGGTGATTGCGAACGCGGCGGCGGGATTTGTCGTGTCCGGTTTGGCCAGCGAGATGAATGGGGGAATCGCGATGGCACGCGAACAAATAGAATCCGGTCGGGCGTTGGAAAAATTGAAGGCGTTGCAAAATTTCGTGGCGTAACGATCGCCATTGCTGTAGGGGTCGCCGTCTCCGGCGGCAGAATTGAAACGCTCTGTTGTACAGCGGGAAAAAATTGTAGGGCAGGCGCTCCCGCCTGCCGATACGAGGCTCGGCAAGCGACACGCTTGCCCTACAGTAAATGCGTGACGCGATACAATAGATCGAGATTGCGCAGTAGTGCGACAGCAAAGGAAGTGCGATCGACCGGGCCACGGCGAGCGATGACGAGCGAGGTTGCCCGCTCCCGAAGTTCTTCCGAGAAATCGTGTGGCGTTTGGTTCACGTTCACACCAACGCCGAGGACGGCGAGATGCGGCGCTTTTGGTTGCGCGCGCATTTCTACCAACACTCCTGCAACCTTGCGGTTCTCGATATAAATGTCGTTAGGTAGCTTCACTGTAGCGGAGAGATGGAATTCGCTCCGGATTGTCTTTGCCACTATTTGTGCTGTTTGTTGCGCCAGTTGCACCGGGTCGCTAATCGCGATTTTTGGCCGGAGCAGAACTGAAAACCAAAGGCCTTTTCCCGCAGCCGATTCCCAAGTATTGCCGCGTTGGCCGCGCCCGGCGCTTTGATGTTCCGCAAAAACAACGACGCCTTCCCGCGCACCACCTTTCGCCATCTGCAATACTACGTCATTGGTCGAGGTTGTTTGCTCGAGCACGATGATCTCCCGTCCGATCGTGCCCGGGGCGAGCTGGGCGCGTATTTTTTGCGCGCTCAGCCGATCAGCTACCAACATGGGTAAGCTCGAGCGACAAATCGATAGCGCGCGGTGAGTGGGTGAGCGCGCCAACTGAAATGTAATCGACGCCAGTCGCGGCGATGCGTCGCACCGTTCGTAGATTGATTCCGCCGCTAGCTTCGAATTTCACGTTATGCTTGCGACCGAGCGCAATGGCTTCACGCATTTCCGCCGTCTCCATGTTGTCGAGCAGGATGACGTCGACCCCGTCCATTTGCACCAGCGCGCGCACCTGCTCGAGGTTATCAGCTTCTACTTCAATCTTCATCGATGGGTTCTGCGCCCTTGCCTGCCGAATTGCGGCCCCAAGTTTTTTGAGATCCTGCTCCGCTGCCAAGTGATTGTCCTTCACCAAAATCGCGTCGAACAAACCGAAGCGATGGTTAGTGCCGCCGCCGGCGACCACAGCCGCTCGCTCGAGCGCGCGCAAGCCGGGCGTTGTCTTTCGGGTATCCATGATTTTGGCGGGATTTTTTCCAATCGCCTCTACATATTCGTGCGTCAGCGTCGCGATGCCGGAAAGTCGCTGCAAAAAATTCAAGGCGACGCGTTCCGCGGTAAGAATGCTCCGGGTCGATCCCTGGATTTTGAGAATGGTTTCGCCGCCAAGTACGCTCGTCCCGTCCGTCAGCTCTACCGAAACCTTTAATCCTGGATCAACCCGGCGAAAAACTTCCGCCGCCGTCATTGTCCCGGCAATGATGGCTTTTTCTCGCGGCAAAATACGAGCGTGGGCGCGACTGTCGTCAGGTACGAGCAACGTAGTTGTTACGTCCCCCGCGCCGATATCTTCGCGAAGCGCGAGGTCGATCGGATCACCTTCACTACTCATCTTTGTGGAACCCGCGTTGCCGGGGCGGAACGTTCCCGCTGCCGTCCAGAGTCGCAGGCGTGACTCTGCATTGAGGGCTGTTTCCGCACCGTCACCAGGGTGTCTATCAAACTCGGCTCAAGACCAGGCGCAATGGGGGATTTTCAGATAGTTGCGAGTCAAAAAAAAGACTCGGGCAGCGCACGCCAAGGAGAAACAGCAAATACAATCAACGTGCGACTACCCGAATCGCCTTAACCTGCCTTATTTGACAGCAGGCTTTCAGGGCCGTTCGAAAATTCTCGGGTTTTTATGAAAAATTTTTGGCTCTTATAGCCTCAGCTCCCCTTGGACCGTGGCAGCCTGCCTGGCTGCTTCCTCCCGCACCTCCTGTAAAAGCGACTTAAACTCACACTTTTCCAGGGCCGCGATGAGTCCCGGGTAATCCGGGCGAATGGGGAGCCGATTGATTGCCACTGGCAGTTCCGTCTTGCAATCAAGCTCGACCATTTTCCGGTTCTGCAGGATTTGCTCACGCCCGGTATTCAATTTCTCCCGCGTCTTTAGGCTCTTGACCGAGGCAAGATTGGCCAGCAGGGCCTCCAGCCCGCCATGCTCACGAATCAGGCCCGCCGCGGTCTTTCGTCCAATTCCGACCCCGGGAATGTTATCGACCGTATCGCCTGCAATCGCCAGCACATCGCCGATTAATGCCGGCGGGACGCCCCACTTCCCGGTGACTTCCTCTTCTCCGAGCAAGGCGAAGGCGTCTTTCGGCGAGGCCAGGTCGGCCTTGGCGGTGGTATAAACTTTGACGCAAGGGCCAACGAGCTGATAAAGGTCTTTGTCGTTTGTCGCCAGCACCACCTCGATATCGTCCCTGCACGCCGCGATTGAATAACACCCCATCAAATCGTCCGCCTCTGTATCAGGCAGCGCGACGTTGGTGAATCCCAGTAGTGGCGTAATCGTGCTCCGGATGAAATCCAACTGCGGAATCATTGGCCTGGGCATTTCTTTGCGGGTTTCCTTATAGGCCGGCTGCAGCTCTACTCGGCGCTGAGGCAAACCTTCGTCCCAAAACACCGCCCCAAGTTGCGGCTGCAAATGTTTCAGCATCAGCCGCAGTGTTTTGGTGAAACCGAAAATCGCGTTGGTCGGTTCGCCGCGGGAATTGCTCAGGTTCGGGATCGCGAAAAATGAGCGGTAAACATAATAGTGCCCGTCGATCAAAAGCAGTTTCATGAATGCCGAGAATTATTTCCGTCATTACGAGCGAAAGTCGAGGGATCCCTCTACCTTCGCTTGGGATGACAGCAATGCCGTTTCGCGATAAGTCTGCCTATGGCGGATCGATGGCTCGTGCGAGTGGGTGAAAAGGAATACGGGCCGGTTGACCTCGATACGCTTGGCGACTGGAAACGGGAAGGCCGTTTGCTGCCGACAAATGAGGTGCGCCGCGAGTCGGAGAGCGATTGGACCCTGGCGACTACCATTCCGGGGCTGTTCGACCCGCCACCGCTGCCAGCGGCGACAGGGCATCCATTGGTGCGGCGGCGCAGCTTTAGCGAAATCATTCGGGATAGTTTTCGCATCTACAAGTCAGCGTTTCTGCCGTTTTTCGTTCTGACTCTGTTGATCGCAGTCCCAACACTTGCGCTCGAGCTCACTAGTCCAGCATATGGGATTTTCCCGCAGGTGGAAGGGGGTGGGCTGACGCGAGCCAGGGTCATCGCATTGATCGCTTTTACCGCGCTGGTGGTGGATTGGCCGGTCTTTCTCGCGGGTATTCAGATCGCCGCCGTCGATGTCTTGGAAGGACGTAAAGTACGCCTGGGCGAACTGCTCCGGCGGACGGCCAATTTTTTTCCGCGGTTTGCCCGGCTCAGTCTTATTGTTTACGGGAGTTATTTTCTTTGTACCGCCATTCCGGTCGCCATTATCCTAAGTCTTGCCAGCGACAATCCCACGATTCTCTCCCTTGTTCTGGCGCTCCTCATTTTGGGCGTGCAGGTGATAATGGTCGCGCGTTTGTGGGTGAACTTTCTCTTCTGGCAGCAGTCCGCTTACATTTCGAACCTCGAAGGCGTCGACGCGTTGCGCGAAAGCAAACTACTGGCCCGCAGCAAGCGCCGGCCGCGCAAGTCGACCCGCCCTCTTTGGCGCGGCGCTTTGCTCGTCTCCCTCTGGATCCTGATCGTGCTTGGATTGAGCGCCGGGGCGGAAATTCCTTTGATCTTGCCGAAATTGCAGAGCCTTTCGACTTCGTCTCCGGAAGAAATAATGAAAATGTGGCAGGATCTGAACACGCCAAAAGTTGCCGATGCGATGTTAATTGGCAGCATGGCCATCAGCAGCTTAGTGCGGGCACTGCTCCGGCCAATTCTCGGCATTGCGTTTGTTCTGCTTTATTTGGATGCGCGCGCTGATGTCAGCGAGAGCGAGTTGGCTCCGCCGGACCGTCAGTCTGATAGACCCTCCTAAATGACCCGAGCCCGTCACCTATGGAAAAGTGCCACTCAGCGTGAACGACTCTTATGGCGTCACCTTCGCAATCGACAACTTACTGCCCTGAAGCGCGCCTCGCGAGAGCTGAGATTTATCTGGAATTAGGATCTTGGCGAATAGGTTTGTTCGATTGAAAAAAGCCCAGAAACTTCTCACCTAATGCGATGGCATCCGCGCTTTTGCTTGAACGGGCTTTCGAAATTGATTCCTGAATTGTGTCAATCGCTTCGCTAAAATTTCCGGTCTCGGCATACGCGGTAGCTAGCGTTGCGAGTAAGATCGGGTTGGTCCGTTTTGTCAGAGCACAAGCATGCTCAGCCAGGCGCACCGCTTCATGGCCGTCACGCAACTCCTCACTTGGGTGAGTAGCGAAGACCCAGGCTAGCTCGTCCAGCGCAACGGTTGAGTCGGGAATCGAGGAAGCTGCCTGGTGAAGAAGCTTTGCCGCATCAGGAGAATTGATGAGTGCAAGTAGAGCACGATGAAGCTCCGAGCGCGCTTCCGTCCATTCCGGCCTAAGCAGGACAGAGTAACTCAGTTGATTAAAAGCGTCTATCGAATCCTTCTTTCGCGCTAGGGCTACACCTAGCACACGATGGAGCTCAGCGTTGTAGGGCGAAACGGCCAGTGCCTCGCGCGCCGCATCGACCGGATCTTCATTGTGATAAAACAAAGAAACCAGCAGAAGCAAATGGGCACGTGTGTTTTCCGGCGCGTAAGTCACGGCCAGACGGGCTTCCTCAATTGCTTTCTCCAGTTTGTCCTGCTTGAACAACAGCGTCCCAAGCTCCAGGTGAGTCGCGCCATCCAGCGGCGCAAGCGCAGCCGCATGCTCAGCCTCTTCCAGAGCTTCGCTGAATTGTCTCGCGTCCTCCAAGGTAGTGGCCAGGACTATTCTGGCTGCGGCATTCGAAGGATCGGCAGCTACCGCCTTTTTAGCTTCCCCTAGTGCCGCATCCGACTTTTTGCCTGCCCAAAGATGCATCGCAGTGATGACATGTTGTGCTACCGGATCGTAAATCCAGAACGAACCGAAGCTATTCATCGCCCAAACCGCGAGCAGAATCGCGATCGGTAATTGACGCCACTTTCTCCCGTCGGTGACAACATTCCATCCGACTGCGGCAAAGAAGCCGAGCGGCACCAGAGCGCTCAATCCATAAAATGCTTTGGTAGATCCATAGCATGGGACCTTGAGATTGTAATAGATGAGCCCCAGCGCCACCACCAGGGAAAAACCAACGAAAATAAAAATGTCAGAACGCGGCTCACGAAATAGTTGCCATAAGGATGTCATTACGCCGACTAAAAGAAGAAGAGTAGGCAACAACGAAAGGAGATAGCCGGCGCACATCAGATTATAGTTCCAGGGCGGGCGTATCGATAAGTCCGATACTCCACTGCATAATCCATCACCCCATAAAGTAGAGTAGAGCCCGTCAAAGAATGATGCTGTTGCGCTAAATAATGGGTGGACCAGACTTTGGCCAAAACGGATGAAGTAAGAGATCGTGTGATAGCCATCGTCTTGCCACCAGAAAACGCCGATCACGGGATCCGAGCCGCCGATGAGTGGGCTCCCGTATTGCGAAACCCGAATGTAGTGCCAACCGCAGATCAGGATCGCAATGCAGAGCATGCTGCCGAGTGTTCCAGCCCACCTAGTGACGGATGCTCGCTCGCAGGTCAATTGACGGGCAAGAGCCAGGACGATAAACGGGACTGCCAAAACAGCGGTCGCCTTTGTTAGCAGCGCGGCACCTATCAACAGCCCTAGAACACAATAGCTTCTCCACGTTGCCGGACCGGTCTTCGCCATCCGGAGTGCAAAATAAAGCGAAGCGGAAACGAGAAGTGCTGCCAAGGTCTCGTTCGTCGGATAATGCGACATGTAGAGTTGCATTGGCAGAAAAGCCGCCAGACCGCCGCCAACCAGTTGAAGGTTGGGGCGATTTGGAAAAATCAATCGCAGAGTCGCGAAGACCAGGACGAACTGCGCGATACCAAACAGCATCGTGAGTGTGCGTAGCAGCAGGATTGCTGATGGATCGGCAGTCGTTAGATTGAATAAGGAGAGAACAACGGCCGATATGAGGTAGTAAAGCGGAGGATGGAACATCTCCATTCCCTGTGCGGGCAGGGGAAGACTGTGATGTTCCTGTAAATACTTGATGTAATTAAGGTGTTGCAAGGCATCGAATCCAACTACTGCGGGGAGAATTTGGGCGTTATGCCAAAAAAGAATCAGCCACAAGAGAACAAAACCGAAGACCATGACGAGCGTCATCCAATCAACGTCCATGGAATGGCGATTAAGCCACCAGGTCCCTCCCACACAAAAACCAACAGCGGCGGCACCGAACAGCAGCCAGAGCGGCCAGACTTTAGTGAGACTAGTTATCGTTCGCTCGCTAGTATCCATCGAATTGCCCGGACCCGGGAATCTTGGTGAAGCTGCAAGAGCACCTCCTCGCCAGGCCGAGCCTGCCAATGAAGCCATCCAATTCTGGTCGCTGCGGAGTGAGAGTTGATCGCCGGTAAACGACAACCATAAAGCAGGTGGACCATTGTCGTTAAATACTCTGGCTTCAATTCGGTTCGGGCCGTCTTGCAGTAACCCGGAAACCTCTACCGTCGATGCATCCTTCCAATTGTGACTGGCGACGAGATCCACCTTTCGATCATTTATTGTCAACTGCACGCGCTTCGCCGCGCGAACACTAAGGAATGCCCGTGACGCCGGTCGCTGGAGGATGAACTCACGACGGAAAAGTGTGTCTAGGTTGGCCACGCCCCGCGCTTTGCCCTCGACTGCGGACGGAAAAAAGATCCATTCCGCGTGTTTATGCGGGGGGAGGAAGTTGATTCCGGGGTCGCGCTGGCAAAGCCAGGTGAGGCCGGCAACCGCGGTCAAGCCAAAGGCCGCGGCTAACGATATTAAGACCGCTTTCACAATTCCTTGGAAAAAAGAAAGACGCGCCGCGCTTTAACTGAGCGTGAGATACGGTAGCAAACCGTGCCGTCCGCCCTCGCGGCCAAAACCGCTTTCTTTGTAGCCACCGAACGGGCTGGCGGGATCAAATTTGTTGTAGGTGTTCGCCCAAACCACGCCCGCGCGCAGTTGGTTTACGATCTTGAAAATTTTGCTCCCCTTGTCCGTCCAGACGCCGGCGCTTAATCCGTAAGGCGTGTTGTTGGCACGAGCGATTGCTTCCTCAGGCGTGCGGAAAGTCATCACACTCAGGACCGGCCCGAAAATTTCTTCCTGTGCAATCCGATGCGAAGCGGTTACTCCGGTGAAGAAACTTGGTGGATACCAGTAGCCTTTGGCAGGTAAACGAGCGCGTGATTGCACCAGTTGCGCGCCCTGTTTCAACCCGCTGTCTACCAACTCGCAAATCTTATCCAATTGTGCCCGCGAATTAATCGCGCCAATGTCGGTGTTCTTGTCGAGTGGATCGCCCACGCGCAAAGTGGAAATGCGATCGCGCAATTTGCGAATGACGTTTGGAAAAACGCTCTCCTGGACGAACAAACGCGAACCGGCACAGCAAACATGGCCCTGATTAAAATAAATTCCGGCGATAATTCCTTCCACCGCCTGATCGATTGGCGCGTCTTCGAAAATGATGTTGGCCGCCTTGCCGCCAAGCTCCAGCGTCAACTTTTTCTTCGTCCCGACGGTAACTGACGCGATTCGTTTCCCAACTTCGGTCGAACCGGTGAACGCGATCTTGTCGATATCGGGATGATTGACGAGCGCGCTGCCAGTTTCGCCGGGGCCGGTCAAGATGTTAACCACTCCATTGGGCAACCCGGCCTCTTGGAAAATTTCGGCGAGATGGAGAGCGGTGATCGAAGTCGTCTCCGCCGGCTTCAGGACACAGGTGTTTCCGCAGGCAAGTGCGGGCGCCAGCTTCCACGCCGCCATCAGCAACGGAAAATTCCAGGGAATGATTTGGCCGGCGACGCCGAGGGGCCGCGCTTTCCGGCCGGGAAAAGCGTATTCCAACTTATCGGCCCAGCCTGCGTAATAAAAAAAATGCGCCGCGACCAGCGGTAGATCAATGTCGCGCGATTCCTTGATAGTTTTGCCGCCGTCCATGGTTTCGAGCACGGCCAGCTCGCGGGCCTTTTCCTGGATCAAACGGGCAATCCGAAAAAGGTATTTTCCGCGCTCGCGGCCCGGCATCTTCGACCAGACATTTTTGTAAGAGCGTCGCGCCGCTTTTACCGCGAGATCAACATCCTTTTCATTAGCGCAACCGATCTCTGCCAGTTTCCCTTCCGTGGCCGGATTAATGGAATCAAAATAATCGCCAGACTTCGGCGGCACGAACCGGCCATTGATGAAAAGCTGATAGCGGTTGCGCAGTTTAATGTAACTGTTCGCTTCCAGCGCTGGCGCGTAACTCCAACGCTCGCCGAAATCCAAACGTCTTTTTGTCATCGGTCGGCTGTTGGCCTCGCCGTTTCGATTGACAATCGCGAGCTGAGAGCTGTTTGGTTTCCGTCGCCACATAAAATCAGGGTAAGGAAAAATAGTCAGCACACTGATAATTGCCGTCGGCCACTTTTACCAATTGCATGAGAACGTCGTTGAGCAGGGTGCTGGCGCCAAAGCGAAAAAGAGCGGAGGTGAGCCAATCGTCGCCCAACGTTTCCTTGACCATCACCAGGTAGGCCAGCGCTTCCTTGGCCGTGCGAATTCCGCCAGCTGGTTTCATCCCAATCCGAATTCCGGTCTCGTAAAAATAATCGCGAATTGCCTCCAGCATTACCAACGTTACCGGCATGGTCGCGGCGGGTGAAATTTTTCCCGTTGAAGTCTTGATGAAGTCCGCGCCGGCGCGCATCGCAATTTCGCTGGCCAGGCGAACGTTGTCGTAGGTCTGCAACTCGCCCGTTTCGAGGATCACTTTTAAATGCGCGACCCCGCACGCTTCCCTGGTAGCGGCAATTTCATCGAAGACGCGCTCATATTCGCCTCCCAGAAAACGTGCGCGATTGATCACCATGTCGATTTCGTCGGCCCCATCACGGACTGCGTCGCGAACTTCCCGGAGTTTCGACTTGGTCGGCACTAATCCAGCGGGAAACGCCGTTGCGACAGAGGCGACTTTAACGTCGGAGTGTTCGAGAAATTTCTTCGCGATTCTAACGAGATTTGGGTAGACGCAAACGGCCGCGCAACTCGGCACCTGGTAGCGGGGATCGAGGGGTTGGATGGCTTTGCGGCAAAGAAAGGCGATTTTTCCTGGAGTGTCGCTGCCTTCAAGCGTGGTCAGGTCCATCATCGAGACCACCAACTTCAGGCCTTCGAGCTTGGCCGAAGTTTTGATGCTTCGTCGGGTGAAGGCGGCGGCCCGTTCTTCCGACATCACTTGATCGACACTCGGCACGTGCCAGCGCGATCGCTTTCGGGCAGGTGTTTTTAGAGGGGAGCGGGAATGTGGGGTGAGCGCTTTCACAGGTGAAAGTAACTATATACACTGTGTTTGACGACGAGGTCGAGTTGCACCTGCTCGTGGAGTTGCTGATGCGGCCGGGGAAATGACACCCTAACACGCGGCAGGATGGTTCATTGTCGCGCCCCTTCATGGCTGCGCAAGATGAGGGGAGCAATTCCGTTGTAGAACCGTATCACGTAAAAGAGATAGACTAGGAATGAGAGTAACTGAGCGGCGATTAACCAGACGTGGCCGGCCCGATCGATGAAAAAGTCCGGCCAGTGGCTGATCGCGAGGGCGCAGCTGAGGTTAAAAAAGAAAAGCAACGGGACCAACACCCGGATATTGAGCGATTGATCTTCCATCGTGCGCTGATAGAGGGACCGGTCAGGTTCGTTAGTGGCTTCGCGCAAACGTGCTCGAATCAGGCGCACGTCATAGACGAAAAGCAACCAGACGAAAGCGGCGTAGGCAGTGCTCAAGCGGAACCAGGCCAGCGGACAGTCGAGCCGGGTGAAGAGAATTGCTTCCCCCAAGGCGCAGGCGATGTAAAAAAAGTTGTGACCAAACTCGAGCGGCCATTTGATGAGAGTGAGGGTGTGAATGATCGAACGTGACCAAAAGATAAAGATGATGCATAAGCCGGCGCTAAGGTAAAGAAGAGCCGACGAATTGTTCAGCGACAAGGCGGTGTGCGCGTTTTCGGTCAGAAAGTAGAGAGCAACGCCTTGAATTATGCTGGTCAGGGTCAACTCGATGTTAACGACGTTGCTATCGAGTTCGCGGCGGGAAAGACTCATGGGACGAGGGAATGGCGTGCCTGGAGGGATTCGAACCCCCAACCTTCTGATCCGAAGTCAGAAGCTCTATCCGGTTGAGCTACAGGCACAAGTTTGAAATCCCAAATCCCAGGTTCCAGGCCCCAAATAAAGTGGTTGTTTGGGGTTTGGGCTTTGGGATTTGGAACTTCGTAAGCAGGGTGGCCAACGGGACTCGAACCCGCAACAACCAGAACCACAATCTGGGGCTCTACCATTGAGCTATGGCCACCACCTGAATCTCAGATTTTAGGTTTTAGATTTCCGATTGCAAAGCCAAAGCGCCAAACCGTCGGGCTTGGCACACTCTTCGCTCACAGCAACGCCGTGGTGCTTCTCCTTAGCATTGCAAGAGGCGTGCGCCGGGCTATTCTCGGCGTTCATCCTGGCATGACCCGACTTGGTTCGCTCCTAATCGCAGGGCTGTTGTTCGTCGTCACAAGCGCATCAGCGCAGAGCGACGACCCAAGCGAAACTTTTCTCAAGGCTTACATGACGGCGCAGCAGGGCGAAAAGCTGGAGCGGGATAATCAATTTACCCGGGCCCTAGCGAAATACCGCCTGGCGGGCAGCCTGCTGGAGGAGCTCAAGAAAACGCACTCGGACTGGCAGCCAGCCATCGTCGAATACCGCAGCCGGAAGGTTTCCGCGAGCATCCTGCGGGTGCAGGGCAAATCCGGAACGCAGCAGGACCTGGCCGCGACCAATGCGCCGCCGGCTGAAGCTCAACCTTCGCCACAACAATCCACCGAGCCGACAGTTGAAATTGGGCCGAATAAATCTAAGCCGTCGATAATTGTACAGCCGGCAGGTCAGGCTTCCGCGGCTCCAAAAACGCGAGACACTGTGGTTGAGGCAGCGGTGCCAGCGCCCGCCACCAACGACACTGCGATCAAGAACGCGACCCGGAAGTTGCGCGAGAAGGTCGAGCAATTGGAAGCGGAACTACATCAATCGCGTTCCAAAGTCAGCGAAGTGGAGGAAGAAAAGGAGAAGCTAAATTCGAAGCTGAAGGAATCGAACTCGAAGCTGGAACAGGCGCAGCAGGAGCTCGAAAAGACGAAGGGCGCGGAGAAAAACGTCCGTGGCCAGTTGGCGGAAGCGCAGGCGTCGTTAAAGAAAATTCAGGAGACGGGCAATGGTGACGCGAAAGCGCAGGAGGCCTTGAAGGGTGAGATTGTGCAGCTGAAAAAGGCCCTCACCGTCGCTGAACAAGGTCGCGCCACCGCGGAAAAGGAACGCGATTCACAGAACGCGAAATTGGCTGACGCCAACTCGCAGATTGCAAAAATTTCAAAGGAGCGCGATGACGCTCTGGGCCAGCTGGTAGGGTTGAAAGATTCCGAGCATCGTGTCGCCGTTCTGCTGGCCGAGAACACTGAACTAAAGGAGAAGCTCGCGACCGCCGAACAGACTGTGCGCGAGGTTAGCGAAGACAAGCCGAAAAAAGAGCAGGAACTGGCTGACGCGAGGAAGCAATTGGAGGATCTTCGCGCGCAGCTGGAGGCAAGCCAAAAACAGAACAAAGACTTTGAGGTCGAGGTGGCTTCGCTGCGCAGCCAACTGGAAGACACTTCCAGTCAACTCGAGAAAGCGAAGTTGACCGGTGCGAACGCCGATGAAACCGCCAAGATAACCCGTGAGAACCAGATCTTGCGCAACATTGTGGTGCGTGAGCGGCAGGAAGAAGCGCGTCGCGAGCAGGCCAAGAAATTGATGCTGGCGGAGTTCGATAAACTAAAGATCAAATCGGATACCTTGAACGAACAGATCGCGCTCCTGGCGCAACCGGTGACGAAATTAACCGACGAAGAGCTGGCTTTACTTCGTCAGCCGGTCATTTCGATTTCGGACGAAAGTCCAAACACGGTTAAGGCCAGCTTTACTTACGCCAAGCCTTCAACCGGCAATCAACCGGGCGAACCAATTGTCGAGACGACGGATAGCGCGGCCCCGCCGGAAGCTAATTTGCAAAACGGATTCAAACCGAATGTGCCGACCGATCTAATCGATATTGCGAAACAGGCGAAGGAGAACTTTGACCAAGGGAAATATCATGCGGCCGAGCGCGAATATCAGGAACTCCTAACCAAGAGCCCGAACAATCTTTACTCTCTTTCGAACCTCGGAGTTGTTTATTTCAGGACGGGCAAGCTGAAAGCAGCTGAACTTACCTTGAAGAAGGCGGCAGCTATCGCACCGAAGGACGAGTTTGCCCATACTACGCTGGGTATTGTTTACTATCGCCAGAGTAAGTTCGATGATGCCCTCAACGAATTAACCAAATCGCTCGCCATTAATCCCAAGAGCGCCGCGGCGCACAATTACCTGGGGATTACCGCCAGCCAGAAAGGCTGGCAGGAAGCTGCGGAAAAGGAAATGCTCGAAGCCATCGCGGTCAAACCGGATTACGCCGATGCGCATTTCAACCTGGCGGTGATTTACGCTACCGCCTCGCCGCCGTCGAAAGAACTGGCCAAGCGCCACTACACCAAGGCAACCGAGCTCGGCGCCGAACCGGACGCCTCGTTAGAAAAGTTGCTGCACTAGAGGTCAGAGCTCAACCTGATCCCCAATCAAACGCATGGCGAAGTGGAGCCCTCAGGCGGGCTCTAGCATTTGGTCAGGTCGTCTCAGTTCATAGCGATTTACCTCTTGCTCGAAGGCAATGACACCGGGAATCGTCCTGTACCGCCTCACGAAGGCGAATCCGAGTTTCTCTAGCACTCGATTAGGAGCACGATTCTCTGCCCGAGGTTCGCAAACGAGTTTTTGTAGATTGAATCGCTCGAAGTAAAAAGCGGCAGATCTGCGCACAAATTCCGTCCCCAAACCCGCTCGCCTCAATTGTGACTCCCACAGATGCAAATGTATGTAGGCCTTGGTGCCAAGAACGATGTTATTGATACTTGAGTGTCCAACCCGCTGTCCTCGAAATATCCAAACCAGGTAAAACCGATCCTTTTCCCCGTCCGGTTTCTCATGATCGGCTAAAAGAGCGTCGAGCCACTTGTTTCTTTCAGGAAGTTTCAAGCGGTCTACGCCCATCCCGCGTAAAAATGGATCATCGGCCTTGTAAAAGTAATCCAACATCAGCTCGTATTCCTGACGACTCGAAAACGGACGGACCTCTATCTCGTCAACTGCCGGCATAAGACCTAACGAGACGCAGCTGAGCCACCGCTGGGGGCGACGAGTGCGGCAGACACTGAGGTCCGTTTCATAAAATCAAACGTGGACTTCACAGGGCCATCCGCCAACACACGAGACGCGCGTGCTACCCGGGCGAGGAGCTGGGATTGAGCATGAGCAGGAACGGAACGTCGAACACCGGACATCCAACATCGAACGCCGAATGATGGGGAAAGAGAAGCGGTTAAGCAGGGGCGCCGCCGAGGGCGCCGGGGAGCGGGGGAGTGACGTCGGGGGCGACGACTACTTGTTTGGGCGGTTTCTCTGGCTCCATCTTTTCGCCGCCGCGCGGAGCGATCCCGGGTGGCGGATTCAACATCCGGCCGTGCTCGATAATTTCCCTGATCTGTGAGCCGTCGAGGGTCTCGAACTCGAGCAGCGCCTTGGCGATGACGTCGAGCTTATCACGATTGGCGGTGAGAATTTGCTTCGCCCTCTGGTACGCCTCGTCGAGGAGCATGCGCACTTCGCGATCGATTTCCTCGGCGGTAGCTTCGCTGTAATCGCGGGCACGAGAGATGTCGCGTCCGAGAAAAACGTAATCTTCGTGGTCGCCGTACTCGACCATTCCCAATTTTTCGCTCATGCCCCATTCGCATACCATCCGGCGGGCGGTGGCGGTAGCCATCTTGATATCGCCGCGGGCGCCATTCGTGACATCGCCAAAAGCCAGCTCCTCGGCCACGCGACCGCCCATGCTGACGGCGAGGCTGGCCAGTAGTTCGGCTTTGCGATTT
>Ga0207706_10002163_pt1 | contig 19196 bp, 20 predicted proteins | sample KBSC53metaG_FD_184318 | JGI IMG/M metagenome (GOLD analysis project Ga0207706, IMG submission 184318) | Corn rhizosphere microbial communities from Kellogg Biological Station, Michigan, USA - KBS C5-3 metaG (SPAdes) (version 2) | ecosystem: Host-associated > Plants > Roots > Rhizosphere > Soil ... | reverse complement strand
CCCGCTGACCGGAAAGACAATCGCGTCGCTCGACAGCGTCAAGGTCTACTCGAACTCGCACTATGTGACGCCGGGCCCGACGCTCAAGCAGGCCATGGAAGCGATCAAGCATGAGCTTGCGGAGCGCCTCAAGGAGCTGACCTCGGAAGGGAGATTACTCGAGGCTCAGAGGCTGGAGCAGCGCACCAACTTCGACCTCGAGATGATCGCCGCTACCGGCTCTTGCGCGGGCATCGAGAATTACTCGCGCTTCCTCACCGGACGACTCCCGGGAGAGCCGCCGCCGACCCTGTTCGAATATCTTCCCGACAACGCATTGCTCTTTATCGATGAGAGCCACCAGACCGTGCCGCAAATCGGGGCGATGGCACGCGGGGACCACCGACGGAAGATCACCTTGGCCGAATATGGATTCCGCTTGCCTAGCTGCATCGACAACCGGCCGCTGCGTTTCAACGAATGGGATGCGATGCGTCCGCAGTCGGTCTTCGTCTCCGCGACTCCCGGTCCATGGGAGATGAACGAGACTGGTGGGGTTTTCTCGGAGCAAGTGATCCGGCCAACCGGACTCATCGATCCGCCGGTCCAGATCAAGCCGGTCGAGGACCAGGTCGACGACCTCGTGCACGAGGCTAAGGAGACGGCGCGCAAGGGCTATCGAACACTCGTAACGACTTTGACCAAGCGCATGGCCGAGGACCTCACCGAATATCTGCACGAGGCGGGCCTCAAGGTCCGCTACATGCACTCGGACGTAGAGACCCTGGAGCGGATCGAGCTCATCCGGGAGCTTCGGCTCGGCGTCTATGACGTGCTGGTGGGCATCAATCTGCTGCGCGAGGGTCTCGACATTCCGGAATGCGGGCTCGTCGCGATCCTCGACGCCGACAAGGAAGGCTTTCTTCGGTCGGAAACGTCGCTGATTCAGACGATCGGCCGCGCTGCGCGCAACGTTGACGGTCGAGTGATCCTTTACGCCGACACCGTGACCGGCTCGATGGAACGCGCTCTCGCCGAAACCGGGCGGCGCCGCGAAAAGCAGCTTGAATATAATGCGCTTCACGGGATCACGCCCGAGAGCATCAAGCGCCAGATTCATGACCTCCTTGCGGACGTAACGCAGCGCGACGGGGTGGTAGTCGACACCGGGGACGAGGAGCGGCCGCATCTCGTCGGGCATAATCTCAAAGCCTATCTTTCGGACCTCGAGGAACGGATGCGCAAGGCCGCCGCCGACCTCGAGTTCGAAGAGGCTGCGCGGCTGCGCGACGAGATCCGCCGCCTCGAAGAAGACGACTTGGGAATACCCCACGACCAAAGGGTTGCGCCTCGGCCTCTTGGACATTCGACCGAGGGCAAGCCCGGAACTCGCAAGGGCCGCTTCGGAAAGCAGCAGCGGACGCGCTTCGGCGGCCGCCGCGGCCCAGCCTGATAACCGGCTAGAAGCGGGCCTTCACTCCTACCTGGCCGCCCGTCTCCTGGCCGTCGTCCCGGCCGAACGTGGTCGAGACGAACGCATCTACGCTGAATCCGGCGGTGACGTTCGCGCTCCCTCCTATCGCCAGGCGCGCATATGTGTCCTGTCCGCGCGGAACGCCCCAGTGATTGACGATCGTCGGCGCGTTGGTTTGCGAGAAGCTGATCGTCCGGTCGTTTCCGGTGAAGTCATGCTCGGCCGTCAGATCGGCGAAGGCATGCAGGCCAGTCAGGTCTCCGCGAACCTCGACGCCGGCCTGACCCGTCAAAGCCTTCAGGCTCTGATCGCCGACATTCAATGTGAGTGCCGCGTCGCCGCTCTCGGTATAACCGTCCACCTTCGCGCGCGCATAATCGAGCGCGACGATCGGTCCGGCCTTGAGCCCGACGAAGTCCATGAGGTAGCCGCCCTTCGCACCGGCAATCGTGTGATTGCCGTGCGGCGACGCGGCCATGTCGTCCAACACGCCCGTGCGCGTTACGTCGTCATGGTCCTTGCCGTAGCCAAGATAGGCTTGGCCGAAGAGGCCACCCATAGCGAGGCTTCCGTAACCGCCGATCTGCCAGCTGTGCGCGCGGACGTCCGAAGCGTTGTTGTTGAAGCGCGCTTTCGGCCGGCTGTAATTGCCTGCAATCCCGATCAGTCCTCCGGGCAAGCCATACTCCGCGCCGACCGTCACGCCCGCGCCGCGAACTTCGAACTGCGACGTCGCTTCGCTGTTTCCAATGTCGTGCGTGAACGCATCGCCGACGGCGTAGATGCGCAAGCCATCCGGACCGTTCGAACGGCCGTAAAGATCCGTTCGGCTAGACAGAGTACGGCCCCATTGCCGCGCAGTATCGAAGCCGAGGTCCGACGGCGCCTGCAGCGTAAGGGGCGCGGCGAGCTGCCGCGCCACATATTGGGCGACCAGCGCGAAGCCCTGCGATGTCAGGTGAAGCGCGTCCCCGTAAAATAGGTAGCCGTTCGAACTCACCACGCAGGTGGTGTTGGGGAAGATCGGGCAGACGAGACCGTTGGTGAAGCCATATGCGCCCGGATTGGCCGCGACCTGCTGCGCGAGCACGGTTCCGTCCAGATAGTGGACGATTGACCCGTTCGCGGCATAGCCGGCCAGCACGGGCTGCAGGGAACTATAATAGGCCGTTGAATAAGCCCCGCGGATTGCCTGTGCGGTCGGGTTCGTCGCCACTTCGGGAGCGGTGGCACCATTGAGTGCAAGGAAGCTGATCGTCGGATTGCCCTGTGCCACAAGCCGGTTGAGCTGCGCGCCCGTGGCTACGCCGGCCGCAGTCCCGGCCGCGGCCGCGCCCGCAAGCGAGCCTCCCGCCTGCTGGTAGAAGCGCGCGTCGTTGCCGCCGATCGACACGGCTAACAGGTCGCTTCGAGTGAAGGTCGTTGCCGCATTGGGAAACACGGAAGACTGGGTTCCGACATTCAGGAACTGGTCGATCTCATATTGCAGGCCCTTGCCGCACAGCGGCGACGCGCCCGGCGCGTAGAAGGAGTCGAAGCACAAGGTGCCGCTGTTGCTTCCGCCGAACGCTCCGCCGATGGCGAAATCCTGCACCGGCACCTGGAGGATGTTGGCGAGGGTATCGATATAGATGCTTCCGCCCGAGAAACGGCCGGTCGGATAGACCGCCAGCGCCTGCGGATTGGCGTAGCCGAGCGCGAAGGCATTGCCGGTGTCGGCATAGCTGTCGCCGAACGCGACGATCCGGTCGACCTGTTGCGCCGCGGTTGGGGCAGCAAAGGCGGTAAGCGAGATGAGCGACGCGCAGGCAAGCGCGCGCGAAATGCAGCGGCGATTCATGGAATTCCCTCCCATACAAGACCGCCGAGCAGCGGCCGAAACTCGCGAGGGCCATGGTCGCCATTATCGACACTGGTGCAAGTACCGGCGGGCCATCTCCTGCGAGACGGCCGCCGACTGCTGCAAATCAGCAACAGATGTTACGGGCTGCGCGACTTGCGCGGCCCGTAACCGGACTCAGCGAAGGACGCCCTTCTTCTCCTGCGTCCACGCATACCAGAACAGCAAAGCCGCGATCCCGATGATGACCCAGGGCATGAAGCCCATGAATCCGGCCTTCAGGCTTTCGGGCATCGTGGCGACAAACATCTGATAACCCATCCCAACGACCGCGCCGATCAGCGACAAACCGAAGACGAGCACTGCATGGCGGCTCCTCATCAACAGCAAAATCGAGCCCGCAAGTCCGCCCCACACGCCGATCGCCCAGAATGCGGTCAGCCACGAAGGCAGGCTGTTGAAATAAGCGAGCTGGTCTGGAGTGAACTGCGCCAGGTAAGCCTGGTTCTTGAGGTTCGTCATCAGATAATCGTAACAACCGAAGCAATTCCACAGGAGTGACAGGACGCCGACGATCCAGAGGTGCGCCGGAGTCCGAGCTTGTACGGTGGTTGCCATTGGATTCCCCCTCCACGGGCATGCCGCTCTCCGCGGCTTGGAGGATGAGGCTCCCAATCCACGTGGCTGTCAACTGCCGCAGCTCAAGCCACTCAGTTTGCGGTGATTTCCCGTTTCAGGATCTTGCCGAGCGCGCTTGCAAGGCCGTCCATTTCATAAGGCTTCTGAAGCACGGGGAAGCCGTGCGTTCCACCGACCTGTTCGCTGTATCCGGTAGTGAGCAGCACCGGCATTTCTGGAAAGCGGCTGCGGACCCTTTGCGCAAGCTCGATCCCGCTGATCCCGCCCGGCATGATGATGTCCGAAAAGACGAGCTTGGGCTTCTCCCCATTGGAGAGTCTTTCGAGCGCCTCCTTCGCGCTGTGTGCGATCGTGCTTTCGAAGCCCAGTTCGGTGAGCATTCCGGCGGCAAGCTCGGCGACGAACGTATCGTCTTCGACGATCAATACGCGGCCGAGCGCATTTCCGCCATTGAGACGCGTCTCCGCCGCCGTCGCTCCGCGGCTCGCCGGCAGGTAGAGCGTGAACGTTGCACCCTTCCCGGGCTGCGACTCCGCGGTGATCGCTCCGCCGATCTGCTTGACGAACCCGAACACCTGGCTGAGCCCCAGGCCGGTTCCTTCACCAAAGCCCTTGGTCGTGAAGAAGGGCTCGAACACGCGCTCGATGACTTCCGAACTCATTCCGGTGCCGCTGTCCGTCACCTTCATCGCCACATGCTCGCCGCTCAAGCCCTCGGGCTCGCCATGCAGGACGACATTGTGCGCGCTGATCCGCAGATTCCCTCCATCCTTCATCGCATCGCGCGCATTGAATGCGAGGTTGAGGATTGCGAGCTCTAACGCTCCGGCGTCGGCATCGATCGGCCAAAGCTGATCCGAGATTTCGGTAACGAGCTCGATGTTGCTCCGCAGCGACGGCCTGATCAGCGTCGTCACGTCCGAAAAGAAATGCTTGAGGTCGATCTGCTTGATCTCGAGCGGCTGGGCGCGGGCGAAGGCGAGCAGCTGCTTGGTCAAGCCCGCCCCGCGCTGGGCCGAATTGCGCACTCCATCGAGCATCCGCCTGAGCTTCTCGGGATTATCTGCGTTGCGGAGGGCCAGCTCGCAGGCGCCGAGGATTGCCGTCAGAAGATTGTTGAAATCGTGCGCGAGGCCGCCGGTGAGCTGCCCCAGCGCTTCCATTTTTTGTGCCCGGAACAATTGCTCCCGCGACTCCTCGAGCCTCAGCTGGGCTTCGCGCTTCTCCGTCATGTCACGAGTGATCTTGGCGAAGCCGATCAGCTCGCCCTCTTCGTCGCGGATCGCATCAAGCACCACGCTTGCCCAGAACCGGGTCCCGTCCTTGCGAACGCGCCAGCCCTCGGCTTCGTAGCGGCCGGTCTTGCGTGCCGTTTCGAGCGCTCGCTTCGGCACTCCTGCGTCGAAATCCTCGGCCGTGTAGAATCGGCTGAAATGCTGGCCGATGATTTCGTCCGGCAAATAGCCCTTGATGCGCTGCGCCCCGGCATTCCAGCTGGTCACCTGTCCATTCGGATCGAGCATGAACAGGGCGTAGTCTGTCACTCCCTGGACGAGGATCCGAAAATGTCGCTCGGCATCGAACAGTGCCTGCTGCGCGGCTCGCTTCTCGGTCATGTCGCGGGTAATCTTGGCAAAGCCGACCAGCTTGCCCTGCTCGTCCTTGATCGCATCTACGACAACGCTTGCCCAGAACGGCGTGCCGCCCTTTCGGACCCGCCACCCCTCGCCTTCGAACTTGCCTTCGCGGCGGGCGGTTTCGAGCACCCGGTCCGGAGTTCCGGCTTTGCGATCTTCTTCCGTGTAGAAAAGCGAAAAATGCTTGCCGATCACTTCGTCGGCATTGAAGCCTTTGATGCGCTCGGCCCCGGCATTCCAGCTGGTGACCCGCCCTGTCGGGTCGAGGATGTAAATCGCATAATCGACGATCGACTGGACGAGCAGCCGGAATGGATCATCGGAAATGTCCGCAAGCTCGGTAAGCCCCGCCAAGGCCTTTACTCCTTACACCACCGCAACGGATCGGCCGGCGCCAGACGGACAACCCCCAACTCCACCTGCGGTTGCAGTCGAAGGAAGGGTTGTTTTCGTCTGCGTTGTCCTGACAACCCTTTCAACGCCGTTCTTTGGCCAGTCGGCTCATCAGGATTGCGGCGCGCTTCGCCTGTTTAAAGATGGACGGAATGTCGACCACTTCCTTGTCGGTATGCGAGCCGTCGCTCGACGGGCCGAGACCGACCAGGCCGTCGACGTCCGCGGCGACGAAGCTGATGTCTCCAGCGCCGCGTCGTGAAGGATCGAGCTCTCCCATCGGTGCCAGACCCATGTCGCTGTTCACAGCATTCAGGCGCGCGAGGATGGCGCGATTGCCGTCCGTTGGCGGCATCGGCGGATAGCTGTCTTCGTCGAAGCTGATCTCGGAATGGGCGCCCGCAATCGACTGCGCAACGATCGCCCGCATCTTGGACCGCGTCCGTTCGATCTGGTCCTGGCTGATTGCGCGCATGTCCCCTCGAGCGACCGCGGTTGCTGCGATGATGTTGGTCTTGCCCGTCGCTTCAAGGCGGATGCGTCCTTCGTCCATTTTTGCAGTCTGGCCGCCGCCGATCAGGCCGACATTGTAGGTCAGCTTGTCCTCGGGCAGTTCGCGCCGAAACTGGTCGATGATCCGCGACAGTTCATAGATCGCGCCGTAATTGTTCGCTCCGACCCCCGCTGAATGCGCGCTCCGGCCGGTAACGGTTACCGTCCAGCTTCCGGCGCTCCGCCTGGCTGTCGATCCCATGTCCATCGGCCCGTCGGGAGTATCTTCCGTGGCAAGATCCTCGAAATCGAGCGCCGCGCCTGCCTTCTTCCCCTCCGCAATCAGGTCGCGGCGAGAGATGGCAAGCGGGCTTCCCGCATCCTCCTCGTCGCCGGTGAGAAAGACGGTGATGTTTGAATCCTTGAGCGTCCCCGCAGCCTGCATCGCGCGAAGCGCTGCCACGATGACCGCGACACCGCCCTTGTCGTCTCCAGCGCCCGGCCCGTGCGCTTTGGCTCCCTCGAGTGCCCAGCGCTGGAACGGCGAATCCGGTTCGAATACCGTATCGATGTGCGCAATCAGGAGCAGGCGCTTGGCCCGACGGCTGCCGTTGTGTCGAGCGACCAGATGGCCCGCGCGTCCGGCCTGCTTCATGTCGATCCATTCGGTCTTGAACCCCAGTTGCTGGAACTCAGGTTCGACCATCCGCCGGACAGCCTCCACTCCGGCAAGATTCAACGACCCGCTGTTCTGGTTCACCCATCTTTCGAGCATCGAAACCGTTCGCTGCTGCTCGGCATCGACCGTTTGGATCATTCTTTGCTCCGCCGGAGACAAAGCGGCACCCGCGGGGAGGGAGAAGGAGAGCGCGAACGCTCCGACTATGATCTGGGCTCGTGAATTCATGCTTCGAAGTTAGCGGCGCCTTCCCTGGGCGTCACTATCCTTCGGTAAGGACGCTGGACGAAGGTCCGTTACGGGAGCATAACGAAATGGCGGAGTCGCGGTCGCAGCGGCTCCGCTCCTTCGTGGCCCGGCGAGGTAACTTGCCGGGCCGCTCCTGTCTTTGGCCGCTTTCCTAGGCATCGCGCTCGTCTTCGAGCCGCCGAATATCGGCCTCGGCTTCGGCGACCATCTGCTCGAGCAGCTCGATCATTTTAGGATCGTGGGCGAGGTGGATGATCTTTCGAACACGCTTCACTCGATCCCTCATGCGGGCAATCAGGTCGTCAGTCATTTGAACGCCATAGTCGTTCGCTTCTCCGGTTGACGACCCCTTTGCGACAAGCCGGTCAGGACCCTCACTCTTTCCTACATTGTGCCTATTTGGTTAGTTCGACGCGACTCGAAGGAGGATGTCCATGGAAGTCCGAACCGATATCGACGCGTTGATCGAGGCCCTCATCGAACGGGAGGGTGGATATGTGGACCACCCCGCCGACAAAGGCGGCCCGACCTGCTTCGGGATTACGTAACCCGTTGCGCGGGCGCACACCTATGCGGGACCAATTCGCGCATTGCCGCGAAGCGAGGCCGCCGCAATCTACCGCCGCCTCTATTGGCTGCGCCCGCGCTTCGACGAGGTCGCCAGGCTCAGCGACCGGATAGCCGCCGAGCTGTTCGACACGGGCGTGAACATGGGGCCCGCGGTCGCCGTAACCTTTCTCCAGCGCGCGCTGACCGCGCTCAATCGCGGCGGCAAGGACTTTCCCGACCAGACTCCCGACGGCAGGATCGGCCCGGCCACCCTTTCAGCCTTGGAATCCTTTCTTTCAGTTCGCGGCCGCCCCAGCGGTGAGACCGTCCTTCTCCGCGCGCTCGAAGCGCTCCAGGGCGAACGCTACCTGCGGCTGGCCGAGCGCCGGCCCTCTAACGAGGCGTTCCTCTACGGATGGCTCGCGAACCGTATTGGTGAGCAATGATTCCGCGCGCGCACGCGTGGTCACTGCGAAGATTGAGAAGATTCAGATTGGAAAATGCGATGAAATCGCTTCCGCCGCCGCTCACCTTCGCCGAGGGCCAGCGTTATATCTACGGCCTGCTCGCCGCGGCCGCCGGCATGTCTTCCGGCGCCTCTTCCATATTGTTGATCGCGCTTCTCATGTGGGGCGGCTGGAGTCCGTCCGAGGAACACCAGATCGTCATCATCTTCGGCTGGTCGCTCGGAGGGTTCATCGCCGCGATGATCGTCGTGATTGTCGGGCTTCTGGCCGGTGGGCCGGTCGGCAGGTTCAGGGTTAGCGCGTCGAAGGATGGCGCATCTATTGAGGCCGATGGCCAATGATCCTGCGTCTGCTCAACATCCAGGGAATCGCCGGGATCGCTGTCGGCCTAGCGCTCGCCGCGCTTGTTCTCGTCCAGAAGATCGAGACCCGGCATTGGAAGAAGGAGAGCGCCGGCTTCGAACAACTCTATCGTCGGGAGCAGGCGGCCTTCGTCGCAACCGTCGGCAATTACCGGGCCGCGGCTGAGCAGGCCCGCGCCGCGGACAAAGCCAAGGCCGAACGCGTCGCCGCCGAAAGCCGCGCCATCAACGAAAGGACTGAAGATGAATTTGAACGCCGCCTTGCCGCTGCTCGCGCTGACTTTGACCGGCTGCGCAGCCGCCGCGCCCAGGCCGATCCCGGTCATGGCCGAGGCTCGACACTGTCCGGCATGGCCGCTTCCGCCGGCAGAGCTGCTCAAGCCGCCAGCGAAGACCGACTTTCTCGATCGGACCAATTGACCGCGACCGAACAGGCGATCCAGCTCGACGAACTCATCAACTGGGTTCGCCGCCAAGCCGAGGTTGACAACAGACCCAAGGCTATAGCGAGTCCGCAAGTCGACTAATCGCCAAGGGGGAAGAGGATGAGTCCGGGCCGCCTCAATGCACTCACTGACGGTGTGGTGGCGATCGTTCTCACGATCATGGTGCTCGAGCTGAATATCCCGGAAGAGCCGTCACTACAGGCTGTGCTCGCGGTGCTTCCGCTCCTTGCGGCTTACCTGCTCGCCTTCATCTATGTCGCCATCTACTGGAACAACCATCATCACATGATGCAGTCGGCGCGGAAGGTGACCGGCGCTGTCCTATGGGCCAACCACTCGCTGCTGTTCTTTCTCACGCTTTTTCCGCTGATGATACGGTGGATCGACGAGACCGGGCCTACGGCCTGGCCAGTCGCGTCCTTCGGCTTCGTCCTGGTCGGCGCTTCGATTTGTTATGTGCTGCTCGAGCGTGCTCTGGTCGCGGCTGAGGGGGATGGCTCGGGTGTGAAAAGAGCCGTCGGTCGCGGTTCGAAGGAATGGATCAGTTTTTGCGGATACGTTGCGGCGCTGCCGCTCGCATTCGTTTCTCCCGACATCTCGATCGCCATTTATATCGGTGTCGCCTTGATGTGGCTGGTGCCGGACCGGCGATTTGAACGGCAATTATTCGAGAGGCCTGAGGAATGACTCCCTCCCGGCTGACCTCGTTCACCGATGGCGTCATCGCCATCATCATCACCATCATGGTGCTCGAACTTCCAGTCCCCAAATCTCCGGGAATCGCTGCGCTGCAGCCATTCACCGTGCTGTTCGCGGCTTACGCGCTCTCGTTTGTGAAGGTCGGGATTTACTGGTTCCAGCATCACAATGTCCTTCAGGCGTCACGACGGGTGGACAGCATGGTCTTGCTCGCCAATCTGCTCTTCCTTTTCTGGCTGAGCCTCATTCCTTTCCTCGTCCGCTGGGTCGGCGACGCCGGGGTATCGCGCGACCCGGTGATCGCATTCGGCGTGCTGATGCTGCTCTGCTTCTTTTCGTTCGCCTTCCTTCTCTTGACGTTGCGCAAGGCGAATGATTCGGATGCCCCGCTCGCAAGATTGGTGAAGCTCCGGCGCAAGGCGCCGATCACGATCATGGCCTACCTGATCGCGATTGCGTCGGCATTCCTGTGGCCGCTGGTGGCGGTTGCGATCTATGTCGCCGTGGCGGTGATGTGGCTGATCCCCGACAAGAGGTTCGACCGGCTGATCGAATAGCCGCGCTTGCAAGGCGAAGGACTGCCTCCCACCTCAAATCCAAAGGAGCAAGCTTTGGAAAACTGGCACGGAACGACAATCCTCGGCGTAAAGAGGGGTGGAAAGACTGTCATTGCGGGCGACGGGCAGGTGTCGATGGGCAACACGGTGATGAAGCCCAATGCGAAGAAGGTTCGTCGCATCGGCGAGAAAGGCGATGTCATCGGCGGATTCGCCGGCGCGACCGCCGACGCCTTCACCTTGTTCGAGCGGCTCGAACGGAAGCTCGAGCAATATAATGGCCAGCTGATGCGCGCCGCGGTCGAACTGGCCAAGGACTGGCGGACGGACAAATATCTGCGCAACCTCGAAGCGCTGATGATCGTCGCCGACAAGGACATCATGCTGATCCTGACCGGCAACGGTGACGTGCTCGAGCCTGAAGGGGGAATCGCGGCGATCGGCTCTGGCGGGAACTACGCACTGTCCGCGGCCAAGGCGCTTGCCGACTACGAACAGGATCCGGAAGTCCTCGCGCGCCGCGCCATGCAGATCGCTTCGGAAGTCTGCGTCTTCACCAACGATCGGCTGACCGTCGAGACGATTGAAGGCTGACGCCAAGCCGGGTTAGGCTTGCGTCCGTGCTTTTTGATCGCCGCACCTTCGCCGCTGGCTCCGCCGCGCTGCTTACCGGTTGCGCGACGGCGGGAGCGCGACCGCGGACCTTCGCCGACTGCACTCCACTCGCCCCGGTGATCGTGGATCAGTCGCGTATCATTCGAACAATCGCCGGGCTCAGGCCTTACCGTCGCCAGGGTTTCGTCGTCCGTCAGGAAGCGCTGGGCGAGAAGCGCCTCGTCCACAATTACGGTCATGGCGGCGGCGGAATTACCTTGAGCTGGGGAACATCGAAGCTCGCGACCGAGCTCGGGCTGCAAGGCCATAGCGGACCAGTCGCCGTGATCGGTTCGGGAGCCGTAGGCCTGGCGACCGCCCGGCTTGTGCAGGAGGCGGGATTCCCCGTCGCCATCTACGCCGCGGCCCTTCCGCCGGATACAACCTCGAACGTCGCCGGCGGCCAATTCCATCCCTTCGCCGTCTTCCATGAGGGCGAGGTGACCCCCGAGTTCATGGGGCAATTCGCGAGGGCGCTCGATTATAGCTGGCGCCGCTACCAGATCATGGTTGGAGACGATTACGGAATCCGCTGGCTTCCGACCTACGTCCAATCGGGCAGCCCGGAAGACAAGGTCATCGCCAACTTCCCGCCGGTCAACCGGATGCTCTCCCGGGCGGAGCACCCATTTCCGCTGGACAGCGTTCGGCGCTACGACACGATGTATGTCGAGACGGGCCGCTACCTTCGCCAGATGACCCGCGACGTTCAGGTCGCGGGCGGCAAGATCGAAGTGCGGAAGTTCGCGACGGCCGCCGACATTGTCTCCTTGCCGGAGAATCTGGTCTTCAACTGCACCGGCCTCGGCAGCCGCGACCTTTTCGGCGATCAGCTCCTGCAGCCGATCCGCGGCCAGCTTGCGATCCTCGAGCCGCAGCCGGAGGTCCGCTACGCAGCGCAAGGCGATTTCGGCTATATGTTCCCGCGCGCCGACGGCATCCTGCTCGGCGGCACGTTCGAGCGGGACGTGTGGGACCCGACGCCCAACCCGGCGGACATCGCCGGCATCATCGCCGATCACAAGCGCTTCTTCGCCGGATTCCGCTGCACGGCTTGAACGGCGCATCGGCGGTGCCGACATATCTGCGGAAATGAACTATCAGACCACCATCCCCCAATCGGCGAATGCTTCTGGCGAAGTGTTGAAAGACAAGCTCACACCCAAGGCCATCGTTGCTGCGCTCGACGAGCATATCGTCGGGCAGGACGATGCGAAGAAGGCCGTCGCAGTCGCGCTCCGCAATCGCTGGCGTCGCCAGCAGCTCAGTCCGGAGCTTCGGGACGAGGTTACGCCGAAGAACATCCTGATGATCGGGCCGACGGGCTGCGGCAAGACGGAGATCAGCCGGCGTCTCGCGAGGCTCGCTGACGCGCCCTTCGTCAAAGTCGAGGCGACCAAGTTCACCGAAGTCGGCTATGTCGGCCGCGACGTCGAGCAGATCGCCCGCGACCTCGTCGAGGAAGCCGTGCGCCTCGAACGCGATCGCCGTCGGGCCAAAGTCCGTGCTGCAGCCGAAGATGCCGCCATGGATAAGCTCCTCGACGCACTCACCGGCAAAGGGTCGAGCGAAGCCACGCGCCAGAGCTTCCGGCAGCGCTTCGCCGATGGAAGCCTGGATCAGGCGGAAGTGGAGATCGAGGTCGACGAGGCGTCATCGATGCCCTTCGAGATTCCCGGGATGGGCGCGCAGGTTTTCGACCTCAAGTCCATCATGGGCAAGGCCATGGGGCAGGGACCGCGCAAGCGCCGCAAGCTGAAGGTGCCGGAGGCTTTCGCGCGCCTGAGCGACGAGGAAGCGGACAAACGGCTGGATCCCGACGACGTCAACCGATCCGCGCTGGCCGATGCCGAGGCGAACGGGATCGTCTTCCTTGACGAGATCGACAAGATCGCAGTCAGCGACGTGCGCGGCGGCTCCGTGAGCCGCGAAGGTGTCCAGCGCGACCTTCTCCCACTGATCGAGGGGACCACGGTCGCGACCAAATATGGGCCGCTGAAGACTGACCACATCCTGTTCATTGCGTCTGGCGCGTTCCACATTGCCAAGCCCGCTGACCTGCTTCCGGAGCTTCAGGGCAGGCTTCCGATCCGCGTCGAATTGCAGGCGCTGACCCAGCAGGATTTCGTCCGGATCCTGTCCGCGACCCGCGCCAGCCTGACCGAGCAATATCAGGCGCTGCTCGGCACCGAAGGCGTCAGCATCAGCTTCGCCGAGGACGGCATCGAGGCGCTCGCGCGCATCGCTGCAGAGGTCAATGAAGCGGTCGAGAACATCGGTGCCCGCCGGCTACAGACCGTCATGGAAAAGCTGCTCGAGGAAGTCAGCTTCAATGCCGAGGACCGGCGTGGTGAGGCATTAGTTGTGGACGCTGCCTTCGTCGAAGGGCAGCTGAGCGGGATCGCCAAGAACGCCGACCTCAGCCGCTACGTCCTCTAGCTTTCGCACCCGTCCCACCCGCTGAACGGCTCACCGAACCGGATGCGTCGCGATCCGCACCCGGCTCGTTCCGTCTCCATCCATAAAATTGGAGACAAATCACAATGTTACGGATTCCAACGATTGCAGGCGCGCTCGCTCTTGGCTGCTCGACCATCGCCTATGCTCAGGCTGCCCCGCCGGCGCCGCCGCAACAATCGGCGCCAGCCGTGAAACCTGACACTCCGGCGAAGACCAAGACGACGACGATACAGACCAAATCGACGACCGCTCCGGTATCTGACGAGGCGGGCAATGTGGCCGTGCAGAAATCCACGGACACCACCCAGACAACAACGACTGAGCCGGCCTCCGGCGCTCCGGCGCAAAGTTCCACTAGCCAGACCACGTCCACCTCCACGACGGCACCGGATGCGACTGGAGCTCCGACGACGACGACCACGACAACTTCGACCGAGCCTGCTGCTGACGCCACCGGCGCGACGCTCACCGCAGCCACGGCGGCAGACGTGAAAGCCGGCGTTCCGGTTTTCGACAAGAATGGTGGCGTCGTAGGAAAGGTGGAATCGGTCAGCGCAAAGGGCGCCGTCGTCAGCACCGGCAAGGCTCGCGCCGAAATCCCCGTTTCGAGCTTCGGAAAGAACGACAAGGGCCTCGTCATGAGCATGTCGAAGACGGAACTTGAGGCAGCATCGGCCCAGTCTGCCGCGAAGGCGCCGCCGAAGAAGAAGTAGCTAGCGCCCCACCCGCCGGTAGCGCCAGGCGAGTCCATTCACGAATGGCGGCCAGAGGCTCGTCTTGACCCCCGCGAGCCTCAGCCAGCCGGCCGCGACCGCGTTGCAGGTGCGGATTGCATTCGACTTTCCGCTTGCGCGGTAGAATGCGTCTGATGGACCATAGCCCGGATGGTGGACCAGTTGCGGTTTGCCGCGCCGGTCGAGCAGAAAATCCGACCGGATCGCAGCCCATAGACGGCGGTATTCCTCGGGCCGAAGCCGGATCTCGCGGACCGCATAATAAGGGCTGGGCACATATTCGACGTGCATCACCCGTGTTCCGCCAGCCAGCGCCGACCAGATCGTCCTGAGCCTAATGTCCTGCCAGCGAGGCGTGTCGAGATAGACACGCTGCTCGCCCGACCCGAAGGCGATCCAGCGTGCATCTGGGTCGGCCGCGGCGAAATCGCGCTTGGGAAAAAGCGGTGCCCAGTTCAGCCCCTGCGCTTCGACCGGCATGATGATGTCGGCATGAATGCCGTTGTCGGCGATGTAGATTTTCGTGCCCGCGGCCGGCTCGCTCCAGCCGCGGTTGACCGGGACCAGGGATCCGACGAGCGCCGCTGCGAGGTACGATGCCGGAACCGCAAGCAGAATGCCGAGCAGGCCCCCAACCCACTTGCCTGCCTTTGATTTTCCTCGCCGACGAGCCACTGGCTTGCCCTCCCACCTTGCCTTGTCGGGTAGCCCTGCCTAGATGCCCCCGCCAGGTCGGGGCGTAGCGCAGCCTGGTAGCGCATCACACTGGGGGTGTGGAGGTCGCTGGTTCGAATCCAGTCGCCCCGACCAGCCTTGTCGTAGACCGTCGAGGGGACGGTCGTTAGGACACGGCAACCAATCAATGGAAAGTCAGCAAGCCTTCGATGTCCAGCGAACCGATGTTGATGATGATGCAAACGGCTCCGGCCGGGCAGGCCGGCGGCACGACCGGGATCCTGGTGGGCATCCTTCCGTGGCTGCTGATCTTCGTGATCTTCTACATCCTGATGATCCGTCCTCAGCAGCGCCGGGTGAAGGAGCATCAGAATGCGATTGCCGCGGTGAAGAAGGGCGACGAAGTCATAACGGGCGGAGGGATCCGGGGTCGGGTCACCAAGGTCAGCGATGACGAGGCCGAGGTTGAGATCGCGCAAGGTGTCAGGATCCGGGTCGTGAAGTCGACCATCAGCAATGTGCTGACCGGCAACACCAAGCCGGCCAACGACTGAGGCCAGGCAGATGTTGGAATTCCCGCGCTGGAAGGTTTGGCTGGTCGTTGCCGTGGTCGCAATCGGCGTCTTCCTGTCGATACCGAGCCTGATCGCTGGCACGCCGGCCGCCTCGGCCTGGCCGAAATGGTTTCCGCAGTACAAGATCAGCCTGGGTCTCGACCTTGCGGGCGGAAGCCATCTCCTGCTCGAAGCTGATGCCAGTGACGCGCTGAAGCAACGGCTGCAGGCCAAGGAGGACGAGGTCGCGACCGAACTCCGTCACGATCCGCGAATCGAGGTCGGCGACATTTCGACTGCTGGCGGCAAGCTGTCCTTCCTCGTCCGCAACCCGGCCCAAGTCGACGCGGCTGTCGAACGGATGCGTACCCTGACCCAGCCTTTGGCGCTGACGGGCAAGCGCGATTGGGACGTGCAGGTGCTCGATTCGACCCGAATCGTCCTGACCCCGACGCCAGCCGGTACCACCCAGGCGCTGAAAGACGCGATGGGCGTCGCCCGCGACGTTGTCCGCCGCCGAATCGATCCGTCGGGCACGAAGGAAATCACGGTCATCACCGAAGGTGGCAACCGGATCCTCGTCGAAGTTCCGGGCGTCGAAGATCCCGAGGCGCTGAAGAAGCTGATCGGCCAGACCGCGCGGCTCGAGTTCAAGCTCGTCGATCTTTCCGCCGATCAGCAGCAGGTGCAGCAAGGCCACGCTCCGCCGGGCAGCCAGGTGCTTCCGATGGCGGACGGCTCGGGGTTCATTGCGGTCAAGCGGCGCGTGATGGTCTCCGGCGACCAGCTAACCGATGCCCATCAGGGCTTCGACCAGGACGGCCGACCGGACATCAACATCAAGTTCAATTCGAGCGGCGCTCGCCGCTTCGGCCGCACCACTCAGGAGAATGTGGGCAAGCCATTCGCGATCATCCTCGACGACAAGGTTCTGTCGGCGCCAAACATCAATGAGCCGATTCTTGGCGGCAACGCGCAGATCACGGGCAACTTCACGGTCCAGTCGGCGCACGACCTCGCAGTCTCGTTGGCCTCGGGTAAGCTGCCGGTGAAGCTTAACGTGATCGAAGAGCGGACCGTCAGCGCCGAGCTTGGCGCCGATTCCATTCACAAGGGCGTGATCGCGTCGATCATCGCGGTTCTCGGCGTCATCATCTTCATGCTGGTGACTTACGGACGGTTTGGGGTCTATGCGACGATCGCCCTCGTCGTGAACGCCTTCCTGATCCTCGGCATCATGGCGATGTTCAATGCGACTCTGACGCTTCCGGGAATCGCCGGCTTCATCCTCACGATCGGCGCCGCGGTCGATGCCAACGTGCTGATCAACGAGCGCATCCGAGAGGAAATTCGGAGAGGGCGGCGACTGATCGACGCCGTCGAGACCGGCTATCACGAGGCTTTCCGCGCGATCTTCGACGCCAACGTGACCCACGTCATCTCTGCGGCGATCATGGCCTATTTCGGTTCCGGCCCGGTTCGCGGCTTCGCGGTGGTTCTGCTGATTGGCGTCGTGACTTCGGTCTTCACCGCCGTTTATTTCACTCGCATGCTGGTCGCGCTCTGGATCCGCCGCCACCGGCCGCGCGAACTGCATATCTAAGGCGATTCCATGAAGCTCCTGAAGCTCGTTCCCGATCACACCAATCTCGACTTCATGCGCTGGCGCAACGTCGCGCTGGTGCTGTCGCTGATCGTGACCGTCATTTCGATCGGCTACACCGTCTATCGCGGGCTGAACCTCGGCATCGACTTCGTCGGCGGCCAGGTCATCCGGGTCGAGTTCGCCAAGCCGGTGCATATCGACGAGCTGAGGACTCGAGTGGACCGGCTCGGCGTCGGCGAAGCGAGCATCCAGGCGCTCGGTAACCAGCAGACCTACCAGGTTCGGCTGCCGAAGCCGGAGGGGCCGGAAACCGCATCCAATGCGGTTGTCTCGAAGCTGCGCGCGACGATCCCGCAGGTCTATCCGGGCGCCCGGGTCGATGCCGGCGAATCGGTATCCGGCAAGGTCAGTGAGGAACTTGCGCAGAACAGCGCCATCGCGATCGCGCTCGCGATGCTCGGGATCGCGCTCTACATCTGGTTCCGGTTCGAATGGCAATTCGGCGTGGGTGCCTTGCTCACCCTCGGCCACGACATCGCCATGACCTTGGGCTTTTTCGCCTTCACCCGCCTTCCAGTCGACCTCAATGTCGTCGCGGCCTTCCTCACCATCGTCGGCTATTCACTCAACGACACGGTCGTGATCTACGATCGAATCCGCGAAAACCTTCGCAAGTATCGCAAGATGGCGATCCTGCCGCTGCTCAATCTTTCGCTTAACGAGACCCTGGCGCGAACCGTCGTGACCTCGCTGACGGTGTTGCTCGCCCTCGGCGTGCTGATGCTGATCGGACCGCAGGTGATCTTCGGCCTCGCGATCGCCATCTTCCTCGGTGTCGTGATCGGCACCTATTCGTCGATCTATATTTCTGCACCGGTGCTGGTCTGGCTGGGGGTGGAGCCGGACAGCTTCCTCAAGTCCGAGGAAAAGGATTCGGCCGAGGCTCAACCTGCCTGACATTCCGTTCAGCGAAGGCCAAGCTTTGTCCGTCCATGCCCGCCTTGGCCTCCCCCGGAGCGCGCGCTAATGAGGTCTTCATGCTGAAGCTTTCCCGTTCCGTCATCCTGTTCTTTGCCGCCGCCGCGGTGGTCCCGCTCGCCGGCTGCGCACATGGCGGAAAGAAAGCCGATACGGCCTACGTCGCCCGCGACGTCAGCTCGCTTTACACCGCCGCCAAGCGGACGATGGACAACGGCGATTACGAGCAGGCGGCAAAGCTGTTCGACGAGGTGGAACGCCAGCATCCCTATTCGGTCTGGGCCCGCAGGGCGCAGCTGATGAGCGCGTTCAACTATTACCTCGCGCGCAAATATACGGACGCGATCAACTCGGCTCAGCGGTTCGTGACGATTCACCCCGGCAACGCCGAGGCGCCATACGCGCAATATCTGATCGGCATGAGCTATTATCAGCAGATCGACGACGTGACGCGCGACCAGACCACCACGCAGCAGGCATCCGATGCCTTCGGTGAGCTCATTCGCCGTTATCCGGATACACGCTACGCCGCCGACGCGCGCATCAAGTTAGACCTCATCCGCGACCATCTCGCCGGCAAGGAGATGGAGATCGGCCGCTTCTACCAGCGTTCGGGCCAATGGCTGGCGGCGACCTATCGCTTCCGATCGGTCGTTGACACCTATCAGACGACTACGCACACGCCCGAGGCACTGGAACGGCTGGTTGAATGCTATCTCGCGCTTGGCGTTCCCGAGGAAGCGCAGAAAGCGGGCGCGGTGCTCGGGCGCAATTACCCCGAATCCTATTGGTACAAGCAATCGCTGAAGCTGCTTGGACGGGAAAACAAGCAGGCCCAGCGGCGGACGGCTTCGCGGAAGTGATCGCCCGGCGAGTGATCCTCACATGCTGAGGCAGCTCGCAATCAACAATATCGTGCTCGTGGAGCGGCTCGAGCTGGAGTTCGAGCCGGGCCTTGGCGTGCTCACCGGCGAGACCGGCGCGGGTAAATCGATCCTGCTCGATGCGCTCGGCCTTGCGCTTGGGGCGCGAGCGGATACGGCCCTCGTTCGCGCCGGCCAGGAGTCCGCCTC
>Ga0207706_10002160_pt1 | contig 19203 bp, 17 predicted proteins | sample KBSC53metaG_FD_184318 | JGI IMG/M metagenome (GOLD analysis project Ga0207706, IMG submission 184318) | Corn rhizosphere microbial communities from Kellogg Biological Station, Michigan, USA - KBS C5-3 metaG (SPAdes) (version 2) | ecosystem: Host-associated > Plants > Roots > Rhizosphere > Soil ... | reverse complement strand
GGGCATCTCGATCCCCGATCCCGCGGTGGGGATGCTGGCGCGCGCGGCCACCGGGTCCTTCCGCGACGCCCTCGGGACGCTCGAGCAGCTCGTCACGTACGGCGGCAACGACGTGAAGCTCGACGACGTGCTCGAGATCCTCGGCGTGGCCGACGCGGAGCTGGTGCTCGCGGCCGGCGAGGCGCTCGCGGACCGCAATCCCCGCGACGCGCTGCTCACGGTGCAGAGGCTCTCCGAGTCGGGGCGCGACTTCACCCAGTTCATGCGCGACCTGTCGGCCCACCTGCGGCACCTGTTCGTGGTCCAGACTTTGGGCCACGTGCCCGACTCGTTCTCGGTCACCGCCGAGCACACCGACAGCCTGGCCTCGCAGGCCGACCGCCTCTCGCAGGGCGAGATCCTGCGTGCGATCGACTTCCTGGCAGCGGCGATCGCCGCGGTGAAGGACGGCAGCGAGCCGCGCATCCAGCTCGAGATGGCGCTGCTGAAGGCGACACAGCCGCAGGCCGACCTGTCGCTGCAGGCGCTGATGTTCCGGATCGACCAGCTGGAGAGCGCGCTCGGCGGCGAGGCGGCCGCACCCTCTCAACCGGCGGCCGCACCATCCCAGGCAGCCGCCGCGGCATCCCAACCCGGAGCTGCTAGGGAGCAACGACCTGCACCCAAGGGAAATTCTTCCGCGGCCGTCGCTCCGCAGGTCGACGCGGCGCCGCAGCCGGTGGGCGCCGTCGAGCTCGATCAGATCGTCGCCCTGTGGCCGGCTGTCGCGGAGGCGGTCGCGGAGCAGAACGGGATGCTCAGCGCGGCCCTGTCCGCCGCCACCCCGACAGCCCTCGACGCCGACCGGCTCACCGTCGCCTTCCCGGCGGACGCCGCCTTCGTCAAGAAGAAGGCGGAGCAGGGCCGCGATCTCGTTGCAACCGCAGTGCGCGGAATCACCGGCCAGCCGCTGACACTCGCGTTCGAGCTGAGCGAGGCAGCGGCGACGCCCGCCACGGCGACGCTCGACCACGATCAACTGATCGAACGGCTGCGCGCCGAGTTCGGTGCGGAAGAAGTATTCGATGACGAGGAGAAGGACTGATGGGTCAGCCGAACCTGAACCAGATGATGAAGCAGGTCCAGAAGATGCAGGCCGATATGGCGAAGGCTCAGGAGGAGCTGAAGAACGAGGTCGTGGAGGCCAGCGCGGGCGGCGGGATGGTCACCGTGAAGATCAGCGGCGAGCTGGAGCTCAAGGAGCTGACGATCTCCCCCGACGCCGTGGACCCGGAGGACGTGGAGATGCTCCAGGACATGGTCCAGGCGGCGGTGAACGAGGCCATCCGCTCCGCCCAGGAGCTGGCCGCGTCGAAGATGAACGCGGCAGCGGGCGGCCTGGCGGGACCGGGCGGCCTGGGCGGGCTGGGGCTGCCGGGGATGTAGCTCGGCTGGTCGTCCGCCGGCCGCGGCGTCGGTTTCGGCGCACGACGGGCATTGAGGACAGGGTCCTTGGTCGATAGTGCACCCATACGGTGCATGAGTGACCAAGCCTCCCTTGGATCCAGCTCCTTCACCGCCGCCGTTCGCCGGCCCCGGCGCCACCGCTGAAGCAGCCGCCCCCCCGGATAGCCTCTGTCGTTCGTGTTCGCAGCACCCGTCAACCGGCTCATCACGGAGCTCGCTCGCCTGCCTGGCATCGGCCAGCGCACCGCTCAGCGCCTGGCGTTTCACATCCTCAGCACGTCCGAGGACGAGGCGCTTGCGCTTGCCGACGCCATTCGCGAGGTCAAGGCGACGGTGGGCCACTGCGAGGTCTGCTTCAACCTCGCCACCGAGGCCACCTGCCGCATCTGCCAGGACGAGCGGCGCGAGGCGGCGACGATCTGCGTGGTCGAGCAGCCGAGCGATGTGATCCCCATCGAGCGCTCCGGCGAGTTCCACGGCCGCTACCACGTGCTCGGCGGGGCGCTGTCGCCGATCGACGGGGTCGATCCCGAGAACCTCCACATCTCGGAGCTGCTCACGCGGGTGGACAACGGCGCCGGCGTCCGCGAGGTGGTGATCGCCACCAACGCGACCACGACCGGCGAGGCCACCGCCCTCTACCTGGCGGACGCGCTCCGCGAGCGCGCGCCGGAGGTCGTGGTCACCCGGTTGGCGAGCGGCCTGCCGGTGGGCTCGGACCTCGAGTACGCGGACGAGATCACGCTCGGCCGCGCGCTGCGCGGTCGCCAGACCATCTAGCCCGGGCGGACCATCCAGCCCCGGCGTAGGATCAGTGGCATGGCGACCCGGCTGGTACGCGGTGCCTGTCCGCACGACTGTCCAGACACCTGTGCGATGCACGTGACGGTGGAGGACGGTCGCGCCGTCAAGGTCGCCGGGGACCCGGATCATCCGATCACCGTCGGCTTCCTCTGCGGCAAGGTCTCCAATTACCTCGACCGGGTCTACTCCGACGAGCGCATCCTGCACCCCCTCGTCCGCGAGGACGGGAGCTTCCGCCAGGCCTCGTGGGACGAGGCGCTCGACACGGCCACGGAGGGCATCCAGCGCGCGCGCGACGAGTTCGGCGGCGAGTCGATCCTGCCCTACAGCTACATGGGAACGCAGGGCCTGATCCAGGGCAACACGATGTCGGCGCGGGTGATGAATGCACTCGGGGCGTCGGCGCTCGAGCGCACCATCTGCGCGAGCGCCGGCACCACGGGGACCGACCAGACGCACGGCTCGTCGCCGGAGGTCGACCCCGAGGAGTGGCCGAACGCGCGCTATCTGCTGATCTGGGGCTGGAACCCGCTGTCGACCGCTCCCCACCTGTGGCGGAAGCTGCTGGACGCGCGCACGGCCGGCGCGCGCATGGTCGTCGTCGACCCGTTCCGCAGCCGCACGGCGCGGCTGGCGGACGAGCATCTCAGCCCGCTGCCCGGCACCGACGCCGCGCTCGCCATCGGCATGATGCGCGCGATCGTCGACGCCGGGCTCCAGGACGAGGACTGGTGCCGCGCGCACACCGACGGCTACGACGAGCTGCTCGGCGAGCTCCAGCAGCGAACGGTCGAGGACTGCGCCGCCGAGTGCGGGGTGGAGGCGGAGGCGATCGCCCGGATCGGGCGCGAGTTCGCGACGACGCGCCCCGCGCTGCTCCGGCTCGGCGTTGGAGCCCAGCGCCACGCCGGCGCCCCCGCCGCCTATTCGACGATCGCATCGCTCCCGCTGCTGACCGGGGCCTGGAGGGACCGGGGCGGCGGCTTCTCGTACATCCCGAGGGCGACGGCCGGTGCGATCAGCGCGGGACCGCTCCAGCGCGACGACCTCCGCCCAGGCCCGGTGCGAACCATCAACATGTCGCAGCTCGGCGAGGCGCTCACCGACCCCGAAATGGACCCGCCGGTGAAGGCGTTCGTCTGCTGGAACTCGAATCCGGCGGCGATCGCACCCGACCAGGAGCGCGTCCTCGAGGGCCTGCGCCGCGACGACCTCTTCACGGTCGTGATCGAGCAGTTCATGACGGACACCGCGGAGCTCGCGGACGTGATCCTCCCGGCCACCACCCAGCTCGAGCATCTCGACGTGCTGTTCTCGTGGGGCCATCACTACGTGACCTGGAACGAGGCCGCGATCGAGCCGGAGGGCGAGGCGAAGCCGAACACCGAGATCTTCAGGCTGCTGGCCGAGCGCCTCGGCCTCGACGACCCGTGCTTCCGAGAGACCGATGCCGAGCTCGTGGACGCCCTGCTCGCCGGCTTCGAGGAGAACGGCCTCCGGGAGCGGGGCTGGACCAAGGTCGACCTCGGCCAGGGGCCGACTCCGCATGCGGAGGGGAGCTTCCGCACCGAGAACGGCAGGGCGCACCTTCACGCTCGCTACGAGCCGCCCGCCGAGGTGGCGAACGCCAAGCTCGCGGAGCGCTTCCCGCTCGCGATGGTCACGCCGAAGACCCATCTGTTCCTGAACTCCACGTTCGCGAACCGGCATGCGCGCCAGCACTCGGCACAGCCGTCGCCGGAGGTGGTGGTGAGCCCGGGCGACGCCGAGGCGCGCGGTATCGAGGACGGCGGCGAGGTGCGCGTGTTCAACGACCGCGGCGCCTTCACCTGCACCGCGCGCGTGTCGGACGACGCGCGCCCCGGGGTGCTCGTGGCGCCGATGGGCTGGTGGAACTCGGACTACCCGGGCGGCCGCAGCGCGCAGGCGACGACGCCCGAGCTCCTGACCGCGGAGGGGAACGCCCCGACCTTCAACGACAACCGCGTGCAGATCGAACCCTCAACCACCCTCAAGGGGGTCTGACCCTTAACTAGCGGCGGATCAGGTTGTAGTCCTGCTTCGCGAGCAGGATGCGGCCGACCGCCTCGTTCAGCCGCGCGCGCGGCACGCGGCCGCGCTGCACCGCTCTGAGCACGGCGATGTAGGCGGCCTGCTGGTCGCCCGCGGTCCCGGAGATGTAGAGCATGTCCGCGCCGGCGCCGAGCGCTCGCACGGCGGCGTCGGGCACCGTGTACAGCGCGGTGATGGCGGGGTCGGCGAGGTCGTCGGTCATCGACACGCCCTTGAACTTCAGCTCCCGCCTGAGCAGCGTTGAGTCGACCACCCGGGTCAGCGAGGCCGGGACGGTGAAGTCGCTGAACGGGTATAGGGCCGAGCTGATCAGGATCCCCGGAGCGCCCGCGCTGATTGCCGTCTCGAAGGGCATCAGGTCGCGCTGGCGCAGCTCGTCGAGACCGAGCCCGACCGTCGCCGGCCCGTCCTCCGTCGACTGGTCGGTCGCGCCCAGACCCGGTAGGTGGGAGGGGGCGCTGAAGACGCGCTCCGCGCGATAGGCCCGGACCGTCGCGTTCGCGTATGTGGCCACCTCCTCTGGGTCGTCGGAGTAGATGCGGGTCCCGAGTGCCGAGCCTGTCTCCGTGCCGCCCACGTCGATCACTGGGCCCAGCACCGCGTTGACGCCGAGCGCGCGCAGGCTGGAGGCCGACGAGCGTGCCTCCGCTCCGGCGGTCTTGGCGGAGCGGAGGTCCGCGGGCGCCGTGGATGGCGGCAAATCGGGGAACGAGTTGAGCTCGCCGCCCTCTTGGCTCGCGAAGGTCCAGGGGGGCAGATGACGGCTGCTCCTGGCCACGGCGGCCGCCTCGCCCGTCAGCGCGCTCAGCTGAGTCTGGTCGACGTAGTTCCCCGACGAGAGCACGATCCCGCCGAGGTCGAGCCGCCGCAGCCGCCCGAAGATGTCCGCGGACGCATCCGTCCCCCGGAATCCGAACAGGAACAGCTGCGCGACCTTTCGCTCCGTGGACATACTCCGCGCGAGCGCCGCGACCCTGCGCGGGAAGACGGCTTTCTCGCCCGCCTGTTCGCGCGCGGGCGGCGGCACGATCTTCGCCAGGAACGAGATGCGCTCCTCGGGCTTTCCGCGGCCCGGCGTCGGGACGTTCGACGACGTCTGGCCGCCGTCGTCGTGACCCGCGCCCACCACGGCACCGGTGACACCCGCTCCGAGTGCCAGGACAACCAGCACCAGCAGTGCGAGACGACGCCTTCCGTGTTCAGCCCGCACGGGGTGGAAAGCTATCGTTGCCCGCCATGCCATCCGCCGGTAGCGACACCGTCGTGATGAAGTTCGGCGGCACCTCGGTCGCCGACGCCGAGCGCATCAAGCGCGCGGCGCAGCGGATCGTGGCCGCGAAGGAGGCCGGTACCAGCGTCGTGGCCGTCCTCTCCGCGCGCGGGAAGCACACGGACGAGCTGGTCAGCCTCGCCTACGAGGTCTCGGACAAGCCTCACCCGCGCGAGATGGACATGCTGCTCTCGACGGGTGAGCGCGTCACCTGCGCGCTCGCGGCGATGGTCATCAACGACCTCGGCCACGAGGCGATCTCGCTCACCGGCTCGCAGGCGGGCATCGTCACCGACAGCGGCCACACCAAGGCGCGCATCATCGAGGTGAAGGCCGACCGCATCAGGCGTGGCCTCGGCGACGGGAAGATCGTCCTCGTCGCGGGCTTCCAGGGCGTCTCGCAGGAGTCGCTCGACGTGACGACGCTGGGCCGCGGCGGCTCCGACACGACGGCTGTCGCGCTCGCCGCGGCGCTGGGCGCCGACGTCTGCGAGATCTACACCGACGTGGCGGGCGTCTACAGCGCCGACCCGCGCATCGTGCCCGACGCCCGCAAGCTCTCGGTGGTCACGTTCGAGGAGATGCTCGAGATGGCGGCGAGCGGCGCGGGCGTGCTCCAGCTCCGCTCGGTCGAGTACGCGCGCAACCACGGCGTGACGATCCACTGCCGATCGAGCTTCGAAGACGGACCCGGTACGGTGGTCCAGGACGAGGACCTGACCATGGAACGACCGCTCGTTACAGCCGTGACCCACTCGACCGCCGAGGCGCGGATCACGATCACGGGCCTGCCGGACGTGCCCGGGATCGCCGGCCGCGTGCTCACCGCGCTGGCCGACGCGAACATCAACGTCGACATGATCATCCAGAACGAGCCGCAGTCCGAGGGCCACCTGGCGGACATGTCGTTCACGGTCCCGCGCGACGACGTGGCCGAGGCGCGCGCGGCGCTCGACCCGCTGAAGGCCGAGCTCGGCTTCGGCGAGGTCCAGTCCGACGACCGCATGGGGAAGGTCTCGATCGTCGGAGCCGGAATGAAGAGCCATCCGGGCGTCGCCGCCAAGACCTTCACCGTGCTGGGCGAGGCGGGCGTGAACATCGAGATGATCTCGACCTCCCCGATCAAGATCTCCTGTGTCGTGCGCGAGGAGCACGTGGCCGATGCCGTGCGCCGGCTCCACACGGCGTTCGAGCTGGGCGCCGACGCCGTCCTTCCCGAGGACGTGGCGGGCGTGCACCGCCCGAAGGTGGCGTAGCCGATGCGGGTCGCAGTCGTTGGCGCCACCGGCGCCGTGGGATCCACGATGCTCGACGTGCTTCGCGAGCGCTCGTTCCCGGCGGACGAGGTGGTGCCGTTCGCGTCGGAGCGCTCGGCCGGGCGAGTGATCGCGTGGGGCGACGAGAGCCTCACGGTCGCTCCGCTTACCGACGAGACGATCCATAGCTTCGACATCGCCCTGTTCTCCGCAGGCTCGGGCGTGAGCGCCGAGTGGGCGCCGCGCTTCGCCGACGCCGGCGCCGTCGTGGTCGACAACTCCTCGCAGTGGCGCATGCACGACGACGTGCCGCTCGTCGTCTCGGAGGTGAACCCCGAGGCGCTGGACGGCCACAAGGGCATCGTCGCCAACCCGAACTGCACGACGATGCAGACGGTGGTCGCGCTCGGCCCGATCCTCAAGCAGTCCGGGATCGAGCGAGTGGTGATGTCGAGCTACCAGGCCGTGTCGGGCACCGGCCAGCGCGCCGTCGAGGAGCTGCACGACCAGGTCGAGGCGCAGCTCCACGCCAGGGAGGTGCCGGCGCCGCAGGTCTACCCGCACCAGATCGCCTTCAACGTCCTGCCGCAGGTCGAGACCTTCAAGGACGGCGACGAGTACACGACCGAGGAGCGCAAGTGCATGCGCGAGACGAGCAAGATCCTCGGCCGCGACGACATCGGGGTGTCGGCCACCTGCGCGCGCGTGCCCGTCTACACCGGGCACTCCGTCTCGGCGAACGTCCAGACGCGCGACCCGCTGTCCCCGGAGGAGTGCCGCGCGCTGCTCGCACGCGCCCCCGGCGTCACCGTGATCGACGACCCGGCGAACGGCCTCTACCCGACCGCCCTCGACGCGGCCGGCCGCGACGACGTGCTCGTGGGCCGCATCCGCAGCGACCCCTCGCACGAGCGCTGCCTCAACCTCTGGATCGTCGGCAACAACCTCCGCAAGGGCGCCGCCACCAACGCGGTGCAGGTCGCCGAGCTCCTGAACGTGCGCGGCCTGCTGCGCGCGACACCGGCCGCCTAGGCCGTCTCGACCGGGCGCCGGTCCTCGTCCACGGCGACCGCCTCCCGCTGAGCCATCCGCGCCAGCTCGCGGCGCGACGGCACGCCGAGCTTGCGGTAGATGCTCCGCGCGTGCGTCCGCACCGTCTCGACGCCGATCGAGAGCACCTCGGCGATCTCGGAGTTGGTGCGCCCGTCCTGGAGCAGCTCGAGCACCTCGCCCTCGCGCGCGGTCAGCTCGCTGCCCTCCGAGCCCAGCCGCTCGATGCCGCCGCCGGCCGCCGCGGAGCGCGGCAGCACGTGGAGCCCGCGGGAGGCGAGGTGGATCGCGCTGATGATGTCCCGCGCCTCGGTCTCCTTCGACAGGCAGCCGGTCGCCCCGAACGAGAGCAGCTGGGTGCACTCGGCCGCGCTGGGCCGGTGCGCGAGGACGACTATGCGCGTGTCCGGCAGGCGCTCGCGAAGAGCGACCAGGTCGTGGGGACCGCTCAGCGCTCCGATGTCGAGCAACACGACCGCCGGCGAGTGCTTCGCCGCGACCGGCTCGATCTCGCGCAACGGCAGGTCGCGTGCCACCAGGTCCAGACTTGGATCAGCCTCGATCAGGACAGAGAGCCCGATGGCGACGAGATCCTCGAACTTGCCCGCGACTACCGTTGCCATGGGGCGCGCAACGGGTGAGCTTCCATACTCACCCTGGGGGTACCCGGCCCGGCCTGAAGTTACGCAGCTTTATGCAGCGGCGAGCTCAGCGACCTTCCGCTGCACGTCGCCGGTGGACACGACGTGCTTCTCCATCCCGAGCTCCTTCGGCTCGAGGCCGAGGGCCAGCCCGACCATCTGCGGCAGGTGCAGGACGGGAATGCCGAGGTCGCGCTCCACGAACTGCTGCGCGGCCGGCTGCTGCATGTCGAGGTTGAGATGGCAGAGCGGGCACGGCGTCACGAGGCAGTCGGCCCCGGCGTCGATGGCGTCGGCCAGGTGGCGGCCGGCCTGCCGGAGCGACGTGGTCCTGTTCATCGTGATCAGCGGGAAGCCGCAGCACTTGCGTGCGCCCGCGTACTCGACCTCCTCGGCGCCGAGCGCCTGGATCAGCTGGCCGAGGTAGACGTCGCGCTCGGGGTGCTCGTTGAAGCCGAGCCGCTTCGAGGGCCGCACGATGTAGCAACCGTAGAAGGGGGCGATCCGGAGGCCGCTGAGTGGCCGCCGCACGCGCTCGCGGAGCGCGTCGAAGCCGATCTCCTCGGCGAGGATCCAGAGGAAGTTCTTGTTCCACCAGTCCCCGCCGCCCTGGTAGGCCAGGCCCTCGGGTTCGAGGTGCTGGTTCACCTCGGTGCGGTATGCGCTGCTCGCGTCGAGGCGCTCCTGGCACTCGGACTGCGCGCCCTGGCAGGTCGAGCAGATGTTCATCATGCCCGCGGCGCCCTGGACGCCCTGGGCCAGTGCGAAGGTACGCGCGTTCAGCGTGTCGGCGAGCTCCTGGTTGTGCTCCGCTATCACGCCCGCGCCGCAGCAGTTCGCGCGGTCGAGCTCGACAAGCTCCAGGTCGAGCAGCGGCGCGACCTTGGCGACCGATCCGTGCAGCTCGGGAGTGAATCCCCGGGACACGCACCCGGGCCAGTAAGCCAGCTTCATGCGCCTTCCTCGCCCTCGGCCATCTCGCCAACGATGTACAGGTTCAGCTCTATGCGCTCGCCCTGCGACTCGATCTCGTTGAAGATGCGGCGCACCTGCTTCTGATCGGGGAGCTTGGGGTGAAGGAGCGCCTTCTTCGGTGAGACCTTGCCGGCGCGCACCCCGCGGATCGCGGTCGGGAGCTCCCTCGTGAGCTGCTTGGCGCCCGACGGGCTCAGCTGACCCTTTACGAGCGACCCGTCGCCGAACGAACGCGGCAGCAGCTGCGCCTCGAAGAGGGTGCCGTACTTCTCGATCAGGCCCACGAACGCCTTCTCGTGGCCGTAGCCGTTGTTGACGTCCTTGATCCCGTAGTCGTCCGTCGCCCTGCGGCGAAGTCGCATGATCTGGTTCATCGGGGCCACGTCCTTCGGACAGACCTCGACGCACTGGAAGCAGTGAGTGCAGTCGTAGAGGCCGTGCGGGTCCTCGGCGAGGTCGCGCAGCCGCGTCTCGTGCTCGCCGTCGCGCGGGTCGCCCACGAAGCGGTAGGCCTTCGCCAGGGCGGCCGGGCCCACGAACTCGGGGTCGACCTCCATGGAGAGGCACGCCGACACGCAGACGCCGCAATGGATGCAGGCCATCGCCTGGGTCACGTCGAGCATCGCCTCGGCCGGGACGATGTACTCCTGGCCCTCCGGCGGCTCCTCGGCGGGCACGAGCCACGGCACCACGCGGCGGACCTTCTTCCAGTGGACGGCCTCCATGTCCGTCACGAGGTCCTTGACCACCGGCATGTTGCCCATGGGCTCGACGGTTATGAAGCCGTCACGGCCGCGCTCCGCCGCCTCGCCGATCCTCGTGTTGCAGGCGAGCGCCGAGCGCCCGTTGATGCGGACCCCGCACGATCCGCAGATGGCCGCGCGGCAGGAGCAGCGGATCGCGATCGACGCGTCCTCGCGGTCCTTGACCTGAAGGATGCCGTCGAGCACGGAGCGCTCCGGCGGCAGCTCGACGTCGTAGTCGGCCCAGTAGGCGGGCTCGCCCGACTCAGGGTCGAAGCGGCGGATCTTGAGCTTGAAGTCAGCCACCTAGTACGTCCTCTCCTGAGGCTCCCACTGGGTCATCGTCACCGGCGAGTAGAAGAGCTCCGGCTCGGCGCCGTTCGCCGAGACGTTGATGTGCTTCAGCCACTGGTCGTCGTTTCGGTCCGGGTAGTCGGTCCGGAACTGGGCGCCGCGACTCTCCTTGCGCTCGAGCGCGGAGATGACGATCGCCTCCGCGTTGTCGAGCATGAACTGGAGCTCGAGGGCGCCGAGCACGTCCTGGTTGAACACCGTGCCCTTGTCGTCGATGGCAACGTCCCGCGCCTCGTCCTTGAGGCGCTGGACGATCTCGAGCGCCGCGTCCAGACCGGCCTCGTCGCGGAACACGGCGACGTGCTTGTCCATCGCCTTGCCGAGCTCGGCCTTCAGCTCGGAGACACGCCGGCCGGTGCCGTCGCGTTCGACTATGGAACGGATCAGTTTTTCCTCGTCCTGCAATGAGGAGCGGCTCGGGTCGGGCATGTTCATGTTGTGCACCGACTTTGCGGCGTGCTCCCCGCTCCGGCGTCCGAAGACGAGCGTGTCGAGCAGGGAGTTCGCGCCGAGTCGATTGCCGCCGTGGACGGAGACGCAGGCGCACTCGCCGGCCGCGTAGAGGCCGGGAATGGGCGTCTGGCCGTGGACGTCGGTCTTCACGCCGCCCATCACGTAGTGGTTGCCCGGCTTGATGTGGATGGGCTCGCGCGTGATATCGACGCCGGCGAAGTCGCGGCCGACGTTCACGATCTCGCGGAGCGCCTCGTGGATGCGCTTGCGCGGGACGACGGTGATGTCGAGCGCGACCGTCCCGTCCGGGAAGCCGCGACCCTCGTTGATCTCCGTCTGCTCGGCGCGCGAGACCACGTCGCGGCTGGCGAGCTCCATCTTGTTGGGCGCGTACTTCTCCATGAAGCGCTCGCCCTGGGCGTTGTAGAGGTGGGCGCCCTCGCCACGCGCGCCCTCGGTGATGAGGAGACCCAGCCCGGCCAGCGTGGTCGGGTGGTACTGGATCATCTCCATGTCCATGAGCGGGGCGCCGATGCGATACGCCATGGCGATCCCGTCCCCGGTGCAGATGAGGGCATTCGTGGTGGGGTCGTAGATCTGCCCGTTCCCGCCGGTGGCGAGGATCACGGCCTTGGCGGCGAACAGCTCCATGGCGCCGTCGCGGATGTTCCGTGTCACGACACCGGCGGTGCGCCCGTCGTCGTCCTGCACGAGCGCCGTGGAGAACCACTCCTCGTAGCGGGTGACCTCCTCGTGCCGCATGAGCTGCTCGTAGAGCACGTGGAGGATCGCCTGGCCGGTGATGTCGGCGACGTAGTAGGTCCTTGCCGCCGACGCCCCGCCGAATGCGCGCTTGCCCAGGTGGCCCGTCTCGTCCCTGTGGAACGTCACACCGAGGTGCTCGAGGGTTAGGAGCTCACTTGGCGCCTCGCGGCACATGATCTCGATCGCGTCCTGGTCGCCGAGGTAATCGGAGCCCTTGACGGTGTCGAAGGCGTGCGACTCCCAGGAGTCCTGCGGGTCCAGGGCGGCGTTGATCCCGCCCTGAGCCGCATTGGAATGGGACCGAACGGGATGGACCTTGGAGATGATCCCGACCGACGCGCCCTGCTCGGCTGCCGCAAGAGCGGCGCGCTGGCCGGCGAGGCCAGCCCCAATGACCAGGACGTCGTGCTGCGGCATGCGGCGCGCAGTCTATTCAGGCCCGGCGCCGGGCCGCGCATCGTGCTCGGGGCGCCCTCGCTGCGGCGCCGCGCCTCGGGCGAACGACGGGCAGTGAGGGGGTGAACCCGGGGGGCTTCCGGACTTCTTCGTCGTATGAACCAAGAAGTCCGGAAGGACCCGCCGGATCGGGCGGTCTCCGAACTGGCCCGGCGCCAGCATGGGGTGGTTGGCCGCGCTCAGCTCGTGGCGTTGGGGTTGAGCCTGGCCGAGATCGACGGGCGGGTGAGGAGGAGCAGGCTCCATCGTGTTCACCAAGGCGTGTACGCGGTGGGGCATTTGGCGCTCACTCGTAACGGACGCTTCATGGCCGCGGTTCTCGCCTGCGGAGACGGGGCCACGCTTAGCCACTTCAGTGCTGCCGTTCTGTGGCGCATCCTGGACGATCGGGGTCAGAGCATCCACGTGACCGCGGAGAAGGAACGGAAGTGCCGCGGCGCTGTCGTGCACCAAGCCCCGCTCGAGGGCGAGCGCTTGCTCCGGTTCGGGATCGTGGTCACGACCCCGGCCAGGACCATCGTCGACCTCGCCGATGTCGTGCAGCGCCGCCGGACGCTCGAGCGGGCCATCGACGAGGCGGAGTACCTGAGGCTCGATTGGAGCGAAGCCGCGCCGCGGCACGGCCGCAAGGGCTCAGGGCTCCTCTCCTCGGTGCTGGCCGTTCACGAGCCCGGCAGCACCAGGACGCGCTCCGAGCTCGAGGAGCAATTCCTGGCGTTCTGCGACCGCCATCGCTTCCCGCGGCCGGAGGTGAACGTCGTCATCGAGGGATACCTCTGCGACTTCGTGTGGCGCGAGCAGCGCCTCGTCGTCGAGACCGACGGACGGCGCGCGCACGGCACGGCGCGGGCGCGCCAGCGCGACCCGATCCGCGACGCGGACCTCCAGATAGCCGGATGGCGGGTGATGCGCATCACCTCAGTGCGTCTGTTCCGGGAACCGGACGCGGTCGCGGATCAGCTGAAGCGCTTACTCAAGCCGGCACCTGGAGCGCCCGCCGCACCGCATCAACGGTGACGATCCCCCGCAGATGGCCCTCGCCGTCCACGGCCATGATGGCTCCGAGGCGGGCCAGGCCCTCCTGGCTCAGCAGGTTCTCGAGCGGCTCCTCGAGCCGGACCCGCAGGCCGCTCGTGCCGTCGTCGCGTGCCATCACGCTGCCAACCGTCCGGGTGTCGCGCTCCTCGGCCGGCACGCTCTCGAGCGCCTCCCTGGAGACGACGCCGACAAGCCGGCCGGCCGCGTCCACCACCGGGAACCACGGCCAGCCGTAGCGCAGGAAGAACGTGTGCTCGGCGTAGGACACCGGCGCGTCCTCCCCGATCGCGACGGGCTCGGCGTCCATGACGTCGGCCACGCGGATGTGCTCGATGCGCCCGGCGAACTCGGCCTGAGCCTCCGCCGACCGTGCCGCGCTGGCCAGGAAGTAGCCGATGAAGGCAAGCCAGAGCCCCGAGAACGTCTGGCCGGCGACGATCCACAGGTAGACGCCCAGCCCGATCATCGCGTACCCGCCGAAACGCCCCAGCGTGGCCGCGAAGCGCGTGGCTCGGTTGCGGTCGCCCGTGATCTTCCAAGCGATCGCCCGGGCGATTCGGCCGCCGTCGAGCGGGAACGCCGGGATGAGGTTGAAGGCCAGCAGGAACACGTTGATGATCGTGAGGTATCCGAGCACCGCCGTCGTGGCGCCGGTGGTGCTCTGGTCGAACTGCGAGCTGTTGATCGCGTCCGACGTCCCCGAGATAGCCGAGGCCAGCCCAAAGCAGACCGCCGCGATCAGCACGGTCACGACCGGGCCGGCCACCGCCACGCGGAACTCGACCCCCGGCGAGTCGGCGTCCTTCCCGAGCTTCGCCACGCCGCCGAACATCCACAGATCGATGCCGAGGATCGGGATGCCGTTGCGCAACGCCACCCACGCGTGCCCCAGCTCGTGGAGCAGGATCGAGAGGAAGAACAGCAGCGCGCTCACGACGGCCAGGACAAAGGCGTTCGAGCCGGGGGCGACGTCCCTGTAGTAGTCGGACAGCTGCCAGATGATCAGGAACAGGACGATGAACCAGCTGATGTCCACCCCGATGCGGACTCCGAAGACGCGGCCTAGCTGGAATGACCCACCACCGAACACGGTGTGGATGGTGTCAGACCGCCGTCGCGTACCGTGAGTGGCATGGCAGCGAAGTGGTGGACGCTGATCGTCGTATGCCTCGCGGTATTCATGCTGTTGGTCGACGTCACGATCGTGAACGTGGCGCTGCCGAGCATCCAGCGCGCCCTCGGCTCCAGCTTCGAGGACCTCCAATGGGTGGTCGACGCCTACGCCCTTGCGCTGGCCGCGCTGCTGCTCGCGTCCGGCTCGCTCGCCGACCTGCTCGGCCGCAAGCGTGTCTTCGTCGTCGGGCTGGTCATCTTCTCGACCGCCTCGCTCCTGTGCGGGCTCGCCGGCTCCCCCGTGATGCTGAACGCCGCTCGCGGTCTCCAGGGAGCGGGCGGCGCGATGATGTTCGCGACCTCGCTGGCGCTGATCGCGCAGGAGTTCGAGCCCCACGAGCGCGGCACGGCCCTCGGAATTTGGGGCGCCACCACCGGCTTCGCGGTGGCGGTTGGCCCGCTGATCGGGGGCGCCCTCACCGACGGCCTCGGCTGGGAGTGGATATTCCTGGTCAACGTGCCGGTCGGAATCGTCACGATCGCGATCACGCTCATGCGCGTGCCCGCGTCCGAGCGCGACCCCAGCGCCCGCATCGACTGGGCCGGTCTCGTGACCTTCAGCTCCGCGCTCTCCTTCCTCGTCTACGCGCTGATTCGCGGCAACGACGACGGTTGGAGCAGCGCCAAGATCGTCAGCCTGCTCACCACGGCCGTCCTGCTGCTCGTGATCTTCGTGACCATCGAGCTGCGCCGCGACCAGCCGATGCTCGACCTCCGCCTGTTCCGAGTCCCAACCTTCACCGGCGCGCAGATCGTGGCGTTCTCGATCCACGCCTCGCTGTTCTCGATGTTCCTCTACATCACGCTCTACATGCAGGACGTGCTCGGCTACTCGCCGCTCGAGTCGGGGCTGCGCTTCCTGCCCGTCTCGGTGCTCTCCTTCGTCGCCGCGCCGCTGGCGGGCAAGCTCGCAGAGCGCTACTCGGTCAAGTTCTTCCTCACAGCGGGGCTCACCCTCGTGGGCACCGGCCTGCTGCTCATGTCGGGCATCACGCCCAGCGACGGCTGGACCACGCTGCTCGCCGGCTTCATCCTCGGCGGGATCGGCATCGGGTTCATCAACCCGCCACTCGCCACCGCTGCGATCGGCGTCGTCGAGCCTCGTCGCAGCGGCGCGGCATCCGGCATCAACAGCACCTTCAGGCAGGTGGGCACGGCGGTGGGCATCGCGGGTCTCGGAGCGATTCTCCAGGCCAAGCTCCCCCACAACCTCGGTCCCGCCACCTTCGCGTCAGCCGCCGGGCGCAACGCCTACATCGACGCGTTCAACGTGCTGCTCAAGGTCGGCGCGGCGGTGGCCTACACCGGCGCGGCGTCGGCGCTCGTCCTGATCCGGCGGCGCGACTTCGTCGGCGCGGCCGCCTGAGCGCGGCTGCTAGTAATCACGCCCGCTATGTCTCAATACCGAGTCACCTTCATCCCGGGCGACGGCACCGGGCCAGAGCTCGCGGAGGCCACCAAGCGCGTCCTCGAGGCCACCGGAGTCGAGTTCGACTGGGACTTCCAGGATGCGGGAATCGACGTCTACGAGTCGGAGGGCAACCCGCTCCCGGACCGCACGCTTGACTCGATCCGTGAGCGCGGGATCGCCATCAAGGGCCCGACGACCACGCCGGTCGGCTCGGGCCACCGCTCGATCAACGTCGCCCTCCGCAAGGAGTTCGACCTCTACTCGTGCATCCGGCCCTGCAAGGCATACGAGGGCGTCCGCACGCGCTTCCCGGAGACGGACATCGTGATCGTCCGCGAGAACACCGAGGACCTCTACGCCGGCATCGAGTTCGAGAGGGGCTCCGAGGAGGTCGAGAAGCTGCGGCGGTTCCTGGCCGAGGAGCTCGACTCCCCGACCCGCGACGACTCCGGCATCTCGATCAAGCCGATCTCCGTGTTCGGCTCCGACCGGATCGTCGAGTCGGCGTTCAAGTACGCCGAGGAGAATGGGCGCGGGAAGGTCACCGCGGCCCACAAGGCCAACATCATGAAGTTCTCCGACGGCCTGTTCCTCGAGGTCGCGCGCCAGGTCGCCGAGCGCCACCCGGACATCGAGTTCGAGGACCGCATCATCGACAACCTCTGCAACCAGCTGGTCTCGCGGCCCGAGGAGTACGACGTGATCGTGCTGCCCAACCTGTACGGCGACATCGTGTCCGACCTCGGCGCGGGCATGATCGGCGGCCTGGGCCTCGCGCCCGGCGCCAACATCGGCACAGAGGGCGCGATCTTCGAGGCCACGCACGGCTCAGCGCCCAAGTACAAGGGCCAGAACAAGGTCAACCCGACCGCGCTGATGCTCTCCGGCGTTCTGATGCTCCGCCACCTCGGCGAGACCGAGGCCGCCGACCGGATGGAGAACGGCATCGCCGAGGTGATCCGCAAGGGCGACAAGGTCACCTACGACCTGAAGCCCTCGCGCGACGATCCCTCGGCCGTGGGCACCAGCGAATTCGCAGATGCTGTTATCGAGGAGATGAACGCCTGATGGCAACAACCGTCACCGTCACCGGCGCGGCCGGTCAGATCGGCTACGCGCTCCTGTTCCGGATCGCGAGCGGCCAGATGCTTGGGGCGGACGAGCAGATCGACCTGCGGCTGCTCGAGATTCCCGATGCCGTGAAGGCGGCGGAGGGAACCGCCCTGGAGCTCCAGGACTGCGCCTTCCCGCTGCTCGCCTCGACTGAGATCTTCGACGACCCGAAGCGCGCGTTCGACGGGGTGAACGTGGCGATGCTCGTGGGCGCGCGGCCGCGTTCCAAGGGCATGGAGCGGGCGGACCTGCTCGAGGCGAACGGCCAGATCTTCAAGCCCCAGGGCGAGGCGCTGAACGAGGGCGCCGCCGACGACGTGAAGGTGCTCGTGGTGGGCAACCCCGCGAACACCAACGCGCTGATCGCGATGAACCACGCGTCCGACATCCCGAACGAGCGCTTCACGGCGATGACGAGGCTCGACCAGAACCGCGCCGTCTCCCAGCTCGCCGAGAAGCTCGGCGTCGGGGTCGAGGACGTGGAGGACCTCGTGGTCTGGGGAAACCACTCGCCGACGATGTTCCCCGACCTCTTCAACGCGAAGGTGAAGGGCCGGCGCGCGGCCGACCAGGTCGAGATGGACTGGTACGAGAACGAGTTCATCCCGCGGGTCGGCAAGCGGGGGGCCGAGATCATCGAGGCGCGAGGCGCCTCATCCGCGGCGAGCGCCGCCAACGCGGCGATCGACCACGTGCACGACTGGGTTCAGGGCGCGAGCGGACTGCGCTCCATGGCGGTGCCGTCCACCGGTGCCTACGACGTCGAGGAGGGGCTCATGTCGAGCTTCCCCGTCCGCGTGTCCGGCGGCGCCTACGAGATCGTCGAGGGCCTCGAGGTCGGCGACTTCGCGCGCGCGAAGATCGATGCCACGGTGAACGAGCTCAAGGAGGAGCGGGACAGCGTGCGGGAGCTCGGCCTGATCTAGGTGACGGCATCGCGGCGCCGCGGGCACCGCCCGCGGCTTGCGCACTACGCGGGGTGCCAGCCGCGGTCGCGCTTCACGACCTGGCCCTCGGACTCGAGCGTCGGCATCACGCGGTAGAGGTAGTTCGCGTGGATGCCCATGGCATCGGCGAGCTCTCTGATCGTGATGCCGGGCCGGGCCCGCACCAGCTCGAGCGCCTGCTTGGCGCGCGTGCCGCTGCCGCGAGGTCGGCCACGTCCGCGCCGTCGCGGAGACCGTGAGGTACGCGCGCCGCCGTTTCCGCCGACGCCGGCCAGCGCCGCCGCGGCCTTCTCCAGGCGGTTGTACTCCTCCACCATCGGGCGCAGCTCGCGCATGCGCGCGTCGATCTCGCGACGCTTCTCGTCAAGGAAGTCAGCCATGCGAATAACTGTAACGATTATTCAGTTATCCGCTTGAGTTTCTGCAAGGTTGCGTCCAACTCTTTTTGAGTCACACGCGCCACGCCGCGGCTCGCGATCCGGCCCAACGGGCCGCCCGGCAGGTCGTACTCGTTTGTGTAGTGGAAGTCGGTGTAGTCGCCGTTCGAAGAGTTGGTGAAGTCGTAGATCACCTTCGCGTGGGAGCCGACCGGTCCGCGGCCCTCCCACACGACTCGGTCGCACGGCTCGTTCTCGACCACGGTCCAGCGAACGTGGAACCTCCGGCCGGCGAGCTTCAGGATCTGCGTGAGCTTCGACCCCTTCTTCAGCGACCCCGAGGGTGCGTCCTCGAGGTGGTCGTGGATCGTGACCCAGTCCTCGAGCCGGCGCGGGTCCATCACCACGTCGTACACCCGCTGAGGGGGCGCATCGATGCGGATCTCGCGCTCGACCCTCACCGCGCACCCAGGGTCTCGGCGCGCTCCCATTCGGCAAGCGCATGATCTAGCGCGCGCTGGAACGGATGAAGGCGGAGGCCGTAGAGGCGCGACGCCTCGTCCGGGTCGCGCGGCAGGAGGTCGCTCTCGAGGCTCTCCATGAGCGGGCGGACGAGCTCGAGCGGCTGTCCGGTGACGGCCGCCACCACAGCGCTCGCGGGCGGCGTGAGCGAGCGGTTGAACCCGAGCGGGACCCGGCCGACGCCCATCGCCTCGGCGATTCGCTCGATCATGTCGCCGTACGTCATCACGTCCGGTCCGGCCGCGTCGAGCGACCTCCCCGCGGCCTCCGGCACCTGCGGTGTGCGCGCGAGGAGCTCGACGACGTCGCGCTCGTCGATCGGCTGCGTGCGATTGT
>Ga0207706_10002159_pt1 | contig 19212 bp, 16 predicted proteins | sample KBSC53metaG_FD_184318 | JGI IMG/M metagenome (GOLD analysis project Ga0207706, IMG submission 184318) | Corn rhizosphere microbial communities from Kellogg Biological Station, Michigan, USA - KBS C5-3 metaG (SPAdes) (version 2) | ecosystem: Host-associated > Plants > Roots > Rhizosphere > Soil ... | reverse complement strand
CGCGAAGAGTTGAAGTCTCCGTTGCCGTTGAGTTCCCCCCTCCCCCGCGAAGCGCGGGGAGGGGCGGGGGAGGGGGCCCGCCGCGGCCGCGCAGATGCCCGTGATCCGCGCACCCGATTCGCGCCTACGAAGCCGTGCCCGCGATCCGCGCGACGCCGTCCACCAGCCGGCGCACGTCGTCCTCGGTGCAGTACGGCGCCACGCCGGCGCGCACCAGGCCGCCGCACTCCGACAACCCCAGCGCGTCGCAGACGGTGGTCGCGTAGAAGTCTCCGTTCCACACGAACACGCCTTCCTGGCCCAGCCGCCGCGCGATCTCGTCCGGCGTGCGGCCGTCCACCACGAACCCGGCGGTCGGCGTCCGTGGCTGGCCGCGCGCCACGCCGTGGAAGCGCACGCCCGGGATCGCGCGGAGCCCGTCCTCCAGCAGCGCGAACAGGGCGGACTCGTGCGCGTGCATCGCCGCATACGAGCGGGCGAGCGCCTCGCGGCGGCCGTCGCCGTCCTCGCTCGCGATCCCGGCGATCCAGTCGATGCAGGCCAGGATCCCGGCGATCGCCTCGTGGTTCTGCGTCCCCGTCTCCCAGCGCTCGGGCACCTCGTCGCTCGCCGGCGGCACCTTGTACGGCGTGAAGCGCTCCAGCAGCTCGTGCCGGCCCCACAGGATCCCCGCGTGCGGGCCGAAGAACTTATAGCTGCTGCACGCCAGGAAGTCGCACCCCATCTCCCGCACGTCCACCAGCTGGTGCGGCGCGTAGTGCACCGCGTCCACGAAGGTGAGCGCGCCGGCGGACCTGGCCGCGTCCGCCACCCGGCGGACGTCGTTGACCGTCCCCACCGCGTTGGAGGCGGCTCCGACCGCCACCAGCCTGGTCCGGTCCGACAGCATCGCCTCGAGCGCCGCGTAGTCCAGCTGCAGCGTGCCGCGGTCGAGCGGGACGACGCGGACGGTCATCCCGTTGTCCGCCGCCATCCGCCGCCACGGCGCCACGTTGGCCTGGTGGTCCAGCTCGGTCACGATCACCTCGTCCCCCGGCCCCCAGGCGCGGCCCAGCGAGCGGGAGAGGTGGAAGGTGACCGTGGTCGTGTTCGCCCCGAACACGATCTCGTCCGCCGATCCGTTGACGAAATCGGCGGCCGCCTCGCGCGCGGCGAAGAGGATGGCGTCGGTCTCCTGGCTGGTGGCGAAGTGGCCGTGCACGTTGGCGTTATGCATGGTCAGGTACTCCGCCATCGCCTCGGCCACCGTCACCGGCACCTGGCTCCCTCCCGGCCCGTCGAAGAACGCGATCGGCTTCCCGGCGATCCTCCGCTCGAACACGGGGAAGTCGGCGCGGACGCGCTCGGCGAAATCCGGGTCGATCGTGTCCGTGGCCGTGGTCTGCTCGATGGTGTCCGTCATCTCGAAATCTTCAGCGTTTCTGGACGTCACGGTGGCGTGAGGATGCCCGGCGGAATCTTGGTCGCCGGGACACGGGCGACAAGGCCGGCGCAAGGGATCGGGCGGGCGGCGCGACACCCCGCGCGGTCGAAGTTCGCGCAGGCGGACTGTGTGCCGTGGTAGCGGCGAGTTTACTCGCATACCCGCGACCCTCTCCAACCGCTTTGGAGATGATGTCCTCCGGACCCGGAACGACGAAGGGCGAGGAGATCTGCGTCTCCTCGCCCTGCGGTCGAATCGTGCGGCGGATGGCGCTTACGAGACCGCCCAGAAGCCTTCCAGCGCGGCGCCGTCGGGGCTCTCGCGCAGCTTCTCGAACGCCCGGTTGCGGATCTGGCGGATGCGCTCGCGGGTCACGCCCAGCATGCTGCCGATCTCCTCCAGCGTGCGCTCCTCGCCCTCGTCCAGCCCGTAGTAGAGGTACAGGATCTTGCGCTCGCGCTCGGTCAGGTACTTCTCGAACATCTTCTCCAGGAACTCGCGCCGGGCCTGGCTCTCGACCTCTTCCTCGATCTCCACCGCCTCGCTGCCGGCGAAGCGCTCGCCGAAGCTGGCGCTGTCGCGGTCGCCGCGGTCCAGCGGGGCGTCGAGGCTCAGCTCGCTGGCGGCCACCCGGCGCAGCGCGCGGATGGTGTCCACCGGCTCGCCCATCTCGTTGGCGATCTCCTCGTCGGTGGGCGAGCGGCCCAGCGTCTGGGTGAGCGCCGTGTCCACCCGGCTCAGGCGCACCAGGTTGGAGTTCTGGTTGAGCGGGATGCGCACGGAGCGCGTCTGCTCGGCCAGCGCCTGCAGCACCGTCTGCCGGATCCACCACACGGCGTACGAGATGAACTTCACGCCCTTGTCGGGGTCGAACTTCTTCACCGCCTTGAGCAGCCCCTCGTTGCCGATGCACACCAGCTCGGCCAGCCCCAGCCCCCGCCCCTGGTACTTCTTCACGTAGCTGATGACGAAGCGCAGGTTTGCGGTCACCAGCCGTTCCGCGGCCTCCTTGTCTCCGGCGCGCGCGCGGTGCGCGAGAGCACGTTCTTCAGCGGGATCTTCGATCAGCGGGTACTTCTCAACGTCGTGCAGGTACTGGTCGAACGAGTCGAGGGCCCGTGAGCTCAAGAACATGTCGGATCGTCCCTTTCAGAAAGAACAAGAGCAGCGAGCCTCGGTGGTGTTCGAGGGCTCGCTGCTCCTGCGTGGGCTAAGCATTTCTCCCGGAAATCCCCATAGCCGGCAAAGCTAACCCGGTCAAGTGCGGATGTCAATTTCCCCGTGCGCCCCAAGTGGACGCGGCACGGGGACCCATGCACCACAACCTGTTGTAGCTGCTTCGGTTGCGCGCACGTTCCGGAGCCGTTTGTTCAACTCGCCCCGCTCAGGCCGGATCGCCGCCATCGGCGTGCGCGGACGGCGCGCCGTTCACCGCGCCAAAGGCCAGCGCGGCGTTGATCCCCCCGAAGCCGAATGAGTTCGAAAGGGCGTACCGCACGTTTCGGGCCTCCCCCGCGCCAGTGACGTACGAGAGGTCACACTCCTCGCCCGGCTCCTCCAGGTTCAGCGTGGGGGGAATCCACCCGCGCTGCAGGGCCAGCGCGGTGATCGCGGCCTCCACCGCGCCGGTGGCGCCCAGGCAGTGCGCGTGGTACCCCTTGGTGCCGCTGACGACCACGTTGTCCGCGTGCTCGCCCAGCACCGAGCGGATGATGCGGCTCTCGGTGCTGTCGTTGAGCGGGGTGCTCGACGCGTGCGCGTTCACGTAGCCGATCTGTTCGGGCTTCAGCCCGCCCGTGCGCAGCGCCTCGCGCATGGCGCGCGCCGCCTGGCTCCCGTCGGGGCGGGGCGCGGTCATGTGGTGCGCGTCGTTGCTGGTGCCGTAGCCCAGCACCTCGGCGTAGATGGTGGCGCCGCGCGCCTTCGCCCGCTCGTACTCCTCCAGCACCAGCACGCACGCCGCCTCGCCCATCACGAAGCCGTCGCGCTGCGCGTCGAAGGGGCGCGAGGCGCGCTGGGGGTCGTCGTTCCGCGTCGACATCGCCCGGATGATGGCGAAGGCGCCGTAGCAGAGCGGGGCCAGCGGCGCCTCGATCCCGCCGGCCAGCACCACGTCGGCCTCGCCGTCGCGGATGGCGCGCCACCCGTCGCCCACCGCGATGGCGCCGCTGGCGCAGCTCATCCCGTTGGTGCTGTTGGGCCCGCAGAAGCCGAATTCGATCGCCACGTTGCAGCTGGCGGCCCCGTTGAAGACGGCCAGCGCCAGCAGGGGATCGACCCCGCGCACGCCGTGCTGCAGGTAGCTGGTGAACTGCCCCTCGCCGTAGGCCACGCCGCCCAGCGCGCTCCCCATCAGCACCCCCACGCGCTCGGGGTCTTCCGAGGATGGGTCGATGCGGGCGTCTTCGAGCGCCTGGCGGCTGGCGGCGATGGAGAACTGCGCGTACCGCTCGGTACGCTTCACCCGCCCCCGGTCCATGTAGTCGGCGGGTTCGAAGTCGTTCACCTGCGCGGCGATGTGGGTGCGGAAGGGCGAGGGGTCGAAGCGGGAGATCCTCTGCACCGCGCTCTCGCGGCGGCGCAGCCCCTCCCACAGCCCCTCGGCGCCGGTGCCGATGGGCGTGATGGCGCCGATCCCGGTGATGACGACGCGGCGCCGCTCGGGCCGGCCGTTGCCGTTCTGTTCGGTCATGCAGTTGTGCCGCGCTGATTCAGCAAAGGGGGATGGACAGCCCGGCGCGGGTTCCGGTCCGGGTACCCGCGCCGTCCATCGTCGAGTCGCGTTCACGACACGATACCTGCTACACCGCACGCAAGTTTCGGTGCGGCCGGATGTTTCGCGCCGCGCGCGGATTTTCGCTCCCGCGGTGGACCGGAACGCGACGAGGAGCGTTCGGGTGTACCGGAAACGTTCGTGACGCCGCGGCCCCCGCCATCCGGCCCGGAGCAGCCCGATCCGCTTCCCACCCACTCACAGCCGGGGGGAGCAGGGCGAATGAATTCGCTGCAACGACTACACGAAGTCCGCCTGCGCGGACTACCTGCCTCGGTGCGGTCGAGGCTTCGGCGCGCGGCACCGGCCTCGATGCGCGAGCGGAGTAGCCGCGCGAAGCGCCCCCGGGTCCCCTCTCCCCAGGTTGTTTTGGGAGAGGGACAGGCTTTCAGGACGCGACGCAGTCGCGCCTGAAAGCCAGGGTGAGGGCCCGCGGGCCCTGGGTCGCGCTTCAGGCCTCCGCCGACTCCGCCGCCTTCTTGATCCCCGCCAGCGTGCGGCTGGCCACGGCGGAGATGAAGACGGGGCCGATCACCAGGCTGGCGATCAGGCGCCGCAGGAAGCGGGGGAGGGGCCAGCGCGGGCCGTCGTCCCAGTCGTGCACGATGCGCACGTGGGTGGTGCCGTCGCCGCGGTCCTGGAACGTCCACTCCACGTCCATCCCGGTGGTGATCCCGGCCACGTGCCTGTAGAGGACGGCGGGGCGGGCCTCGTCCACCGTCATCTCCGACACCCACCACACCGGCCAGGGGAACGGCCCGAACCAGCGCCGCGCCGCCATCTCCACCAGCCCGGTGCCGAAGCCGTCCTTGCGCTGGAAGCGGACCCGGCGGTAGTGCGGCAGCCATTCGGGCCAGCGCTCCACGTCGGCGCCGAACCCGAAGCAGTGCCGCGGCGAGCCACGCATCACGATCTCGTCAACCGTCCTCACGCGCGCCTCGCAAAGGGTCCGTCCGGGCAGATGTAGAAAGTCCGTACAAAGCTACCGGCACCGCGCCGCGTGCGTCAACGACCGCCACCCCCGCCGCACGGCAGGGACGCGGAACCGGGAGGCTCCGGGCGTTCGAGCCGCAAGCTACGACGGGGGGACGGAGTCGCCCGCACCCGGCCGGTCCCTTCACAACATCCGTTTACGCGGATATCTTCAGCCAATCCCCGGTTGAACCCTGGCCACGCGGTAACGCCGCCGCTCGTGCGGCCGCCGTCCGCGCCGGCCTTCGGCACATACACACCAGGATCCGTTCGACATGCCACGCAATCGCCTGTTCGGCTTCCTCGCGGCCGCCGCGGTCGCGGCCGTGCTCCACCCCGCCGTATCCCATGCGCAGACGGCGTCGCCGGCCGCCGCGCAGGCAGACTCCGTAGCCACGCTGCCGCCCGAGCTGTCGAACCCGGCCGACGTGGACCGCGCGGCCGCCGCGAACTATCCGTCGCTCCTGCACGACGCCGGCGTGGAGGGGACCGCCACGGTCCGCCTGCGCGTGAACGCCGACGGCAAGGTGGACCGCGGCAGCATCGTGGTGACGCACGCGAGCCACGAGCTGTTCACCGAGCCGGCCCGGATGGTGGCCGCGCGCATGCGCTTCCGCCCCGCGGAGCGGAACGGGGTGCCGGTCGCCGCCGAGATCACCGTGCCCGTGGAGTTCAAGCTGCAGCCGTAGAACCTCGGCGGAACAGCGAGCGGTGTGGAACGAGCGGGCGGGGATCTCCTCGCCCGCTTCGCTTTTCCGCCTTCGAGTCAGCCTGCTGGATCGCCCGTGGCGCAAAACGCTCCGCCGCCCCGGAGTCGGTCGGCCTTCGCGCGCCGCACCCCTGTCCCGGCTCAGGAGCGGCGAACGTCGACCCGATCGGCCGGATTCTAATCAAGACGGCGTTTGACAGATGGTCCGCTGGTGGCTATGATGCGTTGCACACAACCACAGCCGTGGACTGCGCTTGACCCGTCGGCCGGTAGCAGGCCGATCCCCCCGGGGCCGCGCAGCGGGATCCAGATCAATTCAGCCCACCGGGCGCCGGCGGCCACGCCGTGCGTCCGTTCAGCCCGAGAAGCAGAAATGCGCTCTCCCAAGCTGCTCGCGTTCGCCACCGCCGGGGCGGTGCTCTCCATGGGCGCCGCCGCGGCGCCCGTGTCTCTCCACGCCGCACCCGTGCCGCGCGCGACCGTCGCCGTGCCCTCCACGCACCGCGCCGCTCCCGACAGCACGCCGCGCCGCCGGGGCGAGACCCGGCGTTCCGAGACGCGCCGGAGCGAAACGCGGAGCACCACCGAGCGCCGCGCCGAGGCGGTGCTGCGCACCTCGCGGGCGGTGCTGGGGGCGGCGCGGCTGGAGACGGGGGCGCAGGGCCTGCGGGTGCAGCGCGCGCTGGTCCGGCTGGGAAGCCGGGTGCACACCAGCGACCGCGACGCGCTGCGGATGGCGTTCCGCGCATACTACAGCTACAAGGCGGCGCACCCCGAGCACGTGCGCAAGCCGTACCTGTACTTCGTGGACTACGGATTGGACGCCGAGACGCCGCGCGGCTACGTGTTCGACATGAGCGAGCTGCGCATCGTGGAGGGGCCGTTCAACGTGGCGCACGGGCGGGGGAGCGCGGCGCGGCGCGGGGTGCCGCGGCGCTTCAGCAACCGGCACGGCAGCGAGGCCACCTCGCTGGGGCTGTTCCTGGCGCAGGAGACGTACAGCTTCAGCGGGCACACCAACGGGCGCGTCTACAACTCCATCGGCCTGCGGCTGCGCGGGGTGTCGGGCCGCTTCAACGCGCACGCCCGCGAGCGCGGCGTGGTGGTGCACGGCGCGCCGTACGTCACCGGCGATCGCGCGGGCCGCAGCGAAGGATGCCCCGCCGTCTCTCCCGCCCGCGCCCGGACGGTGATCCCGCGCATCCGCAACGGCGGGATGGTCTTCCTCTACTCCCCCCACGACCGCGCCTGGAAGAGCGAGGACCCGTGGGCGAACCATGGGCGGGGGTGATCGAGGTGCGGGGGTGCGGAGGTGCGGAGGTGCGGAGTGCGGAGGTGCGGAGTGCGGAGGTGCGGAGGTGCGGAGGTGCGGAGGTGCGGAGGTGCGATGATCATGGGCCCGCGTCGATTGCGCGGGCCTCTTCGTATGTCGCCGGACTTGCCGCTGGTTGTTGCCATTGAGGTCCGCGAAGGCGCCGCGAAGGCGGACTGCTTGCCGTGGTAGCCGCGACTTCCGTCGCATGCTCCCACCCCCGATCTCCCGCCCCCTTTCCCACCGGCACGAAACCCGCCTGATCCGGTCGAACCACGCGAGGCCGGATTGTGCGGACCGCTCCGGCGACCCACTTTCCCGCCTCCGCTGACTCCGTTGTCCTTGAACGCCGGGCCCCGTGCACGGCCGACGGGAGCGAATGCCCGAAGTCGCAGTACACGCCGCCGTGGCGCTGTTCGCCGGCGCCGGAGAGATGCGCGCCCTCTGCCGCGCGAAGGATTGGGACGCCACCCCGCTGGGCCCCGTGGAGCGGTGGCCGGTGAGCCTGCGCACGGCGGCGGGGATCACCCTGGGCTCCACCTTCCCCGGAATCCTCCTGTGGGGCCCGGAGCTCATCCAGCTCTACAACGACGGATACATCCCCTTCCTGGGCGTCAAGCACCCGTGGGGGCTGGGGATCCCCACGCGCGAGTGCTGGCCCGAGACGTGGGAGTTCAACCACCCCATCTACCGGCGGGCGCTGGCGGGGGAGACGGTGTTCCTGGAGGAGCAGCTCTACCGCCTGCACCGGCGCGGTCCACACCTTCCCCCCGACGACGTCCACATCACCCTGTGCTACAGCCCGGTCCCCGGCGACGACGGCCGGCCGGCGGGCGTCACCGTCACGCTGTTCGACGTGAGCGGGCAGGCGGCCGCGCGCGGCCTCACCGCCCGGCTGGCCGAGAGCGAGGCGCGCCACCGGCTGGCTGCCGACGCCGCCGGGCTGGGAACGTGGACGTGGGAGATCGAGAGCGACACCGCCACCTTCGACGTCCGCGTGCGCGAGATGTTCGCCTTCGACACCGGCAAGCCGCTCGGGCGGATGGAGATCCTGTCGTCACGGCTGCATCCCGCCGACCTCGCCGGCGTGCAGGCGGCGCTGGAGGCCGCGGCCGACCCCGCGGGCAACGGCCGGATGCGCGTGGAGTACCGCATGCTGCACCCCGACGGGCGCCCGCGGTGGATCGACTCGGCGGGGGTGATGCTGTTCGAGGGCGACGGGCCCTCGCGCCGGCCGGTGCGGATGATCGGCACCGTGCTGGACGTGACCGAGCGCAAGGAGGCCGAGACGCTGCTGCGCCAGGCGCGCGACGAGGCGCAGTCGGCCGCCGAGGAGCTGGAGCGCCAGTACGAAGAGGCGCAGGCGATGGCCGAGGAGCTCGAGATCGCCAACGGGGAGCTGCGCCAGACCAACCTCGAGCTCGGCCGGGCGCGCGCGGCGGTGGAGGAGACCAACCGCGCGCTGGCCGGGCAGCAGGCCGAGCTCGAGGACGCCAACGCGCGGCTGGAGGAGACCGCCGCCGAGCTGCAGACCCAGGCCGCCGCGCTGGACGAGGCCAACGCCGCGCTGCGGGCCAGCGAGGCGCGCTTCCGCGACGTGCTCGAGCAGGCGCCCCTGGCCGTGGCGCTGATGGAGGGGCCCGAGCACGTCTACACCATCGTGAGCCCGCTCTATGCCGAGAGCCCGGGGAGCGGGCGCGTGCTGCTGGGCCGCACCATCCGCGAGGCCTTCCCCGAGATCGAGGAGCAGGGCTTTCCCGCGCTGATGGACCGCGTCTACCGGTCCGGCCAGCCCCACTTCGCCCGGGAGCGGCGGGTGATGCTGGACCGCGACCGCGACGGGGTGGTGGAGGAGTACTTCTACGACGTGGGGTACGCGCCGATCCGCGACGCGGCCGGCCAGGTGTACGCCATCGCCAGCGTGGCCGCCGACGTGACGCAGCAGGTGCGCGCCCGCCAGGCGGTGGAGGCCGCGCGCCAGGCCGAGGCCACCGCGCGCGAGCACCTGACCCGCACCTTCGAGCAGGCGCCCGTACCCATCGCCGTGCTCGAGGGGCCCGAGCACGTGTACACGCTGGCGAACGAGCCGTACCAGCGCCTGCTGGCCGGCCGCGAGCTGATCGGCCTCACCGTCCGCCAGGCGTTTCCCGAGCTGGAAGGGCAGGGGATCTACGAGTTGCTGGAGCGCGTGTACCAGACGGGCGAGCCGTTCGTGGCCAGCGAGATGCGCCTGGTGGCCCGCTACCGCGCCGACGCCGGGCCCGAGGAGGGGGTGCTCACCTTCACCTACCAGCCGCTGCGCGACGCGGCGGGCGAGGTGTACGCCATCGCCGTGGTGGTGATCGACGTGACCGACCAGGTGCGCGGGCGCGAACTGGCCGAGGCCGCCAACCGCGCCAAGGCCGAGTTCCTGGCCAACATGAGCCACGAGCTGCGCACGCCGCTGAACGCGATCGCCGGCTACGCCGACCTGATGCTGATGGGGCTGCACGGCGACCTGACCGAGGGGCAGCGCCGCGACGTGGAGCGGATGCGGCGCAGCGGGCAGCACCTGCTGTCGCTGATCAACGACATCCTGAACTTCGCGCGGATCGAGGCGGGGCAGCTGCGCTACCACCTGGAGCCGGTGCCGATCCCCGAGCTGCTGGGCGACCTGGAGGCGCTGGTGGCGCCGCAGGTGGCGCAGCGCGGGCTCACCTACGAGAACGCCCGCGGCGAGAGCGGGCTGGCGGTGTGGGCCGACGTGGAGAAGACGCGGCAGATCCTGCTGAACCTGGTGACCAACGCCATCAAGTTCACCCACCCCGGCGGGAGCATCCGGGTGAGCTACCACCGCGCCAGCGGCGGCGTGCGCATCCGCGTGCGCGACACCGGCCGGGGGATCGCGCCCGAGCAGCAGGAGCGCGTCTTCGACCCCTTCGTGCAGGTGGACCGGCACCTCACCGCCGAGAGCCAGCAGGGCGTGGGGCTGGGGCTGGCCATCAGCCGCGACCTGGCCCGCGGGATGGGCGGCGACCTGGGGCTGGAGAGCGAGGTGGGGAAGGGAAGCACCTTCACCCTCTGGCTCCCCGTGCGCGGCGGCGAGGTGCCGGACGGCGAGCCCGCCGCGGGCGAGGACGGCGCGTAAACACCGGCATCGATCGTTCGTCCGGCACGGCTGAAAAACGGTCGCACGGAGGAACGGAGGTCAACGGAGCAGCGGAGAACTTCATCGCGGTTCTCCGCTGCTCCGTTGCTCTCCGCTGCTCCGTGTGACGCATCAGCGGAGCCGACGGCGTCATCCCATCCGGTGATTCCGGGCATCGTCGCCCGCGGCGCGGAGCGGAGGGCGCACGCGGCTTGCATCTCCTGTTCCGGCTTTGGGTTCGGCAGACCTTCTACGACAGACGATTCATGGACCGGGACGTACTGGCCCGCAACAACGTGCGCGTCTCCGGGCGCGGCACGCAGCCGATGCTGTTCGCGCACGGATTCGGGTGTGACCAGAACATGTGGCGCTTCGTGGCGCCGGCCTTCGAGGACGACTACCAGGTGGTGCTCTTCGACTACGTGGGCTCGGGCCGCAGCGACCTTGGCGCCTACGACGCGCAGCGCTACGCCACCCTGGACGGCTACGCGCAGGACGTGCTGGACGTGGTGCGCGCGCTGGACCTGCGCGAGGTGACCCTCGTCGGCCACTCGGTGAGCGGCATGGTGGCCGTCCTGGCGGCGAACGCCGAGCCGGAGCGCTTCGAGCGGCTGATCCTGATCGGCCCCTCCCCGCGCTACGTGAACGACCCGCCGTACGTGGGCGGCTTCGAGCGCGCCGACATCGAGGGGCTGCTGGAGATGATGGACCGCAACTACATCGGCTGGGCACAGTTCCTGGCCCCCGCCATCATCAAGAACCCCGACCGGCCCGAGCTGGGCGAGGAGCTCACGGAAAGCTTCTGCTCCACCGACCCCGTGGTCGCCCGCCGCTTCGCCGAGGCCACCTTCCTTTCCGACAACCGCGCCGACGTGCCGAAGGTGAGGGTGCCCGCGCTGATCCTGCAGTGCAGCGACGACATGGTGGCCCCGGCGGAGGTGGGCGAGTACCTGCACCGCGAGATGCCGGGAAGCACGCTGCGTGTGATGCAGGCCACCGGCCACTGCCCGCACATGAGCCACCCCGACGAGACGATCGAGCTGATGCGCGCCTACCTGCAGCCCGCCCTGGCCGCGTGAATGCAGGCGCGGCCGCCCCCGGGCGCTCGCTGGACCCGCTGCTCGACCACGCGCCCTGCGGCTTCCTCTCCTTTGCCGACGACGGCACCATCACCGCCGCCAACGCCACGCTGGCGGCCATGCTGGGCCACGCCCCCGGCGAGTTGGAGGGGCTCCGCATCGACGCGGTGCTCACCGTGGGCGCGCGGCTCTTCTACCAGACGCACTTCTTTCCACTCGTCCGCATGCACGGCCACGCCGAGGAGGTGTTCCTGGTGCTGCGCGCGGCGGACGGCGGCGGCGTGCCGGTGCTGGCCAACGTGGCGCGCGCCGAGCGCGGCGGCGCGTGGGCCAACGACTGCGTGTTCATGCGCGTGACCGAGCGCGCGAAGTTCGAGGAGCAGCTGCTGAACGCCCGCCGCGCCGCCGAGGCCGCGCGCCACGAGGTGGAGGAGCACGCCGAAGAGCTGCGGGTGGCCAACGAAACGCTCGAGCAGCAGGCGGTGGAGCTGGAGATGGCGCAGCAGCAGCTCGAGGAGCAGGCGGTGGAGCTCCAGGCGCAGGCCGACACCCTGCAGGCGGTGAACGACGAGCTGGTGGCGCGCGGCGAGGAGCTGGAGCGCCAGCGCGCCGCCGCCGACGAGGCGAACCGCGCCAAGAGCGGGTTCCTGGCGGTGATGAGCCACGAGCTGCGCACCCCGCTCAACGCCATCGCCGGCTACGTGCAGCTGCTGGAGATGGGGATCCACGGGCCGGTGACCGACGCGCAGCGCGGGGCGCTGGACCGCATCGCGCGCAGCCAGAACCACCTGCTGCGGCTGATCAACGACGTGCTGAACCTGGCGCGGATCGAGAGCGGCCGGGTGGAGTTCCTGGTGGAAGAGGTGGACGTGGCGGGGCTGATGGGCGAGGTGACGCCGATGGTGGAGCCGCAGCTGGGCGCCAAGGCGCTGGCCTTCGCCGTCACCGTTCCGCCCGGCACCGCCGTCCGCGCCGACCGCGAGAAGGTGCAGCAGATCCTGATCAACCTGCTGGGCAACGCCATCAAGTTCACGCCGCCGGGCGGCCGCGTGTGGGTGGAGGCCGCGCGCGACGGCCGCGACCCCTCGCGCGTGCTGCTGCGCGTGGCCGACAGCGGCATCGGCATCGCGCCCGAGAAGCAGGGGTCGGTGTTCGAGCCCTTCGTGCAGGTGGACATGAGCCGCACCGGGCGCTCGGAGGGGAGCGGGCTAGGACTGGCCATCAGCCGCGACCTGGCCCGCGGCATGGGCGGCGACCTGTCGCTCGAGAGCGAGCCGGGGAAGGGGAGCGTCTTCACCCTCACCCTTCCGGCGGTGGCCGACGGGTGAAGCGCCTCTCCGCGTAGAGGTCTCCGGTTCGTCTCTCGCGCGGCGGCTGGTCAGTGGCCGGTCGCAGCCGGCGCCGCGGGGTTCTCGCGCCGGCGCAGCAGGGCGACGAAGCGCTCCATCTCGCCGCGGGACAGGTCCGACACCGCCCAGTGGCGGATCCCGCCGTCGTCCCAGGTGGCCAGGTGATAGCCCCGGCGCGTCTCCCACCGCGCGGCCGACGCCCCCTCGCCCTCCACGGGCCACACGAAGAGGTTGATGAAGTGCCGGCGGCGGCCGTACACCAGCGCCGCCACCTCCCGCCCGTCCAGGTAATCCAGCCGCCCGCCCAGCAGGGGAAAGCCCTGGTCCTCCAGGTCGTTCACCGGCGGCGCGAAGTCTACGCGGCCGTCGAACCACGGCTTCACGGTGTGCTGGTCGGTAGAGGCCACGTCGGTGAGGTGGGTGCCGATCAGCGACCGCACGTGGCTGGCCAGCACCGCCTGGGCCACCAGGTCGCGCCGCGCGGCCGCCGCCCCGCCGCTCCACGACACGCGCGCCACCCCCGCCAGCAGCACGGCCACGGCCGCCGCGGCCGCCAGCCACCGGCGCGGCGCCGGCCGCCGGGCACGCCCGCCCAGGGGGATCACGGGCACGCCGCGCGTCCCGGCGTCCGGTGGATCCACGTCCTCCGCCATCCCGGACACCCCGTCCGACGCACCCGGCGCGGCGCTCTGGAGACGGGCACGCAGCGCGTCGGACGCGGCGTGGCGCGGGGCGCGTTCGCGGATCGCCGCGCCGAGCGCGCGGATCGCCTCCAGCTCGCCGGCGCAGGCGGGGCAGCCCAGCAGGTGGCCGCGCACCTCGGCCGCGGCCGCGCCGTCCAGCTCGCCGTCGGCCAGCGCGTGCAGCCGCGATTCGAAGGCCTCGCACGGCCCGGTCATGCCGCCTCCGTGGGGGTGGGGTCGAGCGCCTCGCGCAGGCGGCCGCGGGCGCGCGAGAGGCGCGACATCACCGTTCCCACCGGCACGCCCGTCACCTCGCCGATCTCGCGGTACGACAATCCTTCCAGCTCGCGCAGCACGATCACCTCGCGGAACTCGTCGGGGAGGCGGTGGATGGCCGCGTGCAGCGCGTCGGCCCCCGCGGCCAGGATCAGCGCCTCCTCGGGGCTCTCTCCCGCCAGCGCGCCCTCGGGGAGCTCGTCGTCGAACGACGCCGTGGCGGGGTCGGCGCGGCGGCGGCGGCGCCAGGTGTAGCAGGTGTTGCGCACGATGCGCAGCAGCCACGCGCGCCCCTCGCCGCCGCGAAAGCCCGGGAAGTAGCGCAGCGCGCGCAGGCACGCCTCCTGGACGGCGTCCTCGGCGTCGGCCGGGTCGCGCAGCAGGTAGCGCGCGAGGGTGACCGCGGCGTCCAGGTGCGGGAGCACGGCCCGTTCGAATTCGGTTGGCTGGGTCGATGGCAACTGCGCTCCCCGTGATGCCGCGGTTCACATCCGCCAGACTCGCCCCGCGCCCGGTTTATTCCCGGCCGGCGGAAAGGGCGCGTGGCGGCGAAGGGCGGGGAATATCCGCGGCCCGGCGAAGGTCGTGGCAGGTGGAGGGGCAACCAGACACCACCACGACCCAGGATGGAGCATGAGCAATCGATCGAACGGGCGGCGAACCGCGCGGGCCGCCCTCGCCACGGGGCTGGCGGCGGGCGCCGCGACACTGGCCGCCGCGGCCCGGCTCCACGCCGGCCAGGCGCCGCCGCGCACCCACGCATCGCCGCCCGCGGCGGTGGCGGTGCGGCTGTCGGAGTGGAAGGTCGACCTTTCGCGCGGCACGGTGCCGCCGGGCGCCGTCACCTTCACCGTCGCCAACGGCGGGACCATCCCGCACGCGTTCGAGGTGGAGGGGCGCGGGGTGGAGCGCGAGACGCCGCAGATCGCCCCCGGCGCGTCGGCGACGCTGCGGCTGACGCTGCCGCCGGGGCGCTACACCGTATACTGCCCCGTGGGCGGTGATTCGCACAAGAAACTGGGGATGACGGCCACGCTGGTGGTCACCGCCGCCGGGGCACGGGGCGGGCCGTCCGCGGCGGGCGGTGACGGGATGCGGATGGGGGACGGGCCGGGCGGCGCATCCGGCCGCGCCGCGCAGCACGTGCTGCGGATCACCGGCGGCGGCCCGGTGATCCAGATCCTGCCCGGGCCGTTCCCGTTCGCCGACAGCGCCGCCGCCATGATCCGCACGCGCCCGGACGACCAGCGGGCCGACCTGGCCGCCAAGGCCGCGGACGGCCCGTATTCGAACCAGGTGGCGCGGGTTTCGGGCACCGTCTCGATCCTTGCCGCCGACCGCGGCGCCTCGGGTGATTCGGTGAGCGGCGAGGCACGGGTCGTCACACACGACGGCGCGCGCTGGCGGATCGTGATGGACCGCGTGCAGACGCGCGACATCCCCTTCAACCCGCGCTTCGGCGGGGTGATCACAGGGTTGTACTACCACGGCGCGTCCAACGTGCACACGCCGCTGGTGCCCACCATCAACAGCGCGGTCGCCCTGTGGGCGTACGCGCACGTCTACCGCAACGGCCAGCGGGTGGACGACGGCGCGCTGGTGCACGTGATGCTGCTTTCGCGCACCCGCCGCCCGGGCGACTTCCACCTGGCCTGCTGGGACTGCTCGCGCAACCCCGTGAAGGAACTGCAGCTGCAGGTGACCACCGCGCCCGGCAAGCCCAAACTCGACGCGCCGGGCGGCTTTCTCTTCATCAACTGGGAGCGCTCGGATCAGTACGAGGTACGGGGTACGGGGTACGGGCGTACGGAGGGTACGGAGCGGGTGAGGATGATCTCACGCGAGTAGAAAAACCCGATCGGTTCACCCGGTGAATCCGCCGCGGGCGCAGCGGCTACCGGCGTGGAGGCGGGCGCGGAAGCGGCGGGCGGCGTGCGGAAGGCGGTCGCGGCGGGCGCGCAGCGTGGCGGCGAGGGGGGCGGAGCGCGCGACGTACTCGCGCGGCATCCGGTGGATCGCGGCGGCGATGGCGCGGTCGGTGAGGGAGCGCGCCATCGCCGTCGCGGCGGAGTCCCACGTGGCCGCGGGGAGACCGCAGAGCAGGCGCTCGTCCAGCTCGCGCGACTTCACCAGCAGGCCCCGCAGATCGCGGTACTCGGCGTCGAAGCGCACGATCTTGGGGTCCACCTCGCGGGCCAGGCTGGGGAGCACGCCGCCGTAGTTGGCGAACGCATAGTCCCGGTCGCGCGGGATCGGGATCCACGTGCCCACGCCCCCGCGCTCCACGCGCGCCCAGGTGAGCTGGCCCCCGTGCCGGTCCCAGTCTCCCAGGTAGACGTCCATCAGGCGCACGGCCAGGTATGCGCGCAGGTCCACGCGGTCACCCGCCGCGCGGCGCAGGGCCGGCCACAGCTCGTCGGTGTCCGCCAGCCGTCCCGCGCCCGCGAACCCCGGCCCCGGGCGCAGCTGCAGCGTACCGGGGAGTGATCCGAAGGCCGCGCGGAACCCGTCCAGCTCCGGCACGTCCGGGAGCACCGCCAGCCGCGGGGTGGCGTTCGGCACGCCCGCGGCGTCCTCCAGCCCCGCCGCGACCAGCGCGGCGCCGGGGTGCAGCGCGCTCACCTGGTCCTGGCGCACGCGGCCCACGGTCGCGCGGCTCAGCGGCGGCAGGGTGTGCGCCTGGTCCTTGTCGAGCGAGCGGAAGACGTACTCGCGGCCGTCGGCGCCCCGCAGCCGCAGCGATCGCGTCTGTTTCCCGCCGCCGCGCCGCACGGGCGTGAGCCCGCCCGCGACGCCGCCCAGGTCCACCACGGGGGCGTGGACCGGCGTGGTCCACACCTCCCGGTAGCCGTCGCCCATCCAGAAGCGGTGGAGGCGCGAGCCGCCGTAGCGGGGCGCGACCGCCACGACCGCCTCGGCCGCGCCCGCGGGGATCGGGGCGGGCTCCGGGATGCCGGAGGGCGGCAGTGCGCACACGCCCGCCGCCACCACGCCGGCGGCCACGCCGAGCGCCGCGGCCACCCGCCGGCGCCCGCGGCTGCGCGACGCCCGCGGCTGTCCGGGCCCGGCGGCCGGATGGAAGGAGCCGGTCTCGCTCGCCATTCGCGTCGCGGTGGGCATGATGGATGGTCCGCGTGAGCTTCCCAGGATCGCTGCCTTCGCCGCGGAGCCTGTTCATCTCGCGTGCCGTCATCCCCCCGCGTCCATCCGCGCTACCGAGCGGAGCTCCGTCCACGGCCCCTGAGTGCGTGTCGCGGGAGCCCTACCGGAAGGTACCCGGGCTCACGTCGTAGACCAGGTGGTGGCGGCCGGTGTCGTCGTCGGGGCCCCAGAAGCCGAGCTGCTCGGTCCAGCGCACGCTCTGCAGGCGGCGGCCATTGAGCGTCAGGAACCCGGCGGCGCGCGTGGTCACCACGCCCAGGCCGCGCAGGTCGGCCAGCGTGCGGAGGACGGCCGTGCCGCGCTCCGCCACGATCCGCTTCGCCGAGCCGGGCCCGATGCCGGGGACGCGCACCAGCTGCTCGTACGATGCGGTCTTCACCTCCACCGGGAAGTGCTCGGGGTGGGCCAGCGCCCAGGTGGTTTTCGGATCGTTGGCCAGCGGCAGGTTCCCGGCGCGGTCGTAGATCACTTCGTCGCGCCTGAAGCCGTAGCCGCGCAGCAGGTAGTCGGCCTGGTACAGCCGCACCTCGCGCAGCGCCGGCGTGGGCTGCGCCTCCTCCATCGGCGTTTCGCGGATCGGGCGGAAGGCGCTGAAGTGCGCGTGGTGGATGCCGCCGCCGTCGTACAGCTCGCCTACCTTCTCCACGATCGTCCGGTCGCTGTCGGGGGTGGCGCCCACCACGAACTGCATGGTCATCCCGCTGGCGCCGCCGGGGCGCAGCAGGTCGCGCGGGCGGCCGGCCAGCTGCTCGCCGCGCGCCCGCAGCACGGCCTTGCGGGCCAGGTCGAGCCCGGCGAGCGCGGTGTCCAGGCTCTTCTCCGGCGCGATCTGGACCAGGTGCTGGCCGCAGGGCGCCTCCAGGTTCAGCGACACGCGGCTGGCCAGCTGGGTCAGCCGCTCGATCTGCGCGGGTTCGGCGCCGGGCACCATCTTCACGTGCACGTAGCCGGTGAAGCGGTGCTTTTCGCGCAGCAGTTCGAGGACGGTGATCAGGTCGTCCATCACTTTCACCGGGCGGCCGGGGATCCCGGTGGTCAGGAAGAGGCCGCTGCACCAGCCGCGGTGGTGCGCCGCCAGGAAGATGCGCACCAGCTCCTCGGGCTTCAGCAGCGTGCGGGGCATGCTGCGGTCGCGCCGCATGGGGCAGTAGTGGCAGTTGAAGGAGCACGCGTTGGTCATCAGGATGCGCATCAGCGACACCTTGCCGGCGGACGTGCGCAGCTGCCGGATGTTGAGCGGCCGCAGCGCGCCCACGTCCTTCGCGTGCCGCAGCCGCGGCGGCAGCACCCGCGCCCTGCCGCCCGCGCCGTCGTGGTCGTCGCCCGCCAGCTCCATCAGGATGTTGAGCTTCTGCTCCAGCGGCATGTCCGCGTCCATCTGCGCCTCCTTCTCCCGGTTCGGCATCCATTCGGTATCCGAATAAACGCCGAATCCACGCCAGGCGCAAGTGTCTCGTGCGGACGCGGTGCGTGAAACCCGGGCGGAGCGTGGACGTAGAGGGATCATCCCGCTGCTCCTCACCCGCCGCCCTCCAGGAACATCATGGGATCCAGGGACGTCATCTTCGGCAGCATCCTGTTCATCGTCGTCTGTGTGCCGGTGCTGACCATCGCCGCGCGGCTCACCATGAAGCCGATCGTGGACTCCATCATCCGGCTGCGCGAATCGGCCCCGGCCACATCCGGCCTGGGGATGGAGCGGCGCGTGGTGGAGCTGGAGGACGAGGTGCGCCAGCTCCGCGCCGGGATGGGCGAGCTGCACGACACCGTGGAGTTCCAGCAGAAGCTGCTGGCCGCCGCGTCGCCGCCGCCGCCGCGCGAACTCGCCGGCGTGGCCTGATCCTGCGGCCATTCTCCCCCCCGACCGGAGCGTTGCAGATGGATCCGAAAGACGCGGCGATGATCGTGATCATGTTCATCGTGTTCTGCGTGCCGGTGCTCGCCATCACCGCGCGGATCACGCTGAAGCCGATCCTGGACACCGTGATGAAGCTGCGCGAGCAGTCGCAGGCCGGGATGGACGACGGGATGCAGCGGCGCATGCTGTACCTGGAAGACGAGGTGCGGCAGCTGCGCGGCACGGTGAGCGGACTGGAGGCGACGGTCGACTTCCAGCAGAAGCTCCTGTCGGGCGCTTCACCGCCGCCCGCCGCCCTCGCGGTCCCCGCCGCCGAAGCCTGATTCCAGATCCGAGTTGCCGGTGTTGCGTCTACACTGCTAAAGGCGTCACACGGAGAAACGGATTGCAACGGAGTTGATATGAGAAGGCTGACCCCCGGCCGGTCTCGGCGTAACATGGAGCGTTCGCCACAAGTGACCGTTTACGGGCATGAAGCCCCGAGGCCGG
>Ga0207706_10002154_pt1 | contig 19245 bp, 19 predicted proteins | sample KBSC53metaG_FD_184318 | JGI IMG/M metagenome (GOLD analysis project Ga0207706, IMG submission 184318) | Corn rhizosphere microbial communities from Kellogg Biological Station, Michigan, USA - KBS C5-3 metaG (SPAdes) (version 2) | ecosystem: Host-associated > Plants > Roots > Rhizosphere > Soil ... | reverse complement strand
GACCGCGGCGCCGAGGAGCGGCTCGCAGTCGCCGGACGTTCGCCTCTCCTGCCCCGCTCCGAGCTCGCCCGGGACCCGCACCTCGAGATGCACACTCGGGGCGGCTGAAGAGGAGTTGAGGGTTGAGGGTCTAGGGTTGAGCGCGGCTCAATCCTCCGGCACCTCGATCCACCCTTCGCCCACCAGGACGCTGGTCCCGCCGATCCGCGTGGCGGTCACAACGAGGCCCTTCTTTTCGACGCGCGCCTCGAGGACGCTCGGCCGCCCCATCTCGACGCCCTGGGCGATGCGGTACCGGAGCTCGCCGTCGGGCTTCGGGTCGAGCGAGGCCAGCAGCGCCGAAAGCGCGGCGTTCGCGCTGCCCGTGGCCGGGTCCTCCGGGACGCCGTCGAGCGGCGCGAACATGCGGGCCCGCACGTCGAATTCGTCGCGGCCCTTCTCGCAGCGCACGTAGAAAAGGATGTCGGTGGTCACGCCTCGCGCGGCCAGGGCCTCGAGTGCGCCGACGTGGGACCGGGCTCGCTCCAGCGCGCCGCGGTCGACGAGCTGCGCCGTGACGAAGGGCAGCCCCACGGATGCGGTGCGGGGCGGATGCGCGCGCGTCTCCACGTCTTGCGGCCGGAGCGAGAGCGCCGCCGCGACCTCGACCACCGGGAGCGGCGCTCCGAGCGTCAGTGGCTCGGGAGCGGTGAGCTCGCAGGCGATCGCACCGCCGTCGCGTTTGGAGATCGCGACGGGGACCAGGCCCCCCTCCTCCTCGAAGGTCACCTCGAAGGAATCGCCGGGATCTCCGAGCTCTCCGGTCGCCGTCAGGACGAAGGCGGTACCGACGTTGGGATGACCCGCAAAGGGGATCTCCTTGGTCGGCGTGAAGATGCGCACACGGCGCGTGTGCCCGGCTTCGGCCGGAAGCACGAAGGTGCTCTCGGAGAAGTTGAACTCGCGGGCGATCTGCTGCATCCGCCGGCTCGAGAGGCCGCGCGCATCGGGAAGGACGGCGAGCGGATTGCCGCCGAAGAGCCGGTCGGTGAAAACGTCGCAGAAGACGAACCGGTAGCGCACGGGTCCGTTCAGGCGCGCCGGTAATCGCCGGAGCGGCCGCCCGATTTTTCCTGGAGCGCGATCTCGCGGATCGACGCGCCGCGATCGAGGGCCTTGATCATGTCGTAGAGCGCGAGGCATGCCGCCGAGACCGCCGTCAGGGCCTCCATCTCGACACCCGTCTTTCCCGTGATGCGGGCGGTCGCGGTCACGACCGCTTCGCCCCGCGACGCGTCGAGGTCCACGTCGACCTCGACGGACTCGAGAGAGAGCGGATGGCAGAGCGGGACGATCTCGGAGGTCCGCTTCGCCGCCTGGATCCCCGCCAGGCGCGCGACCGCGAGAGCGTCGCCCTTCGCGAGCCGCCCTTCGGCGAGCGCCTCGAACGCGGGCCGCGCCATCGCGACGACGCCGCGAGCCACCGCCGCCCGGCGGGTGACCCGCTTGCCGCCGACGTCCACCATCCGGGCCCGACCCCGGGCGTCCACGTGCAGGACGACGCTGCCCCGCAGGCGCGACGCGTCTCGCGGCCGCCGGGGCCGCACGCGACGGCCGGGCTTGGGCGTTTCGCTCACGCGATCACGCCCGCTCCCGCAGGGCCGCGTACTGTTCGAGGGTGTTGAGGTTCACGAAAGCGTTTCCGGAGGGATCGAGCGCCCGCCATTCGTTCTCCTCGAGGATCTCGGCTCCGACCGCCTCGACGAGGGCGTGGAGCGCGAGCTCTCCCGCCGCGAGATTCTCCGCGGCCGCCGTAAGGGCCGCGCGGCGCCAGACCGCGGCCAGAGGCTGGAGCCGGCCGCCCGCGCGCGGGACGACCGCCGCGGCGGGCGAGGCGATCCCGCGGCGAGCGATCTCCCGGATCAGGGCCTCGGGAAGGGCCGGGAGGTCCACTCCCAGTACGAAGACACGGTCGGTCGACTCCTCGATCGCACGGACCAGGCCGTGGATCGCGGCGTGATCCGGGGCTCCGTCCAGCAGAATGCCCGCCGGTCCCGCGGCGAAGGACGGGGGCTCCTTCGCGACGACGAAGACCTCCTCGAAGATCCCGGCGAGCCGCGCGGTCTGGAACTCGAGAAGCGTCCCCGAGCCGTACGGCAGCGCGGCTTTCGACCGTCCCATCCGCCGCGACGCGCCGCCCGCGAGCACGGCCGCCGGAATCGGAATCCGCATGCCACCGGATGCTAGCATCGGGACGCCGCATGATCTCCCTGATCGTCCCGGTGCTGGACGAGTCGCCGGCCGAGATCGCGGGGCTCCTCGAGCTCGCGGCCGGTCCCGACTGCGAGGCCGTGATCGCCGACGCATCCGCCGGGACCCGGGGAGCGAGCCTCGCCTCCGCGGCCGGCCGCGCTCGCGGGGACATTTTCTTCTTCGTCCACGCCGACTCCCGTCCTCCGAAAGACGCGCTTGCGATCATCGAAAGGGAGATCGAAGGCGGAGCGGCCGGAGGCGCATTCTCCCTGGTCTATGAGCCCGCCGATCCGACGATGCGGCGCATCGCGTGGTGGGCGAATCTGCGTTCGCGGGCCCTGCGGCTTCCCTTCGGAGACCAGGGGCTCTTCTGCCGTCGCGACGCCTACGAGAAGGCGGGCGGCTTCCGAGACCTTCCCGTCTGCGACGACGTCGACCTCGTCCGGCGGCTGAAGCGGCACGGCCGCTTCGTCATTCGGCCGGAGGCGACGCGGACCTCGCCGCGCCGCTATCGCGGCGGCGCCCTCCGCCAGGTGCTCCGCGTCTGGCGGGTCCTCCTCGGGTTCTACGCGGGCGTGTCCCCGGAGCGGCTCGCCCGCTGGTACTACGGCGACGCGCCTACTGTCCGCCCAGAATGATCGGCAGCCCGTTCTTGGGGTTGCCGACCACGACGACCTTGGTGTTCGGGCTCGAGGCCAGCTTTTCCGTCGCCTCGATGCCCTTCCACTCGAGGTACTGCTGCGAGAGACCCTGCCCCACGATCTTTTGGAAGTCGGAGATGCCCTGGGCCTCGATGCGCTTCCTCTCGGCCTCCTGCGATTCCTTCTGCAGCACGAACTTCATCTGCTCGGCTTCCTGCTCGCGCTTGAGCTTCTCCTGGATGGCGTTGGCCACGATGGGGGGCAGGCCGATCTTCCGCAGGAGCACCGCCTCCGTGATGATTCCACGGCCGCTCGACATCTTCTGGAAGAGCTCGAAGGTCTCGCGCGCGATCTGCTCACGCTCGGCCGAATACAAGGCCTTGGCCTCATAAGACGCCGTGATCTCGCGGATGGCTGAGCGCATCTGCGGATGCACGGCGATCTCCTCGTAGTTCTTCCCGACCGTCTTGTAGATTTCCGCCGCCTTGGCCGGGTCCAGCCGGAAGAGCAGCGAGCCCTCGAGATCCATCATCAGACCTTCTTTGGAAGGGACCTCCGTGGTCTCTTTCACTTCCTGCGTCTGGATCGACATCTTGATCACGCGGGTGAACGGCAGGACGAGATGGACGCCCGGCGTCAGGACGCTGGGCGAGACCGACCCGAAGAAGTCCTTGACGCCGACGTGGCCCGCGGGCACCACCTTGATCGGCCCTCCGATGATGATCAACACGAACACGATCAGGGCAATGATCGCGTTGCGCACGAAGCGCGAGCCGCCCGCGGAAGGCGGAACGATCTCGAAGGTCTTCCCCACCATGAAACCTCCTCTGTGTCGGGCGGGCTGCGAAGCGCGACGCGAAGCCGCGAGATCTCAGACGAGCTTCAGCAGGTGCCCCATCTTGTTTTTCTTGGCTTCGAGGTACTTGCGGGACCGGTCCGTGGGATGCACCTCGAGCGGCACGCGCTCGATGATCTCGAGCCCGTAGCCGTCGATCGCGACGTACTTGGAGGGATTGTTGGTCATCAGGCGCATCTTCCGCACGCCCAGGTCGCGCAGGATCTGGCAGCCAACGCCGTAGTTCCGGATGTCGGGAGGAAAGCCCAGCTTTTCGTTGGCGGAGACGGTGTCGTGGCCCTCGTCCTGCAGCTCGTAGGCCTTGAGCTTGTTCACGAGTCCGATGCCCCGGCCCTCCTGCAGGAGATAGAGGAAGACTCCCTTGCCGGCCTCCACGATCTTGGCCATCGCGAGCTCGAGCTGCTCGCCGCAGTCGCAGCGCGACGAGCCGAAGACGTCCCCGGTCAGGCACTGCGAGTGCACCCGCACGAGCACGGGCTCGTCCTCGTGGATCTCGCCGTGAACCAGGGCGAGGTGCTCCTCGTGCGTCACTTCACTCTTGTAGGCATGGAGCTGGAACTCACCGAGACGTGTCGGCAGATGCGGCGAGGCAATGCGGTGCACCAGCCTCTCGGTCTTCATCCGGTAGCGGATGAGGTCCGCCACAGTGACCATCGACAGCCCGTGGGCCTCGCAGAACTTGGCCAGGTCCGGGACGCGTGCCATGGTCCCGTCCTCGTTCATCACTTCGCAGAGCACCGCCGACGGATTCAGGCCGGCGATGCGGGCGAGGTCCACGGAGGCCTCGGTCTGGCCGGCGCGCTTGAGCACGCCGCCCGCCTGGGCCCGCAGCGGGAACATGTGGCCGGGCCGGTTCAGGTCCGAGGGCTTCGTGGCCGGATCGATCGCCGTGAGCACCGTGGCCGCGCGGTCCGCGGCGGAGATGCCGGTCGTCGTCCGCCCCCGCGCCTCGATCGAGACCGTGAAGGCGGTCCCGAAGTTCGAGGTGTTTTCCTCGACCATCGGCGGTAATCCCAGCTCCGCGCAGCGCTCCTCGGTCAGCGCCAGGCAGATCAGCCCGCGCCCCTCCCGGGCCATGAAGTTGATCGCCTGCGGCGTCGCTTTCTCTGCCGCAAGCACGAGGTCGCCCTCGTTCTCGCGGTCCTCGTCGTCCACGACGACCACGAACTTGCCCGCGCGGAGGTCCTCGAGGGCCTGCTCGATGGTGGCAAACGGCGTATTCGACATGAGCCCGCTATTGTAGAACGGCGGGGGCCGGGCCGCCGAGGGTGCCCGGCCCCTCGTGCCGCTCGGGCTCAACGGTCGGCGGCTGGTCCCGGCGGACAGGGACCGTCCGCGTTGTGAATCGCATCGGCGGCAAACCACCGGCCTCCAATCCTCTTGAGGACGACGACGTACTTTCCGGTCTGCCGGGCGGGAGGCGCCCCGGGAGGCGTCACCGTCACCGTCGAGACGCCCGACAGGTAGGCGACGTTGCCCGCGACCTCGCTCTCCCGGTGCGTGAGGCTGAACCCCGAGAGCTTCACCGGACCGGCGAACATCTCCCGGTAGTACTTCTCGATGGCCGCACGTCCACGGAGGGCTGGCCGGTCGGGAGGCATCTCGATGCCGTCCTCGGCGAAGACGGCCGCCGCGGCCGCCGCATCGCCTGCGTTCATGGCCGCGGCGAAGGCGTCCGCGACCTTCGCCACTGCCGGATCCACCGAAGCCGGAGCCGTGCCGATCATTCCGCCGCGAAGCGGAACGCCCGCGGCGAGCGCGGCGGCCAGAAATCCCATCAACCCGATCGCTGCCGTGATTCTCGTCATCGCATCCTCCTTCGTGGGAAGATCCTCGCTTCGAGAAGCCCGGAGAACCATGACCGGCGGCGTCAATTCATTGACCGATCGCGCCAAGGCCCCTCGCCCGGCCACGCCGCGCAACCCGCAAGTCCTGTCGGGGTTTCGGCCGTTCCTCGATGCGTTCGAGAAGCTGGGCTGCGAGCGCGCCGACCTGATTCGCGCGGCCGGCCTGACGGCGCGCGACTTCGACGACCCGGACACGATCCTGTCGGACGCCGCCTGCACCGCGCTGTTCGGCGAGGCCGCGCGCACCTGCTCCGTTCCGAACTTCGCGCTCCGCGTGGCCGAGAAAATCCCGCTGGGGGCCTACCCGCTTCTCGACTACCTGGTGATGACGTCCGAGACGGTTGGAGAAGGGTTCGATCAACTCGCTCGCTACCTCCGACTCGTGGGTTCCCCCGGCGATCTCCGCATCCACGACCAACGCGACCCGGTCATCGTGCGCCTCGCGGTCTGTAGCCCCTTCAACTCGGAGTTCACGCTCTCGCTCGCCGTCCTCCACTTCCGTCGCGAGACCGACGGCGCGTTTGGCGCCGCCGCCGTGCGCTTCCGACACCGGCCCGACGACCCGGCCGATTTCGAGCGCCTCCTGGGCTGCCCCGTTCAGACCGGCGCCGCGGCGGACGAGCTTGCCATCGCGCCCGAGGCCTGGCGCCAGCCGCTGCGGCGCCGCGACTCGCTTCTGCACGGCGTGCTGACGTCCCAGGCCGAGGAGACGCTGGCGCGCCGCGGGCCCGACCAGCGCGCCTCGATCCAGCTCCGCCGCGCGTTCTCGCGCGGCTTATCGGGCCGCGGCGCGAATCTGCCCGCCCTCGCACGCCGTCTCGGGACGAGTCCGCGGACGCTGCAGCGACGCCTCGGACAAGAAGGCACGACGTTCCAGGAGATCCTCGACCAGTTTCGCAGCGACGCGGCCGAGCGCTATCTCGCGGACTCTTCGCTCTCCTGCGCCGAAGTTGGCTATCTGCTGGGCTTCTCCGAGCCCGCGGCCTTCCACCGCGCCTTCAAGAGGTGGAGGGGTCTGACGCCGCGGGATTACCGGAGACAACGCGCCGTCAAAAAACGGCGGGCTCCTCGTACGTCGCGAAGACCTCGCGCATGACGTCGGAAATCTCCCCCACCGTCGCATAGGTCTTGACGGCCTCGATGAGCGGCGGCATGACGTTTTTGCCATCGGCGCAGGCCTGGCGGAGGACCGCGAGAGCCGACGTGACGGCCTTGCCGTCCCGGGTCCGGCGCAGCTCGGCGACGGCCTTCTTCTGGAGCTCCTCCACGGCGTCGTCGATGTACAGGATTTCGAGAGGATGCTCCTCCGCGTCCACGAAGTCGTTGACGCCGACGACGATCTTCTCCTTCGCGTCGACGGCGCGCTGATAGGCGTACGCCGCGTCCATGATTTCCTTCTGCGGAAATCCGGCCTCGATGGCCTCGACCATTCCGCCGAGGGCGTCGATCCGGCGGAAGTAGTCGAAGCAGCCCCGCTCCATTTTCGTCGTCAGGTCCTCGACGAAATAGGAGCCGCCGAGAGGATCGATCGTGTTCGCGACGCCGGACTCGTGGGCGATGACCTGCTGCGTGCGCAGGGCCAGTTTGACCGCGAAGTCGGTGGGCAGGGCGAGGGTCTCGTCGAGGGAGTTGGTGTGGAGGGAGTTCGTCCCCCCGAGCACACCGGCCAGGGCCTGGATCGCCGTGCGCACGACGTTGTTGTAAGGCTGCTGGGCGGTCAGGGAGCAGCCCGCCGTCTGCGTATGGAAGCGGCACATCCAGGAGCGCGGGTCCTTGGCGCCGAAGCGCTCGCGCATCGTCTTCGACCAGATCCGGCGCGCCGCGCGGAACTTGGCGATCTCCTCGAAGAAGTCGTTGTGGGAATTGAAGAAGAAGGAGAGCCGCGGCGCGAACTCGTCGACCGGCAGCCCCGCGTCGATCCCGTACTTCACGTATTCGACGCCGTCGCGGAGAGTGAATGCCAGCTCCTGCAGGGCGGTCGAACCGGCCTCCCGGATGTGGTACCCGGAGATCGAGATCGTGTTCCACTTCGGGACGTGCTTCGCGCAGAAGGAGAATTGATCCGTGACGAGGCGCATCGAAGGCCTCGGCGGGAAGATGTACTCCTTCTGGGCGATGTACTCCTTGAGGATGTCGTTCTGGAGCGTTCCGCCGACCTTCTCCCACGGCGTGCCGTGCTTCTCGGCCACGGCGAGGTACATCGCGAGAGCGATCGGCGCGGTCGAGTTGATCGTCATCGACGTCGTCACGCGTCCGAGGTCGATCCGATCGAAGAGGACCTCCATGTCGCGGAGCGAATCGATCGCGACCCCGCACTTGCCGACCTCGCCGCGCGACATGTGATGGTCGGAGTCGTAGCCGTAGAGCGTCGGGAGGTGGAACGCCGTGGAGAGTCCCGTCTGTCCGTGCTCGAGGAGGTAGTGGAACCGGGCGTTCGTCTGCTTCGCCGTGCCGTAACCGGCGAACTGCCGCATCGTCCAGAGCTTTCCGCGATAGCCGGTCGCCTGGACACCTCGGGTGTAGGGGAACTCGCCCGGCCATCCCAGGTCGCGGTCGAAATCGAAGCCGGGTTGCGTGTCGGGAGCCGCGAGCGGCTCGACCGGAGCGCCCGAGACCGTCGTCCAGTCTTTCTTCCAGGAGGGCGCCTTCTCGAACGCCTTCGACGCCTTCTCCGCCGATCGCTTGCGGCCGGCCGCGACCGACGCCGGCACGAGGGGATCTTTCTCGCTCATGCGCCGAATTCTACGCCGGGCGGGCGGAGGCGATAAGATGCCCGGCGTCTGCCACTTGGGAGGTGCGCGTGAAGGGTGAGCCGGAGATCCTCAAAGTCCTGCAGGAAGTGCTGTCGGCGGAGCTGACCGCCATAAACCAGTACTTCATCCACGCCCGAATGCTCCGGAACTGGCGCTACATGAAGCTGGCCGACCACACCGAGAAGGAGTCGATCGGCGAGATGAAGCACGCCCAGGAGGCCATGGACCGGATCCTCTACTTCGACTCCATCCCGAACATGCAGAAGTACATGAAGATCAACGTCGGCAAGACCGTCCCCGAGATGATGAAGGTCGACCTCGACCTCGAGCTCGACGCGGTCAAACGCCTGAATCACGGAATACACCTCGCGACGCAGAAGGGCGACAACGGCACGCGGGCTCTGTTCGAGAGGATCCTCGTCTCCGAGGAAGAGCACATCGACTGGCTCGAAGCCCAGATCCAGCAGATCAAGGACATCGGCGCCGAGAACTACATGGCGCAACAGATCGACGGCGGCGGGGACTAGCGACTAGCGTTGAGCGTTCAGCCGAGCGCCGCCCGGAAGGCGCCGGCGAGCTCCGACGGGGACATCCGGGCCCACGTCTCGTTCACCGTCAGCCAGAACGCGCCGTCGACGCCGGGCTCCGGCAGCTCGATGCCTCGGGATCCCAGTCGTCCGCGATAGTCGGCGGCGGCGACGCCTCGCACGCTGAGCTTCAGCTTGCTCGTCCCGTTGGGCACCCGTTCCACCGCGAAGGCGTCCGAGGCGGCGAGCGCCGCGACGAGAGCGTCGGATGCGGCGATGCCCGCGCGAAGCCGTTCGATGAGGCCCGGCGCGTGGTGGCGGGCCACGGCCGCGAAGGGCCAGGCGGAATAGAGCGCGCCTCCGAACATCCGGCGTTCTTCGAACATGTCGTCGAGGAGGGCGCTCGGGCCCGCGAGGATCGCGCCGCTGCCCGACGAGAAGGACTTCCAGAGCGAGACGTAGGCGGTGTCGAAGAGCGCCGCGTAATCGGCCGGCGGCACGCCCGTGTAGGCCGAGGCGACGAAGAGTCGGGCGCCGTCCAGGTGGAGACCGATCCCCTTCTCGCGGGCCAGCGCCGAGATCGCCCGCATCTCTGCGAGATCGAACATGGCTCCGTGGAGCCGCCGCACGGGCGACTCGATCGAGATGACCCGCACGCCCGTCGCGACGCGGCCAGAGGCGGTGCGCGCGAGCTCCCGCTCGACGTCCAGGCGCGTGAAGGTCGCCCTCCCCGTCGCAAGCGGCACGAGGTTGAGAGCCGAAAGTCGTTGGGCGCAGTCCCCGGAGTCGTTGTAGAGGTGGCTCTGCTCCTGGACGATGACGCGCGGCTTCCCCCGCGACAGCTTGCGGACCGCGAGCTGGTTCGCCAGCGTCCCGCTCGGGAGGAAGACGGCTCGCTCCTTGCCGAGGGCCTGCGCGAAAAAGGCCTCGAGCTGCGCAACCTCGCCGCCCAGCGAGTACTCGTCCGGAACGATTGCGGCCGAAAGTCTCTGCAGAAGAGCCGCGAACTCCGTCGGTGCCAGGCCGAGGCCGTCGACGTCCATGCGAACGGGCTGCGGCGAGGCGGCGCGGGCGGCGGCGGCCTCCCCTCGGAGCCCGCTTCCCCACGCCAGTCCGGTCGCCGTCGAGAGGCCGATCAGCGTCCGGCGCGAGAAATCGGCGGCGCTCCGGCCGGAGTCGTTCGCCATGATCGAGCTCCTTCAGACGCCGGGGAGCAGGGCGGATTTCACGAGATGCGCCGCCCCTTGGAAGGAGAACGGCAACGAGGACGTCATGAAGCAGGAGTGCGTGCACCAGCACTCGCGATGCGCGATCCGGCGGCGCATCTCGCCGGCCTTCTCCGAGAACCAGGCCTTCTTGAACGAATAGCCGAAGTCGCGGATGTTGCCGATCTCCCACTGCACCTCGCAGAGCGAGACGGTACCCTCGGGGTTCAGGACACCGGAGATCGTTCCCGCATAGCACGGATAGACCATGCGCTCCTGCGTGAGCGTCTCGAGCTCGGCCGTGCGGGCGCCGACCTTGAGGTTGCGCAGGACCGGACTGTAGTCCCCGAACCGGGCCCAGTAGGGCCTCAGGAACCGCAGCGCTTCGGCGTACTCCGCCGGCGTGAGCGCGCGAATCGATGGATCCGGGAACGGAGGCCGGAGCAGCTCGAAGGAGTGGAAGTTGATCGCCGGCAGGCTCCGCGAAACCCACTCCGTGATCTCGGCCAGGTCGTCTTTATTGAAGGACGCGAGCACCGTCTGGACGTTCAGGGTGAAACCACGCGAACGGGCCTTGAGGGCCGCCAGGCGGCGGTAGGTCTCCTCGATCTTGACGAAGTTGCCCGGAGCGCCGCGGATGAAGTCGTGCCGTTCGCCGAGATGGTCGAGCGAGAGCCCGACGGTGAAGGTCTGCCGCTCGTCCTTCCGCGACTCGAGCACGCGCGCCACGATGCTCTCGACCTGCTCGGGAATGATGGAGTTGGTCGGCATCGTCACGTTCGAGGCGTCGTGGCGGCGGTAGAGGAGCCGGGTGATCTCGGGCAGCTCGCGATTGAGCGTGGGCTCCCCGCCCGTGAGCACCACCGAGTAGAGCGAGCCGAGATCCGCCAGCGCCCGGTCGTACTCGTCGAGCTTCATTTCCAGGTGGCGGTTCACGTTGAGATGATCCCAGTAGAAGCACGTCACGCACTTCGAGTTGCAGAGGTTCGTCATCCCGAGGATGAGATACCGCGGCAGGGTCTCCCGGCCGCGCACCCAGTGAGCGGCGAGCTCGAGGTTGTTCATCGCGCCGCTACGAAGACAGTCGCGAAGACTCCCCGGCCGATGCCGGCGATCAGTCCCGCGAGATACGTCAGGTGGTGGGCCGCAAAGGCGAACGGGACCGCCGGAAAGAGGGCGAGGTCCCGCCGCCAGATCGGGAACGAGAGCGCCCAGGTCAGGGCCGCGTACAGGCCCGCGGCCGGGAGCAGGAAGCGGGGGCCGAAGAGCACGAGCGCGACGGACGCCGCAAATGCCGCCGCGAGAAACGCGACGACGCGCCCGCGTGCGTGCAGGCCCGGCTTCTCCACCAGCAGCCGCCCCGTCTTGACGCGGTATCTCCAGCGCTGCGCGAGGTAGGGACCCGGGAACGCGCGCCGGCGATGCCGCACCCGCGCGGCGGGCTCGAGGACCACGCGCGCGCCGCCATCCATGGCCCGGCGGACGAAGTCCGTATCTTCCCCGATGTAGCCGAAAGACTCGTCGAAGCCGCCCAGTTTCTCGAAAGTCTCCCGGCGCACGAAGAGGTTGCAGAGCGCGACGTCATGCGCGGTCCGAACCGGACCTCCCCGGGGGTTCCACTCGTGGGCCGGCACACCGCTCCCGATCCCCGGCGTCGCGAGGAGAAGGTTCGAGAGGCGCTCGCCCCAGGGCGCGTCGCCCGGCCCGGGGTCCGGTCCCCCGGCGATGTCGGCCTTTTCGAGAGCCGCCGCGCCGGACGCGAGCCACCCCGGCTCGGCCGTGGCGTCGTCGTCGAGGAAGGCGAAGAGCCGGCCCCGCGCTTCGCGCGCCGCGGCGTTGCGCCTCCGGGCGGGATTGCCGGCGTCGGCGCGCGCCCAGCGGATGGGAATCGACAGGCCCTCGGTTGCGGGAGGCTCCGCCGAGCACACGACGACCTCGATTGCAGGTCCCCCGCGCTGGACCTCCCGTTGCAACGAACGCAGGCACTCGGGCAGCAGCGTGCGCACGCGGTCCGAGGCGATCAGGACGGAGAGGTCGGGCTCCACATCGGGATCATAAGCGGGCGCCGCAGTCCGGCCAGCTCCTCCTCATATAATCTTCGAGCCTTCGGAGGGCTCCTTTGGACCTGAGTCGCGAACAGAAGCTCGAGCTGTACCGCTTCATGCGGCTGAATCGTGTCGTGGAGGAGCGGCTCGTCAACCTCTACCGGCAGGGCAAAGTCGTCGGAGGCCTCTACCGCTCGCTCGGCCAGGAAGCGACCTCCGTCGGGACCGCCTACGCCCTGAAGAAGGGCGACATCGTGGGCCCCCTGATCCGCAACCTCGGAGTCGTCCTCGTGATGGGCTACTCGCCCCGCGACGTGATGACGCAGTACATGGCCCGCGCGACGTCGCCTTCGGGAGGCAAGGACTGCAACCTCCACTTCGGCCAACCCGAGCGCGGCGTCATCTCCCCCATCTCGATGCTCGGCGCGCTGGTGCCCGTCATGGCGGGAATCGCTCTGGCCGCCCGGATGCAGAAGAAGGACATCGTCACGATGACGTGGATCGGCGACGGCGGGACCTCGACCGGGGCCTTCCACGAAGGGATCAACTTCGCCGCGGTGCAGAAGCTCCCGCTCGTCGTCATCGCCGAGAACAACGGCTGGGCGTACTCGACGCCCGTTCGCAAGCAGACGGCGGCCCGCTGTCTCGCCGACAAGGCCGCGGCTTACGGCATTCCGGGCGAGACCATCGACGGCAACGACGTGCTCGCGGTCTACGAAGCGGCGCGCCGAGCGGTCGACCGGGCACGCTCGGGAGAGGGCCCGACCCTCGTCGAGGCCGTGACGTACCGGATGAAGGGGCACGCCGAGCACGACGCCCAGGCGTATGTCCCGAAGGAAGAGCTCGAGGAGTGGCGGGAGAAGGACCCGATCGCGCGCTACGCGCGCACGCTCGTCGAGTCCGCCGCGGCCTCGGCCAACGAGCTCGCCGCGATCGACCAGGCCATCGCCGAGGAAGTCGACCGCGAGGTCGAGCACGCCGAGAAGAGTCCCCTGCCCCAGCCGGAGTTCGCGCTCGAGGGCGTGTATGCGCCCGCCCGAGTCGAAACGGTGCCGGCGGGCCCCCGGAGGCCGCGATGAGCGGCGCGCCTCACCTCGGAGGCGACGCCGCGGCTCCCGCCAAGGGCCAGACCACGTACGTCGATGCCATCCGCGAGGGCCTCCGCGAGGAGATGCAGCGGGACGAGCGGGTCTTCCTTCTCGGCGAGGACATCGGCGTCTACGGCGGCGCCTTCAAGGTGACCGACGGCCTGATTGCCGAGTTCGGGGAGGAACGCGTCATCGACACGCCGATCGCCGAGACCGCCATCGTCGGAGCCGCGGTGGGGGCCGCCATGATGGGGATGCGCCCCGTGGCCGAGATGCAGTTCATCGACTTCATCTCGTGCGCCTTCGACATGATCACGAACTTCGCCGCCAAGTCCCGCTACCGCACGGGGGTCGGCGTGCCGCTCGTGATCCGCGGCCCCTCCGGCGGCGGAGTGCACGGCGGACCGTTCCATTCGCAGAACCCCGAGGCCTACTTCGCGCACACGCCCGGCCTGAAGATCGTCCAGCCGGCCACGGCCTACGACGCCAAGGGCCTGATCAAGGCGGCCATCCGCGACGACGATCCCGTCCTCTTCTTCGAGCACAAGTTCCTCTACCGCCGGATCAAGGAAGAGCTGCCCACGGAGGACTACGTGGTCCCGATCGGCAAGGCCGCCGTGCGGCGAACCGGCCGCGACCTCTCCGTCATCACGTACGGTGCGATGGTTTGGACCGCGCTCGAAGCCGCGAAGACGCTCGAGGCCGAAGGCATCGACGTCGAGGTCGTGGACCTGCGGACCCTCTTCCCGATGGACGAAGAGGCCATCCTCGCCTCCGTCGCGAAAACGAACAAGGCGATCCTCCTCCACGAGGCCACGCGGACCGGGGGAATCGGCGCCGAGATCGCGGCCGTGCTTTCGGAGCGGTGCTTCGAGTACCTCGACGGACCGCTCGTCCGCGTCACGGCGCCCGACACGCCGGTGCCGTACTCGCCGCCGCTGGAGGAGGCTTTTCTTCCCAACGCGGAAAAGCTCTGCAAAGCCGCCAGGGCTCTCGCCGGGTACTAGCGTGCGCTTCGACGGCACGGTCGCGATCAAAGCCCCCCGTCAAAAGGTCTGGGACTTCCTGACGAATCCCGAAAAGGTCGCGGGTGCCGCGCCGGGGCTCGAGAAGCTCGAGATCGTGGAGCCGGGCAAGAAGTTCCGCGCCACGACCTCCGTCGGCTTCGGAGCCGTGAAAGTCCGGTTCGTGAATGACGTCGAGTGGGTCGAGATGACTCCGCCGTCGAACGCGCGCATGAAGGCGCACGGCACCGCGCCCGGCTCGGGCGTGGACGCGACGACGTCGATGACGCTGACCGACGGTCAGGACGGCGCGACGGACCTCGCGTGGTCCGCCGACATCCAGGTCGTCGGCACCGTGGCGAGCATGGCGGCGCGGCTGATGGGCGGCGTGACGAAGAAACTCACGTCGGCGTTCTTCGACAAGGTGCGCGACGAGATCGAAACGTCGTCCTGACGTAAGCCCGGTGCTAAGATCCCGCCGCTGAGCGGGAGGCCTTCATGCAGTACCCCGTCTCGATCACCGTCAACGGCGTTCCACGAAAGCACCCTGTCGAGGCGCGGCTCCTCCTCGTCCACTATCTCCGCGAAACCCTCGGCCTGACCGGCACCAACGTCGGCTGCGACACGAGCCAGTGCGGCTCGTGCACGGTGCTCCTCGACGGGAAGGCCGTGAAGTCCTGCACGGTCCTCACGGTCCAGGCCGACGGCGCGAAGATCACGACCATCGAGGGCCTCGCGAAGAACGGGAAGCTCCATCCGCTGCAGGACGCCTTCTGGGCCAAGCACGGGCTCCAGTGCGGCTTCTGTACGCCCGGGATGATCCTCACCGCCTGCGACCTGCTCGCGAAGAATCCCAAGCCCACCGACGCCGAAATCCGCCACGGTCTGGACGGCAACCTCTGCCGCTGCACGGGCTACCAGAACATCGTCGCCGCGGTCCGCGAAGGCGCGGCCCGCATGGCGAAGGCATAGGAGGCCGCCATGGCAGCGAACGCATTCGGCGCGGCCATCAAGAGGCGCGAGGATCCGCGCCTGCTCACCGGCCAGGCTCGGTACACCGACGACTTCACGCTCCCCGGCATGGCGCACCTGGCGGTGGTCCGCTCTCCCTATGCCCACGCCAGGATCAAGGGGATCTCCACGAAGAAAGCCGCCGCGATGAAGGGAGTCCTCGGGGTGTTCACCGGCAGGGACATGAAAGACGCCGGGTTCGGCGGAATCCCGTGCGCGTGGGTCGTGCCCGGCTCCGACACGAAGACGCCGGCCTATCCTCCCATCGCGATCGATCTCGTTCGCTATGCCGGCAACGCGGTCGCGATCGTCGTCGCCACGGATCGTTACCTCGCGCGAGACGCCGCCGAAGCCGTCGAGGTCGACTACGCGCCGCTCCCCGTGGTGACTGACGCCGAGAAGGCCACGGCGAAGGGCCAGCCCCAGCTCCACGCGGAGGCCCCCGGAAACCAGTGCTTCCACTGGAAAGTCTCGGGCGGCGACGTCGAGGCCGCGTTCCGGTCCGCCGACGTCGTGGTGAAGGAACGCATCATCAATCAGCGGCTCATTCCCAATGCGATGGAGCCGCGCGCGGCGCTGGCGCAGTACATGTCCGGGGCGGGAGAGCTCACGCTCTGGGTGACGTCGCAGAACCCGCACATCGTCCGGTTTCTCCTCTCGCTCGACACGGGCATCCCCGAGAACAAGATTCGCGTGATCGCTCCCGAAGTCGGCGGCGGGTTCGGCAGCAAGATCCCCCACTACCCCGAGGACGCCATGGTCGTCTTCGCGTCGAAGACGCTGGGCTGTCCCGTCAAGTGGACCGAGACGCGCAGCGAGAACTACCGCGGAACGATCCACGGACGCGACCACATCCAGGACGTCGAGATGGCCGCGAAGAAGGACGGCACGATCGTGGGCCTCCGCGCGAAGGTCTGGGCGAACCTGGGCGCCTACCTGTCCACCGCCTCGACGGGCATCCCGACGATCCTCCACGGTTTGATGCTTTCCGGCGCCTACGAGATCAAGAACATCCACGAGGACGTCTACGGGGTCTTCACCAACACGACACCCACCGACGCCTACCGGGGCGCCGGACGCCCCGAGGCCACTTTCATGGTCGAACGCCTCGTGGACCTGGTCGCGCAGAAGCTCAAGATGGATCCGGTCGAGATCCGCAAGAAGAACTTCATCCCGCCTTTCACCGACGGCCACCCGGTCGCGACGGGTCTCGTCTACGACTCGGGCAACTACATCGGCGCGCTCGAGAAGGCGCTCCAGATGCTGGACTATCCCGGCCTGCGCCGGAAGCAGGTGGAGCGGCGCAAGAAGGGCGAGCTCGTCGGCGTCGGATTCTCGACGTACGCCGAGATCTGCGGCCTCGGCCCCTCGCAGGTCGCAGGCGCCGTCGGGTTCGGCGGCGGCCTCTGGGAGAGCGCCATCGTGCGTTTCCACCCCTCCGGCAAGGTCAACGTGTTCGTCGGCATCTCGCCGCACGGCCAGGGCGAGGAGACGACCTTCGCCCAGATCGTCTCGAGCGAGCTCGGCGTCCCCGTCGAGGACGTCGAGATCTTCCACGGCGACACCGCGCAGACGCCGATGGGCTGGGGCAGCTACGGCAGCCGGTCGACACCGGTCGGCAGCGGCGCCCTGATGGGCGCGATCGGCAAGATCAAGGAGAAGGCCCGGATCGTCACGGCGCACCTGCTCGAGGCCGCGGTCGAGGACATCGACTACGCGGACGGCAAGTTCTACGTGAAGGGCGCCCCGTCGAAATCCAAGACGATCCAGGACGTCGCCCTCATGGCCAACGTCGCCTGGAACTACCCGAGCGGGCTCGAGCCGGGCCTCGAAGCCTCGGCGTTTTTCGATCCCTCGAACTTCGTCTACCCGTTCGGCACCCACATCGCGGTCGTGCGCGTCGATGCGGAGACCGGCGAGATCAAGCTCGAGCGGTACGTGGCCGTCGACGACTGCGGCCGGGTGATCAATCCCATGATCGTCGAGGGCCAGATCCACGGCGGCATCGTCCAGGGCATCGGCCAGGCGCTGTGGGAGGGCGCAGCCTACGACGAGAACGGGCAGCTGCTGACGGGCTCGATGATGGACTACGTCGTGCCGAAGGCCGATGGGTTCCCCGTCTTCGAGCTCGGGATGACGGAGACGCCGACCAAGGTGAATCCGCTGGGCGTCAAGGGCATCGGCGAGACCGGGACGATTGCCTCGACGCCGGCCATCTACAACGCCGTGATGGACGCCCTCGCGCCGCTCGGCGTCGGGAAGATCGACATGCCGCTGACTCCCGAGCGCGTCTGGCGCGCGATCCGCTCGGCAAAGCCAGGGAAGTAGGAGGCCGACCGTGTACTCCGAGAGCTTCGAATACTTCCGTCCCAGGACGCTGGCCGAGGCCGCGAAGCTGCTCAAGAAGCACAAGGGCTCGCGGCTGCTCGCCGGAGGCCACAGCCTGCTGCCGGCCATGAAGTTCCGGCTCGCGACCGCGAAGGCCCTCGTCGACCTCGGCGCCATCGCGGGGCTGTCCGGCATCAAGGCCAAGGGCAAGACCCTCGAGATCGGCGCCACGACGACGCACGCCGAGATCGCGGCCTCTCCGCTCGTCCGGAAGTCCTGCCCGATCCTGTCGGAGGCGGCCTCGCAGATCGGAGACATCCAGGTCCGCAATCGCGGCACGATCGGCGGCTCCATCGCGCACGCGGACCCCGCGGCGGACCTCCCGACCGTCCTGGTCGCCCTCGGAGCCACGGTCGTGGCGAAGGGCCCGAAAGGCGTCCGGAAGATCCGGGCGGAGAACTTCTTCGTCGATCTCTTCACGACCGCGCTGAAGGCCGGAGAGATCGTCACGTCCGTCGTCGTGCCGTCGTACCGCAAGGGCACCGGCGGCGCCTACTTCAAGCATCCCCACCCGGCATCGCGCTACGCGGTCATCGGCGTCGCGGTCCTCGTCCAGATGGAAGCCGGCAAGGTCTCGCTCTCGCGCATCGTCGTCGGAGGCGCCTCGCCGACGCCGGTGGCCGTCGATTCCCCGGAGGACATCGCCGGGGCGATTTCGGATCCCTTGAGCGACACCTACGCTTCGGGCGAGTTTCGCGTCCATCTCGCGACGGTCCTCGCGAAGCGCGCGTTGGCGACAGCCGCCGAACGCGCCTAGGCGAGTTGGAAGCCGGAGCCATCGGACCCTTCCCGTGAGAGACATCCTTTCCGACATCGAGGGCTGGCGGAGCGAAGGCCGGCCGATCGCGATCGCCACCGTCGTCGAGACCTGGGGCTCGGCGCCCCGGCCGGCCGGCGGGAAAATGGCGCTCACGGCGGACGGCCGGATCGCCGGCTCGGTCTCGGGCGGTTGCGTCGAGAACGCCGTCGTCGAGGCGGGAAAGAAGACTCTCTCGAGCGGGACACCCCAGCTCCTCCACTACGGCGTCTCCGACGACACGGCATGGAGCGTCGGCCTCGCCTGCGGCGGCTCGCTCGACGTCTTCGTCGAGAGGCTGGACCCGGCCCTCCTCGAGCCCGTCAGTGCCGCGCTCCGGGCCCAGAAACCGGTCGCGATTGCGACCATCATCCAGGGGCCGGAGGGAGATCTCGGTCGGAAGCTCGCAGTCTTCGAGGACGGGACCGTCGCCGGTGCGATCGATGACGCCGTCCTGGCGGAGGCCCGCGCGGCGCTCGCCTCCGGGGCGAGCCGCCGGATTCCTTCGGAAGATCGCGAGATCTTCGTCGACGTACTGCGGCCGTCTCCCCGTCTCGTGATCGTGGGCGGCGTGCACATCGCGGTCGCCCTCGTGACCCTCGCGAAGACGCTCGGGTTTCGAACGATCCTGGTCGATCCGCGCGAGGCCTTCGGCAACGCGAAGCGGTTCCCGCACGCCGACGAGATCGTCAACGACTGGCCGGACGCGGCGCTCCAGCGACTGGCGCCGGACAGCTCGACGGCCGTCGCCGTTTTGACGCACGACCCCAAGCTCGACGATCCGGCGCTCCTCGCCGCCCTCCCCTCCCGGGCTTTCTACGTCGGCGCGCTCGGCTCGAAACGCACGCAGGA